>Ga0315912_10001644_pt1 | contig 26439 bp, 19 predicted proteins | sample VfabasoilMG_FD_204469 | JGI IMG/M metagenome (GOLD analysis project Ga0315912, IMG submission 204469) | Garden soil microbial communities collected in Santa Monica, California, United States - V. faba soil | ecosystem: Environmental > Terrestrial > Soil > Garden | place: USA: California... | reverse complement strand
CCGGCACGCGCTGTACCCGCTCCCCAGCACGTGCTGTTCCCGCTCCCCGGCGCCCGCCGCACCACTCCCCGGCACCCGCGGCGCCCGCGGCACCCGCTGCACCCGCGCTCAGCGATCCGCACGCGCCTTCCCTCGGCCGCCGGTTCCGGGTCGCCGGCCGGCGCCCGGGCCGCCGGCTGCTTTTGCCGCTCGCCGCGCCACGGGCTAGCCTGCAATCACACGAGGACCTGCGCCGGGTGGCGCCGGGTCGGGTCGGGGGCCGGCGCCGCACCTGGGCGAGGGCCGTCGGCGACCTGCTCGCGACGGCGCGGCCGGAGGCAGGCGCGCCGCCGATCCCGGCCGGGCGCGCACACGCCGCAAGCCTTCGTGGCACACAGACGCCGGGGTGCCATGCAGCGAGCTTGATACGCGGCTGGCGGCAGGGACGCTGTACCGAACCCACGCGGGGGCGGCGGCCAGGCCAGCCCCCGCAGCCTCCGGATGGTCCCTCGATGGCTCGGCTCAAGATCCTCCTCGCGCAGCATGGCCGACCGGCCCCGGCCGGCCTGCTGGCCGCCCTGCGCGACCAGGGCTTCGAGGTCGAGACCACCCGCAACCAGGCCGACACCTGGATCGCGCTGCGCGCCGGCGGCCACCACGCGGTGCTGCTGATGCCCCTCGGGCGCGATCCCCTGGCGCCCGAGTTCTCCAGCCTGCTGCCCGGCCCCGACGGCCCGGACGCTCCCGCCCTGCTCGTGCTCACGGACGACCCGGGCTTCCTGGCCGAGCACATCGACCGGATCGACGAGTACCTGTCACCGGACGACGCCCCCGGGGCGATCGCGGGCCGCGTGGTGCTCGGCGTGGCGCGCCGCCGCGCGCGCGAGCGCCTGCTGCGCGAGTCGTCCACCGACTTCAAGACCGGCCTGCCCAACGACCGGCGCTTCGCCGAGCAGTGCCGCATCGAATGTGCGCGCGCCGAACGCGAGGAGCACCCGCTGTCGCTGCTGCTCATCGACCTGGACGAGTTCAAGCGCATCAACGACGAGCACGACCACGACTTCGGCGACCACGCGTTGCGCCAGCTGGCCGACACCCTGCGCGCCGGCCTGCGCCCCTTCGACACGCCGGCGCGCAAGGGCGGCGACGAGTTCGCCGTGCTCCTGCCGCACACCTCGCTGGCGCAGGCCGCCAACATCGCCGAGCGCCTGCGCGGCAGCGTGGCGCAACTGCAGCTCGACCACGGCGGCCACCGGCGACGGCTCACCATCTCGCTCGGCGTGGCGACCTGGCTGCCGAAGGGCGGGGAGACCTTCGAGCAGGCGCTGCTCGGCGCGGACAAGGCGCTGCTCTCGGCCAAGGCGCTCGGACGCAACCGGGTGGAGCTGCACGTGCCCGCGCCGGCCGGCCCGGCCGGGCAGCCGCCGCAGGACCTCGCCAGCCAGCGCCGCGGCGTGCCGGAAGCCGCTCCACCACCTCGACCAGCATCACCACCCGCAGCACCTCGGCCGCCGGCGTCCCGATCACACCCGGCCCAGCCTGCCCGCCCCCCGGTCTCGCCCGCGCCCCCTCCGCCGGGATCGCCGCCGGGATCGCCGCCGGCATCGCAGCCGGCATCGCAGCCGGCATCGTCTCCGCCACCGGCACGCCGCCGGGCCAAGCCGGGCAGCCGGTCCGCGCGAGGGAACCCTCCCGCCGACGGCGAATGACCCTTGGCGGCGGCGCGCGCGGCGCCCACCTCACCCGAGATCGGCCCCGCCACCCTCCCAGGACTCCCTCAGCTTGGCGCTACCTCGGCGTGAACGTCGGACCTACGATGCGTCCTGGCGATCGGTGCGATGAGCACCCGACGAGAGGAGGGTCGCTGCCCCATGCCTGGCGTGCGGATGTCCGAGCCCGGTGCCCCGCGTGAGACACAGCCCGCGCCGCTGCCGGCCGGCGCGAAGGCGCCCGGCTCCGCAGCCGGGGCACCCGGCCCCGCGGCCGGCAGGCCGGCGATGAGCGCCTTCAGCCCGGCGCGCATCATCGTCACGGTGCCCACCTTCAACGAGCGCGAGAACGTCTCCGACCTCGTCGCGCAGCTGCTGCGGATCGATGCGCGCATCGAGGTCGTGGTGGCCGACGACAGCTCGCCCGACGGCACCTCGCGCGTGGTCGAGGAGCTGGCACGCCACGACCGGCGCGTGCACCTGCTCGAGCGCAAGCGCGATTTCGGTCGCGGGCACGCCGGTCGCGATGCCTTCGCCTGGGCGCTGCAGCACCAGGCCGACGCCGTGGTCGAGATGGACGCCGACTTCAGCCACCACCCGCGTCACATCCCGCAGCTGCTGGCCGCGCTCGAGGGCGCCGACGTGGTGCTCGGCTCGCGCCAGGTGGCCGGGGGTCGCGACCTGGGCCGGCCCTGGTGGCGCGTGCTGCTGACGCGCGTCAGCAACACCTACGTGCGCTGGGTGCTGGGCGTCCCGGTGCGCGACTGCAACTCGGGCTTCCGCGCCTTCCGGCGCTCGGCCCTCGAGGCCATCGACGCCGGGCACGCGCTCTCGCCCGGGCCGGCGATCGTGCACGAGCTGCTGTACAAGGCCTCCGTGCGCAAGCTGCGCATCGTCGAGGTGCCGATCGAGTTCAAGGAGCGCGAACGCGGCACCTCCACGCTCACCTTCCGCAAGCTGCTGCGCTCGTACGTGACCGTGTTCAAGCTCAGGCTGCGCGGCCTCACGGGCCGCCTGTTCCCGCCCCGCGGCTGAGCGCCGCCGCACGAGCCTCCGCCAGCAGCGCGCGCAGGCCGGGCACGGCGCCGAGCAGGCCCAGGCTGGCGACCACGAGCTGCACCGGCTGGAAGCTGTCGAAGCCCTGGCGGTCCACGTAGAGCGAGAGCACGACCAGCACGAGCAGCAACCCCAGGGCGAGGCGGGTGCGAGGCCCACAGCGCGCCGTCCAGCGCGGCGCCAGGGCCACGCCGGCCAGGCCCGCCAGCCAGCCGATGGCCGCGCCCGCCAGCACGTCGGTCGGCCAGTGCACGCCGATGGCGACGCGCGAACAGCCCACGAGGGCCGCCGCGCCGAGCAGCAACCAGCGCTGCCAGGCCGCGGCGGCGCGCGGCGCCACCAGCCCTGCGAGCAGGAAGGCCGTCGTGGTGTGCCCGGAGGGGAAGGCGTGGTGACGGCGCCGCGGGCCGAGCACCTCGAGCACGCCCGGGTCGAGCACGGCGGGCGGCCGGTCCACCGGGAAGAGCAGCGTCAGCCCGCGCCCGACGAGCGTGCCGAGCAGGGCCGCGACGAACAGCGAGACCAGCAGCTGCGGCCGGCGCAGCGCGAACGGCAGCAGCAGCGCCGCTGCCATGGCGCTGTCGCCCAGCAGGGTGAGGCTCGTCCACAGGGACGGCGCGGTGGCCGCCGGCCAGCGGTTGATCGCGAGCACCAGCGGCGTGTCGAGCGCCAGCAGCCAGACGACCGCCAGCAGCAGCGCGCACACGAGCGGCAGGCCGAGCACCCAGGCCCGCCCGAGCGACGGAGCGGGTGCCGCGGCCCGGGGCGCCTCAGTCCTGGTAGTCATGGCAGGCATGGAAGGAGAAGCTGCACACGCGCTGGCCCGCGCGCACGATCTCGAGCGAGCCGACGCGCTCGTGTCGCGCGAAGTGCCGCAGGTCGTCGGGCTCGTGCTCCTCGGGTTCCCGTTCCCAGACCACGAGGATGCCGCGGTCGCCGGCGGCCGGACTGCCGAACCACAGGTCGAACTGGTCCACGCGCCGGTCGAGCACCTGCACCGGGCGGGGACGCGCCGCCCACGCCAGGCGCGCGGCACGCGACCAGTTGTCCACGTAGAGCTGCGGCGGCGGGCCGGGCGTCGCGGCGAGTTCGCCGGCGAGGCGCTCGGCCTCGCGCGCCGCCTCGTCCCAGCCGTCCACCGCCGACCAGGGGTTCCTGCCCCGCGCGCCGGGCAGCGAGGTCCAGGGGATCCAGGCCGCGAACATCTCGCTGTGCAGCACCAGCAGCAGCGCGGCGGCGACGAGGCCGTAGCCGAGGCAGGCGCGCCGCAGCCCGCGCCGCTGCCAGCGCCGCCCGAGCCAGCGCGCGGTGAGCGGAGCGCTGCCCACGAAGGCCAGCGCCGTCCAGTGCGGCAGCCCGGCATCCGACCCGGCCCCGTAGCCGAAGAGCAGCAGCACCGGCCAGCCGAAGCAGAGCGAGAGGCGAACGCCGCGCTGGCCGCGTTCGCGCCAGCCGGAGAGCAGCGCCGCCCAGCCGCCGAGGTAGAGCACGGGCCCGTAGGCCGCGAGCTGCTGCCCCTGCGCCGCCAGGAACTCGCCGGGGCTCCAGCCCTTCCCGCCCATGCCGTGGTCGAGCTGGTAGCGGAACGAGATCCACTCGCGCGCGGCGTTCCAGGCGAACACAGGCGCCACGAGCAGCGCCGCGAGCGCGGCCGCCAGCCACGGGCCGGGGCGCGCCAGCCAGGCCAGGCCGCGCTCGGCGACGAGCGCCGCCACGACCGAGAGGGCCAGCGTGAAGGCCGTGTACTTGGCCAGCCCGGCCAGTCCGAGCAGCAGTCCGAGTCGCAGCCAGGTCGAGAGGCGTTCGTGCTCGAGCAGGTCGAGCGTGGCGTGCATCACGGCCAGGCCGAGCAGCAGCAACGGCACCTCCGGCACCATGACCATGCCCATCACCGAGAGCAGCAGGCTGGAGGCGAGCAGCCCGAGCGCACCCACCGCGACCCAGGGGGAGGCCTCCGGGAAGAGCCGCGGCGTGAGGCGCCAGAGCAGCCAGGCGGTCGCCGCGGCGAGCAGCACCGGCAGCAGGCGCAGCGCGAAGCTGCTGTCCGACACCGCGAGCGCCAGCGCCTGCAGCCAGCCCACGAGCGGCGGGTGGTCGAAGTAGCTCGTGTCCAGGTGCAGGCCGTAGAGCGCGTAGTGCGCCTCGTCGGTGGTCAGGGGGAGCCGCCCGATGACGGCGAGGTGCAGCAGCAACGGCAGTCCCACCAGCAGCAGGGCCGCGCGGGCCGGCGTCAGACCGCCGCGCGCGGGGTGCTCCGGGCCGTGCACGCGCGGCGGCGCGGGCGGGCGCGGCGCGTCCGAGGCGGAGCCGCTCAGCGGGCACGCTCCACGCGCTCGACCTGCACCTCGAGGCGCGCGCCCTCGACGTCGAAGGCAGCGCCCCCCGGCAGCGCCTGCTCCCCCAGCAGCTCGAGACGCGTCCCCAGCACCTCGGCCAGCAGCAGGCGTTCGTGGCGCTGCGCCGCCGCGAGCAGGTGCTGCGCGCCGGCCAGGCGCACGACGACGCGGTCCGAGACGTCGAGGCCGGCCGACTTGCGCGTGTTCTGCACGCGGTTGACGATCTCGCGCGCGTGGCCCTCGCTGAGCAGTTCGTCGTCGAGCTGGGTGTCGAGCGCCAGCACGAGGCGGCCGTCGCCGGCCACGGCGAAGCCCGTCCGGCCGGTCTCCACCAGCTCGATGTCCTCGCGCAGCAGGCGTACGTTCTCGCCCTGCACCGACAGCTCGAGCACGCCCTCGGCCGCGAAGCGCGTCAGGGCCGCCTCGTCGAGCGCCTTGACGGCCGCGGCGACGGCCTTCATGCGCGCCCCGAAACGCGGGCCGAGCCGCTTCCAGTCGGGCTTGCACGACAGTTCGCGGAAGTCGGCCACCTCCACCACCTCGACCGCCTTGACGTTGAGTTCCTCCGCCACGAGCCGGGCCAGGTCGGGCCGCCGCAGGCGCAGCGCGTCGGCCGGGTCGGCGGCCTTGACCAGCACGCGACGCAAGGGCTGGCGCACCTTGAGGTCGTGCGCCGCGCGCACCGAGCGCCCGAGCGCCACGGCCGCCAGCACCACGGCCATCTGCTGCTCCAGCTCGGCGTCCACGCAGGCGTCGTCGGCCTCGGGCCAGGGCTGCAGGTGCACCGAATCGGAGGGCGGCGCGCCGGCCACGGCCTGCCAGAGCGCCTCCGAGATGAAGGGCACCAGCGGCGCCAGCAGCAGCGCGAGGCGCTCGAGCGCGGCGGCCAGCGTGGCGTAGGCCGCGCGCTTGTCGTCCGGGTCGTCCGACTTCCAGAAGCGCGCGCGGTTGCGGCGCACGTACCAGTTGGACAGCTCCTCGTCGATGAAGCCGGACAGCCGCGCGGCCACCTGCCCCAGGTCGAGGTCGCGGTAGCCGGCGTCGACCGCCCGCGTGAGCGTCTGCAGGCGCGAGACGAGCCAGCGGTCGATCGACGGGCGCGCGGCGGGCGGCGGCGCGGGCTGCCCCGGCGCCCAGCCGTCGAGATCGGCGTACATGGCGAGGAAGGCGTAGCAGTTGCGCAAGGTGCCGAAGACGCGTCGCGCTCCCTCGGCCACGGCGGCCTCGTCGAAGCGCTTGGGGAGCCAGACGTGCCCCTGGCTCACGAAGGCCCAGCGCGTCGCGTCCACGCCGCAGCTGCCGAAGATCTTCCAGGGGTCGACGACGTTGCCGCGGCTCTTGCTCATCTTCTTGCCGGCCGCGTCGAGCAGCAGGTTGTTGACGAGCACGGAGCGCGTGGCGGGCTGCTCCGCCAGGAAGACCGCGATGACGTGCAGCGTGTAGAACCAGCCGCGCGTCTGGTCGAGCCCCTCGCAGATGAAGTCGGCCGGGAAGTCCTGCGGCAGGGCGCCGCCGGTCTGCTGCGGCCAGCCGGCCTGCGCGAAGGGCATCGCGCCGGAGTCGAACCAGCAGTCCACGACCTCGGGCGTGCGCCGCAGCGTGCCGCGGCAGCCGCGCTGCCGGCAGGGCCCGCTGACGGCGTCGATGCCGGGGCGGTGCGGGTCGAAGTCGTCGGGCAGCGCGGCGCCCACGAGCGCGCCGAGCTCGGCCAGCGAGGCCGGGGCGTGCTCGTGCCCGCAGGCGTCGCAGACCCAGATGTTGAGCGGCGTGCCCCAGTAGCGCTCGCGGCTGATGGCCCAGTCGACGTTGTTCGCCAGCCACTCGCCGAAGCGCCCGGCGCCGATCTCCGGCGGGTGCCAGTCGATCGTGCGGTTCAAGGCCACGAGTCGCTCGCGCAGCTGCGTCGTGCGCAGGTACCAGCTCGGCCGCGCCATGTAGAGCAGCGGCGAGCGGCAGCGCCAGCAGTGCGGGTAGCTGTGGTCGACCGTGGCGCGCTTCCAGAGCACGCCGCGCTCCTTCAGCCGCTTGATGATGTCGGCGTCGGCCTCCTTGACGAAGCGGCCCTCGAAGCCGGGGACCGCCGCCGTGAAGCGCCCCTGCTCGTCGACGGGCATGACGAGCGGCAGGCCGTCGCGCTGGCGGATCGAGAAGTCGTCGGCGCCGAAGGCCGGCGCCATGTGCACGATGCCGGTGCCCTCGGCCATCGACACGAAGTCGGCGCCGCGCACCGTGTGCGTGACGGCGCGCTGGCCGTCGGAGTCGAAGGCGATCTCGACCTCGTCGAGCGGCCGCTCGTAGCGCAGGCCGACGAGGTCGCGACCGAGGAGACGGTCCTGCGGCAGCGTGCCGAGGGGCGCTCCGGCAGGCGCTCCGGCAGGCGCTCCGGCCGGCGGGCCCTCACGGCCGCCGTCCTTCGGCGCCGCGCCCTTGCCGAACACCGTGGGCGCCAGCTCGGCGGCCACGACGAGCAGCTCGTCCTCGTGCCGTACGAGCGCGTACTCGGCGACCTCGCTCACGGCCAGCGCCACGTTGCTGAACAGCGTCCAGGGCGTCGTGGTCCAGACCAGCAACGAGAGGCCGCCGGCGGGCAGCGCCGCGTCGGCGAGGCGCGGCTCGCCACCCCGCGCGCGGACTTGGGCGCGCCAGGCCTCCGGCGTCACGCGGAAGCGCACGAAGACCGACGGGTCCTGCACGGTCTCGTAGCCCTGCGCCACCTCGTGGTTGGAGAGGCCCGTGCTGCAGCGCGGGCAGTAGGGCAGGATCTTGAAGTCCGATGCCAGCAGGCCGGCCGCGTGGAAGCGCGCCAGGATGGCCCAGCAGCTCTCGATGTACCCGGTCTCGTAGGTGACGTACGGGTGCTCGTAGTCGAGCCAGTAGGCCATGTGCCGGCTGAGCTTCTCCCAGTCGGCCTTGTAGCGGAACACCGACGCGCGGCAGCGGCGGTTGAACTCGGCGATGCCGATGGCCTCGATCTCGTCGCGCGTCGTGATGCCGAGTTCCTTCTGCACCTCGATCTCGACCGGCAGGCCCTGCGTGTCCCAGCCGGCCTTGCGCGGCACGCGGTGGCCCTTCATCAGCCGGTGGCGGCAGATGGTGTCCTTCAGCGTGCGCGAGAAGACGTGGTGGATGGCCGGCCGGCCGTTGGCCGTGGGCGGACCCTCGTAGAACACGAAGGGCGGCCCCTGCGGGTTGTGCGCGAGCGCGCGCTCCGGCACGCCGTGCGCCTGCCAGCGGTCGCGCCCCGCGGCCTCGAGCAGCTCGTCGGACGGCAGCGGAGGGAAGGCCATGCGGCGCTCTCAGGTCCAGCGGTGCTGGTCGATGCGCTCGGAGACGGTCACCGCCACCTCCATGGCGCGCAGGCCCTCCTGGGCCGAGACGCCGCGGCGCGGCTGCCCGCGCACGGCATCGATGAAGCTCACCAGCTCGCTGTGCAGCGGGTTGGCCTCGTCCATGTCGATCTCGGAGGCGTCGAGCAGGCCCTGCGCGACGAACTCCTTGAAGCTGCCCTTCTGCTGGAAGCGCGCCGAGGCGGCGGCGTCGAGGCTGCCGAGGTCGAAGCCCTGCGACTTGCGCACGACGAAGGCGCGGCGGCTGGCGAAGTCCATCGAGACGAAGGTCTCGTCGCCGAAGACGCGCGTGCGGCGCAAGGGCTCGAAGCTCACGCGGCTGGCGGTGACGTTGGCCACGCAGCCGTTCTCGAACTGCAGGCGGGCATTTGCGATGTCCACGTGCTTGCCGAGCACGCGGCTGCCCACGGCGTCGACGCGCACCAGCGGCGAACCGGCGATCGCCACGACGATGTCGAGGTCGTGGATCATGAGGTCCATCACGACGCTCACGTCGAGCGTGCGGAAGTTGAAGGGCGCGAGGCGATGCGCCTCGATGAAGCGCGGCTGGACGTGCAGGTCGTGGAAGACCGAGAGCGCCGGGTTGAAGCGCTCGATGTGCCCGACCTGCAGCACCAGCTGGCGCGAGGCGGCGGCAGCCTCCATCTCGCGCGCCTGCCCGATGTCGGCCGCCATGGGCTTCTCGACCAGCACGTGGATGCCGCGCGCGAGCAGGGGCAGCACGGTGTCGCGGTGCAGGCTGGTCGGCACGGCCACGCTGGCCGCGGTGACCCCGGCCGGGATCTGCTCCAGGGACGAGTAGGCGGCCACGCCGAGCGGGCCGGCGATCTGCGCGGCGCGGGCCGGGTCGCGGTCGACGACGCCCACCAGCTCGGCGCCGGGCACCTCCTTCATGAGCCGCGCGTGGTGCTGGCCGAGGTGGCCGACACCGACGACGACGGCGCGCACGCGCTGCTCAGTGCCGGACACGCAGCGACTCCCGGTAGCGGCCGAAGCGCCCGGCCTCCTTGCGCAGCAGGAACTCCGCCAGCTCCCGCACCATGGGCGATCGGTCGTTGATGAGCGCGTGCGACTCCTCGCTCACGCTGCGGCCCGTGCGGAAGATGGCGCGGTAGACGTGCTTGATCTCGTCGATGTCCTCCTGGTTGACGCCGGCGCGCTGCATGCCGACCTCGTTGACCATGCGCACCTCGGCCGGGTCGCCCGCCACCTTGACGAAGGGCGGCACGTCCTGCACGACGCGCGCCTTGGCGCCGACGTAGGCCATGCGTCCGATGCTGGTGTACTGTCCGACGCCCGCGTAGCCGTTGAGCACGACGTTGTCGCCGATGTGGCAGTGGCCGGCGATGAGCACGCTGTTCGTGAGGATGATGCGCGACCCGAGCACGCAGTCGTGGCCCACGTGGCAGCTGGCCATGACGAAGTTCTTGTCGCCGATGATGGTGACGTTGTCCTCCTTGGGCGTGCCGCGGTTGAGCGACACGAACTCGCGGAAGACGTTGTCGTCGCCGATGACGATGCGGCTCTCGACGTTGTGGTGCGTCAGGTCCTGCGGCCCGGTGCCGACGCTGACGAAGGCCGTGAGCGTGTTGCGCTCGCCCAGCACCGCGCCGCTCGACAGGAAGCAGTGCGGCCCGATGCTCGTGCCGGCGCCGATGCGCACGCCCTTCTCGATGACGCTGTACGGGCCGACGGAGACGTCCTCGCCCAGCTCGGCCTGGCTGTCGACGAGCGCCGTGGGATGGATGTTCATCCTGCGTCCACCAGCGTGAACACCATCTGGGCCTCCGCAGCCACGTGTTCGTTGACCTTGGCGACGCAGTTCACGCGTCCCATCGTGTCGCGCACCTTCACGGCCTCCACCTCCAGGCGCAGCTGGTCCCCCGGCACGACGGACCGCCGCAGCTTGACCTTGTCGATGGCCCAGAGCACCGGGAGCTTCCCGGTGTACTCCATGCGACGCAGCAGCAGCGTGCCAGCGAGCTGCGCGAGGGCCTCGAGGATGAGAACCCCGGGCATGATCGGCTGCCCCGGGAAGTGCCCGACGAAGAACGGCTCGTTGACCGAGACGTTCTTGATGCCCACCGCGCGCCGGTAGCCCTCCAGCTCGAGCACGCGGTCCACCAGCAGGAACGGGTAGCGGTGCGGCAGGAGCGCGGCGATCTCGCGGATGTCCATGCCGGTGTTGCGCACGAGGCGGCCCTGGTTCTCCTCGTGCTCCATGGCGGACAGGAGGCGGCGCACCAACGCGTGGTGCGTGCGGTGGCCGGAGCGCGTGGCGCAGATGGTGCCCTGGATGTCGGCGCCCAGCAGGTAGAGGTCGCCGAGCATGTCGAGCAGCTTGTGGCGCGCCGGCTCGTCCGGGAAACGCAGGGCCCCGTGCCGCGGCTGGTTGCCCTCCAGCACCACGGTGTTGTGCTCGTCGGCCCCGGCGCCGAGGTCGCTGCTGCGCAGGGTCTCCACCTCGGAGGCGAAGACGAAGGTGCGCGCCGGCGCGATCTCGCGCTGCAGGTCGCTGCCCGGCAGGTCGACCTCGACGAACTGGGGCAGCAGGCCGTGCTGCCGGTAGTCGAGCGTGTACGAGAGGCGCAGCCCCGAGTGGCCCGACGGGATGGCGTTCATCATGGCGCCGTCCATCTCGACGTACAGCGGCCGGTCGATCGCGAACACCTTGCGCGGCACCTTCTGGTCGACCGTGCCGGACGAGACGAGCGCCTCGAACCAGGGCAGCGCCGAGCCGTCGAGGGCCGGCAGCTCGGGCCCGTCGAGCTCGATCTCCACGTTGTCGATGCCCAGCCCGCCGAGCGCGGCGAGCAGGTGCTCGACGGTGTGCACCTCGGCCTTGCCGCGTCGCAGCATCGTGCGGCGGTCGGCCTCGGCCACCGAGTCGAGCACGGCGGGGATCGGGTCGGCGTCGGCCAGGTCGGAACGGAAGAAGAGCGCCCCCGTGTCGGACGCGGCCGGCCGCACGACGACGCGCACGTCATGGCCCTCGTGCAGGCCGACGCCGCGCAGCTCGAAGGGGTTCTTGATGGTGCGCTGGTTACGGGCCATCGGGCGCCCCCTCCTGGCCGCGCAGGCGGGTCATGAGGTCGGGGAGGCGCTGCAGGCTGAGCACCTGGCGCTTCCACTGGCGGTGCGGCACGGCCGGCAGGCCGAGCAGGTACTCGCCCGGGCCGACGTCGCGCAGCACGATGGCGCTCGCCCCCAGCACGGCGTCGTCACCCACCACCACGCCGCTGCTCACCGCCGCGCGCCCGCCCATGAGCACCCGACGGCCGAGGCGGGCTCCGCCGGCCAGCGAGGTGTGCCCCGCCAGCGCGCTGTCGTCGCCGACGACGCAGTTGTGCGCGATGTGCACCTGGTCGTCGATCTTCACGCCGTGGCCGATGACCGTGCGTTCGAAGCGGGCGCGGTCGATCGTGGAGTTGGCGCCGATCTCGACGTCGTCGCCCACCTCCACCGTGCCCACCTGCGGACTCTTGCTGTGCCGGCCGTCGCGACCGCGCCGGAAGCCGAAACCGTCGGCTCCGAGCACGGCGCCGGCGTGCACCACCACGCGCTCGCCCAGGGAGCAGCGCGCGCCGAGGTAGACGCCCGGGTAGAGGCGGCAGCCGGCGCCCACGCGCGCGCCCTCCCCGATGAAGCAGCGTGCCCAGACGCGGCTGCCGGGACCGATGCGCGCGCCGCGCCCGACGAAGACCCAAGGCCCGATGCCCGCCGACGCATCCACCTCGGCGCCCGGCTCGACCAGCGCCAGCGGGTGGATGCCCGCCTCGGGCCCGTCGTCGCGCGGGCCGCAGGTGGCGGCGAGCGTGTCCACCGCCAGCTCGGGGTCGGCCACCACGACGAGGCTCTGGGCCCGGCTCGACGAGAGGCCGCTCCCGGCGCCCACCAGCAGGCAGCCGGCGCGGCTCGTGCGGGCCGCGGGCAGGTACTCCTCGCGGAAGACGGCCGCCAGGTCGTCCGGCCCGGCGGAGTCCAGCGACCGCAGGGCCGACAGCCGGCGCTCGGGAGAGCCGGCCACCGTGCCGCGCACGAGCGCGGCGACGTCGGCGACGGTGTGGTGCAGCTCCATGCGGCGCTCGTCCCTGGCGATGACCGGCCACTATCCGAAAGTCGGGCCCCCACCGGAAGGGGGCCTCCCCGGCTCAGAAGCGGCGCGACAGCTCGAAGCTGAAGGGGCGCGTCTCGTCCTCGTCCTGCTCGGCGAGCACGATCGCGTAGTCGAGCTTGATCGTGATGCCGCCCAGGGCCGGCAGGCGCAGGCGCGTGCCGACGCCCGTGGCCGCGCGGATGTCCGTGCCGAGGTCGCCGAAGTTCGTGTCGGGCAGCAGGTTGCCGACGTCCACGAAGATCACGCCCTTGATCAGCGTCTCCTCGCGGTCGCGGAAGGTGTTGTAGTCGGTGACCAGGGGGAAGAGCAGCTCGAGGCTGGCCACCGCGGCGAGGCGGCCGCCGACGGCGCTGCCGCGGTCCTGGCGCAGGCGCGGGCCGAGCGGCGTCTGGTCCATCTCCTGGTGCGGGCCGACGCCCTGGAAGTCGAAGCCGCGCACGGCGAAGGGCCCGGTGCCGCCGCCGACGAAGAAGTTCTCGTAGAACGGCAGCTCGTCCTCGTCGCCGAGCGCCTCGACCCCGCCCAGGGCGAGCCGCGGGTGGAAGACGCGCACGTTGCCCTCGTCGTCCTCGCCGGCCGGCACGAACCACTCGTTGCTGAACTGCGCCTTCACCGCGTCGTTGTCGCCGCCGAGCGGGCCGCCCACGCCTTCCAGCTTCAGCCGCGAGGTGATGCCGTCGGTGGGCTCCCAGAGCGAGTCGACCGCGTTGTAGGTGATCGAGCCCTCGAGCACGTGCCGCATGGCGCTGCCCTTGGCGCGCGCGAACTCGGTCGACTCGCCGGTGATGAAGTCCTTGTCGTTGTCGTCGATGTCCGAGATCGTCACCTGCTCGAGCCGTGGCCCGAACGAGACGCTCGTCTCGCGGTTCAGGCGGTGGTCGAAGAACACGCCCGTGCCCACGCTGTCCTGCGTGTACTCGGAGAAGATGCGCTGGCGGTCGTACAGCTCCACCGTCAGTCCCCAGGGGTCCTTGCGCGACTCGTCCAGCCAGGGGTCCTGGAAGACGATGTCGAGCGTGCTGATCTGGGTGCCCGGCACGACCTCGAGCACGAGGCGCTGGCCGCCACCGTGGAAGGCCTCGCCGCCCTGGAAGAACTCGCGCAGGAAGCGCCCGAAGGACGACGGCGTGCGCGTGATGTCGAAGTTGAGCTTGTCCACCGTCACGCCGGCGAAGATGCCCGAGTCGGAGCCGGCGCCCACCACGAAGGTGAAGAGGCCGCTGCTCGAGTCGTCCACGGTGACGACGACGTCCACGTATTCCGGGTCGTCGGTCTCCTCGGTGGTGACGCGCACCTTGGGCACGCCGGTCATGTCGGTGAAGTAGCCGAGCGACACGAGCGCGTCCTCGCTGTAGCGCAGCTCGCGCGTGTCCACGATGTCGCCCGGGTAGACCGTCAGGTAGCGGCGCACGACGCCATCGCGCGTGCCGGCATTGCCGTGCACGATGATGTCGCGCACCTTCTTCTGGATCCCTTCCTCGATGCGCCACTCGAGGTCGAGCTCGGGGCGCTCGAGGTCGAAGGTCTCGTGGGCGCGGACGGTGACGTCGATGTAGCCCTTCTCGCCGTACTTGTCGCGGATGGCGCGCTGCACGCGCAGCTGGTCCGGCCGGCGATACGGGTCGCCGACCTCCAGCGCCGCTCCCGCGAGCAGCTCGGCGTCGGTGAAGACGGTGTTGCCGGTGACCCCGATGCTGCGCACCGTGTAGCGCTGGCCCTGGTCCACCAGCAGCGTCACGACCACCTCGCTGCGGTCCTCGTTCCATTCGAGCCCGTCGAGGGACACCTGGGCGTCGAGGTAGCCCTCGCGGCGCACGTAGTCCTCCACGATGAGGATGTCGCGATCGACGTCGGTGCGCACGAAGTCCTTGCCGACGAGCCACGACCAGAAACCGGGCTGGCTGTTGAGCAGGTCGCGCACGTCGCCCTCGTCGACGGCGGTCAGGCCCTCGATGCGCAGGTCCGAGACCTCGACCTCGGGCCCCTCGTACACGCGCAGCCAGGCGACGTAGCGGCCGGCGTCGTCGTCGTCCTCGCGCACGTCCACCTGCACGAACGGGTAGCCCTTGGAGAGGTAGTGCTCCTTGATCAGCGAGCGCGCCGTGGTGACCGCGTCATAGGTGGCGCCGCCCTCGGCGCTCAGCCGACCGACGCCCCGCAGCGTGCTGGCGCTGTACTCGTCGTTGCCCTCGAACGAGACCTCGTCGAAGCGCCGGATGCGGCGCAGCAGGAAGGTGACGCTCACCCCGTCGTCCACGCGCGTGACGGGCACGCCGTCCACCACGATGCCGTAGGTGTCGTGCATCCAATGGAGGTCCTCGTTCACCTTGACGCTGTCGTAGGTGGCGCCGGCGCGGGTCTGCAGGTTCTTGTGCAGCAGGCCGTGGTCCACGAGCACGTTGCCGTCGATGACCACGTCCATGATGGGCAGGCCGTCGTACTGGCTGTCCGCCTGCGCGCCCACGCGCGCGGACAGCAGGCACAGCATCCAGGCCAGCGCGAGACGGAGGACCGCCCGCGGGCGCGGCGTACTGCCGGGTTCGCCGGGCCGGGTCTGCAACGTCGTGTCGACCTCGCGCGTGGACTAGATGATCGGGCCGGGCCCGTTGGCGCCGAGCACCGGCTCAGGGAAGCGGTGGGCGTTGTCGAACCGCATCATGTGCGCGTGGAAGTTCAGCTCCACGGAGCCGGTCGGGCCGTTCCTGTTCTTGGCCACGATCACCTCCGCCGACCCGCGCGAGGCCACGTCCTCGGGGAAGTAGTACTCCTTGCGGTAGAGCAGGATGATCGCGTCGGCGTCCTGCTCGATGGAGCCCGACTCGCGCAGGTCGCCCATGAGCGGCTTCTTGTCGGCACGCGCCTCCACGGCGCGGTTCAGCTGGCTCAGCGCGATGACCGGCACCTTGAGTTCGCGCGCCAGCTGCTTGAGCGCGCCCGAGAGGCGCGAGATCTCGAGCTGGCGGCTCTCGACGTGCTGGCCGAGCGTGAGCAGCTGCAGGTAGTCGACGGCCACGAGCTGGATGTCGTGGCGCGACTTGAGGCGCCGCGCCTTGGCGCGCAGGCGCGTCATGGTCATGCCGGGCGTGTCGTCGACGAAGAGCGGCGCCTGCGCCAGTCGGCCGGCGGCGAGCGGCACCTTGGCGTACTCGTCGTTGGAGAGCTCGCCCCGCATGAGCCGGTGGGCGTCCACGCGCGCATTCGAGCAGAGCATGTTCTCGGCAACCTGCTCCTTGGTCACCTCGAGCGTGAAGAGCGCGGCCGGGATCCGGTCGCGCACGCAGATGTTGTCCAGGATGCTGGTGGTGAAGCTCGTCTTGCCCATCGACGGGCGGCCGGCCACGACGTAGAGCGCGCCCGGCGCGAGCCCGTTCACCAGCCGGTCGAGGTCGGTGAAGTGGGTCTTGAGGCCGGAGGTGACGGCCTGGCCGTCCGACTCCTGGAGCCGGTCCACCTTGAGCATGGCCGCCTTGACGAGGTCGTGCATGCTGGCGCTCGACTCGACGGCCCGCCCCTGGGCGATGGCGAAGATCTTCTGCTCCGCGCCGTCGAGCAGGTCCTCGACGTCGGTCGTGCTGGCCGCATGGGCGTCGCGCAGGATCTCCTGCGCCGCCTGAACCAGCCGCCGCTTCTCGGAGGCCGCACGCACCAGGTTGGCGTAGCTGTGCGCGTGGGCCGAGCTGGGCACCGCCTCCATGAGCCCGACCAGCGTGTCCACGCCGCCCACCGCCTCCAGCTTGCCGCGCGCCTTCAGCGCGTTCGTCGCGATGACCAGGTCCACCGGCTCGTTGTGGTCGAAAAGCTCGGTCAGCGTGCGAAAGATCTCGGCGTGCGTCGGCATGTAGAAGTCGTCGGCGTCGAGCACCAGCAGCACGTCGCCGATGCTGGCGCGGTCGAGCAGCATCGAACCCAGCACGCACTGCTCCGCCTCCAGGTTCTGGGGCGGGAGATGGTCAGGCACGAGTTGGCTGTCCACCATGGCGGCTCCTCCCAGGGGCTGTGCGCACCCGCGCGACGCGACGGGTGCCTGACGTGCTCGGGCCAGCGGCCAGCGGCAACAGCCTGCTGCCACGCGCGGCCGGACGCGCACGCGGGCGCGCCGGTGCACGAGCATCCTCATCAGGGCGCTGCGTCGGACCGGGGTCTGGCAGCGCGCTCCCCAACCGCGGAGGGCGCGCGAGCCGGCCAGTCTACCGGCGTCCCGCACGCCCGGCCACCGCGCCCTCGGGCCGAGCGCCGGACAGCGCACGCGGCGCGCAGAGCGCGCTCTCAGGGCGCGCGCTGCAGCGCCACCTCGTGCACGCGATAGGCCGACATGAGCAGTCGATCTTGGTACGAGCTGACCACGGCGCGCGGCGCCGTGACGCGCACCTCGCAGGCCGGACGGCCCGCCGGATCGACGCGCCAGCGCCCCTGCGCGCGCCCCTCGGCCTGCACCACGAGCGTGCCGACCGGCGCGCCGTCACACTCGACCTGCAACGTGAGCGGATAGAGATCGGGTCGCTCCGGCAGCGCCGAGACGGCCAGCTGCAGCTCGGCCGGCCCCTCCGGCGCGGCCAGCAGCAGCAGCAGGACGCGCCCGGCCGTGGCGCCGGCCGAGAGCCCTCCGTAGAGCTGCGCCATGCCGCGCCCGCTGCTCGTGTCCAGCAGCGGCTGCAGCTCGTCGAGCGCCGACTGACGCGCCCGCCGGGCCTGCTCCTCCCAGGCCGAGGCCGCGAGGCGCGGCGCACGCTGCTCCAGGTAGGCCTGCGGGGCGGCCGGCCGACCGTCGGCCGAGAGGCCCTGCACCCACCCGAGGCGCTGCAGCTCGTCGGCGCACCAGCCGGCGAAGACCGCCAGCGTGGCGGCGTTGGGGTGCGGATTGGACGGCAGCGTGAACTCCGGCGACACCTGGGCCAGCAAGGGCAGCACGGGCGGCGGCGAGGGCGCGCGCGCCAGGCGGGCGAGCAGGTGCCACACGTACGGCTGCTCCGCGTACTGCAGCACGAGCAGGCGGCCCCCGCGGCGGCCCAGCTCCTGCTGCAGCTGCAGGATGGACGCGGCGTTCTCGTCGAAGCGCCGCGCCGACTCGGCCGAGAGGTCGGCATCCAGCACGCGCGGGCCGAGCTGCCGCACCTGGGCCGAGGTCACCGAGCCCTGCTGAGCCAGGCGCAGGCCCAGGTCGAGCACGGCGTAGTAGTTCTGGTCGGTGCTGACGCACAGCCACGGGTCGCCGGTGGCGATGTCGGGGGCCTCGCGCCGGTGGCCCGCCTCCGTCACGCCGTAGGTGTTGGCCAGGTCGTTGTCGATCGGCATGTACAGCACGATGTCGGGCAGGAGCTGATCGTAGTGGTCGAGCAGGAAGGCCACCGGATTGCGATGGTTCCAGCCCGGCATGGACACGTTGAGGCACTCCACCGGCCGCGCACCCGGCAGCGCCCGGGCGGCGAGTTCCTGCTCGAGGCGGTGCGCCAGCGTCTCGTCGTCGGCGACGCCCCAGCCGAAGGCGACCGAGTCGCCGAGCACGGCCACGCGCAGGGCCCCGGGCGCGGCGGCCGAGCCGGGACGCCGCCGCAGGCCGAGCGCATCGCTGTGGACGACGGCGCCGAAGATTTCGAGTTCGGCCTGCGGGCGCAGGCAATAGCCCACGAGCGGGTCCTCGTGCACGCGCCACGGCCCGGCGTTCTGCGCCGCGGCGCGCCAGCGGTCGGCTTCGGTGGGTGCGGCCCAGCCGCGCGGCGCAGCCTGCGACGGGCGCCAGAGCGCGGACAGCGTGCGCTGCCCGAGCAGCGAGAGCGCGCCCTCGGCCAGCAGGAGCGCTGCCAGCAGGCTGACGCACGCCAGCCCCCAGCGGGCCGCCCGGCCCCGCGCGGGGCCGACGCTCACGCCTCGGCTGCGGCTGCCGCCTTGCCGGCCGGCGCGGCCGACTCTCCCCGGCCGCCCTCGTCCGCGTCGTCGTCTCCGGGCTCGAGGTCGTCATCGCCGGCACCGGTGGCATGCGCGACCGGCTCGAAGCGATTGCCGTCGGCATCGATGGGCAGCACCTCGAGCGTGATCTCGGCCGTGATGTCGGCGTGCAGGTGCAGCGTGATCGGGTGCTGGCCGGCGTCCTTGATGTGGGACGAGAGCCGCACGGCGCGCGAGCCGACCTCCCAGCCGCCCGCCTTCAGCACCTGCAGCACGTCCTTGTCGCTCACCGAGCCGAAGAGGTGTCCCTCCTCGGTGGCGCGCGCCTCGATCGACAGCTTGAGGCCGGCGATCTTGCGCGACATCTCCTCCATGGAGCTGATGAGTGCGCGCTCCTCGGCGTCGGCCTTGGCCTTCAGCTTGCCGAGCATGCGCAGGCTGTCCTCCGTGAGGGGCATCGCCTTGCGCTGCGGCAGGAGGTAGTTGCGGGCGAAGCCGGGCTTCACCTTGACCTGGTCGCCGGGGCGTCCGACACCCTCGACCGATTCGAGCAGGATGAGATGCATGACGGCGTCCTCGGTTCAGCGGCCGACGAAGGGGAGCAGCGCCATGTTGCGGGCGCGGAAGACCGCGACGCGCAGACGCCTCTGGCTCTTGGCCTCGAGGTTGCTGCGCACGCGCGAGAAGAGCTTGCCCTGGGCCGAGATCATGCGCCGCAGGACGAAGGGGTTCTTGTAGTCGAGCAGCTCCCAGATCTTCTTGATCTCGTCGCCGCCGGGGGCCTCGGCGCTCGTATCGCCCTCGAAGCGGCGGCCGACGCGCGCCGCCGGCTCGGTGAGCGGGGGCGGCAGCTCCTCGGCGGTCGGCAGGGCGTCGATCGCCAGGCTCATGGAGCGCAGCACGCGGTCGTTGATGCGCACCTCGTGGTTGAGCTGGTCGATCGTGGGCGACTCGCCCGAGAAGTAGCAGAGCACGTAGGTGCCCGTCTGGTTGCCCTCGATCGGGTAGGCCAGCTTGCGGTTGGCCCACAGCACGGAGTGCGCGACCTGGCCTCCGACCTTCTCGACGAGCTTGCGCACCAGGACGTCCGGTGCATCGGGCTCGGCCTCATCCTCACCGCGCACGTCGCGGTTGTGCAGGATGAACATGCCTTCGTAGTGCTTCATGGAAACCTCGCATCCACTGGACGGTCGACGGATCGTGCGACACCGGAGCTCCCGGCGACGCGGGCCGGGCCACGGGGACGGGCCGCCCTGCTGCCGGCGGCGAGCCTCGTGGCCTGGGATGGTGAACCACGCACCTTAGCGACCCGCGGCCTGTCGGGCAAGCCGGGGCGGGTCGCCTGCCGGGCCGCCGCGCTGGGCGCACGGGCGCTCAGGCCGCGGCGTTGGCGGCGGCGACGAGGCGCGACCAGTCGCCGTGGCCGAGCCAGTCCTGCACCACGTCGGCGGCGCGCTCGGTCATCCGCTCGACCTCCTCGCGCTCGGCCGGCTTGAAGCGCCGCAGCACGTAGTCCTCCCAGGGCATGCCGCCCGGGTCGCCGATGCCCAGGCGCAGGCGCGGCACCTCCTGCGTGCCGAGCGCCTGCAGGATCGACGCCAGCCCGTTCTGCCCGCCCGCCGACCCCTTGAGACGGCAGCGCAGGCGCCCGAGGTCGAGGTGCAGGTCGTCGCACACCACGAGCAGCTGCGGCGGCGTCTGGCAGTCGGCGAGCAGCTGGGTCGCGGCCCGCCCCGACAGGTTCATGTAGGTGTTGGGCTTGGCCAGCAACCAGCGCGGCCCTCCCTCCTCCTGACGGCGCGCGCACTCGGCGCGTCCCGCACGACGGAAGTCGAGCCCGAGCCGCGCGGCCAGCCGGTCGACCACCGCGAAGCCGACGTTGTGCCGCGTGCCGTCGTACTCGGGCCCCGGGTTGCCGAGGCCGAGCACGATGCGTGTCCCCAAGGGATCGATGCCGGTGGCCTACTTGCCCTTGCCCTTGGCTTCCGGCTTGGCGTCGCCCTTGGCGTCCCCTCCCTTGGCGTCGGGCTTGCCCTCGGCCTTCTCGCCCTTGGCATCGCCCGCAGCAGGCGCCGCCTCGCCCTCGGCCGGAGCGGCAGCCGTCTCGACGGGCGCCGCCTCGACCTTCTTGAGGGCCACGCTGAAGACGGCCTCGTCGGCGCGGATGTGGCCCAGGTCGAGCTTCACGCCCTCCGGCAGCGCGATGTCGGCCGCATGCAGCGCGTGGCCGATGACGACCGCCGACACGTCCACCGTGACGTGGTCCGGGATGGAGTCGGCGCGGCAGCGCACGGCCAGCGAGGGATGGTGGATGATCGGCACGCCCCCGTCGCGGACGCCCTGCGGGTCGCCGCGGAACTCGAGCGCCACGACCACGGCGACCTCTTCCGAGAGATCGATGCGCGCGAAGTCCACGTGCACGATGTGCTGGCCGTAGGTGTCGTACTGGACCTGCTTGACCAGGCACGACTCCGGCCTGCCGTCGATCTGCAGCATGAACACCTGGTCGGTGGTGTGGAACGCCATGTGGAGTTCGTGCGCATCGATGAGGCGCTCGACGTTGGCCTGGCCGTGGCCGTAGACGTTGACGGGGACGCGGCCCGCGGCACGCTGGCGACGGGCGTCGGCGGAACCCTTGCCCTGTCGGGCCGAGGTCTGGATCTGGCGGGGAGTGCTCATGCGGTTTCCTTGTCGCGCCGCGCAGCGGTGTCCGCGCGGCGTCCTCTGGGGGTCAGTCGACGAACAGCGAACTCACGGAACGGCAGACGTGGATGCGGTGGATGGCTTCGGCCAGCAGGTTGGCGACCGAGAGTACCTCGATCACCGGCGGGTACACCGACAGCGGACAGACCGTGTCGGTGACGAACACCTTCTCGATCTCGGCGCCGGCCAGCCGCTCGAGGGCCTTGCCCGCGAACACGCCGTGGGTGGCCGCGACGTAGATGTGCCGCGCCCCGTGCTCACGCACCATGCGCGCGGCGTCCACGATCGTGCCGGCGGTGGCGATCATGTCGTCCACGAGGATCGCGTCGCGACCCGACACCTCGCCGATGAGGTGCTCGGAGACGGTCTGCTCCGGCCCCATGCGCCGCTTGTCCACGATCGCGAAGCGGCAACCCAGCATGGAGCTGAAGGCCCGCGCCATCTTGATGCCGCCGGCGTCCGGCGCCACGATCGTCGTGGCCTCGGGGTCGAACTGCTTGAAGGCCGCCTTGAACACCGGCTTGGCGTAGAGGTGGTCCACGGGCACGTTGAAGAAGCCCTGGATCTGCGGCGCGTGCAGGTCCATCGCGATGACGCGATCGACGCCGGCCACGGTGAGCAGGTCGGCCACGAGCTTGGCGGTGATCGGCACGCGCCCCTCGTCCTTCCTGTCCTTGCGCGCGTAGCCGAAGTACGGGATCACGGCCGTGATGCGACCGACGGACGAGCGCTTGCAGCAGTCGATGAGCGCCAGCAGCTCCACCAGGTTGTCGTTCACCGGCGGGCACGTGGGCTGGATGATGAAGACGTCCTTGCCGCGCACGTCCTCGGAGAGCTTGACGTCCACCTCGCCGTCGGGGAAACGGCCGACGTGCGCCTTGCACAGCGGCTGCTCGAGGATGTCGGAGATGTTCTCCGACAGCTTGGGGTGCGCCGATCCGGCGAGCAGGGCGAGTCCGTTGTAGAGCGTCATCACACCGTCGGCTCCTTGTTGCTGCCGCGACGCTGGTGCAGGCGTGCGGGCACGCCCACCCAGACCTCGCCGGCCCCGACGGACGCGTGGCGCGTGACGACCGCACCGGCGCCGGTGAGCGCGTCGTCGCCCACCGAACAGGGCGCCACGAGCACGGTGCCGCTCCCGATGAAGGCGCGCTCGCCGATGTGCGTCTTGTGCTTCAGCTTGCCGTCGTAGTTGGCGGTGATCGTGCCGGCTCCGATGTTCGTGCCGGCGCCGACCTGTGCATCGCCCACGTAGCTGAGGTGGTTCACCTTGACGCCCGGGCCCAGCACCGAGGCCTTGGTCTCGGAGAAGTTGCCGACCTTCGCCCCGGCCTGCAGCACCGTGCCCTCGCGCAGGTGCGCGAAGGGGCCGACCTCGCAGCCGCCCGCGATGCTGACCCGGCCCTCGATCATGGTGCAGGGCAGGATGCGCGCCCCGGGCTCGATGCTGACGTCCGCATCGATGTAGGTCGTGGCGGGGTCGACGATCTCGACGCCGCGCGAGAGGTGCTCGGCGAGCAGGCGCCGGCGCAGGAGTTCCCGCACCTCGGCCAGCTGGGTCTGGTCGTTGAAGCCGAGCACGTCGGACGGCTCGTCCCAGCAGAGGGCGTGCACCGGGCGACCGGCGGCGACGCGCAATCCGACCAGGTCGGTGAGATAGACCTCGCCCTGCTGGTTGCTGCTCCCCAGGCGGCGCAGGTCGGCCCAGGCCTCCGGCAGGTCGAGCGCCCAGACGCCGGCGTTCACTTCTCGCACGGCGCGCTGCTCAGGCGTCGCGTCGGACTGCTCGACGATGCCGATCACACCCCCGTCGGCGTCACGCAGCACGCGCCCGTAGCCGGTCGGGTCCTGAACCTGCATGGAGAGCACGCTCAAGCCGCCGCCGCGCTGGTGGTGCAGTTCGAGCAGTGCCTGCAGCAGTTGCGGCCGCACCAGCGGACAGTCGCCATAGAGGATGACGAGCACGCCGCGCACTCCCGCCAGAGCCGCCTCGGCACTCAGCACGGCATGCCCCGTCCCGAGCGGCGACGCCTGCTGCGCGAAGCTCACGCCCTGCCCGGCCAGGGCCCGTTCGATCGCCGGCAGATGCTCGCCCGCCACCACCACGAGGCGCTGGGGAGCCAGCGCACGGGCCGCCGCCACCGGCCAGCAGACGGCCGGCCGCCCCCAGAGGGGAGTGAGCACCTTGGGGACGGCACCGCGCAGACGCCGCCCTTCGCCGGCTGCGAGGACGAGGACGTGAAGGGGTGGAGCCATGGCCACCGGGCCGGGTTTCTGCGGGGGGCGAAAAGCCGGGCAGCGTGGCAGGAAGCGCGAGCGGGGTCAAGGCCCGCGGACACCGTCGCAGGACGCGATCGCGCCCGCAGCCACACGCGCCGCACTCGGATCGTTCACGGTTTTCCCACGTTGACAGTCTCCGGGACCCCCTGTAGTCTTCCCGTGTCGGCGGATCCCCGAGTTGCCAAACCGCCGCACGGAACTGATCGCCACCTCACCCAGATCGACAACCGGAGATCAGTCCTGCTCCCCCGTCCCTCGCACCCCGGGTCCTCCCTTACGAGCGTCCTGTGGCAGGGGACTGCGTTCGCAACATGCAGCACAGCGCCACCCTGATGTTCTTCCTGACACGTGTCCCTTCAGTCTTCCACGGTAGAGGTATCCCCAAATGACGTTTGCTAAGCACATGGTGCGTAGCGCCGCTCTGGGTGCCCTGGCCATCGGACTCACGGTGAGTTCGGTCCAGGCCCAGAACGGCTCCAATTGGCACGTTTTGAGCAACGGTATCGACGCTGCGTACGGCGGCATCGGTGCTGGTGGCACGCAGGTCCCCGGCCAGGACGGCGTCGGTAACTGGATCGACGGCAACGATCTGCGCGGCAACCACGTGACCGGACTCGGCGAGTTCGGTTATCGCCAGAACTCGTTCTTCACGAGCGAGTGCGTGCTCGGTGCCCCCCCCGCGGTCGCGCTGGACTTCCCGGCGATCGTGTTCGTCGAGTTCGGCGGCCGTAACAACAACCGCCAGGACATCTTCGTCCGTCCGACGTGCCTCCTCGGTCTCCCGAATGGCATCACGTCAGGCGGCGCTGTGCCGTTCGGCCTCTCGCCCGGCGCTTCGGCCAACTTCCTGATCTCCGGTCTCCCGACCGGCGCGGGTCTGCCGAGCTCCACCACCATCCTGCTGCCGAACAACGGCCTGCTCCCGGCCAGCAACGGTGGTACGGCCACCCTGATCGCGGCCGCGAACGCCAGCCTGCCGATCGCCTCGACCGGCTTCTGCTGGGCCGTCCGCTTCACCTGGACGCCCTCGGCCCTCCTGTCGCTCGACCACGTCGACGGCTGGTGGTTCTGGCAGACGAACTCGGTCAACAACAACCAGTACTGGGCGATGTCGAACGACGAAGGCAACAGCTACACGAACAACACCGTCGTGACCGACGTCGGTCAGACGGCGCTCATCGCCTTCTTCGCCAGCACCGACCTCGAGTGGCACTCGCTGTCGCGCGACCCGAGCATGAACCACACGATTGCTCCGGTCGGCTTCAACGGCTCGGGTGTGTACTACGCCACGACGGCCTTCGGCCCGATCGGCGTGTTCAACCCGAACGGCGGTGGTGACCTCGGCCGTCACGGCGGCATCTCCCTGAAGGGCAAGGGCGGCGCGATCAACCCGAGCACGGGTCTCGGCACCCAGAACCCCGCGGGCGCGGCCATCGCCGGCCTCACCCCGACGCACGGCTTCGTGAGCTGGGACAACGACACCACGCTGACGGCCTCGGCCAACAACCGGACCTGCTTCACCCAGATCGACTGGGGTGGGGTGTTCGGGACGAACCCGACGGTGCTCGGCAACGCGCTCGTCGGTCCGCCCGGCAACCGCCTGCCGATCAGCATCGTGAATCCTCCGGGCCCGGGCCCCTGGCCGCAGCCGGTCACGCTCACCCTGCTGAACCTGTTCATCCACAACCCGGCCACCAAGGCGGCCACGGTGCCTGACCCGCTCGGTTTCGGCGGCGGTGCCTTCGGCATCCTCCCGGTGTGGACGGCCACCCGTCAGCTCACCACGACGAGCCTCTCGCCGGTCTGCTCCATCGGCCTGCGCGTGGCGATCGACACGGGTTCGGTGGGTCTGAAGCAGCCCATCACGGACTTCGAGTTCGATCCGGGCAAGATGCGCATCTCGGTGTCCAACTCGGTCCAGGCGATCGACTGATCCGGGTGCGTAGCACCCTCGGGGCAGGCTCCGGCCTGACCTGAGGTCCAAGAGGGCCCCCTCGGCCAAAGTGGTCGAGGGGGCCCTTCCTGCTTCTCCGGGCAATGGCCGCACCACTGGGCGCGGCCGAGCGGAGGGGTCACGGGAGGCTGCCGGCGACTGCCGCGGCCCGCGCGCTCCGGCTCAGGCAGGCTGACGCGGTCCTGCCAGCATGGCCTTGATCTCCGGCATGCGCGCCAGCGTCGCGGCATGGCCCGCCGCGATGACGTCTTCCGGCGCGCTCGCATCCAGCCAGCTGCGGCTCCCCAGCTCGGGAGCGATGACCACGTCGGCCTGCTCGCCCTTGCGGCGGTTGGCGATGCGCGTGCTGATCTCCTGGGCCCGCAGCAGCATGTCCATGCCGACCGGCACGGCGCCCATCGAGGCCAGCCCCTGCGAGAGGTCGACGGCCACGATGTGCAGCGAGCCCAGCCCGCGGGCACGCGCCGTCGGCAGGTTGTTCACGATGCCGGGGTCGACCAGCACGCGGCCCTCGCGCTCGACGGGCGGGAAGAAGCCCGGCACGGAGCTGGAGGCGCAGACCGCGCTGTGCAACGGCCCGTCGGTGATGAGCACCTCCTCACCCTTCACCAGGTCGAGCGCCGAGATCGCCAGCGGCAGCGCCAGGTCCTGCACATGGACGTCGGGCACCAGCGCCTTGACAACGAACCGGAGCGCGGCGCCGCCGAAGGCCGAGCTGCGCCGGAACATGCGCTCGAGAGCCACCTGGCGCTTGATGCCGGACACGACGCGCGCCATGAAGGCCCCCATGCCATTGCGCGACGCACGCTTGTTGAAACCCACGAAGGCTTTGCGCAGGAACACGTCCGAGCGCACGAAGCCGAGCACCGCTTCACGCAGCTCGGCGGCCGAGCCCAGGTGCGCGTAGCCTGCGCCCATGATGGCCCCCGCGCTCGTGCCCACCAGGGAGCGCACGGGCACGTGCTGCTCCTCGAAGGCCTGCAGCACGCCCACGTGGGCCAGCCCCTTGAAGCCTCCGCCCCCCAGGACCAGCGTGATGCCGTCGCGGGACGAGGTGGCGGTGGCGCGGGCCGGC
>Ga0315912_10001643_pt1 | contig 26441 bp, 25 predicted proteins | sample VfabasoilMG_FD_204469 | JGI IMG/M metagenome (GOLD analysis project Ga0315912, IMG submission 204469) | Garden soil microbial communities collected in Santa Monica, California, United States - V. faba soil | ecosystem: Environmental > Terrestrial > Soil > Garden | place: USA: California... | reverse complement strand
CACCGAAACCGGCACCGTGGAACGCATCCCAGAAGCTCAGCGTCTTGAAGCGGCCGGTGGCGGCGCGCGCCAACTTCAGCGCCACTTCCACCGCGTCGCTGCCGCCGGTGGTGAAGAGCACGCGCCCGGGCTGGCCGCTCAGCGCCAGGAAGCGCTCGTTCAGGGCTTCAGCCAGCTCCACCGAGCGCAGCGGCGCAAAACGGCGCGGCGCGAAGCTCAGTTCGTCGAGCTGCTGCTTGATGGCAGCGATGACCTGCGGATGGCCATGGCCGAGGTGGTGCACGTTGTTGCCATGGAAGTCCATGTAGCGCCGGCCCGCCATGTCCTCGATGAACAGGCCTTCGGCCCTGACGATGGGCGCCAGGCAGGGCGTGGACACCGACTGGTGCAGGAAGGCGGCGCTGTCGCGCGCCAGCAGCGCGCGGCTGGCCTCGTCCAGATGTTCGCGCTGCCAGGCGGCGCGCAGCGGCGTGGCATTGACGTCGCCTTCGCTTTGCGACGGCGCTCCTGCCATGGCTAGACGGTCCCGTTGATGGCGTAGTCGAAGATCTGGTAGCTCTTCGGCGACTGGCTCGCCGCCTTCAAACGATAGGCCTCGTTCAGCGGCCGGTTCAGGATGAACGGCACCTTCGTCTCCGAGGTGCCGCCATGCGTGCGCAGGCGGTGGCCCTTCAGGCCACTCAGGTCGTGGTTCTTCGCCGAGCTGCCGATGCACCAGTTCTCGTGTGCGATCACCGCGACATCGCCCTCGCGGTCCGGCGGCATGTCGAACATGCGGCAGGCGGTGTCGCGGTCCAGCGCCAGCTCCACGCCTTGGGCATCGCCGATGGCGTCGATGATCTGCCGCGCCGTCGTCTGGCCTCGGGACCAGACGCGCACGAAGCCGCCGAGCGCGCCATGGTGCGCGACGAAGGCATCGGTGATCGGGCAGATCACGGTGGTCGTGCCCGCACCCAGCTTGGCATCGAGCAGATCCTGCAGCCACAGCACCTGCGGCTCGCCCTCGGCGGTGCTCTTGTCGCTCATGCCGTGGTCGGCGGTGAGTGCGATGGTCGCGTCCAGCGCCGCCAGGCGGCCGACGCAATCGTCGAGCTTGCGGTAGAACTCGCGCGCACCGTCTTCGTCCGGCGCCCACTTGTGCTGCACCCAGTCGGTGAGCGACAGGTACAGCAGCTCGGGCCGGCGCTCGCGCAAAAGCTTGATGCCAGCCTCCAGCACCAGCAGGCTCAGCTCCATCGAATACATGCCCGGCTGCTCCATGCCCAGCCAGGGCAGCACGTTTTCGATGCCGTTCTCGGCCAGCGTGCATTGGCCCGCATGTTCGCTGGAGAAGGAGACGTGGCCCTGACTCACGTCCAGCCCCTTGCCCAGCTGCTTGCGCAGCTTGTCCTTGGCGGTGATGGTCACCACCTTGGCGCCGGCCGCGGCAAACTTCGCGATGATGGTGTCGCCGCGCAGCAGCTCCGGTCCGGTCATCACCACCGGTTGCCAGGTCGTGGTGTCGAGGTAGAAGTTGCCCGAGATGCCGTGCTGTGCCGTCGGCGTGCCGGTGATGATCGACATGTTGTTCGGGCAGGTGAAGGACGGCATCGACCCCTCGGCCACCGCGGCATGACCTTCCTTGGCGAAGCTTGCGATGTTCGGGATCGAGCCGTCGGCGAGGAACTGCTTCAGGTAGCGCGGGTCGCCACCGTCGATGCACACCACCACCACCGGACGCAGGGGCCAGCGATAGTCGGTGCCGTTGACGTGGACGGTGGGTGGGGTGTTCATGGGATCTGCCTCTAACGTGGATGGGGGCTCAGGCCGGGTCGGCGGTGCCCAGCGCGGCGTGCAGCCGCTCGCGGCTGACCAGCACATGTTCGGTGAGCAGCGCCTCGGCGCGCTGCTCGTCGCGCGAAGCCACCGCCTCGATGATGGCTTCGTGTTCCTGCGTCGACACGGGGATGTTGTCCGCGCCGCGGCTGATGGTGGCACGGCGGTACAGGTCGAGCTGGTTGACGATGCCGCGGTACTGCGCCAGCAGCGCGTTGTTGCGCGCGGCGCGCGCCAGCAGGTCGTGGAACTCGACGTTCAGCGCGAAGTATTCGTCGGCGCGCCGCCCCTTCTGCGTCAGGTGCATGCGCCGCACCACCGCACGCAACTGCTCGATCTCGTCGATGGAGATGCGCCGCGCGGCGAGCTTGCCGATCAGCCCTTCGAGCGCGGCGCGCACCTCGTAGAACTCGTTGGCCTCCTCGATGGAGACCTGGCGCACGAACACGCCGCGGTTCTTTTCCACGCGCACCAGGCCGGCTTGGCTGAGCGCGCTGAAGGCCTCGCGCACCGGGCCGCGCGACACACCCAGCGCCGCCGCGACCTCGACCTCGTTGAGTTTGGCCCCGGCGGCGATCTCGCCGCAGATGATGCGCCGCTCCAGCTCCTGCTGCGCCAGCGTGGCCAGCGAATGCTCGCGCAGCATTTCGATGGCCATCGAGGCGTCGGAGGGCCGTTTGTTCATCGCGGAGGGCGGAGCGGCAGATGGCATGGTCGGCAAGCGGCGAGACCCGGCATGTTAGGCCGCAGTTTGCTGATTGTCAACAAAATGCAAAACATGGCCCGGCTCGGATTCAGGGCTTCGCGTCGACGAAGCGCACGCCCTGCGTCTGCGCGCGCAGGCGCGGATCGAGCGAAGCGACGCTGAGCGGCTGGCCGCGCAATGCCTCGAAGCAGCGCGCCAGCGTCTCGTCTTCCAGGCGCTGCATCGCCTGCTGCGTGTAGAAGCTCAGGTGCGGCCACAGCATGACGTTGTCCATTGCATAGAGTGCCGACAGTGGATGACCCTGGCGTGACAGCGGTTCGCGGCCGTAGACGTCGAGCGCGGCACCGGCGATGCGCCGCGCTTCCAGCGCCCGCAGCAACGCCGCCTCGTCGACGATCTCGCCACGCGACACGTTCACCAGGAAGGCGGTGGGCTTCATCAGCGCCAGTTGCGCGGCACCGAGCAGATGGCGCGTCTGTATGTTCAGCACGCAATGCACCGACACCGCGTCGCTACGCTGCAGCAGCGCGTCGAGCGTGTCGCAACGCTGCACGCCCGTCGGCATGGCATCGGGCGCGACATGCGGGTCGTAGGCCAGCACGCGCATGCGGAAGGCGCCGGCCATGCGCGCCATGCAACGTCCGATGCGCCCCAGACCGATCAGCCCCAGCGTCTTGCCCGCCAGGTCGCCGGCCAGCCAGCGCGCTTCGGGCCAGGCCCACCCTGCACTCTGCATCGCGTGGTGGATGGGCTTGAAGCGCTTGAACAGCGCCATCAGCAGCGCGAACGCAGCTTCGGCCACCGTTTCCTCGGCATAGGCCGGCACGTTGACCACCGGGATGCCGCGTGCGCGCGCGGCGGTGATGTCGATGGCGTCGATGCCCACGCCGTACTTGACGATCGCCTTCAGCCGCGTGGCACCGGCGATCACCGCCGCGCCGACCGGCGCGTAGCACATCAGCAGCAGGTCGGCGTCGGCCACCTCGCGCGCCAGCACCGCCTCGGGCGTGCCGTCGGGCAGCAGCACCAGCTGCCCACCGGCTTGGCGCAAGCGCGCATCGACCTGCGGCATCTCCAGCTCGCGGTCGGTGCGCACCACCTTGAAGTTGCGGGGCAGATCGGTCACAAACAATCCTCAGCTGAGCCGCAGCGCGATCACGCCGCCGACGATGACCACGGCGCCGCAGGCACGCTGCAGGCCGAAGCGCTCCTTCAGCACCCACACCGACAGCGCGGTGGCGAACAGCACCGAGGTCTCGCGCAGCGCCGACACCGCCGCCACCGGCGCGCGCGTCATGGCCCACAGCGCGATCCAGTACGAGCCCAGCGAGGCCAGTCCGCCCAGCGTGGCCAGCGGCCAGCGCTGGCGCGCATAGACCAGCATCGCCTGGCGTGCCGCGGCGCTGCGCTGCGCGAACACCAGCGCCGGGTAGGGGATGCCGTCCAGCACGAACAGCAGCACCACGTAGCTGGCAGCGGTGGCACCGGCCGCGGCGCTGAGGCGCACGCCGCGGCCGTCGACGATGGTGTAGGCGGCGATGACCGCGGCATTGGCCAGCGCGAAGCCGATGGCGCGGCGGTGGTGCAGCGCTTGCGCCGGCCGTGCCAGCCCGACCAGCATCACGCCCGCGGTGACCGCGCCCACGCCCAGCCAGGCGGCCGGCGTCAGCCGCTCGCCGAGCGCGGTGCTGCCCAGCGCCACGAGCAGCGGCGCGCTGCCGCGCATGATCGGATAGGTGCTGCCCAGGTCGCCATGCTGGTAGGCGCCGTTCAGCGTGATGTAGTAGGCCACGTGGATCAGCAGCGATAGGCCGATGAAGGGCCAGGCCGCCACCGGCGGCAGGCCCACCCACAGCAGCAGCGGCAGGGACACCAGCGCGCCGAGCAGATGCACCAGCGCCAGGTCGAGCTGCTTGTCGCCGCTGGACTTAACGAGCGCGTTCCACGCCGCATGCAGCAGCGCGCCGAACAGCACCGCCAGCACCACGCCGGTGGACATCAGCGGCTGCTCATCGCCGCGTCTCGTCGGCCATCAGTTCGGCTAGGCGCGAATCGCGTAGCCGCGTGTCGGCAAGAACCCCGGCCGATTCGAGGATCGGGTAGGCGATCGAGCAGATGTGCGAGTTGATGCGCTTGAGTTCGCTGATCAGGTCCAGGTGCAGACTGCTGGTCTCGATGCTCTGCGCGGTGTTGTCGCGCAGCCGCGCGATGTGGTTGGCCGCGTACTCGTGCTCCAGGTCGCGGAAGCGCGCCTTCTCCTCGAGCAGCTTGCGCGCGTCGTTGACGTGCCCGTCGAGGAACACGCTCATGCCCAGGCGCAGGTTGGCCAGCAGCCGCTCGTGCAGGTGGCTGATCTCGGCCATGCCGGCCTCGGAGAAGCTGCGGCCCTTCTGGATCTTCTTGTCTTCCACGTCCTGCAGCACACGCTCGACGATGTCGCCGATCTGCTCCATGTTGATGGTGAAGCTGACGATGTCGGTCCAGCGCCGGCCCTCGCGCTCGGACAGCGCCTCGCGCGAGATCTGCGTCAGGTAGAACTTGATCGCCGAATACAGGTCGTCGACGGTGTCGTCCATGTGGCGCAGCTGCGCCGACAGCTGCAGGTCGTTGCGGCGGATGACGTCGATCAGCCCGCGCAGCATGGTTTCGACCACATCGGCCTGGTGCAGCGCCTCGCGCGCCGCGCAGGCGATGGCCAGCGACGGTGTCGGCAGCGCCACCGGGTCGAGGTGGCGCGGCCGGCTCTGTGACGGCGGGGGCGGCGGTGCCACCATCCAGCGCTCGAGCCAGCGCGCCAGCACGCCGGTCAAGCCAATGAACAGCAGCGCCAGCGCCACGTTGAAGCCCAGGTGGAAGGCCACCACCTGCTGCGGCACCTCGTCCAGTTGCTGCTGCAGCAGGACGTGGATCTGCGGCAGCCACGGCACCACCAGCAGGCAGCCGGCCAGCTTGAACAGCAGGTTGCCCACCGGCAAGCGGCGCGTCGCCACGTCGGCGCGCGCGGTGGTCAGCACGCCCAGCAGCCCGCTACCGACGTTGGCGCCCAGCACCAGCCCCAGCGCCACGCCGGCCGGCAGCATGCCGGCACCGGCCAGCGTCGCGGTCAGCAGCACGATCGCCAGCGACGAATAGGACAGCACTGTCAGCACCGCGCCGACCAGCATGTCCAGCAGCACGTCGCTGGGCAGCGAGGCCAGCAGCTGGCGCACGGCCGGCGATTCGATCAGCGGCTGCGTCGCGCTGACGATCAGCTGCAGTGCCAGCGTGATCAGCCCGAGGCCGATGACGATGCGACCGAAGCGGCCCACCGAGGTGGATTCGCGGCTGATGAACAGCACCACGCCGACGAAGATCAGCAGCGGCGACAGCCACGACAGGTCGAAGGAGAAGACCACCACCATCGCGCTGGTGCCGATGTCGGCGCCCAGCATCACCGCCAGCGCGGCGGCGGTGGCGATGAGCCCGCGGCCGACGAAGGAGGCGACGATCAGACCGGTAGCGGTGCTGGACTGCACCAGCGTGGTGACCGCAAAACCGGAGAGCAGCGCCTGAAAGCGGTTGCCGACACTGCGCGAGATGACATGGCGCAGGTTGGCGCCGTACAGCCGCAGCACGCCGGTGCGCACGATGTGCGTGGCCCAGACGAGCAGCGCGATCGCAGCCAGCAGGTTCAGCAGGTGCTGCATGGGCGGCGGGGCAGGCCCGCTCCGGGGTCATCGGTCATCGCGCCCGATTGGACCCCTGCGCCGCTGAAATGTCAACAATCTGCAACTTGCGCGAAACTCCGGTTGACAGGCCGCCACGCAGGCAGGCAGCATGCAAGCGGTGTGCCGGGCTTGCGGCGTCACACCAAAGTCATCGGAGCGCCGCAACATCCGCGGTTTGCCCCTTTGCGCTTCCACCCATCACCTTCAGGAGCCCCCATGCGCATTCCCGTCGTCCTGTCGCTTGCCGCCGCCACACTCTGCCTGGCGGCCGGCGCCGCCTTCGCGCAGAAGACCCAGCTGCTGGTCTACACCGCGCTCGAAACCGATCAGTTGAAGGCCTACCAGGAGGGCTTCAACAAGGTGCACCCGGACATCGAGATCAAGTGGGTGCGCGATTCCACCGGCGTGGTCATCGCCAAGCTGCTGGCCGAGAAGAACAACCCGCAGGCCGACGTGATCTGGGGCGTTGCCGCCTCGGGCCTGGCGCTGTTCGACCAGCAGGGCATGCTCGAGCCCTACCGGCCGCTGAACCTGGACGCGATCATGAGCCAGTACCGGGACAAGAAGAACCCACCGGCCTGGTGGGGCATGGACGTCTACGGTGCGGTGGTGTGCTTCAACACCATCGAGGCGAAGAAGCGCAACATTCCCAAGCCCGAGTCCTGGAAGGACCTGCTCAAGCCGGTCTACAAGGGCCAGGTCGTCATGCCCAACCCGGCCTCTTCGGGCACCGGCTACTTCGACGTGATCGCCTGGTTGCAGATGTGGGGCGACGAAAACGGCAAGGGGGCGGGGTGGAAATACATGGACGCGCTGCACGAGAACGTCGCGCAGTACACCCACTCGGGCTCCAAGCCCTGCAACATGGCGGCCGCCGGCGAGTACGTGGTCGGCATCTCCTTCGAGTACCGCGGCCACGCCAACAAGTCCAAGGGCGCGCCGATCGACCTGGTGTTCCCGAAGGAAGGGCTGGGCTGGGACCTGGAATCCTTCGCCATCTACAAGGGCACGAAGAAACTCGACGCCGCGAAAAAACTTGCCGACTGGGCCTCGAGCAAGGACGCGATGATCCTCTACGGCAAGAATTTCGCGATCACCGCGCAGCCCGGCGTGGCGCCGAAGCTGGCCAACATTCCCGACGACTACGAGTCGCGGCTGATCAAGATGGACTTCAACTACTCGGCCAGCAACCGCGACCGCATCCTGGCGGAATGGAACAACCGCTACAACGCCAAGAGCGAACCGAAGAAGTGAGTCCCGCGTACCTGAAGCTGGCCGGGATCCGCAAGGATTTCGGCAGCTTCACCGCGCTTCGCGACATCCAGCTGAGCATCGCCCAGGGCGAGTTCGTCTGCTTCCTCGGGCCTTCGGGCTGCGGCAAGACCACGCTGCTGCGCATCATCGCCGGGCTCGAGGCGCAAAGCGCCGGGCGCATCGAACTGGCCGGGCGCGACATCTCGGTGCTGCCGCCGGCGCAGCGCGACTACGGCATCGTCTTCCAGTCCTACGCGCTGTTCCCCAACCTGAGCGTGGCCGACAACGTGGCCTACGGGCTGGTCAACCGCAAGATGGCGCGCGCACAGGCGCGCGCGCGCGTTGACGAATTGCTCGAACTGGTGGGCCTGCCCGGCAGCCAGGACAAGTACCCGGCGCAGCTGTCCGGCGGGCAGCAGCAGCGCGTCGCGCTGGCACGCGCGCTGGCCACTTCGCCCGGACTGCTGCTGCTGGACGAGCCGCTGTCGGCGCTGGACGCGATCGTGCGCGTGCACCTGCGCCAGGAGATCCGCAGCCTGCAGCGCCAGCTGGGCGTGACCACGATCATGGTCACGCACGACCAGGAAGAGGCGCTGGCCGTGGCCGACCGCATCGTGGTCATGAACCACGGCGTGATCGAGCACGTGGGCACGCCGCTGGAGGTCTACCGCAACCCGGGCACGCCTTTCGTCGCCGACTTCGTCGGCCGCATCAACGTGCTGCCGGCGCGGCTCGCCGAAGGCCAGCGCGTGCTCTTCGCCGACACCCCCTTCCACTGCCCGCACGACGGCGCGACGGGGCATGAAGTGAATGTCTATCTGCGGCCCGAGGACGTGCTGGCGCGCCCCATCGCCCCGGGTGACAGCAACGTGTTCGAGGCGCAGATCGACAAGATCGAGTTCCTCGGCTCCTACTGCCTGGTGCGGGTGCACGCCGCGGCGCTGGGCGATACGGCGCTTACCGTCTACCTGTCGCTCAACTTCCTGGCCGAGCAGCAGTTGGAAGTAGGCGCGCGGCTGCCGCTGCGCCTGCTGCCCGAGCGCATGCGCATCTTCTGAACGCACTGTGGCGATGAGCTCGGCCACCCTTCCCGCCCCACCGCGGATCGCGCTGCGCGTGCACTGGACCGACCGGCTGGCGCATGTCGCGCTGGGCGGGGTGGCGCTGCTGCTGCTGGTCTTCCTGGCGGCGCCGCTGCTGGCGATCCTGATCAAGTCGGTGCAGGACGGCAATCAGCAGTGGGTCGGGTTGAAGAACTTCATCGACTACGCGCGCACGCCGGCGCTGCTGCAATCGCTGTGGAACAGCCTGTGGGTGTCCGCGCTGGTCACGATCATCACCGTGCCCGCGGCCTTCGGCTTCGCCTATGCGCTGACACGCAGCCGCATGGGCTTCAAGCGGCTGCAGCGCGGCATCACGCTGATTCCGCTGCTGGCGCCGTCGCTGCTGTCGGCCATCTCGCTGATCTACTGGTTCGGCAACCAGGGCGTGCTCAAGTCCTGGCTCGACTTCGTCGGCATCGAGCAGATCTACGGCGCGCCGGGCATCGTCATCGCCGAGATCTTTGCGCTGTTCCCGCATGCGCTGATGATCCTGGTGACCGCGCTCACCGCCGCCGACGCGCGGCTGTACGAAGCGGCCGACGCGATGGGCACCCGCGCGCCGCGCAAGTTCTGGACGATCACGCTGCCCGGCGCCAAGTACGGGCTGATCTCGGCCGCGCTGGTGACCTTCACGCTGGTGATCACCGACTTCGGCATCCCCAAGGTGATCGGCGGCAACTTCAACGTGCTGGCCACCGACGTGTTCAAGCTGGTCATCGGTCAGCAGGACTTCCAGAAGGGCGCGGTGGTGGCGCTGCTGCTGCTGGCGCCGGCGCTGCTGACCTTCAGCGTCGACCACCTGGTGCAGCGCAAGCAGACCGCCATGCTCAGCGCGCGCGCCGTGCCTTACCGGCCCAAGCGCGCGCCGTGGTTCGACGCCACGATGCAGCTGTACTGCGGCGTGATCGCACTGCTGATGCTGGCGATGCTGGGCATGGCGATCTTCGCCTCCTTCGTCAAGTTCTGGCCCTACGACCTGAGTTTCAGCTGGCGCCACTATCAGACCGGCCTGGTCGAGGGCGAGGTGGCCACCGGCTTCGTCAACAGCCTGCTGATGGCCACGGGCACCGCCGTGTTCGGCACCGCGTTGGTCTTCGTCGGCGCCTACCTGCAGGAGAAGACACAGGGCGCCGGAGCGCTGCGCAGCGGGGTGCGCATGCTGTCGATGCTGCCGATGGCGGTGCCCGGGCTGGTGCTGGGCCTGGGCTACATCTTCTTCTTCAACGAGCCGAGCAACCCGCTGAGCGGCCTGTATCAGACGCTGACGCTGCTGACGATGTGCACCATCGTGCACTTCTACACCACCGGGCACCTGACGGCGGTGACGGCGCTGAAGTCGCTGGACGCCGAGTTCGAATCGGTGTCGGCCTCGCTGAAGGTGCCCTTCTACAAGACCTTCTGGCGCGTGACGCTGCCGATCTGCACGCCCGCGCTGGTGGACATTGCGCGCTACTTCTTCGTCAACGCCATGACCACCATCTCGGCGGTGGTGTTCCTGTATTCGCCGCAAACCAAGGTGGCGTCGATCGCCATCCTCAACCTCGACGAGGCCGGCGACACCGGCGCCGCCGCGGCCGTTGCGCTGCTCATCGCCGCCGCCTCCACCGTGGCCACGCTGCTGTTCATGGCGCTGTCGTGGCTGGTGGAACGACGCACCCAACAATGGAAGGCCTGACATGGACCGCGACCGCATCCTGCTCACCCCCGGCCCGCTGACGACGACGCTGCGCACCAAGCTGGCGATGCTCAAGGACTGGGGCTCCTGGGACGCCGACTTCAATGCCGTGACGACGCGGCTGCGCGCGCAGCTGCTGGACATCGTCGACGGCCATGACACGCATGTCGTCGTACCGCTGCAGGGCAGCGGCACCTTCAGCGTCGAGGCGGCCGTCGCCACCGTAGTGCCGCGCGACGGCCATGTGCTGGTGCTGGACAACGGCGCCTACTGCAAGCGAGCTGCCAAGCTGACGCAGATGATGGGCCGCAAGGCCAGCAGCCTGGCCTTCGCCGAGGACGCTGCCGTTTCGCCCGCGGCGCTGGACGCCCGGCTCGAGCAGGAGCGCAGCATCAGCCACGTGGTGCTGATCCACTGCGAGACCGGCACCGGTGTGCTCAACCCGTTGGCCGAGGTGGCGCAGGTGTGCGAGCGCCACGGCAAGGGCCTGATCGTCGATGCGATGAGCAGCTTCGGCGCGCTGCCCATCGACGCGCGCAGCATGCGCTTCGACGCGCTGGTCGCCGCCAGCGGCAAGTGCCTGGAAGGCGTGCCCGGCATGGGCTTCGTGTTCCTGCGCAAGGCCATCCTCGACGCCTGCGCCGGCAACAGCCAGAGCCTGGCGATGGACCTGTACGACCAGCATCAGTACATGGAGAAGACCACGCAGTGGCGCTTCACGCCGCCGACGCACGTGATGGTGGCGCTGGCCGAAGCGGTGGCGCAGTTCGTCGAAGAAGGCGGCCAGCCGGCGCGGCTGGCGCGCTACCAGGACAACTGCCGCACGCTGCTCGACGGGCTCACCGCGCTGGGCCTGAAACCCTTCCTGGAGCCGCAGCTGCAGGCGCCGATCATCGTCACCTGGCACGCCCCGGCGCACCCAGCCTACGACTTCAAGCGCTTCTACGCCGCGGCCAAGCAGCGCGGCTTCATCCTGTACCCGGGCAAGCTCACCGAGGTGGAAACCTTTCGCGTCGGCTGCATCGGCGCGATCGGCCGCAACGAGATGCAGCAGGCCGTCAATGCCGTGGCCGAGACGCTGCGCGAACTGGGCGTGCGAGGCTAGGGCAGCAGCGCCGCCAGCGGCACGACCTCCACCGCATCCGACAGCCGATAGCGCTGCGTGCCGGGGTACACGACATACAGCGCGTCCAGGTGCAGGTCCTGCAGCACGATGTGCATCGAAGGCGTGAGCCGCGGAGAATCCATGCGCTTGAGCTCGACGCCGATGCGCCGGCCGTCCTTGAACAACAGCAGATCGAGCTCGGCGCCGTTGTGCGTGGCCCAGAAATAGGCCTCGTCGGGCTGCGCCACGCGCAGGATCTGCTCGACCACCATGCCTTCCCAGCTGGCGCCGCAGCGCGGATGCGCCATCAAGGCATCGACATCGCCGAGGCCCAGCAGTGCATGCAGCACGCCGCTGTCGCGGAAGTACAGCTTCGGCGACTTGACCTGCCGCTTGCCCAGGTTCTGGTGCCAGGGCTGCAGCTGGCGCAGCATGAAGGTCTGCGTCAGCACGTCCAGGTAGCGGCGCACGGTGGGCTCGGAGATGCCCAGCGAACGCGCCGGATCGGCGGCATTCCAGACCTGCCCGTGCAGGTGGGCCAGCATGCGCCAGAAACGCAGCATCGCCGGCGCCGGGACGTTGACGCCGAACTGCGGCAGATCGGACTCGACGTGCCGCTGCACGGCCTGCAGCCGCCACGCCAGGCTGTCGGCATCGTTGGCCGCCAGGAAGGACAGCGGGTAGCCGCCGCGCAGCCACAGCGCCTGCTGCCGCGCCGCGCCGACCTCCTCGAGGTCGAAGCCCGTGACCTCGATCACCTCGACGCGGCCGAGCAGCGACTCGCCGGTCTGCCGCAGCAACGCCGGCGACGCGCTGCCCAGCAGCAGGAACTGCCCCGGCGCATCGCTGCGGTCGATCAGCACGCGCAGCAGCGCAAACAGCCCCGGGGCCCGCTGCACCTCGTCGATGACGATCGGGCCGGCGCCGCTCATCGACGCCGCCCGCAACAGCGGCTCCAGCGCGGTCAGCGGCTGCTGCAGGCGATCGCGGTCCACCGGGTGCTCCAGATCGAACCAGCGCGCGCCGCCGCGCGGCACCACGGCCGCGGCCAGCGTGCTCTTGCCGCTCTGCCGCGGCCCGGCCAGCACGACGGCGCGTGCGCGGCCCAGCGCGCGGCGCACTTGAGCGAGTAGACGGCGGCGGACGATGGCCATGGAGTATTCTGCATCCACACCATGAAAAAGGAAGTATCAGTGTTCGATATTCATGGTTTCATGCGCTCAAGTCCGTCGCAGCGCACGCGGTGCAATACTTCGCCCACTCCCTGCGATGTCCTCGATGGAGCCGACGATGGCCGCGCGTAACAAGACTGCTTCCGAACACCCCGCCGTGGCCGCCGTGCGTGCCAGCGGCTCCGGCAAGGTCAAGGTGGCCTGCAGCGACATCGACGGCATCCTGCGCGGCAAGTACCTGCACAAGGACAAGTTCTTCGGCGCTGTGGACGGCGGCTTCGGCTTCTGCGACGTGGTCTTCGGCTGGGACTCGTCGGACCTGTGCTACGACAACACGACAGTCACCGGCTGGCAGCACGGCTTTCCCGACGCGCTGGCGCGGCTGGATCTGGGCAGCGCGCGACGCGTGCCCTGGGACGACGATGTGCCTTTCTTCCTGGGCGAGTTCGTCAATGCCGACGGCACGCCCTTCGCGGTGTGCCCGCGCCAGACCTTGAAGCGTGTGCTAAAGCGCGCCGAAAAACTCGGTGTGCTGCCGATGGCCGGCATGGAATTCGAGTGGTTCAACTTCAAGGAAACCCCCGACAGCTGGGCCGCCAAGAAGGGCGTAGGGCCGCAGAACCTGACGCCGGGCATGTTCGGCTACTCGCTGCTGCGCATGAACGAGAACCGCGAGTTCTTCAATGCGCTGATGGACCAGATGGCGACCTTCGACGTGCCCATCGAAGGCCTGCACACCGAGACCGGCCCCGGCGTCTACGAAGCCGCCATCGCCTTCAGCGAGGCGCTGGAACAGGCCGACCGCGCGATCCTGTTCAAGACCGGCACCAAGGAGATCGGCAAGTCCTTCGGCATCATGCCCAGCTTCATGGCCAAGTGGAGCCAGGCGTACCCGGGCTGCAGCGGCCACATCCACCAGAGCCTGAGCGACGGCAAGAGCAATCTGTTCTACGACGCCAGAGACAAGCGCCGCATGAGCAAGCTGTTCGAAAGCTACCTGGCCGGCCAGGTGGCCTGCATGATGGACTTCGCGCCGCTGATCTGGCCGACGATCAACAGCTACAAGCGCCTGGTCGACGGCTTCTGGGCGCCTGTGAAGCCCACCTGGGGCTTGGACAACCGCACCGCCAGCTTCCGCGTCATCGCCGGCAGCCCGAAAGCCACACGGCTGGAAACGCGCTGCCCCGGCGCCGACGTCAACCCCTACCTGGCGATGGCCGCGGTCATTGCCGCCGGACTGCACGGCGTCGAGAAGGGCCTGAAGCTGACGGCGCCGCCGATCACCGGCACCAACCAGGGCGCCGAACACATCGCACGTGCACCGCGCACACTGATCGAGACGACGCGCGTCTTCCGCGACTCGGCCATCGCCCGCGACTGGCTCGGCGACACCTTCGTCGACCATTTCGCAGCGACCCGCGAATGGGAATGGCGCCAGTGGCTGGACGGCGTCACGGATTGGGAGTTGAAGCGATACTTCGAAATCATCTGAGGGAGACTGCGATGAGGCGCAAGATGGTGGCCTGGATGCTCTGCCTGGGCGCGACGGCGCCGGTGATGGCTCAGCAGAGCCCGAACGACATCGAAATGCTGAACAAGTACGCCGGCACCTGGGCCGTGGACTGCAGCAAGCCCGCGGGTACGCGCCTGACGGTCGGCACAAAGGCGCTGAAGATCAACGCCGGCGGCAAGCAGGTGCAGACCAGCGTAGCGCCGATGGCCGCGTTCAGCTACTTCGGGCAGCAACAGCCACCCCCCGGCTTCGAGGCCGCGCTGCTCGCCGACGCACCGAACTCCCAGATCGTGTTCATGGCGATGGGCGACAAGGCCGGGCCCTATCTGACGGTCAGCGCCGACGGACCGCTGGACAAACAGTTCGGCAAGGCGGCGCTGGCCGGCAAGTTCCGCCGTTGTCCATGACCATCACTCGCTTCTCCTTCCCCACCGACATCCACTTCGGCGCCGGCGCGCGCAAGCAGGTCGCCGCGCATCTGGCCGCCGCCGGCTGCAAGCGCCCGCTGATCGTCACCGACCGCGCGCTGGCGGCATTGCCGGTAATGGCCGAGTTCCGCTCGCACCTGGCGCCGCTGGATGCGGTGGTCTTCGACGGCGTGTTCGGCAACCCCACCTGTGCCCAGGTGATGGCCGGCGCCAAGGCTTTCAAGCTGCATGGCGCCGACTGCGTCATCGGCTTCGGCGGCGGCGCGGCGCTGGACGTGGCCAAGGTGGTGGGCCTGGCCGCCACGCACGACGGCGACATCCTCGAATACGTCTGGGACCACCCGCAGGTGCGGCCCATCGTCAACCCGCTGCCCTACATGGTGGCGCTGCCCACCACCTCGGGCACCGGCTCCGAGGTCGGGCGCTCGTCGGTGGTCAGCGAGAATCACACCCACCACAAGCGCACCGTGTTCAGCGCCAGGATCCTGGCGCGTGCCGTGTTCGCCGACCCCGAGCTGACGCTGGCGCTGCCCGCCCCCATCACCGCCGCCACCGGCATGGATGCGCTCACGCACAACATCGAGAGCTACCTGTCACCGGCCTACCACCCGCTGTGCGACGGCATCGCGCTGGAAGGCCTGCGCATCGGCGCGCATGCGTTGGCCACCGCCGTCAACGAACCCGGCAACCTGCGCGCGCGCGCTGACATGATGATGTGCTCGATGATGGGCGCCATCGCCTTCCAGAAGGACCTGGGCTCGGTGCACGCCTGTGCCCATGCGCTGGGCGCGGTCAACGACATGCACCATGGCCTGGCCAACGCGCTGATGATCGACACCGTGCTCGCCTGGAACTTCGAGGCCGTGCCCGCCAAGTTCGACGCGCTGGCGCAGGCCGCCGGCCTGGGCGGCGGCGGCGCGGCCTTCGTGCCCTGGCTGCAGGGGCTGAAGGCCAGCATCGGCATCACCGGCGGGCTGGCGCAGCGCGGCGTCACGCCCGAGCATCTGTCGCAGCTGGTGCCGCTCGCGGCCAAGGATTTCACCGGCCAGACCAACCCGCGGCCGGCCACCGAGGCCGACTATCAACGCCTGTTCCTGCAGGCGATGTAGCAGGGGCCGGCCATGCCCTTCCGGCGCTCCTTGTTGCTGATCGGCGTCTCGGCGCGCATCTACCACCCCGAAGGGCCGGTGTTCGACATGGGCGGCGTGTGGACCAGGACACTGCACTACCTGGAGCAGTCGGTCGCACACTGGCTGATGCGTGGCGGTGCGACGCCGGTGATGGTGCCAGCGGTGGATGCCGACAGCATCGTCAAGCGCTTCGAGATCCAGCTGGCGCACTACGCCGAAGCGCTCGACGGCCTGGTGCTGCAGGGCGGCAACGATGTGGCGCCGCAAAACTACGGCGAAAAGCCGATGCATGCCGACTGGGCCGGCGACAGCGTGCGCGACCGCTACGAGATGGCACTGGTGCGTGCTTTCGTCAAGGCCGGCAAGCCGGTGTTCGGCATCTGCCGCGGCTTCCAGCTGCTGAACGTGATGCAAGGCGGCACGCTGTACCAGGACATCGCGACGCAGCGGCCCGATTCGCTGGCGCACCGCGACACCCCGCGCTTCGAGCGCCACTTCCACGAGATCGAGCTGGTGCCGGGCACGCGGCTGGCGCAGCTATACCCGCGCGTGAAGCGCGCGCGGGTGAACAGCATCCACCACCAGGGCATCAAGCGCGTGGCGTCGGATTTCGAGGTCGAGGCGCGCTGCCCTGACGACGGCATGATCGAGGCGATCCGCCGGCGCGGGCCCGTCTACGTGGCAGCCGTGCAGTGGCACCCGGAGTATCACAACACCGCGGCGCACGCCACCTTCGACGACACAGCGATGCTTAATGACTTTCTCTCCGCCGCGCGCGCCACGCGCAAGCCCTGACATGCCCACCCTGAAGATCCACAACCCCGCCACCGGCGCGCTGCTCGCCGAGGTGCCCGCCGACGATGCCGCCAGCGTCGCCATCAAGGCCGCCGGCGCGCGTGCCGCACTGCCCGCCTGGGGCCGCGTGCCGCTGGCCGACAAGCTGGCCATGCTGCAGCGCTTTCGCGCCGGCGTGGTCGCCGAACTCGATACGCTGGCGACGACGCTGACGCGGGAGGTCGGCAAGCCCATCAGCCAGGCGCGCAACGAGCTCAACGGACTGCTGCCGCGCCTGGACTTCTTCCTCGAACAGAGCGAAAGCGCCATCCGCGATGAGCATGTCTTCGACGGCGGCGGCATGCACGAGCAGATCTCGCACATCGCGCTGGGCGTGGTGGCCAACATCTCGGCCTGGAACTACCCCTGGTTCGTCGGCTGCAACGTCATCGTGCCGGCGCTGCTGACCGGCAACACCGTGCTCTACAAACCCTCCGAGCACGCTGCGCTGAGCGGCCAGCACATCACACGCTTGCTGCATGCCGCGGGCGTGCCGGCCGAGGTGATGCAGTGCCTGGTGGGCGCCGGCGAGGTGGGCAGCGCGCTGCTGGCACAGCGGCTGGACGGCGTGTTCTTCACCGGCAGCCATGCCACCGGCGTGCGCATCGCACAGGCGGTGGCGCCCAAGCTGCTGAGGCTGCAGCTCGAGCTCGGCGGCAAGGACCCTGCCTACGTGCGCGCCGACGCCGAAGCGCGCGCCGCCGCCGAAAGCCTGGCCGACGGTGCGATGTACAACACCGGCCAGAGCTGCTGCTCGGTGGAGCGCATCTACGTGCACGAAAGCATTCACGATGCCTTCGTCGAGCACTTCGTCGCTACCGTCAAGAGCATGCGTAGCGGCGACCCGATGCAGGACGACACGACCATCGGCGCGATCACCCGCGCGCCGCAGCTGGCGGTGTTGAAGGCGCAGGTGGACGATGCACTGGCCAAGGGTGCGACGCTGCACACCGGCGGCCACGCGCGGCCCGGGCCAGGGAACTGGTTCGAGCCCACCGTGTTCAGCGGCGTGAACCACACGATGGAGCTGATGCGCGAGGAGAGTTTCGGCCCGATCATCGGCATCCAGAAGGTGTCGGGCGACGCCGAAGCGCTGGCGCTGATGAACGACACGCGCTACGGGCTGACGGCCGGCGTGTACACGCGTGACGAGGCCCTGGCACGCGAGCTGCTGGCGCAGCTCAACGCGGGCAGCGTGTACTGGAACTGCTGCGACCGCGTCAGCCCGCGGCTGCCGTGGTCGGGCCACGGCGATTCGGGCGTGGGCCTGACGCTGTCCACCTATGGTATCCAGGCCTTCACGCGGCCCAAGGCCTGGCACCTGCGCACGCCCTGATGCGGCTGACGCTGTTCGACCTGGACCACACGCTGCTGGCCGGCGACAGCGACCAGCTGTGGTGCGAGTTCCTGATGGACCGCGGCGTGCTGCCACGCGAGCCCTTCGAATCGCGCAACCGCGCGATGGCACGCGACTACGCGGCCGGCGAGGTCGGCGCACAGGCCTTCTGCGACTTCTACATCGGCACGCTGTCCGGGCGCAGCGCCGACGAATGGGCGACGCTGCGCCGCACTTTCGTCGACGAGCGCATCGTGCCGCGCATCCCGGCCGCGGCGCTGGAGCTGGTCGCCAGACATCGCGACAGCGGCGACCGGCTGGCGCTGACCACCGCCACTTGCCGCTTCCTGAGCGAGCTGAGTGCGCAGCACCTGGGCATCGCGCAGCTGATTGCCACCGAATGCGAGCTCGATGCCGCAGGCCGCTTCACCGGCCGCAGCCAGGGCGTGCTGAACATGCGCGAGGGCAAGGTGCAGCGGCTGCACGACTGGCTGCAACAGCAGCAGATGTCGCTGGCCGAGTGCGAATCCACGCTGTACAGCGACTCGATCAACGACCTGCCGCTGCTCAGCACGGTGAAACGCGCGGTGGCGGTGAACCCGGACGCCCGTTTGGCCGCGGTGGCGGCCGAGCGAGGCTGGCCGGTGATCACGCTGCGCTGAACTGGAGCACGAGATGATGACAAACCCGCCCATCACGGTCATCGGCTCCTACCTGTCGCCCTATGTGCGCAAGCTGCTGGTGTGCCTGGAGCTGAAACAGCTGCCCTACCGGATCGACCCGATCGTGCCCTTCTACGGCGACGATGCATTCGCGCGGCTGAGCCCGCTGCGGCGCGTGCCGGTGCTCGTCGACAGCGACGTGGTACTTTGCGATTCCACTGTCATCTGTGAATACCTCGACGAGCGCTACCCCGAAATGCCGCTGCTGCCGCTCGGCGCCGCGGCGCGCGCCCGCGCGCGCTGGTTCGAGGAGTATGCCGACTCCAAGCTCGGAGAAGCCATGATCTGGCACCTGTTCAACCAGGTGGTGATCCGCCGCTTCGTCTGGGGCGAGCCGCCGGACGAGGCGGTGCTGCAGCGCGCCCGCGACATCGAGATTCCACAGGCCATGGACTACCTGGAAAGCGAGTTGCCGGCCGAGGGCTGGCTGTTCGGCAGTCTGGGCCGTGCCGACGTGGCCGTTGCCGCGTTCTTCCGCAACGCCGCGTTCGCGCGCTGGCGCGTCGATGCTGGGCGCTGGCCGCGCACGGCGGCCTTCGTGGAACGCACGCTGGCCCATCCGGCCTTCGAAGCCTTGCGCGCCTACGAGGAACTGTGCGCGCGCACGCCGATCATCCGGCACCGCGACGCGCTGCGCGAGGCAGGCGCGCCGGTGTCGGAGGCCAGCGCAGGCACCGACACGCCGCGGCGCGGCCTGATGAGCATCTGAGCCATGTCGCCGCCCTGGCTCGTGGTCACCACCGTCGGCACGGCCGAGCAGGCGCGCACGCTGGCGCGCGCGATGGTCGAGCGCCGGCTCGCCGCCTGCGCGCAGATCACGGCGATCGAGAGCTGCTATCGCTGGCAGGGCCAGGTCCACCAGGAGAGCGAGTTCCGCCTGCTGTTCAAGACCCGTGCCGAGCTGTATGCCGACCTGGAAGCGGCGATCCGCGCGGCGCATCCCTACGAGCTGCCGGCGATCCATGCCGTGCCCACCGAACGGGCCTACGCCCCCTATGCCGAATGGGTGGAGGCGAGCACGCAGCCCGAGCCTGGTGCAGACTGAAGCCTTCCCCCACGCCGGAGCCGACGATGCGCCCCTGGACCGCCTTAGTCTGCGTCGCACTCACGGCGCCGAGCGCCGCAGTCGCCGAGCTGCCGATCTTCGATGCCCACGTGCACTACAGCCACGACGCCTGGGATAACCTGCCGCCACCCGACGCGGTGGCCATCCTGCGCCAGGCCGGGCTGAAGCGCGCACTGGTGTCCAGCTCGGGCGATGCCGGCACGCAGCGCCTGCTGGCCGAGGCGCCGGAGCTGATCGTGCCCTCGCTGCGCCCCTACCGCAGCCGCGGCGAACTGGGCAGCTGGATGCGCGACGACAGCGTCATCGGCTTCCTCGAAGAGCGGCTGAAGAATGCGCGCTATGCCGCGATCGGCGAGTTCCACCTCTACGGCGCCGATGCCGACCTTGCCGTGCCGCGGCGTTTGGTGGCGCTGGCCAGGCAGTACCAGCTGGTGCTGCACGCGCATTCGGATGCCGACGCGGTGGATCGGCTGTTCCAGCAGGACCCGCAGGCGCGCATCCTGTGGGCGCACTCGGGCTTCGAGCGGCCCGAGAAAGTGGCCGAACTGCTGCGCAGGCACAAGAACCTGTGGGCCGACCTGGCCTTCCGCAGCGAACACGGCAGCGGCGGCAAGCTGCCGCCGGAATGGCGCGCACTGTTCACCGAGTTCCCCGACCGTTTCATGGTCGGTACCGACACCTTCACGCCCGAGCGCTGGTTCTACATCGTCGAGCATGCGCAGTGGTCTCGCGCCTGGCTGGCCGAGCTGCCGACAGCGCTGGCCGAACGCATCGCCTGGCGCAATGCCGAGGCGCTGTTCTCCTTCTGGAAAGTGGGCAGCGCGCAATGAAGTGCTGGGCCTGGCTCGCGCTCGGCCTGCTCGCTGCCCAGGCCGGCGCGCAGGCCTGTGGCGAGGCGCTGGGCGCCGGCGCGCGGCGCATCGACTCGGCGCAGTTCCAGCTGGCCTTCAAGCTGCTGCCGGACCCGGTGCCGGTGGGCCAGCATTTCGCCGTCGAGGTGGTGCTGTGTGCGAAAGGCGATGCAACGCTGCCGGCCGAGTTGCGCGTCGACGCGACGATGCCCGAGCACAAGCACGGCATGAACTACCGGCCCAGCATCACGTCGTCGGGCGCGGGCCGCTACCGCGCCGAAGGGCTGATGTTCCACATGCCCGGCCGCTGGGAGCTGGTGTTCGAGCTGCGCGGCCGTGGCGCACCGCTGCGGCTGAGCCAGTCGCTGCAGGTCGGGTGAGGCGAGCCGCCGCGCTGCTGCTGTGGGCCGCGCTGCTGCCCGGCGCCATCGGCGCGCAACCGCTGGCCTCACCACTGAGCAACGACGACATCCCGCGCATCCTGGCCTTCGGGCCCTGGCCGCCGCCGCCGGTGCGCGACCCGTCGAACCGCGTGTCCGGCCAGCCGGCGGCCATCGCCTTCGGCGCCACGTTGTTCCAAGACGCGCGGCTGTCGCGAGACGGCACGCTGTCCTGCGCCAGCTGCCACCAGCCGGCGCAGGCTTTCAGCGACGGCCTGCCGCGCGCCCGGGGCCTGCAGAGCGGCATGCGCAACACGCCGGGCCTGGCCAACGTGAGCCAGCAGCGCTGGTTCGGCTGGGACGGCGCCAATGACAACCTGTGGGCGCAGAGCCTGCGCCCGCTGCTCGACGCGCGCGAGATGGGCGGCAGCCTGCCGCAGCTGGCGCACACCCTGCGCAGCCAGTCCGACTTGCGCAAGGCGTACCACAAGACCTTCGGCCTGGCGCCGGGCGACGACGACGAGCGCATCGTGGTCGACGCCGCCAAGGCGCTGGCCGCCTACCAGGAGACGCTGGTCACGCCGCGCACACCCTTCGACGACTTCCGCGACGCGGTGGCGCGCGGCGACCGCGCTGCCGCGGCCGCCTACCCGGCGACGGCACAGCGCGGGCTGGCGCTGTTCCTCGGACGTGCTCGCTGCTACGTCTGTCACGGCGGGCCGAACTTCAGCAACGGCGAGTTCAGCGACATCGGCATGCCCTTCTTCATCGCCAAGGGCCAGGTCGACCCCGGGCGGCACGGCGGCATCCAGGCGCTGCAGCGCAGCCGTTACAACCTGCTGGGGCCGTTCAACGACGATGCCACGCGCAGCACGGCCACCTCGACGCGACACGTGCTGCTCGAGCACCGCCACTTCGGCGAGTTCAAGGTGCCGAGCCTGCGCAACCTGGCGCGCACCGCGCCCTACATGCACGACGGCAGCCTGAGCACGCTGCGCGAGGTGCTGCGCCACTACTCCGAGCTGGACGAGAACCGCCTGCATGCCGACGGCGAGCGCATCCTGGTGCCGCTGCGTCTGAGCGAGGGCGAGACCGAGGATCTGCTGGCCTTCCTGGACAGCCTGAACGAGGACCGCCCATGAATGCACCCGCTTCTTTTGCCACGCTGCGCGCCGACGACGCGCCGGTGGTCGACGCCCCCGACGGCTCGCGCGTGCAGGTGCTGCTGAGCCTGCAAGGCGGCAGCCTGGCCACTTTCACGCTGCGGCCGGGACAGGTGTCGGCAGCGGTAACGCACCGCAGCGTGGAGGAGCTGTGGTTCGTCAGCTCGGGCCGTGGCCGCATGTGGCGGCGCGACGCGGTGCGCGAGGAGATCGTCGCGCTCGAACCCGGCCTGTCCTTGAGCGTGCCGCTGGGCACCGCATTCCAGTTCCGCTGCGAGGGTGATGCGCCGCTGGTGGCGGTGGCCGTGACGATGCCGCCCTGGCCTGGGCAGGGAGAAGCGGTGGCGGTCGAAGGGCCTTGGGACGCGGCCCGGCGTTGAGGGCACCTCATCCAAGCTGACCCTTTCGGGCCCTACGCCGCGGCCTGCAGCAGCCGGCCCACCAGTGTCATCAGCGCATCGGTCTGCTCGCGCAGCGCCGAGGGCGGCGGCGACGTGGCCGCCGTGGCCACCGCCAAGCCCTGCTCGGGGGCCAGCAGCGCGAACTGCCCGCCGTAGCCCCAGGCCCAGGCTACACGCTGCCCGTGCAGCCGGCCGGTGAACCACAGCAGCCCGTAGCCGACCTCGATCACCGGCGCGGCACGCCAGGTGGCCGGGCCCAGCGGTGTCAGGCTCTCGGTCACCCAGGCGGCGGGCAGCAGCTGCTGGCCCTGCCACTGGCCACCCGCAGCCATCAGGGACGCCAGCTTGAGCAGGTCGCGTGGGCGCAGCGCCAGCCCAGCAGGCGCCAGCGGGTTGCCGTCGCCACCGCGCTGCCACCGGAAGCGCTCGATGCCCAGCGGGCCGAAGAGCTGCCGCTGCGCCAGCGTGTCCAGGTCGGCTCCCTGCGCACGCCGCAACACCGGCGCGATCAGCGCGACCAGCGCGTCGTTGTAGGACCAGCCGGAAGGCCCGGCCGGCAGCGGCGGCCGGCTCAGCACGAAGCGCTCCAGCGGCTTGGCCGCGACCAGCTGGCCCAGCAGCATCGGGTCGAAGGCCAGGCCGCTGCGGCCGCACAGAATCTGGCGCAGCGTCAGCGCCGCCACGGGCGAATCGGGCAGCTCGGCCACGGCCTCGGGCAGCAGCTCGGCGACCGTCTGGTCCAAACTCTTCAGGCGGCCGTCGTGCAGCGCCAGGCCGACGAGCATCGAGCACACGCTCTTGGTGGCGGAGTTGATGGGCTGCAGGCTCTGCTGCGTGGCGCCGCCGTAGTAGCGCTCGGCCACGAGCACGCCATGCCGCGCCGCCGCCAGCGCACGCAGACCCGGCACCGCCGCACCGGCCTGCAGGGTGTCGGCCACGGCGTCGGCGGCACCGAGGGCCTGGCCGGCGGCGAGTGTCGCGCCGGCCAACAGGATGCGGCGTCGTGTGTGCAGGGGGCGCATGGTGTCGAATCATGCACCGCCGCGCTGCGCGCCGCCGCATGCCCCGTTGCGCCAGAATGCGCGGCACGAACGAAGGAGACGACGATGGCATTCGATGGTTCGGCAATCCGCGCGCTGCTCGACGGCGCGGTGGCCAAGGGCGCGGTGCACGGCATAGCCGCGCTGGTGGTGGACCGCGACGGCGCGCTCTTCCACCACGCGGCCGGCGAGGCGAACGAGCGTACGCTGTTTCGCAACGCCTCGATGACCAAGGCGGTGGCCACGACCGGCGCGCTGCAGCTGGTCGAACAGGGCCGGCTGGACCTGGACGCCACGGTGGCATCGATCCTGCCGGAGTTCGGCAAGCTGCAGCTGCTGGAAGAATTCGACGGCGACGCGCCGCGCCTGCGCGCGCCGGCCAGCCAGGCTACGGTGCGCCAGCTGATGACGCACACCGCAGGCCTCGGCTACTTCTTCACCAATCCGAAGCTGCATCGCTACCTGGCGCTGACCGGTGAGCCCAGCCCCCTGTCGGGCGAAAAGCGCAGCTTGTCGGTGCCGATGGTCAACGACCCCGGCACCGTGTGGGAATACGGCGTCAACACCGATTGGCTGGGGATGGTGGTCGAGAAGATCAGCGGCCAGAGCCTGAGCAGCTACCTGCAGCAGCAGGTGTATGGCCCGCTGGGCATGAACGACTCCGGCTTCGCGCCCAGCGCCGAGCAGCGCGCGCGGCTGCTGCGCGTCATGCAGCGCCAGGCCGACGGCAAGCTCGCGCCCTCGGTGCATGACCTGCCGGCCAGCTCGGAATGGGACGCAGCCGGCCACGGCTCCTACGGCACGATCCAGGACTACGGCCGCTTCGTGCGGGCCTGGCTCAACGACGGCGCCGGCGTGCTCAAGCCGGCCACGGCGCAGATGGCGCTGCAGAACCACATCGGCACGATCCAGCTGCCCGAGCTGATGACGTCCATGGAGCCCGAGCTGTCGAACAACGTGCCCGGCCTGCCGGTGCCCCAGGCCTGGGGCCTGGGCTTCCACCTGACGCTGGCCGACCTGCCCGGCATGCGCAGTCACGGCACCGGCGACTGGGCCGGCATCTTCAACTCCTACTACTGGATCGACCGCGCCAAGGGCATCGGTGGCGTGCTGATGACGCAGCTGCTGCCCTTCTTCGACATGGGTGTGGTCGAAACGCTGATCGGCTTCGAGATGGCGGTGTACCAGCAGGTCGGCGCAGCCGTGCCGGCGGCCTGAGCAAGCGATGCGCAGCGGCCGACCCGCGCTCGTTCTGGTACACGGTGCCTGGGGCGGCGCCTGGGTCTGGCGCCGCGTGCTGGCGCCGCTGCGTGCAGCCGGTCACGAGGTGCATGCCGTGACGCTCACCGGCGACGGCGAACGCGCCCACCTGCGCCGGCCGGACATCTCGCTGCAGACGCACATCGACGACGTGTTCGGCCTGGTCGATGCCGAGGAACTGCACGACCTGGTGCTGGTGGGCCACAGCTACGGCGGCATGGTCATCACCGGCGCCGCCGCGGCGCTGCGCGCGCGCGACCCGCAGCGCGTGCGCAGCCTGGTCTATGTCGACGCGATGGTGCCGCTGCCCGGCGAAGGCTGGGGCGACGCGCATGCCGCCGAAATCGTGGCCGCGCGCCGCGCCGCCGCGGCGGCGCACGACAATGCACTGCCGCCGCCGGACCCGGCCACCGGCTTCGCGCTGTCCGCCGCCGACGCCGACTGGCTGCGCCGCCGCCATGTGCCGCACCCCTTCGGCATGTACCGCGTGCCGCTGCACTATGACGGCGCGCTGATCGAGGCGCTGCCGCGGCTGTTCATCGACTGCCACCAGCCGGCCTACCCGACCATCGATGCGATGCGCCAGCGTGTGCGCCAGCAGCCCGGCTGGCAGGTGGTGGCGATGGCCACCGGCCACTTCCCGATGGTCACGCAGCCCGAGTTGCTGGTCCGGCATCTGCTGGCGTTCGCGGCCGGCTGACGCGCCGCCTGCCTGTCACACGGGTTTCATCGACGCGCCACATCCTCGGGGCTTCCAACCCCACGACCCGAGGAGTCCCATGTCCGATATCACCCTGTCCCGTCGCCGCCTGATGATCGGCGGCGGTACCGCGCTCGCCGCGGCCTTTGGCGGCCCCATCGCCGCCATGGCGAAGACCGCCGAATACCGTGGCGAATGCCGCCCCGGCGCAGCTTCGCCGATCGTCGACAGCCCCTACGGCCCGACGTTCCCGACCAACGACCTGAGCACCGGCCTGCCGCTGATCGAGCTGCCGGTGGGCTTCCGCTATTCGAGTTACGGCTGGGCCGGGGACCTGATGTCCGACGGCCTGGCCACGCCCGGCAACCATGACGGCATGGGCGTGGCGCTGCAGCGGCGCATCGGCGTCGGCAACGAGTTTGTGCTGGTGCGCAACCACGAACGCTCGACCAGCAGTATTGCCGCGAACATCATCGGCTTCGAGCGCAGCGACGTCGCCAAGTACGACACCGGCACGACCGGCGGCAACTACCAGATCGGCGGCAACAGCAACCTGGTGTTCCGCAACGGCCGCTGGGTCGACAGCTGGGCCAGCCTCGGCGGCCTGTACCGGCCCTGCGCCGGTGGTGCATCGACCTGGGGCTCGTGGCTGAGCAACGAGGAGCTGCGCAGCAACAGCATCAGCAGCAGCGGCAAGAAACACGGCTACGTGTTCGAGGTGCCGGCGGACACGACGCACAACGCCTTCACGAACCAGCCGATCGTCGCGATGGGTCGCATGGCGCACGAGGCCAGCGCCATCGACCCGGCCACCGGCTACTGGTACCTGACCGAGGACCAGGGCAACGCCAACACGCTGTACCGCTTCTTGCCGACCCGGCTGCAAGGCGGCCTCGGTTCGCTGCACGCGGGCGGGCGGCTGCAGGGGCTGGCGGTCAAGGGCGTGGCGAATGCCGACCTGCGCTTCCCGACGCTGTGCCAGAAGTTCCAGTGCACCTGGGTCGACATCGCCGACCCCGACCTGGATGGCGCCACGCTCGCCGTGGCCGGCATCGGCAACGTCTCGGCCAGCGGCCCGTA
>Ga0315912_10001642_pt1 | contig 26463 bp, 32 predicted proteins | sample VfabasoilMG_FD_204469 | JGI IMG/M metagenome (GOLD analysis project Ga0315912, IMG submission 204469) | Garden soil microbial communities collected in Santa Monica, California, United States - V. faba soil | ecosystem: Environmental > Terrestrial > Soil > Garden | place: USA: California... | reverse complement strand
CCGAGCGCGATCTTGAGTTCGGCCGGCGCGCCGAGGGTCTTGATCTTACCGCCGTCGATGATGGCCAACCGGTCGCACAGTTGATCCGCTTCGTCCAGGTAGTTGGTGGTCATCACGATCGTCATGCCGCGCGCCTTCAGCATCCGTACGTATTCCCAAATCCTGAGCCGGCTTTGGACGTCGAGCCCGAGCGTCGGTTCGTCGAGAAACAACACTTTCGGGTTGGGAAGCAAGCCGCAGGCAATATCGAGTTTGCGCTTCATGCCGCCCGAATAGGTTTTGGCCGGCCGGTCTGCGTGGCTCTCCAACTCGACCAGTTTCAACAATTCGGCGATGCGCTTGGCCGCCTCTTCTTTGGTCAGATGGTAGAGCGCGCCGAGCAGCTGGAGGTGTTCACGGCCTGTGAGAAACCGGTCGATCGCCCGTTCCTGCGGCACATACCCGATCAGCATGCGGACCGTGTCCGCTTCGCGCACCGTATCGTGCCCGAAGACGCTGGCGGTGCCGGATGTCGGATGCAACAGTGTGATGAGCGTGCGAAGCGTCGTGCTTTTTCCTGCGCCGTTGGGGCCCAGCAAGCCGAAAATTTCACCGGCATAGACCTGGAAAGACAGATCGTCGACGGCCTTGTGGGCATCGTACGTTTTGCACAGGCGGCTGACTTCAATCGCGATGGCCCGATCCATTTATTCCCATCCTCCCGCGCCTTGCTGGTCGTACAGCATAAATTGAATCAGATCGTTCAGGCGGCGCGCCCGCTGGAGCAATCCGTCGGCTTCCAACAAAAACTGTTTTTCCAGCGGAGTGCATTCCAGATAGGTGGAGAGGGTGTTCACCAGCACCTCGTCGCTGACTTCTTCGCGGAAGAATCCCTGCCAGGCCGTGTTGTCCTCCCGTGTTTGGAGGTATCGGCTGAGCAGTTCAACCATTGCGCGCCGAACGCCTGCCGCAAGCCGTTCTTCCGAGGGCTGGGGCTTGAGCTGAATCGTCGCTTCGCGATAGGGCTTCTCGAAATGTTCTTCCTGGATGTCGCAGCGTTCGAGTCCCTGGAGCAGGATGTTCGAGCGGCCGTCAGACAGCGGTTGCGCGCTCATGATGCGTCCGACGCACAGCGTGGGATAAATCGCCGGATTTCCGTAGTAGTCCGTCTCCCACCCTTCCTTGAGCAAGGCCATGGCGATGCATCGGTGCCCCATCGCCGCGTCGGCGATCATTTGACGGTACCGCGGTTCGAAAATGTGAAGCGGCAAATAGGTCTTCGGGAAAAAGACGACATTGGGCAGCGGAAATACCGGCACCCGATTGGGGATTGGAAACGGTTCGACTCGTCCGGAGGAAGCTCGGCCCGTGGACTCACGCTCGCGATCAATCTGCATCACTCACGATAGCTGAGGGATGTGAAAATTGTCAACGGAGCCGATGGCGCGCGGCTGTGCGGGCGGAGTGCGCGAATACCGCTCTGGCACTGGTGATTTGTGCGGTCATGATTCCCGTGCTATAACCGTTGCGAGATGCGATGGACAATGTTTCCCCAACGCAGTCGGTTTTCGCCGCTCGCGGGGAGCATACCCGCCGGCGTCTGTGCTGTCGTGGTGCTCGCTGCGTGGCTGGCAGGTCATCACTCCGCTGCCTTTGGAGCGGATGCTCCTGCGACGCCGTTCAAGCCGGCGACCGCAGGCTACCGGTACGATTTTCCCAGAGACCATGGATCGCATCCGGCCTATCGAACCGAATGGTGGTATTACACGGGCCATCTTCAGGCGAAGAACGGACGGGCCTTCGGTTTTGAGTTGACCTTCTTTCGACGGGCCATTCCACCCGACGAGGTGAAGACACAGCCCTCGCAGTGGTCGGTGAATCATCTGTATTTCGCCCACTTTGCCGTGACCGATGTCGGCGGGCGACGCTTTCATTTCTCCGAGAAGCTGAGCCGGGCCGGCTTAGGCAAGGCCGGTGCGGAGGAATCCCGTCTGCATGCCTGGATCGACGATTGGCGGGCCGAGATGCCGGCTGGTGCGGGCGGCGCACAGACGTTGTTTGCGCGCGCCGGGACGTTCGCGCTGTCTCTGACCCTTCAGCCCTCGAAGCCCCTGGTCATCCATGGACAGGACGGCATCAGCCGCAAAGGCGCGGAGTACGGACAAGCTTCGCATTATTATTCATTCACAAGATTGGGTACGACCGGCACGCTTTCAATCGGCGACGAACAGTTCGAGGTGACCGGGACCAGTTGGATGGATCATGAATTCGGATCAGCCGATCTGGGCAAGGATCTCGTCGGGTGGGACTGGTTCAGCATTCAATTGGCGGACAACAGCGAACTGATGGTGTATCGCCTGCGTCGAAGCGATGGATCGCCAGATCCTGCGTCCAGCGGCACGGTGGTGTCACCCGATGGACAGACTCGCCATCTTCCGGTAGGAGACATCCGTATCGAATCCACCGGGACCTGGACCAGTCCGAAGAGTCGGGCGATCTATCCCAACCAATGGCGGATCACGATACCGTCTTTGGACATGAAGCTGGACCTTGCCCCGGTACTTGCAGATCAGGAACTCCGAACCACGAGCAGCGCGCAGGTGACGTATTGGGAAGGAGCCGTGTCGGTCTCCGGTACCAAACAGGGCCGGCCCATACAGGGTGAAGGCTATGCGGAGCTGACAGGCTATGCGGAGCGGATCGAACAGCGGCTGTAGTTGAAAAAAAGGACGGACTGCACCTCTGGCGCTATTCGGTGTGGTGCCGTTTGATCTCAGCGATAGCTTCGGGAGTTCCGATGGCCGCTAAGGCATCTCCTGCAGCCGAGGCGAGATATGTTCCTCGTTGTTCCATCAGCTTTGACAGGGCCGGGACAGCCGGGGCGGCTTTGGGTCCCATGCTTAATAAGACTCTCACGGCTGTTTCGCGTACGGTTCGCCGTGAGTCATCAAGTGCATCGGCGAGCGCAAGCACGGCTTCTTTTGACTCAAAATTCTCCAATAACATGGCGGCCCAGGGCCGCATGGCATCGCTCCCCCCCTTCAACAGCGAAATCAGAAAAGACTGAACCTCAGGGGAGGTTTTCCCGATGCAGGCGAGGGAAGACAGGAAATGGGAATTGATCGGCTGCAACACGCTTGGGTCGTTCAAGAGGCGGATGAGTTCCGGTATGGCACTCGAGGATTCGGGTCCTCGCTCGCACAGGACGTCCGTGAGCAGTTTGGTGTGTGCGAACGCGCGCTGGTGGAGCGCTTCTAACATGGCCGGAGTTGAAACATTTCCCATACGAACGAGCGATGCCTTGATTTCCTCCTTTTTCTTGAAGTCGGCCCGATCGAGCTCAGCGATCAATCGCTGTGCGCTTTTGAATGATGGATGTGAGGTGTTGACGGGATGTTGCGTCACCCATTGTTGCACGTTCCGTTTCGCGTCTTCCTTCTGCTCGGCCGTCATCTGATAGGCCGACACGGACTCCTGGGGATTACAACGTGACGGGACATGGAGGTGAGCCACGCCGCACCATGTATAGGCCTGGACAAGATTTGGCTTGATTCCGTCGCCCCGACTGTACCGGTCAACCAGCTTCATTTGGGCGTCAACATGGCCTTGATCGGAAGCCAGGGTGAACCATTTGATCGCCTCGATCTTTCCCGCCGCCCCGGGAGTTCCCCCCTCCAACAAGAGGGCATAGATGTACTGCGCGTCGGCCATCCCATTTTCCGCCGCCGGTTTGATCCATTTGATCGCTTCGGCGCTGTCCGGCGCGACACCCTTTCCGCTGTACGCCATGAGGCCGATGTAATACTGCGCCTTGGGATTGCCGCTCTCAGCAAGCGGCCGTAACTCTTGCTGCGCGGTTTGATAGTCTCCTCGCTCAAATGCCGAGACGCCGGAATCAAGACCGGCTCCCGCAATCTGAGGAATCGAACAGAGGAAGAGGACTATGGATAGCAGGACAGCTGTGATAGGCATGACGCGCTCCCTGACTGGCGACGAGGGTTCCGGGGCATCTACATGGGCGTTGCGCTGATTATGAAGGATCGAATCGTTGAGGCAAGAGAATTTACAGAATATAGCAGCCCTGATTTCATAGGCACACCACCTGTTCCCACGCCGTACTCTCAACTTTCCAATGGCGAATGAGAATCGCGTCGGGAATCGTATGCTGACGTTCGTGCGTAGGGCTTGATCATAAGACACCCGCAATCAGCCCACCTCCAACCACTATCAACAGCGCAGAGACAACCAACTGGACAGACCGAAGCGTGACCTTCTTCAGCATCTTCGCTCCGACGTATGCTCCGGTAAAGGCGGAAACGCTCGCGCCAAAAACCAACTGCCACTCGATGACCTCACCATGGGCCGATATGCCGGCGCCGTAGATGACCATGCGGGAGAGATCCACCATGACGGCAAGCACGACGCCGGTGGCGACAAACGTTTCCTTCTCAAGACCTGCTTTAATCAAGAACATGCTGCGAAAGGCGCCTTGATGCCCTGACAGTCCGCCGAAGAACCCGCTGATGATGCCGCCGAGCGGGAGCCATTGGCGATCGAGCGCCACCTTCGAGAAAGTGGGAGAAAGCTCCAAGACAACGAAGGAAATGATGAGGACCCCGATGATCAGCTTGAGTACCGTTACCTGCCGGTCACTCCCAAACGCCTGGTATTCGTAGATCGGAGTGACTTCCCCCAGATACGTCAGCAACGCAGCTCCCGCGAAGGCCGCCACGATCGCAGGCAACCCGAACTTCAGCAGCACAGAGTAATCGGCCTTTCGCCCGAGCAATCCAATTTTGAAAAGGTTGCTGGCCAGATGGACCATGGCCGTCATCGCAATCGCCAGGTCCAAGGGAAAGAAAAGGGCGACCACCGGCATCAGTAGCGTACCAAGCCCGAATCCGGAAAATAGCGTGAGGCCCGAAGCCAGCAACGCGGCAACGCACACGGCGAATAGTTCCACGGTACTTCTCCGAGAGGGCGAGCGAGCATCATAGCAAATGTTGCCCGGCCCAGGGCTTCTCCTGCGGCCTCCGAGACCCATAGGGGCGATGAAGCGTCAGTGATGTGCCGGAGCGGCGGTTGGATTGGAAGGTGAGGGATTAGTGGTGCGACATCTGTGAAGGGGAGCTCGCGCACGACGGAGACTCACAGTCAAATTGCTTTCATCGAACAGCTGGCATACAATTTCTCCAATAGTCGGGAGTACATGGCATGAGTACGAAAGAAGCTGTTTTGGACCTTGTGCGAAAACTGCCGGATGACTGTTCCCTTGACGACATCCAGTACCATCTCTATGTGCTGCAAACAATTGAACGTGGCAGAGCGGAAGTCGTACAAGGCAGCATCATCAGCCACGAACAAGTCAAGCGAGAGCTACAGGCCAAGTGGCTGAAGAACGGCGTGAAGTAATCTGGACGACGAGCGCGCGAAACGAACTCGACGACATCGTCGGCTACATCGCGAAAGACGCTCCCCTCTCTGCTCTGGCTTTTCTCGAAGAAGTTCTCGCGACCGCCGATACGCTTGTCACGCTCGCCAAGCGTGGACGCATGGTTCCCGAACTCCAGAACCCGCGCATCCGTGAACTCTTCATCAAACACTACCGCTTGCTGTATGAGATTGAGGACCGCGCGGTTTATGTGCTCGGCTTGATCCATGGAGCCAGGGAATTCAAACCGGACGAGACGAACTGAGCAGACGGTTCTTCTTGTCTAACACAAGCCTCACCAAGTGACTGCCTACACCATAGACTGGGCGAAGAATCTGCAGAAGATCTGACGTGCCATGGACTTGCACTGTTCGATGGTCAGCGGCGTCGTGAATTCAGAGAAGGCCAGTGTTGCACAACACAAGATCCCACCCCGCGTACGCGCTTCGCGAAGGGCCTTCCAACTTGGAGAGATCCGCAGGCATGAACAGCCCAGCATTCACGCACTGTACGATCGCAAGACGCGACCTTCTTTGGGCTCTCCCTCCGCGGCGGCTTTGTATGCGGACGGGCTTTAACCTAAACAGGTGGGGGGAAGGGTGCGACGAATGGCATCACGGATGGCTCGTGCAGCCTCAACGGCGCGCAGAGCCTCCTCCCGTTCTACTGGTTCCCAGACCCCTGGATAGCGCCCTTCAATCGCATAAGGGTTCAATCGCTCCAAATGGCGCGGCTCGATGGGGAAACGAAGAGCAGTCGGCAGCAGCGCATACAGCTCTGTCAAATCATGGATTTTCGGGAAGTCGATCCGGTGAAAGACGAGCAGCGCTTTGAGATATTTTTCACCACACTGCTGGGAGTGGAAGCCGACGGTATCCCAAGGAATGTCTTTCGCAGCCAGGTTATTGTCGATGTTGAGCAAATCGTGCTCGGCCTTGTCTGCCCATCCTCGGACGAGGTCTTCAATCCTAGGCCGCTCGCTCATACAGGACCTTTCCTTCCCGGCAGGCTGTCCGAACCACGGTCCCCGGCGCGTCGCGGTATGCCTCGAATTCCTCCGGTGTCACAACCATGACGTCCTTGGCGATCCCCATCCCGGCAAGGAGTCCATAGATCTCGACCGCTCGTTCACGTTTGGATCCGTCAAGTTGCATGACCACCAAGAGATCCACATCGCTATCCGCACCGGCTGTCCCACGGGCATGGGATCCGAAGAGGATGACCTTCGCTGGGTGAAAGCGTTCGACAATACGCCGCACCATTTCCTCGATCCGCTCATGCAGACGGCCCGGCTTGATCAAACTATACGCCATCGCGTCCCTCCCTCGTGACCATGCCTATTTTGGCACAGCCAGTAACATCGCGTCGAGCATCCGTTGCCTTTCGCTGTCTTTGGGGTGCAGCGCCGAGAATACATTGGCAAGGCACAGAGAGTCCGACCTGGGGTTATGGCGCGAACTCCGAACGGAAATGCCGGAACCCGTTCCGTCTCTAGCAAAACGCAACAGTCCAGTATTCACGCACTGTACGATAGCAAGGCGCGACCCCAACTAGGCTCGCCCCTCTCTGCTCTGGCTTTTCTCGAAGAAGTTCTCGCTACCGCCGATACGCTTGTCACGCTCGCAAAGCGTGGATGCATGGTTCCCGAACTCCAGAACCCGCGCATCCGTGAACTCTTCATCAAACACTACCGCTTACTGTATGAGATTGAGGACCGCGCGGTTTATGTGCTCGGCTTGATTCATGGAGCCAGGGAATTCCAACCGGACGAGACGAACTGAGCAGACGGTTCTTCTTGTCTGACGCAAGCCTCACTGAGTGACCGGCTACACCACAGACTGGGCGAAGAATCTGCAGAAGATCTGACGTGCCATGGACTTGCACCGTTCGATGGCCAACGGCATCGTGAATCCAAAGAAGGCCAGTGATGCACACCACAAGATCTTGTATCTATGGAGGAGGTCTTGCATCATGGCACCACGGGAACGGGGCAGATCGCAAAGATCCGGGTCTGGAATCAAGAAGACCGTGGGTCAGCTCGGGTCGTCCCGTTCCTCCGGTCACCAACCCGAACAGTTGAGAGGGCCACGAGCCTGCATTGTGCAAGAACGGGAGACACGGAGGTGCACCATGAGCGCAGCCTGTTTTGTTGGCATGGACGTCTCACAAGAGACCGTTGATGTAGCGGTCCATCCCGGGACCGCGTTTCAGATTCCGAATGATGACCAGGGGATCGCCGAGGCCGTCACACGCTTCCAGGCGTGTCCACCTACCTTGATTGTGCTCGAAGCGGCGGGCGGACTTGAAGTCCCCCTCGCGGGCGCGTTGGCCGCCGTCGGCTTGCCCGTCGTGGTCGTCAATCCCCGGCAGGTGCGGGACTTTGCCCAGGCCACCGGACAGTTGGCCAAGACGGATCGGTTGGATGCGCAGATCCTCGCTCGCTTTGCCGAGGCCATTCGGCCTCCCATCCGTCCCGTGCCCGATGCACAGACCCAGGCGCTGGCCGCGCTCGTTGCACGCCGTCGCCAGGTGATCGAGATGCTCACGGCGGAAAAGAATCGGGTACGCCTCGCGGCCCCATCCATCCAAACACGCGTACATGCCCATATCACCTGGCTGGAGAAGGAGCTGGAGCGCATCAATACCGATCTGACCATCACCATGCGGCAGAGTCCCGTGTGGCGAGAAAAGGAAGACGTGTTGCGGAGTGTGCCGGGGGTGGGGCCGGTGCTCACGACGACACTCTTAGCCAATCTCCCCGAGCTGGGGACGTTGACACGGAAAGAAGTGGCTGCGTGAGCGGGCGTCGCCCCGTTTCCACGCGATAGCGGGGCGCTGAAGGGACGGCGAACGATCTGGGGTGGACGGGCACATGTGCGGGCCGCGCTCTATATGGCGGCACTCGTGGCGACACGGAGGAACCCCGTGATTCGCACCTTCTATCAGCGCTTGTGCCAGGCCGGGAAAGCGAAGAAGTTGGCGGGCACCGCGTGTATGCGGAAGCTGCTCACCATCTTGAATGCGATGGTCAAGAGCGGGACGCCGTGGCGGGTGGTTGTCAGTCAGCCAGCTTGATTTTCAAGACAGTTGCTGACCCCGCGTACGCGCTTCTTGGAGAGGTGAAAATCGCTTCCCGTGGCGCCTAACGCAGACGCTGACCGGCGGCTATAAAGCTATTTCTCACAGGGCCGCCGGCCGGTCAAGCGAATGGTTAGGCACCACCGCCCTCTTTGCCGTCAATCGTTGTCACAGTGGTTCCTGCCACCGCAGGCTCAAATGCTTTGAATTCATGCCCTGGGTACTTCGTCTGGAGTGAAGCAAGCACTGCCGTATCATCTTTCCTATCCACATCGAGCTCGACGATGTAGCACAGATCGTTTCGCTCAAGCCTCTGAATATCAACTGTCGCCTCGCGAAGAATTTCGAAAAGTGCACTTTGGGAAAACGCCTCGCGCCGTGGTGAAAATTCGTTGGGAATCAGATTTATCAATCCGTCCACCTCAACAATGCTTCCGTCAATATCTCGGTAGCGCCAATAATCCGAAAAGCCCGCATACACGCAAGGGCGAATGCGCTTTTCTCCGTTATGTTGCCCAATGACCATCCGAATTCCCAGAAGGGTGGAGCCCAGTTGTTCTCTCGCGTCTTGAACAAAAGGATTCGAGTCTGCCCGATACCACAACACACGGAAATCCGCTGGACCAGCCAAGCTCTTGAGCTGCTCTCCAGCCTTCTTGATATCCCCCGAGAGCCAGTTCTGCTTATCAAGCGAGACCAGCATCGACTCTGTATTACCGACAGCTACTGATTCCATCTTTGAGCGCAACTCCGCATCCAGCTTGCGGGTTTTTACTTCAAAGTAATAGACCTCTGTACCCTTTGTAGCACGCAGGTCAGGCTTAGATAATTTCGGATCTTCCGGGATGCGCTCAACCCGGAATTCCAGTGCCTCAAGTCTCTTTTTGACCGTATCCTCGTCGCTCTCGATTGCTTCAGTCATATGTGTGCTTAATGCTCCCGCTCAGCCGCGGCGGTTGCGGTGGGTTGTTCGGCGGCGTCCTAGCCTAATGGTTGTCGAAATCATTGTACGGCGTCTGAAGGACGGTAGCTGCATAGATTTCAAGGAGGGCCTGCCTAGTCGCGTCGCATTCTTCAACGTATCGAATGTCCATTCGAGCCACACGCTGCTTTGCGGCTTCGAACGCGGGCGCGAATTCTGGATCGTTGCTGAGCGCCGCTCTCGAGCCAAACGTCGAATAGGTCGCCTTCACTCGGCCCGTGTCTTGTCTCGCGATTCGAAAGGCAAACGTGGCAGTGAAGTGTGTGCCGCTCTGAAGACAATGGTTTCGAAGCCGCTGGCGGAGCCGATTTGTGCGACCCACATAGAGGTGAGACTCGCCCTCGGAAAACAAGTAGATCGCTCGCTTGGGCATCTGCCGGGGAAGCGACGAGCACTTCATGGGCTCACTGTGCACGAGAGCGTCGAATTGAGGCCCGAGCGATTCGACCAGCCTAGAAAAGCAGGGATGCATGAAAGCTTGCCTCCTCAGGACCTCCTGTCCGCCGAACGTTGGTGCTCAGCCGTGCGTGAACTGGACGAAATGACACGGCGGCAACGCGTCGGCACAAGACTCAAGTCCATGCGGGTCAGCTGAAGCGCGTTGTTAGGTGCCAAGCGCTCGCTTGAGCAAGTGGGCCCGCTTATCAAGAAGCCTTCCCGTGAAATCCTTGCGCGCCCTACTGCCGCGGGTTTGAACTACCCGCGTTTCATCATTGAAGCCAAAACCGAACATTTTGTCACGTGATCCACCAACGGTTCGGCACTGAGACATAAATGCCTTCATTTCCTTCTGCGTAAAGAGAAGTGTGCAGTCTCGGTACCACTCTACCCCAACGCGCCTTGTTCGAGCTGCATCCGGCGCGTACATGCCAAAAAGCAGAAAGAAATCCGCCTCTTTTGGAACCTTGAAGCGGTTGAACCATGTGTGAAACCGGAGCCGCTCATTTTTAGTCTTTCTCTTGGGGGCTGTCTGAGCATAGGTGCGGGAGGATTTGATCTGCAACGTAACAACGCGGGAATGGCCATTGGCTTGCTTCCTAACAATGGCAAGATCAATTCCTTTTTCTTGGCGAGAAGTTGGAACTAGAACTGAGTAGCCTTTGGATTTTGGGAGCAACTTCTTCAGCCGGTTAGCCAGGATGAATTCGGGCCACTGGATTGTGAAAACAGGATCCATCTTGGCACCTAACTATTAAGTCTGCTGCACGCGGCTCCGCAGCATAGCTGCGGTTGCCTACGTAGTTACAGGCGAGGCAACTCTACTGGAGAATCCAACGCTTGTCCAATATTCCATCCCGCCAACTGGTCGAGATAGATTGCGAATCTTGCAGTCTATCCGGCTAACAGCGCCATGTCCCCCTCGTCGATTCAGGACATGCGTATAGATCATGGTCGTAGTGATGTCCTTGTGTCCGAGGAGTTCTTGGATCGTCCGAATATCGTGCGGTCTGCAAGCAAAACTCTGCTTGACTCGTTTCTGATAGCTATGATTAGGTCTCCCCCCACGCCATGTTGACTCGAACCCTCTGTTCCCTCGCTCGCTTCGCCATCTTGCTGGTCGTGTTGTTCGGCCTCGGCTGCCAAAAGGAGAGCGAGTCGGTCGTGTCAATCGCGCTCCATCCCACCAACGCGAATATTCTTTATGTCGCCACGAACGACGCGGTCTACAAGTCCCGTGACGGCGGAGGGACATGGGAAAAGTTTCCGAGCTTCAGCGCGCGGCGGGTGACGACGCTGGCGATTGATCCCCAGCTCCCGGCCACGGTCTATGCCGGGACGATGGGAGATGCGGTCTACAAGAGTCCGGATGGCGGGCAACATTGGCTGCCGCACAATGTCGGCTTGAAAGAACATGTGTCGTTCATTAACCAGTTTGTCTTTCATCCGGCGTTGAGCGAGAAGATCTACGCGGCGACTACTGTGGGCGCGTTCTTCACGAAGGACGCAGGCCGTGAATGGGTTGAGCGGATGAACGGCATGAAAGAAGTGCACATCGTGACGTCGATCGCGATTGACCCCAAGAATCCGGCGATTCTCTATGGAGGCACCACCGGCGGAATCTATCGGTCCGATGATGGGGCCATGAATTGGAAAAAGATCAACAATGGGCTGATCCCGGAGAGTGAGCTGATGGCGGCGATGGCGTTGGGCGTCAATGCCATCGAGATCGACCGCATGAATCCCGACATCGTCTATGCCGGGACCACGAAGGGGCTGTTTCGTACGGGGAACAAAGGGGAGCAGTGGGAACGGATCGGACAGTCGCTGCCCGATCCGTTCGTCAGCAGCATTGTGATCCATCCGACAGGCCCGTCGCTGCTCTATGTCGGCGGACCAGGCGGTGTCTGGAAAAGCGCCGACAGCGGGAAGACCTGGCAGGCGATGAATCACGGACTGGACACACTGAATATCAGGGCACTGGTGATGGCGCCGAATACATCCCAGACGATCTACGCCGGCACCAACGGTAGCGGTCTCTATCGTTCGACAGATGCCGGCGCGACGTGGACGGCTGTGCCGCTAAAAGCCGCGTCGGCGTCGGTAGGATTAGGTCAAGGTTAAGGCTGAGCGAAGAACCTGCAATTTCCCCGACTCAACCTCAACCTTGGCCTTTCTTAATATCCCGTCTTTGCTCCGCCGCCGCCATGTTGATACCGTCCGCTGTAGGACAGCATTTGATCGGACAGGGCTTTCCACTCGTCGGCGGTCATGAGATTTTTCATCTTGAAGCGCAGGCTCAGAATCTTGGCTGATCTTCCCATCCGTTGCTGGGCCGATTCGTTGAGGATCTTGGAGAACTCTTCCGGTGTCGTCGTGTAGCTGGCGTTCAACGTATAGAGTTGCCGATGGTAGGCGCGCTCCTGCTCGCGGGCTGCTTTGAGTTCGGCGATAATGTCGGTGACAAACCCGTTCACCAGTTTTGCCTTTTCGGGATCCGTCACCGTCCGGTCAATCAACGCAGCCATGTCTTGCTGGCCCTTCTGCCAATATGCATCGCTGTTCCCGGCTCCCATCGCGCCGTGGTGGTGATGGGACGAGCAGCCGGCCAGCACGGCCGCTGCGAACACGCCAAGCAATCCCTTATAGATCCGATTCATACGTTCCTCCATTGTGAGAGTTGTCACGCTCCTTCTTGATACCGTATTATCCGGTCGAATGTCATGTCAGATCGCATGCCGACAATGCCGGACCAATTTCATCTCCTCCAGGATGAGTTTCGCGCTCACCTCGAAACCTTTTACGGCCGGCTAAAATTGGCCCCGCCGTACGAAAGCGTGGAGAAGGCTATTCGGGCTTTGACGACCGCGGTGCACGCTCTGCCTAAGGCCGAACAAACCCGAATCATGGCCGATCCTGCCGCGCGTTGGGAACAATTCCGGCTCGCGTTTCATACCTCGGGCCTTTCCAAAAAACATCGTGGGATCATTGCCGGGCTGGCGCGTGACCGATCTGCGGTGGATTTGCCTGCTGAATACGATCACTTCCTGCATTTGTTCACCGCATAGTCGTTTCGGAGTCCGGGTGGGGCGATCCTTCGAGCGCTTCGCGCAGTTCCTCGTACACTTTCGTCAGGCGGCTGTTTTCCAAGCGATAGGACAGGATCACGGTCACGAGGCCGATGATCAACACGAGCGCACCGCCGGCCGTGAGGCCCGCACCCAGAAGGAGGCCTTGCAACGACTCGAATCCTCCGTCCCCTAGATAAGTCGCGACGAACACCAGCGATCCGATCGACACCAGTGCAAACCAGATAAGTGTGATGATGGCCGACGACCAGGGGATGCGCTTGACGCAGAGTGCCCCCAAGCCGCGGTCGTTCGTCGAGAGGTAAATGAGACCCTTGATCGGCCAGGCCGTGCGAAACCCACTGGCAAACAACGCATACTGTGGGCGAATCGCAATCTGAGACAGTTCCGGATAGAACCGGGCCACACCATGCGGAAGAATCAACACACCCTCGGCAGTGAACCGATCACGCAGGGTTGCCAGGGTGCTTGATGTCCACCGGTCTTGAGTTCTCCCCACACTGCACCCATACCGAATGGCGTCCGGCGTCAGCTGGATAAAGTAGAACCAATCGCTCAGGATCAGCCCGATAAACAGCACGCCCGCAAACAGTCCGGCTAGTATCATCGGGCGTACCTATCCCACAGGGGCCTGGCGCGAATCAAGCGGGCGTGGGCGCGTTTCTCATGCATCACGATATCATTCCTCACGGTCTTCTGAGGGCAAGATTCTGTTGACTCATGCCAGTGACTTGGCTAGAGTAAGCCCCGCTTACGGTTTCGGCGGGAATCTCTTACTGCCAACACTTTCCCGGCTGGAGATTTTTACACGCGTCGATGTGGCTGCCTGCAACTCCTGCACTTCGGGGCGGGCAGGGCGCAAGTCGTCTGAGGTTTGGAGGATACGATGGATCTCAAAAAGATCGAGCGCGTGTACACATCCTACGCAGGATTTTACGATCGGATTTTTGGCAAGGTGTTTCACGAAGGCCGGGAATCGGTTATTCGCAATTTGGATGTACAGCCGGACGAGCACATTCTCGAAGTCGGCGTGGGGACCGGCCTGGCGCTTCCTATGTACCCGCGGCATTGCCGGATTGTCGGGATCGATTTTTCCGAAGGCATGCTGGCGAAAGCCAAGGAAAAGGCAGAAGCTCACCGTCTAGACCACGTCCAGCTTCATCGGATGGACGCGGGAGCCATGGAATTCGAGGACGACAGTTTTGACACCGTGGTTGCCGCCTATGTGGTGACGGCAGTCCCGGATTATCGAAAGGTCGTCAACGAAATGATCCGTGTGTGCCGCCCCGGCGGCCGCATCATCATGCTGAACCACTTCAGTAATGGGAATAAAGTCATTGCGGCGGTCGAAAAGGTGCTTTCTCCGATCACCAAACATTTGGGTTGGCGGACCGACCTGTCGCTCAATACTGTCTTGGAAGGCACGTCTTTACACGTTGCCCGTAACCAAAAGGTCAATCCGCTCCGGCTGTGGGCATTAGTGGAATGTGTGAACAGAAAAAACGATCACGGTTTTGTGAACGGTAATGGCGCAGGGCATGGCACAGCAGCGTATCCCAACGGCAACGGCGCCAAGTCCTACTCAAACGGCAATGGCAACAGTAACAGCCGTTATTCGCACGAACCTGCAAGCTAACCCGACTCCCTGGTCTCTTCTTCGCGTTACCCTAGTTTCGGCCGGCCATCCTGTGTAACCCAGGTCTCCCATTCGTGCCCTGGAATAATGGTTGTGCCGACCAGACAGTTTCCGGTGAATCGTTGTGTGATACGGTCGGCCAGGTTCTCCAGAATTCGGGAGATCTGTCGATCCTGCGCGCCAAGGATTCGCAGCATCAGGCCGAAGCCCTGTCCATCCAATGGGCCATAGGCCATCACATGCACCATATTCGTTCGGCTCGCCGAGGGATCGTTCGAGGGAATAAGGTCCCCCTCCCATTGAATGGCCGGATGGATGGCAGAGATCCGTTTGGTGGCTCTCCAGGAACAGGGCATGCCGGCCTCGTCCAACTCATCGAGCAGCCACTGCACCGTGGGACCATTGGCTGTCTGCCCTTGAAACGTCCAGCGTGCCAGTTCGGCAATGGGGGAAGAACCGAGGATCGGCGCGGACACTTCTTCCAGGTGCGCTTCTTCACAAACCATGTAGAGCTCCCCCTGCGGATCGAACCAGAATCTGAACCGGCCCGCGTCGTATTCAACCTGAATGATGTCCAGCGACGAACAGTCCGCGCCCTCCTGCTCGAACAGCGAGAAGTCCGTCACGCCGGTCATCATCAGTCTGGCCACCCGCACCAGTCCGCGCACCTGATAGCGAATGGTGACCGACACGGTGGTGCCTGCCGGAACCTCACGACCCGTTTCCTCATCGAACAGGCGGCGTTTGGACATCTGAACATCCGTGACGTAGCCGGAGCGGAATCTGCCCGTATGAGCGATGAGCCAGCGGAGGTCTTCAACGGTCTTGATCGTGTGTCGCATTGGACAATTGTAGCGCAAGGTGGGCGGAACGGCTAGGCTCAGATGCGGTTATTGAGAGCGGAACGATCTAGCCGCTCCAGAGTGCACGGACAAAGTCGTCAGGTTGCTCCGGTGTGATGAGCCAAGGACGGCCATGCTTGCAGTCGATCCACACGAACCTATCAGTGCGTGAGACATACATCTGCACGACCCCTCGACGCTTCGTCCAAAGCCAGCCAAACCCGCCGCCCAGGCCACCGGCTCCTATTCTCATGCCCCAGCCAATTTCTTGTTTCAACGTGTCTTGGTCGAGCAGTCGCACATTGGAGATACTGTTTCGTGGGATCACGCGGTGCTTCAAGGGCCACATGACTTCGAATGCCTGCTCGCGTACGACGAAATGGGTCGGTCGGAAACGCAACCAGATCCACGCATAGATGGCGGTGACAACAAAGCAAGGAGCAAGATGAAACCGTAATCCAGCCATTGCTGCTACAAAAAATCCCACAGGCAGCAGCAAAAGCACGAGCGTGAGGACCAGGATCATGGGGGACATGGGAGCGAGCTGAAAGGTCCTCACTGGTGTGTGGGTAGTCATGAATCGACTCGACGCCAGACGAAAACCAGGAATTAGATGAGCAGCAGACCTCCGCCTCAGGTCTCGGCAAGATACGGCTGATACACTGCCAAGTGCATCAGAGAGAAGCAACAGAAAGTGACTTCCCGGGTCATGGTGAACTTCGCCACGGATTTTCGAACTGTGGCAATGGCAATCCTCGCAGCCTGTTTGATGAGGGTTCAGTAAATGCCGGTGATGATGCCCGGGAAGGCTGGGCTGGCGTTTGCAGTGGTCGCTGCAACTTCAAACGAGCGACGATAGCAGGAGGCGAGCAACTCTGCTTCGCCCTGCCGCCCACTGCCCCAAACCGGCCCGACCGTGTGAATGACGTATCGAGCGGGGAGGCGATAGCCCTTGGTCAGCTTTGCGTTGCCGGGCACGCAGTCTCCAGGCAGGCGGCATTCCGGCCCGGCGGCACGATGAATCGCCCCGCATACCCCACTGCCGGGGAGCAGCGACTCGTTTGCGGTGTTGACGATGGCGTCAATCTGAAGCGTGGTGAAGTCGGCGACGATAGTACCAAGGATTATACCCAATGAGGATCGCTCTTAAGCGTTGGGACAAGAGAAAACTCGTCAAGGATGGAGCACGTTCTTACTGGCGGACACCACAGCATCGAAATACTTGTCACTCCATGGCACCAATTGTCGAAGGTCTTTTCTCTTGCGGCTTCTTACTTGAGATTGTAGTAGAGCAACAGTTGCCCAATGATCTGGATCGCCTCCGACCGGAAAAATACTCCACTGGTCCTTGCCTTCCCCAAATTGCTCATGAATGAAAGCTGGCAAGAAACTGTCCAGATCGGCCACAGCGTTGTTAAGACACGAGTTGAGACTGGCGATGGTATGAAGCTGTAATCCAACTGCAATCGAGGTCAATTGTTCGGCGTTTCCGAGTTGAGCGGTTACTTGCAAACCATGCTCTTTGAATTTTTTAGTGAGGCGAGCGATCGCGTCCGAAGTCCGGATATATTCGGTCACTGATGCAAGGTCAACGGCGACTCCATATTTCTTCTGAGCCACGTTCCGTTTAATGCGGCGAGATGTAGACGACAACTGTTTTCTTAAAACGCTGAACTGTTCATCGGCCAACTCAAACAGCCCAGCCAGACGGCTCAGCCGCCGCCGATCCCCTCTTGGGGTCTCGCTCTCCCGCTTGTACTGCAACTTGTGAGAGATGGAAGCCCATGCATGCTGTAGAACCGTCCGCACTTGGATCTCTGCCTTTAAGTCCCTGTATCTTGTCCATTCGGGTAATTCATGGCGTGCCTTGGACAGATTGAGAACATAGTGAATGGAGAGATAGCCAAACTGGTCGTCGGCAAGGGCATTAGATTTGTCTGCCGATTGAGATGATTCTATCTCAAACTCCTTCTCAAGAAGTTTGCAGACCTTTGGTAGGTGATCTTCGTAGTAAAGAATGACTCTCACACCGGCTAAATCGGATACCTCTTGGAGGGGATTGAGATAGCCCTTGCCCGGTCGTTCTACCTTCGCGCGAAAACTATCGATGCTCTTTGCCCTACTCTCGACGGTATAGAAATCGATCCGAGCATTGCGAATGAGATTCTCAAGGAGATGCTTTAACTGTGTGGCAAACTCTTCGTAATGCGTTCTTTGGGAAGAATATTTCCTTAAGACGTCGTCTAAAGGACTCATTCTTGATGCTCTTACCATGGATGGCCAATCTTCGATGCTCAGATCATGCGAAGGCGGAATGAGAATTCAGATAATTCTCGTCATTCCTTTCGCGTAGCGTAAAGCGGGCTTCAAAAGGTGTCAATGCGCGCTGTCTGCTTGAAGCGTATTCCCTTTGAAGGGCCGGAGCCATTGCGACCGGTCTGACTACTCATGTGTAAGTCTCGATCGTTACTTGGTTCCCCAAGACGGGTTGCCGAGAGATGCAGGCGATCTCTTAATCATGAGGACTGGAACGATGGGGCGAATTATTGATGGTGATCATTGTGCCGGTGTCAAGATATCTTGGGAATCTTCAAATCCTTGCAGATCTTCCGGGCGAGGTAATCACTGATTTCAGTGTGCCGTGGAACGGCAGACCGAGAGTTGAGTTCGGGGTGATGCCACCAGGAATGTTTGGCCCCTTCGCGGAGCAACTCACATCCATGTTGTCTGAGATGCCGGAGGAGCGCTTCTCGCTTCATACTGCGATAAGAGCCTCTTCAAAATTTCCACCGGCTGCGCCTATGGCCTCTTGCCGGTTTAGTTCGAGCGCTTCCTTCAGAGTCACGCGAAGAGTTTCGATCAAGGCTTCCCTAGTGGCTTCTTGACAATTCACACCAGGAACTTCCTCGATCCAGCCTATCCACCACCCGGCATCCTGCTTGATGATCGCCGTATAATTATGTGCCATCATTCCCCCTGTTTCTGTAAGTGGCAATGCTACACCGCGACTTCGATCTCGCGCACGTCCTGGCCTCGGATCTCATCCTCGACGACGGCCAAGTAGTCACGGATGGCATCCTGGATGTTCTGAATGGCCTCCTGTTCCGTTGTACCTTGGGACCAGCAGCCAGGCAGGCCGGGAACAGAGACTGCAAAGCCTTCTTCGGATTTGTGTAAAGCGATACGGTATTTCATCACTAACCTCTTCGTGCAAAACGAGTTCGCTCACCGTTCTTTGGCAAGCCCCTGCTTGCGAGCTAATCTGAGGACAGTGTATGTATCCTCTCGGTGAAAGTCCAGGTCAGGCTTCGATATTGACCACAATCTTGCTTAGGGGATAAGGATGCCAAAAGCCGTTTGTCTTCAGCACGTTCCCTTTGAAGGTCCCGGTGCCTTTGCAGCATCGCTCGCGAATCGCGGAGTGGAGCTTGGGCGCGTTCTCGTGCCGAAGGACGGCCTGCCGAAAGATGCAGGCGATCTGCTGATTGTGATGGGCGGGCCGATGTCGGTGAATGATCCCGATCCTTGGATCGCTGAAGAGACGGCCTTCATCAGGTCTGCGCTACTCGCCGGTCAGCCGGTGATTGGAGTTTGCCTGGGCAGCCAGTTTATGGCAAAGGCCCTTGGCGCCACGGTACGATCGGGAAAAGCACTGGAAATCGGGAAGACCCGCGTCCATTTAACCGAACAGGGGAGGCAAGACCCTGTGTTCGGGGCGTTCCCGGAGGCTCTCTCGGTTTTTGAGTGGCACGGGGAGGTCTTCGATTTGCCACATGAATGCGTGCCCTTGGCCGGCTCAGAAATCGCACCGCTGCAGGCTTTTCGGTTCGGGTCCCGCGCCTACGGTCTGCTCTTCCATTTGGAAATCGAGACGGAAGGGATCGATGCCCTCTGTCGGGAGTGCGCCCCTGACCTCGATCGGGCCCGTCTTCCAGCGTCGAATGTCTCGATCGGCTTCCTCCCTCACATGTGGCTGTCCCACCAGATGGCGGACCAGCTGATCGGGCATTTGCTCCCATCCGGTCGTTGATTGCCGAATGTCCCGTGAAGTAATCTACTGAGCTCAGCCGGCAACTATCAGCATCCAGCCAAGTATTCATTGGTCAGCTGAAGGCTGATCGCTGACAGGTGATTGCAACTACACTGAAAGGAGCAGACAGCACCATGGGCGGTTTCCCGATAGAAGTTGCGACCAGGATCAAGACCCTTCCTCCCTATTTGTTTGCTGCGATCGACAAGATGAAGCAGGCGGCGATTGCCAAGGGTGTGGACATCATCAACCTTGGCATCGGCGATCCGGACCTGCCGACGCCCATGCCGATCATTGAGAGTCTGGCTAATGCGGCCAAAGATGCCAGACACCACCAGTACCCTTCCTATGAGGGCATGCTGTCCTTTCGGAAAGCGGTGGCGGATTGGTACCAGCGTCGTTTCAATGTGACGCTCGATCCGGCGAACGAAGTGCTGACCTTGATCGGGTCGAAGGAAGGGATCGGGCATATCCACCTGGCGTTCGTCGATCCTGGCGATGTCGTGCTGGTGCCGAGTCCCGGCTATCCGGTCTATCCGGTGGGCACCAGTTTCTGCGGCGGCGTGTCGCACATCATGCCCCTGACGAAGGCCAACGGGTTCTTGCCCGATCTCGATGCGATTCCTAAAGAGGTGGCCAAGAAAGCCAAGCTGATGTGGCTCAATTCGCCGAATAACCCGACGTCGGTCATCATGACCAAGGACTACTTCAAGCGGGCGATCGCGTTCGCGCAAGAGCATCAGATCATCATTTGCCACGATGCGGCCTATTCGGAGATCTATTACGACGGGAAGCGCCCCGCGAGCTTCATGGAAGTGGAGGGGGCCAAGGATGTCGGTGTGGAGTTCCATTCGCTCTCCAAAACCTACAACATGACCGGCTGGCGCCTCGGGTTCGTGGTCGGCAACAAGGATGTGGTGGCCGCGTTGGGTCGGGTGAAGAGCCAGATGGATTCAGGCGTGTTCGAAGCAGTGCAAGCCGCCGGGGTCACGGCGCTGGGGCTGGACGACTCGGTGACCGACGGCATCCGCAAGATTTATCAGGAGCGCCGGGATACGATCATTCCGGGGCTCAAAAAACTGGGGTTGGAAGTGGATGCGCCGCCCGCGGCCTTCTATATTTGGGTGACGGTGCCCAAGGGCTACACGTCGGCGTCCTTTACCGCGCACCTCTTAGAGAAGGCCGGGATCGTCACCACGCCCGGGAACGGCTTCGGCGCGCCGGGTGAAGGCTATATCCGCATGACGGTGTGCACATCGAAAGAGCGGCTGGCTGAAGCGGTGGAGCGAATCCGCAAAGCCGGATTCTGAACCTCGTAAGGAGTAAGGCGTGAGGGGAGTTGTGTGAGAGGCGATGCCATTGCCATGTTAACACCTTACGCCTAACGCCTCACACTTCACGGTATTTCTATGGAGACAGTCTTCATCGGATTCGGGTCGAATGTCGGCGATCGGGTCGATTTCTGCGACCGTGCGGTGACATTGCTGAGTCTGTTGCCGCACTCACAATTGATCGGTGTCTCGCTGCTCTATGAAACGGAACCGGTCTATGACCATGCGCAGCCAGGCAAGGGGTGGTTTCTCAACGGTGTGGTTCAACTGGAAACCGATATCACCCCGAACAGTCTGTTGTCGATCCTCCGTGAGATCGAGCGCTCACTTGATCGGGATGAAGACAACCGATCGGGCCCCAGAACGATAGATCTGGACATCCTTTTCTACGGACAGCGCGTGATCGATCAAGCCGGCTTAGTGATCCCGCATCCACGGCTGCATCAACGCCGATTTGTCCTCATGCCCTTGAGCGAACTTGATCCCTTGTGGGTACATCCCGTTTTACAGCAGACTATCACCCAGCTGCTCGCTGCTGTGAAGGATCGACCGGAGGTGCGGTTGCTGTTTCCTCAACCCTCGACCCGGTACGGCTCTCGGCCCGCATGCAGCTCACCGCCCGGCGCATGAAGATCGTCCATTCTCCTCACATGATGACAGCGTGGAGTCTCCGCCTCAAGCGGGAAGGCGTCACTGTGGGCTTCGTGCCGACGATGGGCGCGTTGCATGACGGCCATCGGGCGCTGATTCGGGCTGCGCGTCTGCGATGCGATGCGCTCGTGGTCAGTATTTTTGTGAACCCGACTCAGTTTGGCCCCACCGAGGATCTGACCCAATATCCTCGCCCTCTGGCGAACGATCGGCGGCTGTGCCGGGAGGAAGGCGTGGACTTGTGTTTTGAGCCATCCGTGGCGGCTATGTATCCGGAAGGGTTTCAGACGACTATTGCAGTTCCGGCCATTGCCCGCCGATGGGAAGGAGAAGTACGTCCGCATCACTTCGCCGGTGTGGCCACCGTGGTGACAAAACTCTTCGGTATGGTCCGTCCCGACATTGCTCTGTTTGGGCAGAAAGATTATCAGCAGGCGGCGTTGATTCGGCGACTTGTAAAAGACTTGAATATGGGGGTGGAGATCATTGTCTATCCGACTGTCCGTGAGAAAGACGGTTTGGCGATGAGTTCACGCAATGTGTATCTCTCACCGGAGCAGCGGACCATTGCCGCGACGTTGTACAAGAGTCTTCGGGCGGGGGCTGAGGTGATGCGAAAGGGGACGACTGACGTTCAGGCCATTCAGTCGGCGATGGCGACGACGATCGAACAAACATCTATTCTAACGGTTGACTATCTTGCTGTGTGCGATCCGCTCTCGTTGGATCCGCTTTCTTCGGTCGTCTCGCGCGCAGTGCTTCTGGGTGCCGTCCGTCTTGGCTCTGTTCGCCTGATCGATAATCTTGTCGTTGTTGCGCCTCGCACGCGCCATGGAGCAGCGGGTTAGACGCAGGCATTCCCCGGCACGTGCGGCTAGTACGTGAGACTTGGGTGGGCTCTTTGCCCGACGAGCAAGCTGAGTACGACTTGGCTGAGGCGCTGTTTGTCGTTCGGCTGAAGTTCAAGAAAGCGGATGCCCATCGATTCTTGCCGTGCTGAACAGACCATCGCCGTTTCGATGGTGATGGCTTCCTTCTCCGATGCCGGTGAAATCATGAGTTCGAAGAAGCTTCCGCGGGGCAGTGCTTCGGAGGTTTCGAGCGTGCAGCCCTCCATGGAAATCTCCGTGATTCGATGGGTGGACCGCTCGGCATTCTCTGCTAAGAGTTCGGCGTGAAACGATGCAGGCAGGCGCTTGTACTGCCGCCGATCGACCGAATGTGTGGAATCGGGAGGTTTCGTCCAAAAGGCTCGGAATCGCATCGTGCAGAGTTGGCAGCGGAACGGAAATACGCGGAAGCGACCAAGAATCTTCTCCACTGATCCTTCGCTATAGACGGCCCGGACGAAAGGCGTTCCACAGCTGGGGCAGTGGAGTGTCGTCATGATTTCGCGATGGCTCCTTGAAGTATTTGCATCGGGCATTTCCATTTGGGAATAGCCGGATCCTCAAGCACTCGGAGCGCAATCTGCGACCACGTTTCGAGTTCGTCGAGATTGGCCTTCAAGGTTTCAATTGGGACGAAACCTGACTGGGTGATCAGCCCTTCGCGTTTGGTCACTCTTGGTTCGGCGAGATCCCAAATGTGCATGATACCGAGGTGTACCTTCCCAACATCGGTCGAGTCATCATTGATCAGCGCCACGATACTTTCCTGGTAGGGAGAGTCTAGCTTTACTTCTTCGCACACCTCACGCCGGGCTGCCTCCAGATACATCTCGTGGTCAGATGAAAACAGGCTTTGGTCTGTTGGCTCGATGTGACCACCAACTCCGATTGATCTCATGGCGACAAGGCGCGTCTCACTCGATTTCTTTCCGCGCACGTAGCTGAAAACAGAGTCACCGAATCGTAGAATAACGTAGGGTATTAGCTGTTTAAATTGATTATCGTGCTCGGCCAAATCACGATCCATGAAAAGGTTATTTCTAGGGCCAAGGAGCACTTCTACATAGCTCTCGACGTTTAGGGTATATCCCTGAAATCGACCCAGATGATCAACAGTCTGGGTTGTGGTAACAAGTATGAGCTGATTCATGTTTGGTCCGCTTTACTTGGAAAGAGTATCGTGTCCGCTTTGTTGCTTCTCCGAGGCGGATCCCTTCCGTGTTGGATTTATACCTCTGCTGACGTTATCTAACTGATTCCGAATGATACCAAGCTCCGTAGATGTATGAGTTTCAATTGCCTTGAGTTTCTCTTGTAAGTCCACAATCTTTTCAGACGTACCTTCTAGCTTTACATTCTGCATCAACTGCTGTGCTTCCTTGGCAGTTTTCCAGGATTCGTGAATTAAGGTCCAGGTTCCATAACCTAGTCCGAGAATCGTGAGGAACAATCCGAGCGCCCCGATAAAGCTGTAATTCTTGACTCGCTCTCCAATCTCTTCTGCTGTTTTCTTTGCTTGTGCTGCGAACTCTCGACTCTCACGGCCCACCTCCGGGATGGAGCTCCTAATCGGCCTGTGTGGAGAAGCCTTCCGGAGATAGTCCTCCGGTTGAAGGTTCGTTTTGTCCTTTGGAAAATGATTGAAAGATCCTTTGCGAGTAAGGTTGGCTACCAAGCTCTTGTCTCTTGACCATTCTGGGTTATTACTAGTCTTTGTAAACTCAAGCCAAATGAGCCCCTCACCAAACCGGAAGCGATAAGGATTGGTCGTTAAGTTATGAAGTGGGATGAGCAATTTCCCTACAAAACCAGGGTCGACAAGAGGGCCTGTGCCCAAGAGGACCCCGCGGTGAACGTGCGTTATTTTCAGATTGAACCGGAGAGCAATATAGTCTGGTAATCGGAAATACGGCTCAACCTGTACAAACGCAATGGAGTTTGCTTCGAGGAGAAATTCGTCCCCGTCCTTTCTCAATTGCATTTCATATTGATCGCCCTTTGCATCCCACCATATGCAACGTCCAGATATCGCAGCCTCATATGAGGCAGACTTTAGTATTTTGGGGTCACCAGAAAATGGATGGAGCATCCCGGTCATGCGAACATAGTCCGCGATGTCGGCAGAGTTTAGAAGGGATGGCTGGATTTCCGGGAAAGGGTCGATATTCCTTGCGATCTCGAATCGTCGGGCCGCTTCGTCATCGGTCCCTGCAAAGTCTGCATGGTCTTCAAAAGGCAGTGAGTTCACAGTTTTTCCCCGTGGCTGTCTCGGGCTATGTTCCCGAATCTATCAGCTCTTCATTGTCAGGGCCTGTTCCGATAAGCGAGGCAGACACCCCCAACGACAGGTTCAGGTGTTCGATAAATGATTTTGTATCTGGTGTTAGCCGCTTGAAGTCACGCAACGACTTATTGCTCCAGCTGAGGTAGTCAGCACCATGAAGGAATATCTGAGTGGGTTTATTCACCTGCGCTGCTCTTTTCACAATCTCCAGATCAAACGAGGCCACACGTCTTACCTTCTTTGTAGTTGTCGTTAGTTCTATTACCGGATTTGGGTACCCACTTCTTTGCTGCACTTCGGCCCATGTGATTTCATTTTGGAGTGGACCGGAGTTCCCAGCGACACGGATAGGATAGGAACGTACAGCCATTACGATATCTGTCACTAGCCGTGGACTGGCTCCTACTTCGCTGAGAAACCCGCTCGCCGTTGTGTCTCGACTTGTTGCAAAGGGATAGTGCGGCGAGTGATATACGGACAGCCCAAACCCTTGGGTGCCTTCGACAAGGACTTTCCCGCCCTTGTCGAGCGATGCGTTCACTTCCGCTGAAACATCGGTTAGGTACTCTTGAAGCTCAGGAACGTCTTTCGCGAGCCTAAACTCAGGCTTTCTCAGCACCCTATTGGCCACGCCTATCCCTGTGCCTGAAAGTGTCGATCCCAGTCTGTCTCTGAGGTGTAGCTTCCCTTCTTCTTCTCCTTCTGATGGAGAGATGATGCCAGCGCGATGGTCCACACCGACCCGCCTAGGATCGACTCCCGTGCTTTTTATCTCAGTCAGAAGGATTTCTGGATTAATCAGACAGCCCGCAGCCAGGAGGAGGCGCGTGTTGGGATTGATGAACCCCGAAGGCAAGCTTCGAAGCTCGTACCGTTGGCCGTTTACGTCGACCGTATGCCCAGAATTGGGCCCGCCACAACGTACGACAATGTCTACGTTGTCGCGAAGGGAGAGGTAGGAGGTGATTTTCCCCTTTCCTTCCGAGCCGTATTGCCCGCCGACTATGACTGTAAGGGACATTGAATCTTCACGCTGAGACTGACTTCGCGAGAAGCTGATCGAGCTTGGGAATAATCAGCCACTCTTCGTGTTTGTTGCCAAGCCCTTCGTAGTCACCGGTGAGATAGAAATAGCCCACTACTGCAGACGTGATTGCGTCCAGTTCATCATGGCTACACCCTTCGTCAAGACAGGCACCCTTGATTCCAAATGCCTGAAGACCTCCGGCAAGATCATCGAGACTCGACTTCTTTCTGGGAATTCGCATGATATCTTGTGCAGCGCCAGGATAGCTCTCAATGACCTTGTACCCTCGTTTACGAAACGCTTTGGCGAGACGCATCCCGCGCTCTGTCAGCTTTTGCATGCTGGGGAGCAGACATGGGAAAACCCGTACACCGCGTCTCCAAAGAGTACGTTCGCACTCTCGCAATATCCCCTTAGTCCGACATTCACACGAATCTTTCGTGCAGCAGCGCCCAAGGGGGATCCCCAACGGAGAGTCGATGGAAATGACATCGGGCTCGTGCCGAATCGTTTCGTTGATGATTTCTTCATCCGTCTTCACTATCTTCGTCACGGCTGTGTCACCAGCAAGCAGTGCCCAACCTGTTGGTCGAATCTCTGATGCACGCAGATCCACCCCCACAACCTTTGGGACCTTCATGGTTGACGGCATCTTGGCTAAGAGATTTTTCACCGTCACTAGCGGCCGCTCGATCTTACGGATCCCCAACGAAACATGGTCGCGATCAATGATGAGATGAACGTCCGACCCATTGACTCGTTTCACTTGCACCGA
>Ga0315912_10001641_pt1 | contig 26464 bp, 23 predicted proteins | sample VfabasoilMG_FD_204469 | JGI IMG/M metagenome (GOLD analysis project Ga0315912, IMG submission 204469) | Garden soil microbial communities collected in Santa Monica, California, United States - V. faba soil | ecosystem: Environmental > Terrestrial > Soil > Garden | place: USA: California... | reverse complement strand
CACCCGCTCCACCATCGCCACGACTCGCGAGCCCGCGTGCACGTAGTACCGCGCCGTGTCCGTCGAGCTGGTGTCCTCGTACTCGAAAAGCTCCCCGACATAGGTGATCGTCGCGCCCGTGTCGCTCTGGTACTGCTTGATGCGCGAGCGGTCCGGGCCGTACCAGAACTGGCTGTAGACCGTGTCCGCCGGATCGTCGATCTTCGAGGGCAGGTCGTAGGAGTACCAGTCGATCTCGCCGCTGCCGCGGGTGATCATGCGGCTGTTGGCGTCGTAGCTCATGCTGCCGCAGCTGGTCGTGCCGGTGACCAGGTGGGGGCGGCTGCCGTAGGTATACGTGCCGCACTCGCTCTTTGAATTGATGTCCCCGGCCGCGCTGTAGCTCGCGGTCGTCGGGGACTGGTAGTCGACCGTCGCCGAGGTCAGGCGGCTCAGGCTGTCGTAACTGAAATCCTCGCCGATGCCGATGACGGCGTCGTCGCGGGTCTTCAAGTTCCCCACCTCGTCGTAGGTCAGGGTCAGGTTCTGAACGTCGGTGCCGCCGCCGGAGGGCTCGGTGAGCAGCGTGTTCAAACGGCCGGTGCGGGCGTAGAAAGAGCGGTACTCCTTGAGGCCGTTCCCGAGCGTGACTTCGCGCTCCTGGCCGAGCGCGTCGGTCGCGTTCAGCGTGTAGTACGCGAAGGCGCCGCCGCCTTCCTTGACGGCGGAGAGGTGGCCGTAACTGTCGTATTTTCGATCTGCTGTTCGAGCTCAACGCGGCGGCGAGGACGAAGCTCGTGCTGGTGACGCACGATCTCGAGGCGGCGGGGCGGTACGATCGTCTGCTCGAGACGGCGAGCGGGCGGTTGGTGCAGTAGCGGAAATCCCTCCGCGGAGCGATTGGGCACATGGTCGCGATCGCGTCCGATCAGATGCAGACACCCGACGTCGAGCAGCGGCTAGCCGAATTCTTCCAGCGGAACGTCGCGGCGCAGGGCTATTCAATGAACACAAACCTGTCATCGGATGGCAGTGGCGTCGATCCTGATGCGATTTCAAGGAGTGCCAGCCGTCCTTCCTTCAGCCACAGGAGGAAAAAGATTTCCCCCGAAAGTAGAGGATGACGTGCGCGCAGCTCCAGAGGCGCCTTGAAGTGAATTTCCGGAATGTCTGCTGGCACTTCATCCGCCGCTTTTTCGAAATATGTATAGGTGCCAGCACCTGTGTCTTCTCTGGACTGAACCCGCAACCTCCTCATCTGATCCCGTAAGCGGATTTTCCACGGCTCGGGGCCGACGAGCATCGCGTCTAAGGCTCTTCGTTCAAGTGCTGTCAATTCATGCATGATTGGGTACCTACGGAATGAAAAGCGTGCGGATCTGCGCGATACCATCGACTACGGCACCCCTCACTTGCACGTTGGACGAGCCAAGTTGAATAACCTGAGGAATTCTTCCCGTTGCCGTGTATGCGGCGTCGACGGCGCGCTGCGCCTCAGCGAACGCTTTCGCAGCCGATCCGAATTCTTGAGCCACACGCCCGAGGTTATGGGATACCTGTCCGAATGAGTGGTTAATTGTGTTCCAAAAATTTACCCCATAGCGACTTGCAAGCAGGGCGGAATCCTGCGCGCCGAGACTTTCCATGGCGGTAATGGCACGCTGCACGATCAGGACATCGTCGCCCTTCAGCACATTCGGATTTTCCCTTAGCAACAGACGCAATTCGTCCACGTCACCTCTCAAGATCGCGCGATGCATGCCTCCCTCGATGGTATTTGTCGGTCGCGCCAACGACGCGAACAAGAGGCGAGGATAATTCGGCGCGTCACCAATTGATCCGCCTTCGGGAAAAAGAGTGGACTGCGCCTTTTCGAGCTCCACGCGCTGCTCAATGAAATCTTTGGTGATTTCGCCCCAATCCCTCACAACTTCGCCAGTTTCGCGGTCACGGACGATATCGTCGCCAAATGAAGGATAGTTGTCTGGCCCGTCGAACATAGCTGCGGCGTCGAAGAAGCTAGTCTCCTGGATCTGACTCCAGTTCCCGAACTCCCGCTCACCGTCGAACGGACTCAAGGTACCGGCGATTCCCGGATTGATATGTTCTCCGCGAACGGGATCGTAGCTCCAGAAGAACCCGCTCGGATCCACAAGCGTCGCCGGATTGTTCATGACGTAGGAGAGCCGGTTGTGGCTCTGCGTGTGATACGGCGCCTGGATGAACGGATCCGCACTGATGAACCGCCCGAGCCTCGGATCCTGCATCCGGCCGTTCATGTTGATCAGCCCGACGTTGTCGAGGTGCTCGTGGCCGGTATACCCCCGCTCCGTCTCATGGCTGCCGGCGAACGGACTCGGGAGCGGCGCCCAGGTCGAGGCGTTTCTCCTCAAGCCCCAGGCGTCATAGGCCAGCGACTGCGTAACGGAACCGCCCGAACTCGTGATCTTCGTGATGCTGTTCTGCTGGTCCCGGTGCAGGTACTGCGTCGTGTTGGTCGAGCCCACCCGCTCCACCATCGCCACGACTCGCGAGCCCGCGTGCACGTAGTACCGCGCCGTGTCCGTCGAGCTGGTGTCCTCGTACTCGAAAAGCTCCCCGACATAGGTGATCGTCGCGCCCGTGTTGCTCTGGTACTGCTTGATCCGTGAGCGGTCCGGGCCGTACCAGAACTGCGAATACACCGTGTCCGTCGGATCGTCGATCCGGGACGGCTGGTCGTAGGTGAACCAGTCGATCTCGCCGCTGCCGCGGGTGATCATCCGGCTGTTGGCGTCGTAGCTCATGCTGCCGCAACTGGTCGTGCCGGTGACGAGGTGGGGGCGGCTCGCGTAGGTATACGTGCCGCACTCGGACTTCGAGTTGATGTTCCCAGCCGCGCTGTAGCTCGCGGTTGTCGGGGACTGGTAGTCGACCGTCGCCGAGGTCAGGCGGCTCAGGCTGTCGTAACTGAAATCTTCGCCGATGCCGATGGTGGCGTCGTCGCGGGTCTTGAGGTTGCCGACCTCGTCGTAGGTCAGCGTCAGGTGCTGGACGTCGGTGCCGCCACCGGAAGGCTCGGTGAGAAGAACATTGAGACGGCCGGTGCGGGGGTAGAACGTCCGATACTCCTTGAGCCCATTCCCCAGCGTGACTTCGCGCTCCTGGCCGAGCGCGTCCGTCGCGTTCAGCGTGTAATACGCGAAGGCGCCGCCGCCTTCCTTGACGGCGGACAGGTGGCCGTAGCTGTCGTAATCGTAGTCGACCTGAAATGTATAGCCGCCGACGGTCGGGTAGCTCAGTACGTCGAGCCGCGCCTGGCTGTCGTAACTCATGTTGAAGTAGTAATTGACCGAGTCGATCGTCCGCAGCACGTAGGCGGGCGTGCCGTAGTTTGTGTTGTAGACGTACTGCTCGCTGTAGCTGCCGGGTGCCGACACCTGGTACAGCTTGCCGTTCGAGCCGGCGGCATAGTTATGGGCGTAATACGAGTGCGTGGTCGTTCCTTCGTCCTCGAATCGCTGGTAGAGCCGCCCGGCCTGATCGTAGGTCAGTTCGACGGTCGGATAATTCGGGTAGCTGCCCGCGTCGATCGGGCTCCACTGCTTCGTGAGCTGGCCGTAGACGTCGTAATTGTAGAGCCAGTCGCCGCCGTAGGTTGGATCGTCGAGCTCGACCTTGAAGCCGCGCGAATCGTAACTCAGCACGGTTGTGTTGCTCTGCGCGTCCGTGAGCGTGGCGAGCTCGCCGAAGGGTTTGTAGGTATAGCTCGCTGTCCCGTTCGCGGCATCGGTCACCGACACGACCTGGCCGAGCGCGTTCGAGACGGTCGTCGTCGTGTTGCTGCGCGGGTCCGTGACCTGCGTCGTGTGGCCGAAATACGAAAACGTAGTCGTCGTCGTGCCCGTGTCCTTGAGGCCCGTGATCTGCGTGACGCGGCCGATCAGGTCGTGAACGTACTCCTCCCAGTAGGCCGTCTCGCCGGCCACGAAGGGCTGGGAAGTTCTAGCGACCTGGCCAAGGCCGTTGTACTCGGTGAATTGCAGCGCCCAAGCGCCGCCGGCCAAATGCGATTGCTCTGCCACCGTGCGGTTCAACGCATCGAACATTTCGTACGTGTGGAACCCGTCGCTGCTATAGGTCTGACGGATATAGACCGTCGGCATCGAATTCCAATTCGGGTAGGCGAAGTAGATGACATTCGTATCGACACCCGGCGTGTCTTCGCTGGCGAGGCGGCCGAACGAGTCGTAAGTCAGCGTGGTTGTCAGCCCGTCGGTGTCCTTAAAGGTCGCGGGCTGGCCAGCGAGGTAGTTCCAGGTTGTCTCCGTGAAAAGCCCGACCGTGCCGATCGTCTCTTTTTTAGGAAACTGTCCGTAGTTGTCGTACTCGATCGCGACCGACCGATCCTGAGCGGAGCCGTCGGAACTGTCGAGACTGATCGAAGTCGGATTGCCGAAATAGTCGTAGCCAAAGCTAGTTTTTAGCTGCTTCGCGCCGCTCGATTCCGACTGATCGATTGTGTAGTTGATGGTGCAGTTGCCGTTCCAGTTGTGGTACTGCGTCTGCGTCGCGCTGTTTGAGCCGGGTTGCGTGGTCACCTGCGTCGACACGGTGTAAGTCGACGAACCTCCGGGCAAGCCGAGGCACCAGTACGTCGTGTTGACGCCGGGGTTGAAGTCGGTGACCGTCGTGCTCGAGATGCTCGTGCCGGGTTGCGTGACCGTCACCGTGCGAGCTTCGAGCAATCCATAGGTTGTCGAGTACGTCGGGTCATCGACGACCGTGCGCAAATGCGTACCGTTGGCGTAGTTTGTGCCGACCTCCCACTCCTTGGTCGTCGTCGATTCAATGCGGATGAAGTGGACGTCTGGTGTCGGCGTCGTATTGGTCGTCTTGTCCCAGGTGGGATCGGTTTCCCGGATGTACTGGCCGTCGGAGCTCCGGCGCAGATACTGAATTTCGGCGGCGCCCGCGTATGGCCAGTCCTGGCGAAATATCGTGAGCGTATTGGTGCCCTGATCCTCGTCGAAGACGACGTTCCAGCGGAACGACAACCATCCTCGTCCAGAATGATCCACATGAGCGGCGGCATACGCATAAGAGAAATTGCGCTCGCCCCCGATGCCGTCGTCGAGGTCGACATCCGTTACGACGTAGCGGGCGCCATTGAAATCCCGAACGTAAGGGCCCGTTAGCGCGGCTATCCCCGAGCTTGGAGAAGTGAAGTAGTGGTCACCGACAGTGTGCGAGAGCGCTTGATAGGTCACGCTCGTCGCATGCCCCAGACCGTTCTCGAAAGTAGTAACGACATCCGGCAGCGGCGTCGAGGCGAGCTGCACATACCAATAGCCGCTGACGCCACTGCTCGTGACGATGTCCTGGAAGCCATCGCCGTTGACGTCGGCCAGCAGGGGCCAGGTGCCCGTTCCGGAAAACGTCGTGGGGCTCGTGGCGAATGTGGTGCCCGTCGACAGATACACGTTCCAGACATCGTTCCACTCCTGATACGCCAGGAAGTCCTGGCGCCCGTCGTGGTTGTAGTCCGCGTCCATGTTGGTCGTGGCGTACGCGGAAATGTACGTGTCGGCGGCCGATGACGCCGTGTCGTTACCCTTGTTGGCGACCAGGTAGTGGCTCTGATACGAGGTATTCGAGTCGTCGAGCCCGTACAGAGCTTCATCGAGACCGTCGCCGTTGACGTCCACGGCATGCAGACCGTAGAGCGTGGTGCCCTGGAACTGGTTGTAGTCGCCGACGGCGTACCAGGTGTCGTACGCACTGCCCGTGGCGGCGCTTGGATAGAGCGAGCCGTAGCAGATGTTTCCGTAGGGGTAAATCCACTCGCAATAGGCCGCTTCGCTGAACATGTCGTCGCGGCTGTCGCCGTTGAGGTTGGGCGGCGGTAAATTGGGGTGGATGTAGTTGGCCGAGAGATCGCCGTTGTAAGCGTGCGATATGTCCACCGCGCTGTTGAAGGAGCTGCCGGTATTGCGATACCAGAGGATGCTGCTGCCACTGAGCAGCACCAGATCCTGCAAGCCGTCGCCGTCGAAATCCCAGGGATTCAGGACGGGGAGGGAAGATGCGGAAAGTCCGGTAGAGACGGCGCTGCCGAAGCCGGTGCCCGTGGAAAGCTTCACATGCCACGTTGACCCGGAGGGATAGAGGAGATCGGACCTGCCGTCGCCATTGGCGTCGAATACCCGAACGCGGTATTCGTCCGCGCTGGGCGTGACGCCTGTGCTGATTGCCGCGTCGAATCCTCCGCCCAACGTTCCCTGATAAACCTGCCAGACGCCGCCCACGACGTTGAAGATATCGGCGCGCCCATCGTTGTTCATGTCGCCGATGAGCGGGTGCGTACCGTAGGCCCTGCCGGTATTGGACGGGCTACCAAAGCCCGCGACGCCGTTCTGCCAGGTGAAGGTCGTCGGCGGCAGAGTGTCGGTGCCGCGCTTGAGAGTCACACTCGCCAATTGGCTTCGCTTGGTGCCGGTCGACGTCGGCGTCGTGTAGCTCAGATCGTAGGTCGCGATCTCGGTGCTCGTGTCGAAAAAGACCTGGATCTTGTCGATGCGCTGGGTGCTTGCGGTCTTGGCGCCACCGGGCTCATAGCCGGTCCGCTGATCGTCGCTCGGTCGGTTCTCGTATACGATCGAAACCTTGTACTTGGCCGTGAGACTCTGGCCCGCGTTCGACGTCCAGTTGACCTCGGTCGGCAATACCTCCCCCGTGCTGGTGTTCTCGGAGTAGCTGTAGCTGATCCTGTTTGAGAACTGGTCCTGCGTGTACGCGATGAACCACATCCGGGCGCTGCTCGATCCGATCTTTTCGATGCAGGAGTCCGTCGTGCTGCCGTAGCGGGAGTAGCTCCCATTCCCGTGCCAGACGTCGAAGTACTGGGAGCACGTCCCAGCCGATCCGGACGTCGTGATCTTCTGGAACGTCTCGATCTCGGTCCGGTATTCCGAGCTGCCGATGTCCACGAGCCGCTGGCCATCCAGACACAGTCGGTCAGTCGACGTGTAGTTGACCGCTTCGACGCTGCCGTCCTGCGCGTATGTCTTGCCGCACCTGGAGATGACACTGAAACCCGCGAGCGTCCATCTCATCCCGGCGAGCCCGTTGCCCGCCGTGTGGCTGTAGGTCAGGGCGAGACTGGGCTGCAACCCACCCGCGCCGGGGACCGTGGAAATCGGGATCGAGTACTGCCCGACGCCCTGGTCGCTGACCGCGAAACTCCCCGGGAGTGTTCCCGGATACTCGGTCGCCAGCACCGCCGTTGTGGCCAGAGCTGCCAAAACCCCAACAACGACGCCACCGAAGACCCGAACACGGCCGATTACCATGACGTATCCCCCCGACGTTTAGGCTTGGAACTTTCTTAGTTGCTTGTTGCGCGCAATTAAGTAGCACGAGCCTGGCGGCGAGATCTGTCAGGTAGATGACACTTCTTCAATAAATCTTCGCGAGGCAGTCACAACCTCGCCCATGGAACGCGAGGGATTGCTACTCGCGGTGGTAGGGATGCCCGCGTAGCACGCTATCGGCGCGATAGAGCGCCTCGGCAACGACGATCCGGACCAGGCCGTGCGGCAGGGTCAGCGGCGAAAGAGACCAGCGCTCGTTAGCCCGGTCGAGGCATTCCCGGGCGAGGCCGTCCGGACCGCCGACGAGCAGGGCCACGGGCGCTCCGAGCCCGATCCAGGCCTTGAGGCGCTGCGCGAGCTCGGCCGTGCGCCAGCTCCGACCCGATTCGTCGAGCGCGACGACATGGGCGCCCGCGGGCACGGCCGCAAGCATGCGCTCGCCTTCGGCCGCGATGAGACGCTCGATCACGGACGAACGCGTGCGCTTGGGCAGGGAAATTTCGATCAGATTCAGGGTCACGGAGCCGCGGAGCCTGCGGGCATACTCATCGTATCCGTTCCGGACCCAGTCGGGCTGCTTACTGGATACGCTGATGAGCGTGATGCGCATCTTCGCGGCGCGGCGAGATATCCCAGAGCTTCTCGATCTCGTAGAAGTCGCGGACGCGCGGCAGCATGATGTGGACGACGACGTCGACGAGGTCGACGAGCACCCATTCTCCGGTCTTGTCGCCCTCGGTGCCGAGCACTTGGAGCTTGCGCTGCCGGCAGTCGTCGAGCAGTGCGCCGCCCAGCGAACGGACGTGGCGGTCGGAGCGGCCCGTGGCAACGATCATGTAATCCATGAGCGACGTCAGATGACGGACGTCGATGCAGCGGATGTCGATGGCTTTGTGGTCTTCGAGAACGGCGATTGCTCGATCGGCAATCTTCTTCGGGGCAGGCGGTTTCACTTTAGTCAGCATAGCACCTCGTTTTGACAATTATTTGAAGCACGGCATCGGGAACGAGATAGCGCGGCTCGACTCCGGCGCGTATCGAAGCGCGGAGCTCGGTCGCGGAAACTTCGAGCTGGGTGACGTCCTGGACGATGATCTGCCCCGCTTTCTCCCAGTCGCGCTCGGGAGAGGGCTCGACGCGGCGCGCGGCGAGCAATCGGCCGAGTCGTCCCGCGTCTGGCAGGTTCGTGCCGGGCCGCCGCGCGACGATGATGTTGACGTAGTCGAGCAGGCGATCGTAATCGCGCCACTCCGGCAGGCCGAGGAAGGCATCCATGCCGAGCAGCAGGCAGAGCGCGTGGTCCGGATACTCCTTGCGCAGGGAGAGCGCGGTGTCGATCGTCCACGATGTGCCCGGACGCTCGATCTCGCGGCGATCGAGCACCGTGTCCTTTTCTCCGGCGAGCGCCGCTTCGAGCATCTGGAGCCTGAGCTCCGTCGGCGCCATCGGTTTCGGCCGGTGCGGCGGCTCGGCTGCGGGAATGAAATGCAGGCGGTCGAAGCCGAAGCGAACGCGGAGCTCGTAGGCGGTGCGCAAGTGCCCGACGTGGACCGGATCGAAGGTCCCGCCGAACAGGCCGAGCACGCCCTTGACGTGGGCCGGCCGCCTCATGCCGCCTGCCGGCCCCGCGCCGGCGGAATCAGCTCGAGGAGCAGCGACGTCACGGTCTCCCAGACGGGGCCGCGCTCGGCCCCCTTGACGATGCGGTCGGCCTGCGCCGTGAGCTGCAGCAGGCGCGCCAGCGCAGAGTCGGAATAGCGCCCGAGCGCCCGCATGAAGACGGGCTGCTGGTTCTGCCAGATCTGGAGCTTGTACATCAACGCATCGGCGACCCGGCCCCTTCCGGCCGCGTGCTTGAGCGCGGCAAGGCGCATGACATCGCGAGCCAATGCCCAGAGCACGAGCGTCGGGTGGACGTCCTCGGAACGCAGCCCGTCGAGTACCGTCAGCGCGCGGGCGAGATCGCCGGCGAGCACGGCGTCGCTGAGCCGGAAGACGTCGTAGCGCGCGCTCGTCGCCACTGAACGCTCGACGGCCTCGACGTCGACGTTGCCGCCGTCGATGATCAGAGCGAGTTTCGTCAGCTCCTGGTCGGCCGCGAGCAGATTGCCTTCGACGCGATCGGCGAGAAGCTCCGCAGCCTTCGGGTCGAGCGTCAGGCCCTTGCGCTTCGCGCGCGCGGTGATGAACCGCGGCAGATCGGCGCGCTGCACGGCGCGGATGTCGACGACGACGCCCGCCTGCTCGATCGTCTTGACCCAGACGCTCTTCTGCGCGTTGCCGTCGAGCTTTTCCTGGATCGCGACGATCACGATGCGATCCGGGTCGTCGCTGTCGGCAAGCGCGCGGATCGCCTTGGCGCCGGCATCGCCGGGCCGCGGCGAATTCATGCGGAGCTCGAGGATCCGCCGCGAGGAAAACAACGACAGGTTGTTGCTCTCGGTCGTCAGATTGTCCCAGCGCGAGTTGCGGTCGACGAAATGGACGCGGCGCTCGTCAAAGCCTCGCCCGAGGGCCGCGCGGCGAATATCGTCGGTCGCCTCGGCAACGAGCAGCGGCTCATCGGCTGCGACGAGATAGATGCGGGACAGGCCGCGCTCGAGATGCGAAGAGAGCTGGTTCAGCGGCAGTTTCAAACGCGCCAGGGCTCCTAGGCTTCCGCCACCGGTATCGCCTGGTCCTCGAGCAGGACCGGGATGTCGTCGCGGATGGCGTAGGCGAGGCGGTCGTCCGCAGTCACGAGCGCCTGGGCGAGCGGCTCGGTGACGAGCGAATCGTCGCTGAACTTGAGCGTGCCGGCGCCGATTCGCGCGTTGAGCCTGGCGAGCGTCGACTCGGGCATCAGCCGGAGTGGCTGATGCGTTGCGGGGCAGCAGACGATGTCGAGCAGTCTCTGGTCGAAGCTCATGTCTCTCGGCGATCTCTGACGGATGCCTCTGGAACGGGATCATAACCCGTCCCGCCCCAGGGGTGGCAGCGCAGGATGCGCTTCACGCCCAGCCAGCCGCCGCGCAGCGCGCCGAAGCGCTCGATCGCCGTGATCGCGTAGTGCGAGCAGGTGGGATCGAAGCGGCAGCGGGGCCCCAGCCACGGGGAGATGGCCCACTGATAGCCGCGCACGAGCGCGATCAGGATCGACGCCATCGCGTACCGCCGGCGCCGTCCTCGATGACGATGCCCGCCCGCGCGAGCTCGTCGCGGATGCCGTCGGCCGCCTTGAAGTCGCGCGCCTTGCGCAGGCGCTCGCGCTCGCGGAGCTTCGCCTCGATCGCGTCGGGCGTCAGGCCGTCGCCGGTGGCCGCGGCCGCGTTCTCCTGCTTGAACCAGGCGGCGGGGTCCTGCTGCAGGAGGCCGAGCATCCAGCCGCCGGCGCGGAGCGTCGCCGCGAGCGTGGTTCGCTCGGCGGGGTCCGTGCTCGAGTTCGCCTTGCGCACGAGTCCCGCGAGCACGGCGAGTGCCTCGGGCGTATTGAGATCGTCCTCGAGCGCGGCGAGCACATCCGCGGGCAGGTCGCTGCCGGCCGGCTCGCCGCCCTCGCCCGCGATTCCCGCGTCGCGCAGCACCGCGTACATGCGGTCGAGACGCCGCCGCGAATCGACGACGAGCTGATCGCTCCAGTCGAGCGGCTGCCGGTAATGTGCATTCAGCAGCGCCAGCCGGAGCACCTCGCCCGGATGCTCCGCGAGCAGGTCGCGGATCCGGCGCACGTTGCCGATCGACTTCGACATCTTCTCGCCGGCAACCGTGACGAGGCCGTTGTGCAGCCAGAAGCGCGCGAAGGGCGCGCCGCCGTGCACACACCGGCTCTGCGCAATCTCGTTCTCGTGATGGGGAAAGACGAGATCGAGGCCGCCGCCGTGGATGTCGATCGTTGGGCCGAGATGGACGGCCGCCATTGCCGAGCATTCGATGTGCCAGCCGGGGCGACCTCGGCCCCAGGGACTTTCCCAGCCGACGACGTCGGGCGAAGACGGTTTCCAGAGCACGAAATCCGACGCGTCTCTCTTGTAGGGCGCGACTTCGATGCGCGCGCCTGCAATGAGCTCGTCCGTGCTGCGCCCCGAGAGGCGGCCGTAGTCGGCGAAGCGGGCGACGGAGAACAGCACGTGCCCTTCCGCCGCGTAGGCGAAACCCTTCGCGATGAGCTCGCCGATCATTGCGACGATCGGGCCGATGGTTTCGGTGACGCGTGGCTCGACGTCCGGCGCGGGCACGAGCAGCCCCGCCATTTCGCGGCGGAAGCCTGCCATATGCCGCTCGGTTAGGGTGCCGATCGGCACCCCCTCGGCTTTGGCGGCCGCGTTGATCTTGTCGTCGACGTCGGTGACGTTGCGAACATAGGTGACGCTGTACCGACGCCGGAGCAGGCGCGCGAGCACGTCGAAGACGACGTTCGGGCGCGCGTTGCCGATGTGCGCCGGGCCGTAAGGGGTCATGCCGCAGACGTACATCGAGACCTTGCCCTTCTCGAGCGGCTCGAAGGTCTCCGGCTTGCGCGTCAGGGTGTTGTAGAGCTTGAGCACCCGCGGGCTCCCGGCCTTCCGCAAAGCGCGGAATGATAACTATATAATGAAGCCATGACTGAACTTTTCTCCCCCCGTCGCAGCGTCGAGCAGGTCGAGGAAGGCGTCGAGCTCGCACCGAAATTCGACGAGCGCGGGCTGATCCCCGCGGTGACGACGGACTTCGCGAGCGGCGAGCTGCTGATGCAGGGCTATATGAATGCCGAGGCGCTGCGCAAGACGATCGAAACGGGCGAAGCGCACTACTTCAGCCGCAGCCGCCAGGCGATCTGGCACAAGGGCGCGACGAGCGGGCTCGTCCAGCGCGTCAAGGAGCTCATGATCGACGACGATCAGGACTGCGTCTGGCTGAAGGTCGAGGTCGCCGCGAGCGGCGCGAGCTGCCACGTCGGCTATCGCTCCTGCTTTTACCGGCGCGTGGCGCTCGGCGACGACAGCGCCGGCAAGCCGCTCGAGTTCACGGAGCACGAGAAGCTCTTTGATCCCGTCGCCGTTTACGGCAATACGCCGAATCCGACGAAACTCTAAACCTCGCGACGGCGATAGCTTGGTTTTCCTGCGGCATCGATGAGGCCCCGGGCCTCGAGCCAGTCCCTGGCCTCGCGGCCGTCGCCGCGAAACCAGCTCGCGGCCCTGCCCTCGCGGAAGCTGTAGCCCCAGGCGTCCATGTCGGCGAGACAGCGCGCATGGTCGAAGGGAGGAAGCTCGTTGGCGAGCAGCACCTCGAGATAGCAGACGGCGCACTCCTCGAGATCGTCGCCGCCGGCATTCGTATCGAGCGCTCCGCGGCGCGCGGGGTCCATGCAGACGACATGCGCGAGCTCGTGCAGCAGGGAATGCGCCGGCGTGTCGAGGCGGTAGTAGATGCGGTCGCCGACCAGGCCGGCCTCGGGCGCGCCCCAGAATGAGCCGGGGATCTCGCCAGCCGGCGCGACGACGACGGCCTCGACGCCGTAGCGCGCGGCGAGCGCGGCGATGGATTCTGGTGAGAGCTCCGCGCAGCGAAGAACCGCTTCCGCCCTCAACCCGGTGTCCGGGGTGGAGCTGCGGCTGCCGCCTCGATGCGCCGCACGACCTGGCGCGCGAGATCGTCGGCGAGCGCGCGTCGGAGCTGCGTCTCCTCGAGCTCCTTGCCGAGCACCTTGGTCTCGTCGTAGCTGTAGTTGCGGCGCACGATCAGGAATTCGGGCTCGATCAGTGCCTGCCCTCCGACCTCGAGCGCGAACGTGATGCTGTAGTAGACCTCGTACTCGCGCGGGGTATTGCGCGTCGACACCGAGAGCACGCGCTGGTTCGTCGTGTCCTCGCTGATGACGAGCGCGGCCCCTGCTTCGGAGCGTGAGTCGACGAGATCGACGCCACGGCTGCGGAAGGCTTCGGTGAGGGCGCTCGAAAACTCCGAGCGCGGTGCGACGCTGTCGAGAAAGGTGGCGCTCATGCCGGCGGGCAGACTGCCCGAGCCCGCGAGCTGGAAACCGCAGCCGGCCGGCAGCAGCAAGGCGGCGGCGAGAGCGATGCGCTTGATTCCCTTGCCGATTCCCAACATCATCGCGCAGCTTGAGACATCCGGGCGGCTTTGACAACCATGGCGTATCCCTTCAGGGAAATCGAAAAGAAGTGGCAGGGCCACTGGGAAGCGCGAGGCACGTTTCGCCTCGGGCGCGACATCGATACGAGCCGTCCGAAGTACTACGTGCTCGACATGTTTCCCTATCCCTCGGGCGAAGGCCTGCACGTCGGGCATCCCGAGGGCTACACGGCGACCGACATCGTCGCGCGCTACAAGCGCATGCGCGGATTCAACGTGCTGCATCCGATGGGCTGGGACGCGTTCGGGTTGCCGGCGGAGCAGTATGCGATCCGCACGGGGACGCATCCGCGGGTTACGACTGAGAAGAACATTCGGCGCTTCCGGGAGCAGCTCAAGGCGCTTGGGTTCTCGTACGACTGGTCGCGCGAGGTCAACACGACTGACCCGGCGTACTACCGCTGGACGCAGTGGATCTTTCGCAAGCTTCACGAGCGCGGGCTCGCCTATCAGGACGAAAAACCTGTGTGGTGGTGCCCCGAACTCGGCACGACGCTTGCCAATGAGGAAGTGATCGACGGAAAGTCCGAAGTCGGCGGTTTTCCGTGTGAGCGCCGGCCGCTACGGCAGTGGGTGCTCAAGATCACGGAGTACGCCGATCGGCTGCTCGAAGGGCTCGACAAGCTCGACTGGCCCGCGAGCACGAAGGAGATGCAGCGGAACTGGATCGGGCGGAGCGAGGGGGCGGAGGTCGATTTCGCGGTCGATGGCCAGGCGCTCAGGATCCGGGTGTTCACGACGCGGCCCGATACGCTGTTCGGCGCTACTTATATGGTGCTCGCGCCCGAGCATGCGCTCGTCGACCGGATCACGGGCAAGGCCGAGCGCAAGGGCGTCGAGGCCTACCGCGCGCAGGCCGCGGGCAAGAGCGAGCTCGAGCGCTCGGAGCTGCAGAAGGACAAGACCGGCGTTTTCACAGGCGCCCATGCCATCAATCCCGCGAACGGCGCGAAGATCCCGATCTGGATCGCCGACTACGTGCTTGCCGGCTACGGTACGGGCGCAATCATGTCCGTGCCTGCACAGGACCAGCGCGACTACGAGTTCGCGAAGAAGTTTGCGTTGCCCATCGTTCGCACGGTCGAGCCGCCCGCCGGCTTCGATGGTGAGGCCTGGACCGGCGACGGCGTCTGCATCAACAGCAGTTTCCTCGACGGGCTGCGAGTCGAGGCCGCCAAGGCGCGGATGATCGACTGGCTCGAGAAGGAAGGCCGCGGCGAGCGGCGCGTGAACTACAAGCTCCGCGACTGGCTGTTCTCACGACAACGTTACTGGGGCGAGCCCTTCCCCGTGATTTTCGTCGACGGCGAGGCGCGGACGCTGCCCGAGGACGCGCTGCCCGTGACGCTGCCCGAGCTCGAGGACTTCAAGCCGAGCGGCTCGCCCGAGGGTCCGCTCGCGAAGGCGCGCGGCTGGCTCGAAACGAAAGATCCCGCGACCGGCGCGCCAGCCCGGCGCGAGACCAATACGATGCCGCAATGGGCGGGCTCGTGCTGGTATTACCTGCGGTTTATCGATCCCGAGAACCCCGAGCAGCTCGTCGATCCGAAGCTCGAGCGGTACTGGATGCCCGTCGACCTCTACGTCGGTGGCGCCGAGCATGCGGTGCTGCACCTTCTATATGCGCGCTTCTGGCACATGGTGCTGTATGACGCCGGCGTGATCTCGACACCCGAGCCGTTCGTGCGGCTCGTGCACCAGGGCATGATCCTCGGTGAGCTCGAGTACACCGTGAACGGCGAACGCATCGACGAGAGCAAGGTCGAAAAGCAGGGAGACCGCTTTGTGCTGCGCAGCGACCCGTCGGTCACCGTCGAAGCGCGCGCATTCAAGATGAGCAAGAGCCGCGGCAATGTCGTCAATCCCGACGAGATTCTCGCGCGGCACGGCGCGGACGCGTTCCGGCTCTATGAGATGTTTCTCGGGCCGCTTGAGCAGGTGAAGCCCTGGAGCACGCGCGGTGTCGAGGGGACATTCCGGTTTCTCAACCGCGCCTGGCGGCTGTTCATGTCCGGCGATGAGTGGGATGCGCCAATGCGCGCGGAAGTCGTCAATTCCGAGCCATCGACGGAACAGCTCAAGCTGTTGCACCGGACGATCGCGAAGGTGACCGGGGAAATCGAGGCGCTGCGGTTCAATACGGCGATCGCCTCGCTGATGGAGTTCACGAACGCGGCCAACAAGTGGCCGACGATTCCGCGAGCGGTCGCGGACAGCTTCGTGTTGCTGCTCGCGCCGCTGGCGCCGCATGTTGCGGAAGAGCTCTGGCAGCGTTTGGGCCATGCCGAATCGCTGGCCTATGCGCCATGGCCCGTGCATGACGCGAAATACCTCGTCGACGACCGGATCACGGTCGCCGTGCAGGTCAACGGCAAGGTGCGCGGGACGATCGAGATCGCGGCTGATGCGGACGAGGCGGCGGTGCTCGAGGTGGCCAGAGCGGATGCGGGGGTCAGCAAGCATCTCGCGGGCGCGACGGTCCGCAAGGCGATCTACGTGCGTGGCCGGATCGTCAACTTCGTCGTCGGCTAGTCCCGGACCTCCACGATCCGATTCTCAGGCAACGAATAGACAAGGGTCGCGCAATAGCCGGGGGGGCATTCCCGTACCGTCCCCGCGCTCGCGTTGCCGAGCTCCGCCGGATAGACGAGGAGAACGCAGCGGCCCTCGGGACAGGTGACGAGACGGGCGTTGAACTCACCGGGCTCGTACTGGAGCAATTGCAGGTGGCTCGCAGCGGCGGCGAACACGGCAGCGAACTGGGCTGGAAAGGCCTCGGCGCTGCCCAGTGAGATCGGCCTGCCATAGGGTGAGACGGTCGCGTTACTCCGCAACTGATTGACCATATCGGCGACGGACAAGACGCCGAGATTGCGCATCTCCTCGGCCGTGATCGTGGTCCTCGGAACCGGGCGATTGATGTCGATCCATTCGTTGCGCCAGATACGGTTCGCTGGCGGATCGACGCAAGGGTTACAGAGCGACTCCTGCGCCGATGCCGCGAGGAACGGCACCAACATCAGAGCAAGGCTGGAAAGGAACATCCGGCGCATCGCTCACTCCATGACTGATAAGGATCATACGCCTCGCGACGGGAGGGGGAGGGAAATTCCCCCTTTCGAGCCGTACCATGCCCGTCATGCCCACCAGACGCCCGGGACGCCCGCCGCACGACGACGTGCTGACGCCGACCGAATGGCGCACCGTCCATGCGGTCCAGCACGGTCTCACGAACCGGCAGATCGCGGAACGGCGCGGCATCAGCGTCGACGCTGTGAAGTATCACGTCGCGAACGCGCTCGCGAAACTCGGGCTGCAGAACCGGCGCGCGTTGCGCCAATGGTTCAAGGCACCGAAGCACGGCGCGCTCGGACAACAGGAGAAGAGAATGAGCACCAACGGGTTCAGCCGGATCGGCCAGATCTCACGGACGGTCAGCGACATCGCGGAGGCCGAGGCCTGGTATCGCGATGTGCTGGGCCTGAAGCACCTCTACACCTTCGGCAAGCTGGCTTTCTTCGACTGCGGCGGCACGCGACTTTTCTTGAGCCAGGAAGAGGCGCTGCAGGCCAACGAGTCCCTGCTCTATTTTCAGGTCGACGATATCCAGGCAACGCGCGACCGGCTCGTCGAGCGCGGCGTCGAATTCACGCATGCGCCGCACCGGATCCATACGCATGGCGACGGCACCGAGGAGTGGATGGGATTCTTCGAGGACCCGGACGGGCGACCGCTCGCGATCATGTCGCAGGTGAAGCCGCTCAGCGCCGCCTGATGGCGGTCAGCTTGCTCGCGGTTTGCTCGACGTCGACAGCCGCCGCATCGGACCGTGACGCTGCCGCATTGCCGCGCATGAGCCGCTCGAACTCCAGCGCCGGCACCGCCGGGCTGCAATAGAAGCCCTGATACTCATCGCAGCCGAGCGCGCGCAGCGCATCGAGCTGCGCCGCCGTCTCCACGCCTTCGGCCACGACCTTGAGCTGCAACCCGTGCGCCAATGACACGATGGCCTGAACGATCGAGGCGTCATCGGCGCGCGTGTCCATCTCGGCTACGAAGGCCTTGTCGATCTTGAGCTTGTCGATCGGGAAGCGGCGCAGATAGCTCATGCTCGAATAGCCAGTGCCGAAATCGTCGACCGCGACAAGCACACCCATGCGGCTCAGCTCCTCGAGAATGGCAATCGACTCCTCGGGATTGCTCATGACGCAGGTTTCGGTGAGCTCGATCTCGAGGCAGTTCGGCGGCAGGCCGGCGCTGTCGAGTGCCGAGCGCACGCTGTCGACGAGGCCCCGCTGGTGGAACTGCGCGGCCGATATGTTGACCCCGACGCGGAGCGGCGGCAGTCCCCGGTCGCGCCAGGCCCGCGCCTGGTGGCAGGCCTCCTGCAGCACCCAGGCGCCGATCGCGCCGATCTGGCCGGTTTCCTCGGCGACGGGAATGAACTCGCCGGGCGGAATGAAGCCGCGCTCGGGGTGTTGCCAGCGCAGCAGCGCTTCGGCGCTGCGTACGGCACCCGTCAGCGTGTCGACCTTGGGCTGATAGTGGAGCTCGAACTGCTGCATCTTCAGCGCCTGGTGCAGGTCGCTTTCCATGCGCAGGCGGTACTGCGCCGTGCCGCCCATGTCCGGCGCGTAGATCTGCATGCCCATGCCGCGCTGCTTGGCGTAGTACATGGCTGCATCGGCATTGGCGAGGAGCAGCTCCGCGCGTTCGCCATCGCGAGGATAGATGGCAACGCCAAAACTCGCGGACGTGTGGATGTCGAGACCGTCGATACGGAGTTGCACGGCGAGCGCGCCCAGCGCGCGGCGCGCCACCGATTCGGCATCGGCCTCGCCGGCCGGCGGGTTGATGACGAAGACGAACTCGTCGCCACCCTGCCGCGCCAGCGTATCGCCGTCGCGCACCGCGGTGGACAGCCGTCGCGCGACTTCCTGCAGGAACACGTCGCCGGCGTGGTGGCCCATCGAATCGTTGACGAGCTTGAACCGGTCGAGGTCGCAGACGAGCACGGCGAAACGCTCATTGTGGCGTTGCGCGTTCGCGATCGCCTGGCGCAGGCGATCCTCGAGCAGCGTGCGATTCGGCAGACCCGTCAATGCGTCGTGCGTCGCCATGTGGCGGAGCTGCTTGTTCGCCGCCTCGAGGCCGCGCGTGCGCATGTCGACAGCCTTTTCGAGCGAGGCGACGTGGTTGCGGATCAACCGCTCGTTCTGCCACTTCTGGCAGAGCGCGCTCGCACACTGCTGCACCTCGATCGGCTCGAAGGGCTTGCGCAGCACGAGCAGCTTGTCGGAGTGGTTGAGGCGCGCCATCACCTCGTTCCACTCGTAGTCGGCGTGGGCCGAACAGATCACGACCTGGATCGCCGGATCGACGTTCCAGAGATGCTCGATCGTCTTCAGTCCGTCCCAGCCGGGCGGCATGCGCATGTCCACGAAAGCGAGCGCATAAGGGCGTCCGGCGCTCAGCGCGAGCTGTGCCTTGCGTACGCCCTCCTCGCCCTGGAAGGCCGAGTCCATTTCAAACTTCGGGACCGCCGCTGCGCCGGTACCGCCGAGCAGCTCGGATTCGAGCAGGTCGAGCGTGGTCCCACCTGCGAGTGTCGAGCACAGGACCTTGCGGAAATCCTCATGGATCGCCTCGTTGTCGTCGATCACGAGGACGCGGCGGTTCGTGCCGGCCTGCGCGTCGTACGCAGGCGGCGGTCGCATCCTGTTCTCAACCATCGCGACGCTCCGGGGCCTTGAGCGGCAGCGTCAGCTCGAAGGTGGCGCCGTGGCCGAGGCCGTCGCTCGACGCCGTGAGCTTGCCGCCAAGCTCGGTCGCCGCCAGCGCCGCGCTGTGCAGGCCGAAGCCGTGGCCGGACTTGCGGGTCGTGAATCCGTGCGTGAACAGCCGGCCCATGTTCTCGGACGAAATGCCGACCCCATTGTCGATGACGGCAATGCGCACTGTGCCGGCGTCTGCCTCGATCCGCACCGTCACCTGCTTCTCCTGTTGACCCGATTCGTCGCAGGCGTACTTGGCGTTGCGGATGAGGTTCACGAGGATCTGCAGCACCTTGTGCTTGTCGACGATGACTGCGGGCTGGTCGCGAAAGTCACGCTTCAGCGTTACGTGGTGGCGCGTCAGAGCGCCGGCGTTCATGCGCAGGCTGTCCTCGACGAGATCGACAACCGCGACGGACTCGAGCACGCCGCAGCGGCGGGCGTAAGCCTGCTGCATCGTCACGGCGTCCTTGATGTGGTCGATATTGGCCTTGAGTCCTGTGAGCTCCTTGAGCAGGGCGTCGCGCTCGGCCTTGAGCTGCGTGGCGAGAGCCGCAAGGAATTGCGGAATCTTCTGGGCACGCGGGTCCTTCGCGAAGAAGGCCGGCAGGTCTGCCTGGTGCTGTTCGAACAAAGTCGCGACGTCGCCGATGCGCGCACCCTTGCTGTGCTTGATCCGGTCGGCAACGAGGCTCGCCGAGACGTTTACGCTGTTCAGCACGTTGCCCACGTTGTGCAGGACGTTCGTGGCTACTTCGGCCATGCCAGCCTGGCGCGAGGCGTCCATCAGCGCCTTCTGCGCGCGCTCGATCTCGAACTCCATCTGCTTGCGCGCGGAAATATCCTCGAGGAAGCCGACCGTGCAGACCGGCTCGCCCTCGGGCGTGCGGACCATCGCGGCAGTCACGCGTACCCAAAGCTCCGTGCCGTCGCGGCGGACGTAACGCTTGTCGAGCGTGTAGGAATTCCGGCGGCCCTCCCAGAGCTCATCGAGCAGCTCGGAGCTGGCGTCCATGTCGGACGCGTGCGTCAGCTCGCGGATCGACTTGTTCTTGTGCTCACCGGGAGCCAGGCCCAGCATCTGGTCGAAGGCTTCGTTGCACCAGATGAATGCGCCGTCGCGTGTCGCGTAGCCGACGCCGAGCGGCAATTGCAGGAAGGTCGCATGGTGGAGCGCCTCGACGCCGAGCTCCTCGAGTGACAGCTCCGCGTGCGTCGTCGACATCGCCAGCATCCGGAGCGTCTGGTCCGGATTGAGCAAACCCGTGCTGTCCGGCTTGAAACCGGCCTGACCAGGAACCTGTTTTGCCCCACCCATGAACGCGCTCCCGACGCTCGCCCACGCTCGCATGCGGCGCACTCCCCGCGCGCACCATTTGCGAGCACGCTATGTGTAATGACGCGGGGGCGTTGGGAGTGTGATCCGCGTTCGATTGTTGGGACGCTGTCGAATTCGGGAGGAAAAGTTTGTGGAATGCGTCAAGCCCGGCGGTCAGATCGCCGAGCCGAATGTGAAGCTCGCACGGGGGGCGGTTCTGGCCGCGATTAGCCGCGCCCGGCCTCCGCCAGCCGCGATTACGACTCAGGTCTCGCCCCGGACCGCCCGCGCGATGGCCGAACGCGCCCGCGCAGCCAGCAAGCCATCCATCGCCATCGAATAGTCCATCCTCTCGCCCTGCCAGCGCGTGACGATCGTGCTCGGGGCCACCTCGATGCCACGTTCCCGGTTGAATTCGCCGATGGCGATTCCGCGGAATCGTCCCTTGATCGCAAAATCCTCGCTGACCGACATTCCGGCAGGATCGAGGAAGCGAAACACGCCGTCGTCGGTGACCTCAATGCGATAGCCGCCTTCATGCACGAGGTGATGATGGTGGTGGCAGAGCGTGATGAGGTTGCCGAGCTTCGTCTCTCCTCCGTTCGCCCAGTGCTGGATGTGGTGGCCCTCGGTGTAGCGCGAGTGCGGGCAGCCGGGGAAGCGGCAGCCCTTGTCGCGGGCCTTGAGTGCGCGTTTCAGCGACGGCGGAATCGCACGGGAGCGACGGCCGACACTGAGCGGCTCGCCGCGGGCGTCGTCGACCATGCCGACCAGGGCGCAGTCGCACGCCAGACGGCGGGCCGTTTCGATCGCAAGCACGGGGCCGTCCTCGAGCTCGGAGAGCACGCGTTGGGCCATCGGCGCGACGCCCGCCGTCGCGGTGTCACCTGCGGGGGCACTGAGCGTTGGGGCGCTGAGCGTTGCGGTACCGCTCGCCGTGGTGCTGCACGCAGCACCTGGTGCGCCGCGGAGCAGCGCCTCGTCAATATGTACCACCACCTGATACCGATCCGACGACCCCGCCGCCTCGGCCCGCTGCTCGAGAAACTGCGAGGCGATCAGCCGCAGGGCATCGGCCCTTCGTGCTCCCCACGATTCCGCGGAATCGTCGGGCCCGGTTGCCAGCAGCTCCACCGCGCGGTCGACGGCCTGCCGCACGAGCTCCGCAACCTCGACGGGCAGGACCCCGTGGACGATCTGCCGCTGATCATCCAGGTAACGGAACTGCAGGTACCGGTCGCGATAGGCTGCCGCGGCACGCTTCGCCTCCTCGAGATGCTCGATCGTCCGAAACTGCCGCACCGTCCGCTCGACATGCGCCGCCGTGCCGTGGATGGCGATATTCAGGAGAACCGCCTCGTTCTCCTTTGTGGCGACCCGAGTCATTGCCCGGACCTTGGAATACGAGACCCGCCCCTCGCGGAAGGCCGCATTGATGCCCGGCAACTGCCGGATCGCATGGGCCACGCGGACCTTCTCCCGGGCCGCGACCATGCCGATCCCGCAGTAGACATTGAGCCAGTGGGCGCAATTGATCATGCCCGCGCCGTTCCAGCCCTTCTGATCGTCGAGCTCGGCGACGAGCTCGAGGAAACGATGGGTGGCGGCCGTGATCTGGCCCCAGAGCGCGGTGATTTCCTGCTGGAGAGGGGTCATTGTCGTGCTCCTTCACAACTGTACGAATACCCAGCAGTACAGCACTCTTTGGTTGAATGATCAACGATCTAAATTGGGTGCAATGGTGTCAGAGGACGGCAATAAGACATTGGGCCAAGACGGACCAGCTGTTGAAAGGCGAGGCCGAAATGACCGAGCTATTGGCAGTTGTCGACGACGATGGCTCTCAAGACCTCGCCATCTGCGAAACGTTAGCGATGGACCATCGTGCCGCCCATTCGAACGAAGTCACGATGATCCAGTTTCTCGCATGCCTCCTCGAGAAATCCCTGCACAAGCTCTTCTTCCGCCCAGCGTTCGAGACTACGACCGTCGTCAACGACGCCCCCTGCGAAATCGGCTCGAACGGCGGATCCCAGCTCATAATCCACTGTGACCACCGTCCCTTCCGCACTAACCGCGGAGAAGTCTGCTGTATAGCAAGACATGTATTCCCGATCTTGCGTGTCGGGATTCGCTTGACGCTGATAGTACGTCCAAACACCAATAGCGAGTCCCACGATGCAGATCAGCGACATTTGTCGAGTCATGCGCTTGAGTCCCGGATCATCGTCGCGACTCCGACGCAACCCAGCATTCAGTTGCGCGCGATGTCAGCGCCTTCCCGCGTTGAAAAGATCTCTCGATGTCGAAATGCCGCAATCAGTGCGACTGCCGCCGCTCCAAGCACAACCACGCCCCAATCGCCCCACCATAGGTATGGCGTAGAACCCTCGACGCCCCGCACGCTCGCCCGCAGCACCCCCGGCTCAAACTGCGCCAACCGCGCCGTCACCTGACCGTACGGATCGATCACTGCCGTAATCCCCGTATTCGTCGCCCGCAGCTGCCACCGTCTGACCTCCGCCGCCCGCATCCGCGCGATCTGCAGATGCTGATGCGGCGCGATCGAATCGCCGAACCAGGCGTCGTTGCTGACATTGACGAGCAACGTCGCCTCCGGAAATGAGTGCAGCTGCTCCGCCCCGAACACATCCTCGTAGCAGATCGTCACTGCGATCCGCTCCCCGAGCAGCGCGACCGGCGGCTGCCCGTCCTCGCCAGGCTCGGTGTCGATCGTCGGCAGCTCAAGCGCCTCCATCCAGTCGCGCACGAAACCGGGCACGGGGAAATACTCGCCATAGAGCACGAGGTGACGCTTGATGTACGGCGACTCCAGCTGCCCGAGCGTGTACAGCGCATTCTGCGCCGCGCCGTTCTGCCAGCGCAGCAGCCCCAGCATGACCTCGCTGCCGGCATCCGAGGTGAGTTGCTCGATCTCGGCGAGGAATCGTCCCTGAAATTCGTAGTAATCGGGAATCGCCGCCTCGGGCCAGACGATGAGATCGGCACCGAGCGCCTCGACCGTGAGATCGCGATAAAGCGCCATGATGCCCGGCAGCTCCGCGATATCCCATTTGAGCGTCTGCTTCACGGCCCCTTGGGCGAGCGCGACAGTGATCTCCTCGGGCTTTTCGGTCGTCCACGAAATGCGTGATGTGACGAAGCCTGTGCCGAAGACCGTGATCACAGTCACGACCGCAGCAACGCGACCTCGCCTGCCCCCGAACGCCGCACTGACGAGAGCGCCGGCCAGCAGCAGTACAGCCCACCCGACTCCGAGCACCCCAAACACGGGCGCAAAACCGAGCAACCAAGACTCCGTTTGCGAATACCCCGGCGAGAGCCAGCCAAAACCCGTCAGGAACCAGCCGCGGACCCACTCGAACAACACGATTGCGGCCGGCAGAGTTCCGAGCCAGACCATTAGCCCGGACGTCCCCAGCCACCGCGCCGCGACATACCCGACGAGCGCGGGATAGACCGCCATCGCTGCGACGAGCGCGAGCATGAGCAGCAGCGCCAGCAGGATCGGCGCATCGCCGATCTCGCGCACGCTGATCCAGATCCAGTAGATGCCGAGCAGAAACTCGGCTGCGCCGAACACGAACCCGCGCTGCAAGGCCTCGCGCGGAGTCGCACCGCGCCAGAGCGCGAACAGCCCTGCATAGCAGATGGGCGCGAGCCACCAGAGATGAAACGGCGCGAAGGCGAGCGGCAGCGCGCCACCCGCGAGCGCGGCGAGCGCGAGCTCCTTACGCCGCGGCGCCGGGCCGCTTGCGTGAGACTTCGACGGCATGGATCCGGCGTCGATCGCCGCGGATGACCTTGAACAGGAAGCCGCCGAATTCGAGTTGCTCGCCGCGGCGTGGCAAATGTCCCAACTCGTGGAGGATCAGGCCGCCGACCGTGTCGTAACCTTCATGTTCGAACCGGGCGCGGAAATGCTTGTTGAATTCCTCGATGCGGGTCTCGGCAAGCACGCTGAACTTGCCCTTCTCGATCTCCTGAATCGGCTCCGTTGCCTGCGGATCGTGCTCGTCGTCGATCTCGCCGACGATCTGCTCGAGCACGTCCTCGATCGTCGCGAGACCCGACACGCCGCCGTATTCGTCGACGACGACGGCGAGATGCTGGTGGCTCTCGCGGAACTCCTTGAGCAGGGCGTTAAGCCGCTTGCTTTCGGGCACGAACATCGCGGGCCGCAACAGATCGTCGAGACGGAAGCCCACGTCGGTGTCGCGATAGTGCCGCAGCACGTCTTTCGCAAGCAGCGTGCCGACGACTTCGTCGCGGTCGGCGCCGATCACGGGAAAGCGCGAATGCCCCGAATCGACAATGGCCTTGAGCAGATCCTCGGGCGAATCGCCCTGGCGCAGCACGACCATGTGCGCGCGCGGCACCATGATGTCGCGCACGTGCGTCTCGGACACCTTGAGCACGCCCTGAAGCATGCGGTACTCGTCTGCATGCAGCAGCCCGCGCGCATGGCATTCACTGAGGAATCGCAGGATTTCGTCGCGGCTCTCGGCCGGGTTGTCGCCGCCGGAGAAGAGCTTGGAGAGCCAGGAGCCGAGTCCCGGTTGCGACGCGGTAAACGAACTATCGTCGGTCATGGAACGAGTCACTATACGGCATAGGGATCGGCGATGCCGAGCCCGGCTAACAACTCCCGTTCCCGCGCTTCCATGATGCTCGCGTCGGCCGCGTTCATGTGGTCGTAACCGCGCAGATGCAGGCAGCCGTGGATCACCATATGCGCCCAGTGCGCTTTCGCTGCCTTGCCCTGCTCCGCCGCCTCGCGCGCGACGACGGCGGCGCAGATGGCGAGATCGCCCAGCGCTGTCGGCTCGGCGGGCAACATCGGCTCGCCGGCCACGAGCGGATCGCCGGCGGGGAACGCGAGTACGTTTGTCGGCCCCTTTTTCCTGGCGTAACGCTGGTTCAATGCCGCCGACTCGGCTTCATCGACGACGCGCACCACGAGCTCGCCGGCGAGATCGTCAAACACCTGCCTCGCGCATTTTTCGAAGAACGCACGTGCGGGCGTACCCTTCCGCTTCGCCTGGTTCTGGAGCACGAGCGCGAAGCGCTCGCGTGTCAACGCTTGGCCCCGTTGCGCTCGTCCTCGCGACCGTAGGCGGACACGATCTTCTGCACGAGCGGATGACGGACGACGTCGCGCGCGTCGAAGTGCACGAAGCTGATGCCCTCGACGTCGGCGAGCACGCGCACGGCCTGCTTGAGCCCCGACTCGCGGCCCGGCGGCAGGTCGGTCTGCGTGAGATCGCCCGTGACGACGGCGCGCGCGCCGAAACCGATGCGCGTGAGGAACATCTTCATCTGCTCGGGCGTCGTGTTCTGGGCTTCGTCGAGGATCACGAAGGACTCATTGAGCGTGCGGCCGCGCATGAACGCGAGCGGCGCTACCTCGATGATGTGCCGGTCGATGAGCTTGCCGACGCGCTCGAAGCCGAGCATCTCGTAGAGGGCGTCGTACATCGGGCGCAAATAGGGATCGACCTTCTGCGTGAGATCGCCCGGCAGGAAGCCGAGACGCTCGCCGGCCTCGACGGCGGGGCGAACGAGGATGAGCCGGCGCACGGTGTCCGTCGTAAGCGCCTCCACGGCGGCCGCGACGGCGAGATAGGTCTTGCCCGTGCCGGCCGGGCCGACGCCGAAGGTGAGATCGGTCTCGCGCATCGCGCGCGCATAGGCGGCCTGGTGCTCGCCGCGCGCGCGCACGTCGCGCCGGCGCGCGCTGATGACGAGGCCGCGGTCGCCGTCGTGGTGATTGGCGATGTCGTCAAGCGTCAGGTGCACCTTCTGCGGATCGAGATCCTCGGCGCCAGTCATCTCGAAGAGCCGCTCGAGCACCTCGCCACCTTCGCGGGCGCCGGGCTCGGAGCCGCGGATCTCGAAGCGATTGCCGC
>Ga0315912_10001640_pt1 | contig 26475 bp, 21 predicted proteins | sample VfabasoilMG_FD_204469 | JGI IMG/M metagenome (GOLD analysis project Ga0315912, IMG submission 204469) | Garden soil microbial communities collected in Santa Monica, California, United States - V. faba soil | ecosystem: Environmental > Terrestrial > Soil > Garden | place: USA: California... | reverse complement strand
GATCAGCCGAGCGCGCTCGGCGGCCAGCGCGGCGCGCGCCGCCTCCTCCTGGCCGCGCGCCTCGTCCGCCTGCATCGCCTCCACCGCCTGGCGCAGGATGGAAGGATCCTTGCGCAGCGCCTCGCGCAGGATTTCCACAATCTCCGCCCGCTGCGCCGGGGTGAATTCGGCCGCCAGGGCAGGCGCGATGGCCGGCACGGCGGCCAGCGGCAGCAGCAGGAACAGCCGGGTCAGGAAACGCATCAGGGTCGGTTCTCTCTCTTCATCGCGTTGGCAATGTCCTGCGCCCGCAGGCGTGCGGGCCCGGCGGGAAGGTTCTTCTCGGCCTCCCGCGCGAAGCGGCGGGCCGCCACGATATCTTCGTTGATTACGGCCTCTTCCGCCAGCGCAAGGTTGGCCTGGCCGATATCACCCAGCTTGCCCCAGGCCCGGCTCATCAGCCGCCAGGCATCGGTATCGTCGCGGTCACGGTCGATGGCGCGCTGCAACTCGCCCAGCGCGGTCCGCGCCTGCGCCGCGTCGCCGCCCTCCACCATCGCGCGTGCGTAAGCGACGCGCAGCAACGGCTGTTCCGGCGCCAGGCGTACCGCGTCCCGGTAGGCCGGGATCGCCTCCCGCGCCCGCGACGCCTCGAACAGCACCTGGCCTTTCAGTTCCTGGAACCAGGGGTTCTGCGGCGCGGCCTTGATCAGCCGGTCCAGGATCGCCACCGAGTCATTCGCCCGGCCCTGCCGGTACAGCGCAATGGCACGCGCGTAGTTGGCGGCGGCCGAGGTATCCGTCTCCGGATACTGGCGCTGCACGATCATCGGCGCTTCCAGGAACCCGTCCAGCTTGGCCCGGGCCAGCAGGAACCCGCTTTCAAACCCCGGCGGCAAGGGCCGGTTGCTGTTGGCTGAACGCGCCACATGCTGCTCCACGAAACTCACCCGGTCCGGTGTCAGCGGATGGGACTGCAGGTAGGGATCCTGCTTGTCCACGGAGACCAGTTCCTGGTCCCGCAGCTTGCCGAACAACTGCACCAACCCACGTGCCGACCAGCCGTTGCGCTCCAGCAGTTGCAACCCGGCATTGTCCGCCCCCGATTCCTGCGCCCGGCTGAAGGACAGCATCTGGCGCATCACCATGGACTGCCCCCCCAGCGCGGCGGCAAGGCCCGGGGCGGCGTCCCGCGCCGCGATGCCTGCGGCGGCGCCGATCAGCAGGGCGCCGATGGACTTGATCTGCGCCTCCCGCAGCATGTCCGGCAGCTTGGCGGGGTCGCCGTTCTTCAGATGGCCCGTCTCGTGCGCCAGCACCCCGATCACCTCCAGCGCCGAATCGGACTTCTGCAGCAACCCGGTGTAAACGAACATGCGGTTGCCGCTGGTGACGAACGCGTTTAAGGCAGGGTCCTTCACGAGCCGGATGCGAAGCAGGTGGGCATCCAACCCGGCGGCGCGGAACAGGGGCGTGACATAGGCTATCAACAGGGTCTCGATCTCGGCGTCCCGGATCAGGGAGATCCTGGGTCCACGGTCCCTGTCGTCCCCGCCACGGCCCTGGGCCCAGGCGGGCGCGGCCGCCGGAACGAAGGCGAGGAAACTGAACAGTGAGAGGCCGATGACGGTCAGCAGACGGGAAAGCATGGCAGACACTGGTTTTGCGGACACGGAAACATACACCGGAAGCCAGGTTGGGGCCGGAGCCCGGATTCTTGCGGGCGCCGGGTCAACATCTGGGGTCGCACCGGCGCACAGACTAGCCAGATCGCGCCGCAAGGCGCTACGCGCCGCGCTTCTGGCAGCCGTGCTGCTGGGCGGTGCCGGGTGCGAGACGATGAAGTCGATCACCGATCCGCTGGTCGGCTCCAGTTCCCCACCGCCGGGCACCGCGGGCCACGTCACCGGCTTCCTCGGCGCCGTGGTCGCGGATGAGCCCCGGGCCGTGGTCGCGGCCCGTGAGGTGCTGTCCGCCGGCGGCAGCGCGGGGGATGCCGCGGCGGCGTTGGGTTTCGCCCTGTCCGTCACCCTGCCGTCCCGCGTCGGGCTGGGCAGCAGCGGGGCGTGCCTGGCCTATGCGCCGGGGCGCCGTTCCATCAATGGAGGCGCGGCGGAAGCCATCCTGTTCACCTCCGAACCCGCCTCTTCCTCCGGCGGGCGCATGGACCGCCCGGCCGCCGTGCCGATGCTGGCGCGCGGCATGTTCGCGCTGCATGCGCGCTACGGCAAACGCCCCTTCGAAACCACCATCGCCCCGGCGGAGCAACTGGCGCGGTTCGGCTTCCAGGCATCCCGCGCCCTGGTGCGGGACTTGTCCGTGGTCGGCGGCGCACTGGTGGCGGACCCGAACGCGCGGGTCATCTTCGCACCCGGCGGGCAGATGCTGGATGAAGGCACCAACGTTGTGCAGGTGGACCTTGGCTCAACCCTGGCGCAAATCCGCTCGGCCGGGGTGGGCGATCTCTACCAGGGCTCCCTGAGCCGCCGGCTGGAACAGGGCTCCGCCCAGGCGGGGGCACCGATCACGCTGGCGGACCTGCGCGGCGCGCTGCCGCGCAGCACCATCCCGCTGATCCTGCGCCAGGGGAACGACAATGTCGCCTTCCTGCCACCGCCGGCAGATGGCGGGCTGGCGGCGGCGGCGGCGTTCACCGTGCTGCAGCAGAACGCGAGCGACATCGCCGGCGCCGAGGCTCGCGCCGCCGGCGTGGCCGCCGCCTGGCGCTCCCAAGGTAGCGGTGGCGACCCGATGGCCATGCTGACCGCGCCGGTCAGCGGGGCGAGCCTGCCCTCCCTGCCCGCCTCCACCAGCTTCGCGGCCCTGGACAAGGACGGCAACGCGGTGGTCTGCGCCGTCACCATGGGCAACCTGTTCGGCACCGGGCGCATGGCACCGGGCCTGGGCTTCCTGATCGGCGCCTCCCCCGCCGCGATCCCGCCGCCGCTGCTGTCCGCCGCGCTCGCGTGGAACTCCAACGTGCACGGGTTCCGCGCCGCGGTGGGCGGTTCCGGCCAGTCCGGCGCGCCGGTGGCGGTCGCGCTGGGCATGATGAACACGCTGCGCACGCAAACGCCGATGGCGCAGCAGGTGCCGGAACCGGGCCGGGCCAATGTGATCGCCTGCTCGCGCTATTTGCCGGATTCCGAGCGCACCTGCGCCTGGGCAACCGATCCGCGTGGCTTCGGCCTCGCGGCGGGCAGCAACTAGGGCACGCCCTGTGACACGGGCACCGGGCATCAAGACGGGCAGGGGCGCCGCCGCGCCACCGTTCATCGTGATGGACGTGATCACCGCCGCCAACGCCCGCCAGGCGTCCCTGCCGGCGGGCGCGCCGCATGTCATTCGCATGGAAGTCGGCCAGCCCGGCACCGGCGCGCCAAAGGGCGCCGCCGAGGCCGCCGCCCGCGCCCTGACCGAGGGCCGCCCGATGGGCTACACGGAGGCCTTCGGTATCCCCAGCCTGCGCCAGCGCATCGCGGACCATGGCATGTCGTGGTACGGCGTCGATGTCCCGATGGGCCGCATCGCCGTGACGATGGGAGCCTCTGGCGCCTTCCCGCTGGCCTTCATCGCCGCCTTCGACCGCGGCGACCGGGTGGCGATGGCGACCCCCTTCTACCCGCCCTACGTCAACATTCTCACCGCGCTGGGGATCGAACCGGTGATGCTGGAGGCCGGGCCGGAGACCCGTTTCCAGCCCACCGTGGCGATGCTGGAGAAGCTGGACCCGCGCCCGCAGGGCCTGATCGTCGCCAGCCCCTGCAACCCCGCCGGCACCATGCTGCACCCGGACGAGCTGGCCGCCATCGCGCGCTGGTGCCACGAAAACGACGTGCGGCTGATCAGCGACGAGATCTATCACGGCCTGAACTACGACAGCCCGATCGCCACCGCCGCCGCGTTCAGCCCGTCGGCCGTGGTGGTGAACAGCTTCTCCAAGTATTTCTCCATGACCGGCTGGCGCATCGGCTGGCTGGTGCTGCCGGAGGACCTCGTGCGCCCGGTGGAGTGCCTGGCGCAGAACTTTTTCATCTCCGCCCCGCACATCTCCCAGGTCGCGGCGGAAGCCGCATTCGACTGCGACGAGGAACTGCGGGAGAACATCGCCCGCTACCGCCGCTCCCGCGACCATTTGCTGGCAACGCTGCCGGCGGCCGGCTTCCCGCATCTCAGCCCGGCGGAGGGGGCATTCTACCTCTACGCCGACGTCTCGGAGCGCACGAACGACAGCGCCGCCTTCTGTGCCCGCATGCTGGCGGAAGCCGGCATTGCCGCCACGCCGGGCCTGGATTTCGACCGCACGCGCGGCAACCGCTTCGTCCGCTTCAGCTATTGCGGGCCGGAAGCCGACATGCGGGAAGCGGCGGCGCGCCTGGCGCGCTGGCGCTAGCGGTGTCGGTCCGCGCCGGCTTCTCCGGGTCCACCCTGGCCGCCGGGTTGCTGGCGGGCTTCGTCGGCTTCGCCTCCTCCTTTGCCGTCGTTCTCCAAGGCCTGACAGGTGTGGGTGCCAACCCGGCGCAGGCGAGCGCCGGGCTGATGGCGCTGTGCCTCGCGATGGGCCTGGCGGGCATGGCGCTCAGCCTGTGGTTCCGCATGCCGATCTCCGTCGCGTGGTCCACCCCCGGCGCCGCACTGCTCGCAGCCAGCGCGATGCCGTCAGGCGGGTTTCCCGCCGCCATCGGCGCGTTCCTGGTGTGCGGCGCCCTGATCGTGTTGGCGGGCATGGTCCGCCCACTGGCCCGGTTGGTGGAAGCGATCCCTGCCTCCCTCGCGAACGCCATGCTCGCCGGCGTGTTGCTGCCGCTCTGCCTCGCCCCGGTGCGTGCGGTGGCGGAGATGCCACGCCTCGCGGTGCCGGTGGTGCTGGGTTGGGCCGTACTGCTGCGCCTGCACCGGCTGCTCGCCGTGCCCGGCGCGGTGGTGGTGGCCGTGGTGGTAATGGCCCTGACGCGGGACGGCATGCCCGACCTTTCCGCCGCGCTTATTACCCCGGCCTGGATCACGCCGGTGTTCGCACCCGAGGCGATCCTCGGGCTTGGCCTGCCGCTGTTCATTGTCACCATGGCCTCGCAGAACATCCCCGGCATGGCGATCCTGGGCGTGAACGGCTACCGCCCGCCCGCCGGGCAACTCTTCGCCGCGACCGGCCTGTTCTCCCTGCTCGCGGCGCCTTTCGGCGGGCACGCGGTAAACCTGGCCGCGATCACCGCCGCGCTTTGCGCCAGCCCGGACGCGCATCGCGACCCCGCGCGCCGCTGGGGCGCCGCCGCGGTGGCGGGCGCGGTCTATGTGGCGTTCGGACTGGCCACGGGCACAGTGATCGCCCTGATCGCCAGCACCCCGCCACTGCTGATGCAGGCGGTGGCCGGGCTGGCGCTGCTGGGCACGCTCGCCGGCGCGCTGAACGCCGCGCTGACCAACGCGGATGAGCGCCTGCCGGCGACCGCGACCTTCCTGTGCGCTGCCTCTGGGCTCAGCCTGTTCGGCATCGGCGGCGCCTTCTGGGGTCTGCTGGCGGGCGCCGCGCTGCGCGCCTGGGCACCGAAATAGCGGCCGCCTTCAGTTCTTCCCGGGTCGCGGCTCCCCGGTCCCTGGCACGGCCGCAATGCGCTCCGTGCTCTCGCCACTCGCTTCATCACGCGCGGACCCCGCCCCATCCGGCGGCAGCGGACGCGCGCTGAGGCAAATCTCCATCCCGGTCGGTAATGCGATACGGCGGGTCAAGCGCATACGGCAGGGTTCCTCGTAATTGCGAATGGTTCTCATTATCATTTATGGAGTCGGCACGTAAGTCAACCGTCGCCCCCAAGAGATTCGGGGCTCGCGACCGATAGCACTGCCACGGTCACGAGCCCCGCAATCCCGCCAGGATCAGGCGCGCAGCGCGCCGGTCAGCGCCGCCACCAGCCCCGCTTCTTTGGCGCCGCCACCTCGTCCACCCCGATCACGATCGGCTTCACCACCGGCTCGGCCCTGGCTTCCGGCTCCGGCGCGGCCGCCTCCGGCTCCACGGCCCCCGGCTCGGCGGCAACAGGTGCCGGGGCAGGATCCGGCTCAACGGCGGCAGGCGGAGCGGCAACCGGCTCCGCCGCGGCAACCTCGGCCGACGCTATCGCCACAGGCACAGCCTCCGCCGGCACCGCCTCCACTGGCACCGCCTCAACTGGCACCACTTCGACTGGCGCCGCTTCCGTCGGCCCGGCAACGACCTCCGGCACAGGTTCAGCCGCAGGTGCCTCACTGGTCAGCGACGGTGCCGGCTCGGCCGTCGCTTCAGGTGTGGCGTTCGCCTCGGCCGCCTGCTCGGCGCGTTCCAGCACGTCGAAGATATCGAAATTCTGGCCGCCAAACGGGTCCGCCGGGGTCGGGCCGGTCCAGGCCGGCACCTCCGGCTGCTCTGCCCCCGGCTCACGCACCGCCACCAGCGCCGGGTCGTCATCCCGCCGCCGCCGCCGCCCGCCACGCCGGCCACGCCGCCGGTTGCCACCCTCGCCGTCGGCAGCCGGTTCGGCCGGCGCCTCCACCGGCTCCAGATGCTCCGGCACGCCCTCGATATGCTCGGCCAGCGCTGCCTCGATCTGGTCGGAGATAACATCCGGCGTCAGTACGTCCGCCTCGCCCGCAATCGTGGTGTCGCCCGTAACTGTGGCGTCGTCCGCGACCATCGGTGCGCCCTCCGCGCCCTCCTCGGCGCCGGCCACCGCCTGCTCGCCATCCTCACGCCGTCCGCCACGCCGCCGCCGCCGCCGCCGACGACGACGCTGCTCGGCCTCGCCCGCCGTCTCGCCCGGCCGGGCCTCGTCGCCATCCGCGTCCTCGGCTTCCTCGGCCACATTCCCGGCGGCCGCCGCGATCGGTTCGGCTTCCTCGACCGCCTCTTCCTCCTCCGGCTCGATCGGCGCCGGCAGCGGCGCCGGCAGCACCGGCAGCGGCGCCTCGGACGGCACCAGCGCCCGCACCCGCTCGATCCGGATCCCCGGCGGGATCAGCGTCTCATCGGCCGCGAAACTCACCCGCATGCCGTAGCGCGCCTCGATATCGGCCAGCCGCTGGCGCTTGTTGTTGAGGATATACAGCGCGATGGCCCCGGCCACGTGCACCACGATCTCCGCTGCCCGCCGCTTGGACCCCTCTTCCTCCACATGCCGCAGCACATGCAGGGCGGAGCTTTCCGTGCCGCGCACATGCCCGGTGCCGTTGCAATGCGGACAGGTGATCAGCGTGGTTTCCGCCAGGCTCGGACGCAGACGCTGGCGGCTCATCTCCAGCAGGCCGAAATGGCTGATGCTGCCCAGCTGGATGCGGGCGCGGTCGTTCTTCAGCGCCTCCTTCAGCCGGCGCTCCACCATGCCGTTGTGGCGCCGCTGGTCCATGTCGATGAAGTCGATGACGATCAGCCCGGCGAGGTCGCGCAGGCGCAGCTGGCGCGCCACCTCGTCGGCGGCTTCCAGGTTGGTGCGCAGCGCGGTTTCCTCGATGTTCCGCTCCCGCGTGGACCGGCCCGAGTTCACGTCGATGGCCACCAGCGCTTCCGCCTGGTTGATCACGAGGTAGCCGCCGGATTTCAGCTGCACCGTGGGCGACAGCATGGAATCCAGCTGCGCCTCCACCCCGTGCTTGGCGAACAGAGACTGGCCCGGCTCCTGCCACAGGATCACCTTCTTCGCGTGGCTCGGCATCAGCATGCGCATGTAGTCGCGCGCCGCCTTCCAGCCCTCCTGCCCGTCGATCACCACCTCGTCCACGTCGCGCGAATACACGTCGCGGATAACGCGCTTGATAAGGTTGGCCTCTTCGTAGATCTGCGCCGGCGCCACGGAGCGCATCGTGTGCTCGCGGATATCATCCCACAGCCGCAGCAGGTATTCGCAGTCCCGCTTGATCTCCGGCTTCGGCCGGTTCGCGCCCGCGGTGCGCACGATCAGCCCCATGCCCTTCGGCAGGTCCAGCTCGGCGGTGACTTCCTTCAGGCGGCGGCGATCGGCGGCCGAGGTGATCTTGCGGGAAATCCCACCGCCGCGCGGCGAATTGGGCATCAGCACGGAATAGCGGCCGGCCAGCGAGATATACGTGGTCAGCGCCGCGCCCTTGGTGCCGCGCTCCTCCTTCACTACCTGCACCAGAAGAATCTGCCGGCGCTTGATGACTTCCTGGATCTTGTAGTTGCGCAGGAAGCGCGGCGGGATGCGGCGCTCGGAACGGTCGTCGCCGCCGTCCTCGGACGTATCGCCGCCCATGGTTTCCGGCGCCGGCTGGGGTTCGGCATCGAACTCCTCGCCCGGTTCCAGTGCCAGTTCGCCAGGAATGTCACCCGCGATGTCGGGCTGGTCGGTCTCCCCCGCGGCCAGCACGGGCGCGGCGATGTCGGGCTGGTCCGCGTCCAGCGGCACTGGTACCGGCTGGGGGGCATCCTCCGGCACCGGGCCATCGACACGGTCCACCGGGATGGACAGCGGCTGCGCGCGTGTGGCGGGGGGCTCGGGCTCCTCGTGCGGGGCTTCGGCGGCGGGCGTTGTGGCAGCCGGGGCCTCCGGTGCGGCCACTTCCGCGACCGGCGCAGGGTCCACCGCCGCCGGGGCGTCGGCCGCAACGGGCGCGGGTTCCGGTGCAGCGGCCACATGGGCAGCCTCGACCGGCGTCGTCACCTCGGCCTCATGCGCCAGGTATTCGGCTTCGCCCGCGGCCTCCGGATCGGCCGCTTCGAGGTCGCCCGCTTCCGAATACGTGGCATCGGACCCGGGCACGGTCTCGGGCACCGTTTCCGGCACCCAGCCGCCGGACGCCTCGGCCTCCGCCGCGGCGCGGTCCTCTTCCTCCTCCTCGCGGCGCGCTTCCTCGGCCTGCATCTCCAGCAGGCGTTGCCGGTCCGCCACCGGGATCTGATAGTAGTCGGGGTGGATTTCGCCGAAGGCGAGGAACCCGTGCCGCCCGCCGCCGTATTCGACGAAGGCCGCCTGAAGGCTGGGTTCTACGCGAACGACCTTCGCGAGGTAGATATTGCCCTTGAGGTGCTGCTTGGCAGCAGTTTCGACATCGAAATCCTCAAGCCGGTTTCCGTCCAGTACCACGACGCGGGTTTCCTCCGCGTGCGTGGCATCGATAAGCATGCGCTTGGCCATGTAGTCCGAGACTCCGGTGTGCCGCGCCAGGCGGTATCGCGCGACCGGATCGGGCGCGGGAAAGCGGGCGGCTGATGAAAGATATGGTTGTTGGCCACGCGCCGGCGCCCGGGTGGGCAAAGGCGGACGTGGCACAGGCAAGGCGGTGGGTTCCGACGCGGGCCCGGATGTCTGCAAAGACTGGTTGGGTATGGGCGGACGCGGCGGCGGTCATTGTGTCCCATCACGTGGGGGCAACGCGGCGCGGAGGTAGTCCCGCGCGACGCAACCGGTTTGCAGTTGCACCCGCCGGCACCCCCATTCGCCCCGATCATGCATGCGGATCGCATGCACGGGTAAACGAAAGGCGCGGCCCCCGCGCGCACAGGCGCGGCGGGCGGTGGCACCACGCGGCCCTGGTCCGCCATCGCCGGCTACCTGCGCAAAAGCGCACGCAGCGGGAGGAAAATGACCGCGAGCCGCCCGATCTGGCCAGGGGCGCGCAGAACGCGCGCGACCCCGGGCGGCACCGCCGGGCAGGCCGACCATGAAGCAAACCGCCGCCAGCCGCAAGAATTGCTTTGCCGGTGCCAGTTTGCCCTGCCATGGATTGGCCGAAATCAATGATTAACGTGATCTGATGAATTTTTCGTGTTAAGTCATCATCATGGCTGAGCGCATCTCCTCCGCCCGTTCCCCCTCCGCCCGCTCCGTCGTGACGCGCCGGCTGCTGCTGGGGCATGGCACCGCCGCCAGTTTCCTGCTGCCGGGCTGGTGGCGGGCCGCCGCCGCGCCGCCGCCGCGCGCGCCCGCGCCCTCCGCCGGCGCTCCGCTGGTGATGCTGGACCCCGGCCATGGCGGCAAGGATCCCGGGGCGATCGGCGTTTCCGGCACGCATGAGAAATCCATCGCCCTTGCCGCCGCCCTGGAATTGCGCCGCCAGTTGCTCGCCTCCGGGCGCTACAGGGTGGAACTGACCCGCGCGCGGGACGTGTTCATCCCGCTGGAAGGCCGCGTCGCCCGCGCCCAGGCGCAGAAGGCGGCCCTGTTCGTCTCCCTGCACGCCGACGCGCTGGACAATCCGGGGGTACGCGGCGCCTCCGTCTACACGCTGGCCGATTCGGCGTCGGACGCGCAAACCGCCGCCCTGGCACGGCGGGAAAACGCCGCCGACCGCTTCGGCGGCCCCGGTTTCCGGGACGTGCCTCCGGAGGTGGCGCGCATCCTCACCAGCCTGATCCGCCAGGAAACCCGCACCGGCTCCGCCCGCATCGCCGCCGCCCTGGTCAGCAACCTGGACCGCGACGTGCCGCTGCTGGAACGCCCGTCCCGCCACGCCGGCTTCATGGTGCTGAAGGCGGCGGACATACCCTCGGTGCTGGTGGAAATGGGTTTCATGTCCAACCGCCAGGACGAAGCGGCCCTGCGCCGGCCGGAGCATCGCGTCCGGGTCGCGGCGGCCATGAAACGAGCGGTGGATGGCTTTTTCGCCGCTTCGGCACATATAGGCATCGCGGCCCGGTAGGCTTCGGCGGGCACATATTACTGTCAGATAAACCTTCTTTCACTGGTGTACGAACCCCGAACATGCCAATCACGCCCGCATGAGCGGTCCCGATTCCGCCCCTCCGCCCGATGAGCCGTCGCGGGAACCGATGGTTCCCCGGCCCGCGCCAAAGCGCGCCGAACCGGCTCCGAAGGCGAAGCCCGAGAAGCGCCGGCGCCGCCGTGGCGGGCCGCTGCGCCTGCTCGCGCGCCTGTTCGGCGCCGTGCTCGGCCTGGGCCTGCTCGGCGGCGCGGTCGGCTTGGCCGCCCTGTTCGCCGGCTACCAGCATTTCAGCAAGGACCTGCCGGATGTGGAGGTCCTGCGCTCCTACCAGCCCCGGGTGATGAGCCGCGTCTATGCCTCCGATGCCCGGTTGATCGCGGAACTGGCCACGGAACGGCGCATCTTCGTGCCCGTCTCCGCCATTCCGCCGATGGTCAAGCAGGCCTTCCTCTCCGCCGAGGACCAGAATTTCTGGACGCATAAGGGCGTCGATCCGGTTGCCATCGCTCGCGCCGTGATCACGGATATCCAGCAATACGGCCAGGGCCGCCGCCCGGTCGGCGCCTCCACCATCACCCAGCAGGTGGCAAAGAACATCCTGCTGGACAATTCGCTCTCCATCGCCCGCAAGGCGCGGGAGCTGATCCTGGCCGTCCGCATCGAGCAGAGCCTGAGCAAGGAACGCATCCTCGAACTCTATCTGAACGAGATCTACCTGGGCCTGCAGGCCTACGGCGTGGCTGCCGCCGCGCAGTCCTACTTCAACAAGTCGCTGGACGAGCTGACTCTGCCTGAAGCCGCCTTCCTCGCCGCGCTGCCCAAGGCGCCCGGCAACTACAACCCGTTCCGCAAGCCGGAAGCCGCCAAGGCGCGGCGGGACTGGGTGATCGACCGCATGGCCGAAGACCGGGTGATCACGCCCGAGCAGGCAACCGCTGCCAAGGCCACCCCGATCGCCCCCGCCGCCTTCCGCCGCCCGGAAACCGTGGCCGGTGGCGACTGGTTCGGGGAGGAGGTGCGCCGGCAGCTGGTGAAGGAATACGGCGCCGACACCACCACCCAGGGCGGGTTGATGGTGCGCACCAGCCTGGAACCGAACCTGCAGATGGCCGCCGACCGAGCGCTGCGCGACGGGCTGCAGGGCTATGACCGCAAGCAGGGCTGGCGTGGGCCCTTGCAGACGCTCGATTCCGGCCCCGCGCTGCGCTCCACCTGGACCACGATCCTGGGCCAATTGCCGCGTCCCGCCGGCATGCTGGCGGACTGGCGGCTGGCCGTGGTGCTGGAAGCCACGGAAACCGAGGCCAAGGTCGGCTGGCTGGAACGCAACCCGGAGCGCCCCCTCGCCCCGCCGCTGGCGCGCACCGGCACGCTGCTGCTCTCCGACCTCGCCTGGGCCCGCCTGATCAAGGATGGCCGCATCGGCGGCGCCCCCCGCCGCATGGCCGATGTCGCCCAGGCGGGCGACGTCATCATGATCGAGCCGGCACCGCGCACCGCCGCATCGGCGCCCGCACCGGCACCCGCCGCGCAGGGCCGAAATGCCGCCGGCCAGCAACAGGCCGCCCGCCCGACCCCGGCGGAACGGACGGACCGCGTGCTGCTGCGCCAGGTGCCGCTGGTGCAGGGCGCCCTCGTCTCCCTGGACGTGAATACCGGCCGCATTCTCGCCATGGTCGGCGGCTGGAGCTTCGAGATGAGCCAGTTCAACCGGGTGACGCAGGCGCAACGCCAGCCCGGCTCGTCCTTCAAGCCCTTCGTCTACCTCACCGCCCTCTCCAAGGGCATTTCGCCGAGCCAGAGATTCCTCGACGCCCCCTTCGTGCTGGACCAGGGTGCCGGCGGGCGCTGGCGGCCGGGCAATTTCGGCCTGGATTTCAGCGGTCCGGTCACGCTCACCCAGGCGCTGACACGCTCGCTCAACTTGGTCACCGTCCGCGTCGCGGATCGCGTGGGAATGGAGTCGGTCGCCCGCACCGCCATCGCCTTCCACGTGGTGGACAACATGCCGCGCGTGCTGCCCGCCGCGCTGGGGGCCGTGGAAACCACCGCGCTGCGCATGGCCGGCGCCTATGCCTCCATCGCCTCCGGCGGCAAGGAAGTCATCCCCAGCCTGATCGACTCGATCCAGGACCGCGACGGCAAGGTGATCTGGCGGCCGCAATCCATCGCCTGCGACGGCTGCGCCAATCCGGCCACACCGCCTTCCGTGGTGGACAACCGCAAGCAGATCGCGGATCCGGCCTCCGTCTACCAGCTCAACCTGATGATGCAGTCGGTCGTCACGTCCGGTACCGGGCATGCCGCCGGCGTCGGCTTCAACCGCCAGATCGGCGGCAAGACCGGCACCAGCCAGGACTTCAACGACGTCTGGTTCATCGGCTTCACCGCCGACCTCGTGACCGCGGTATGGATCGGCTACGACATCCCGGCCACACTGGGCAGCAGCGAAACCGGCGGCTCCACCGCCGCGCCGATCTGGCGCCAGTTCATGCAGACAGCGCTGAAGGACCGCCCGGTGCTGACCTTCAAGCCGCCCACCGGCCTGAACATCGCCCGCGTGGACGGCAATACGCTCGCCTTCAAGCAGGACCAGGTGCCCGGCGCCTCCCAGAACCTGGGCGACGAGGACTCGGGCGACGGCACGCAACCCGCCACGCCCCAGGCCGGCGCACCCCAGGCCGGCGCGCCGCAGGCGGGCCAGTCCAGCCAGGCCGCCGCGACACCCGGCGCGACCTCCGGACCGGCGGCCGGCACACCCCGGCCGGGCAACGCCGCCACGCCGCCGTCCCGCCCCGCCACCCCCACCGGTGGCGGCAGGGTGGACAGCTCCCTGGGCGCGGTTTACTGAGCCGCCCCCGACCCGACCGCCAATCCTGAACGACCAGCCGGAAAGCGAGCCATGTCCGCCGAATCCGACTCCCTCAACGAACAGATCAAGCAGTCCGTCGCGCTGCTGAGGAGGCATCTTTGACTGGGATGTCGCCATCGACCGCCTCGCGGAACTGAACCACCGCGCCGAGGATCCTGCCCTCTGGAACAACGCCGAGGCCGCGCAGAAGATCATGCGCGAGCGCAATCTGCTCGCCAGCAAGGTCGAGGGCGTGCAGAAGCTGGAAGCCGACGTCGCCGAGACGCTGGAACTGATCGAGCTCGCGGAAATGGACAACGACACGGCGATGGTCGCGGACGGCATCGCCAGCCTGCGCGCCCTGGCCGAGGAAGCGAAGAAGCGCGAGATCGAAAGCCTGCTGTCCGGCGAAGCCGACGGCAATGACTGCTACGTGGAACTGAACGCCGGCGCCGGCGGCACGGAAGCGCAGGACTGGGCCGAGATGCTGCGCCGGATGTATATCCGCTGGGCGGAAAAGCACGGCTACAAGCTGCAATTGCTGGACGAGAGCGAGGGCGAGCAGGCCGGCATCAAGTCCGCCACGCTGCTGATTTCCGGCCCCAACGCCTATGGCTGGCTGAAGACGGAAGCCGGGGTGCACCGCCTGGTGCGCATCAGCCCGTTCGATTCCGCGGCGCGCCGCCAAACCAGCTTCGCCAGTGTCTGGGTCTATCCGGTGGTCGATGATTCGATCGAGATCGAGATCAACCCGGCCGACCTGAAGGTGGATACCTATCGGGCGTCCGGCGCCGGCGGGCAGCACGTGAACAAGACCGAATCGGCGATCCGCATCACGCATATCCCCAGCGGCATCGTGGTAGCCTGCCAGACGGACCGCAGCCAGCACCGCAACCGCGCCACCGCAATGGCGATGCTGAAGGCCCGCATGTATGAGGCCGAATTGCAGCGGCGCGAGGCGGTCACGGCGGCGCAGGAAAACGCCAAGACCGATATCGGCTGGGGCCACCAGATCCGAAACTACGTCCTCGCCCCCTACCAGCTGGTGAAGGACCTGCGCACCAACGTGGAAAAGGGCAATCCGGACGCTGTGCTGGATGGCGACCTGGACGAGTTCATGGCCGCCGCCCTGGCCGCACGCGCCGGCGCCACACGCAGCGAGGCAAGCGCCCAGGCGCAGTAGCCGGACTGCTCATCGGCCCGGCAGGTGCCAGCCTGGGGGGGACGCTTCCCCCTCGGCCTGCCCTTGTTGGCTAGTGGTGGCCGCCGCCCACCAGGAAGATCGCCATCAGGGCCAGCAGGATGGCCAGCAGGATGGTGGACACCGTGGTGAAGGTGGTGAAGCCCTTGAACGCGCGCTCACGATCCGCCAGGAGCGCTTCCTGCGTGTCGGGTCCGGTGAAGATCTTGCTCTGCTCGGCCATCGGTCTTGCCTCAACGTGCGGCTGGGATTGGGGGAGTATCTATCGTCCGCCGTGCCATATCGGCAAGGGGTTGGCCAGGGCAGTCGCCGCATCCGGTGGCGCGCCGGCCCGGCCCCGCGCATGCGCGGCCAGCGCGGCGGGGTAGATGCGATGCTCCTGCGCCAGCACACGGGCGGCCAGCGCGTCCTCGGTATCGTCCGGCAGCACCGGCACAGCGGCCTGCGCCAGGATCGGGCCTTCGTCCATCACCTCGGTCACCAGGTGCACGGTGCAACCATGCAGCTTCACCCCCGCGGCCAGGGCGCGGGCATGCGTGTCCAGTCCGGGAAATGCCGGTAGCAGGGACGGATGGATGTTCAGCATCCGCCCCGCCCAGGCATTCACCAGGAACGGCGTCAGCAGCCGCATGTAGCCGGCCAGGCAGACGATCTCCGCCCCCGCCGCCCGCAGCGCGGTGTCGATCTCCCGTTCATGCGCCTCCCGGTCCTTCCGAAATGGCCGGTGGTCAATCGCCCGCGCCGGGATGCCGGCTGCCGTCGCCATCTCCAGCCCGCCGGCATCCGGCCTGTTGGCCAGCACCAGCGCGATCTCCGCCGGGTAATCCAGCGCCTGGGCCGCCTGGATCAGCGCCGCCATGTTGCTGCCGCGGCCGCTGATCAGCACCGCCACGCGCTTTTTCATGCCGTCAGCCACTTCATACGGTCAGCCACCCTGGCGGCAGGTCGATGCGGACCACGGCCTCCCCCTCGCCGGCCGCGACCCGGCCGATGCGGAACACCGTCTCCCCCGCCGCGCGCAGCCGCGCCTCGGCGGCCTCGGGATCGTCCGTCACCACCACCATGCCGATTCCGCAGTTGAATGCCCGCAGCATCTCCGCCGGCGCCACGCCGCCGGCCCGCGCCAGCCAGGGGAACACGGCGGGCACTGCCCAGGCCGTATCCACCACGGCCACAGTGCCGTCCGGCAGCACGCGGTTCAGGTTGCCCGGCAAGCCACCGCCGGTGATATGCGCCGCCGCCTTCAACAACCCGGCCTTATGCAGGTCCAGCAGGGACCGCACATAGATCCGCGTCGGCGTCAGCAACGCCTGCGCCAAAGTTTGCCCGGCCGCGAACGGCGCCGGCGCATCCCACGCCAGCCCCGCCTGCACCACCACGCGGCGCACCAGTGAATAGCCGTTGGAATGCACGCCGGAACTGGACAGCCCCAGCAGCGTATCCCCCGGCCGCACCTCCTTCGGCAGCAGTGCATCGCGTTCCGCCGCACCGACCGCAAAGCCGGCGAGGTCGTAATCCTCCCCGCCGTACATGCCGGGCATTTCCGCCGTCTCGCCGCCCACCAGGGCGCAGTCCGCTTCCTTGCAGCCCGCGGCAATGCCGGCGATCACCGTGCGCGCCTGCGCCACGTTCAGCTTGCCGGTGGCGAAATAGTCCAGGAAGAACAGCGGCGCCGCCCCCTGCACCACCAGGTCGTTCACGCACATCGCCACCAGGTCGATGCCGACGCCGCCATGCTCACCGGTATCGATGGCAATCTTCAGCTTCGTCCCCACCCCGTCCGTGGTGGAGACCAGCACCGGGTCACGAAACCCCGCCGCCTTCAGGTCGAACAGCGCGCCGAAGCCGCCCAGCCCGCCCATCACGCCGGCGCGCGTGGTTGCCTTCGCCAGCGGCTTGATCGCCGCCACCAGCGCCTCGCCCGCGTCGATATCCACGCCCGCGGCGCGATAGGTCAGCCCGTTCGGCGGCGGCGCGGTGTCATCGTGGTTGCTGGTCATTGGCCCTCATGGAACGGAGACTGGTCACGCAGGCCCCCGATACGCTAATCCAGGGCCAGGGAGCCTGGCCGGAGAGGCTCGGACATGCCGGGAGGCGCGTGGCGCTTGATTGAGCGGCCAAAAAACCATGGCATCGGGCGGCACGCAACCATGCGCGCCGGCAGGCGCGCGGAATCGGCGCGTGCCTGACGGCAGCCGCATGTCCGCGCCGGTCTCCGCCTCCGTGTTCACCCTGCCGAACGCGATCAGCTTCGCGCGCCTCTGCGCCGTGCCTCTGGCGATCTGGCTGGTGCTGCACCAGCGCCTGGCGGACGCGTTCTGGCTGTTCCTCGCCGCCGGCGCGTCGGATGCGGTGGACGGCTGGCTCGCCCGCCGCTGGGGCGGCAGTTCCGTGGGCGCGGTGCTGGACCCGCTGGCCGACAAGGCGCTGATGATCGGTATGTATGTCACCCTGGTCGCGGTCAGCGAGTTGCCGGACTGGCTCGCGATCCTGGTGGTGTTCCGCGACGTGGTGATCATCGGCGGCGTCCTGGTCCTCACCCTCGGCGGCCAGGAAGTGGCGATCAGGCCGCTCGCCATCTCCAAGTTCAACACGCTGCTGCAGATTCTCCTCGTCGCCGCCACGCTGTTCCTCGCCGGCTTCTCGGTCTCCGTTCCGCTGCTGAAGACGGTGCTGATCTGGGCCGTGGCGCTCACCACGCTGGCGTCCGGCGCCGCCTATGTGTGGGCATCCGCGCGCCCACGATGAACAACCCCGCCGCGCCACCGCCCGAGGACATGCATGGCGCCCTGAAGGTCCACGCCACACGCGCGCAGCGCGTCGGGCTGCTGGCCGGGCTGGTGCTGGTGGCGCTGGTGGCGATGCAGCTTTTCGCCTCCGTCCTCACGCCCTTCGCCACCGCCGCCGTGCTGGCATATGTGCTGCACCCGGCGGCGGACCGCATGACCCGTATCGGCCTCAGCCGCGGCTTCTCCGCCTTCCTGCTCATCATCGGCGTCCTCACCGCCGGCTTCATCTTCGCCCTGCTACTCTACCCGCTGCTCATCATGCAGGCCGGGCTGCTCATCACCCGCCTGCCCACCTACGTCGCCCAGTTCCAGGTCTGGGCCGAAGACGTGATGACGCACATGCAGAAGGGCCTGCTGAAGGACGTGATGGACGAGAAGCTGCGCGACCTGGTCAGCAGCCAGGCCGGGTCGATGATCTCCTTCGTCTTCAGCAACATCTACCGCGTCGTCGGCGGCGGCTTCGCGCTGTTCAACGTGCTCAGCTTCGTCGTCGTCATGCCCTTCGTGGCGTTCTACCTGCTGCGGGACTGGCCGTTCATCGTCGGGATGATCGACAGCTGGCTGCCGCGCCGCTACGCGGAAGTAATTCGTGCGCAATCGCGGGAGGTGGACCGCATCCTCTCCGCCTGGGTGCGCGGGCAGGCGCTGTGCTGCCTGATCCTCGCGCTTTACTACATCCTTGCCCTGCAACTCGTCGGGCTGGATTTCGGCGTCATCATCGGCCTCGCCGCCGGGCTGCTCTCCTTCGTCCCCTATGTCGGCTCCATCATCGGCGGGGTCACCTCGCTCGGCCTCGCCCTGGCGCAGTTCCCGGACTGGACCGGCGTTGCCATGGTGGCCGGCGTGCTCGTGGTGGGCCACACGCTGGAAGGCTACGTGATCTATCCGCGATACCTGGGCGACAAGGTGGAACTGCCGGCGGTGTGGGTGATCTTCGCCCTCTTCGCCGGCGGCGCGGCGTTCGGCTTCCTTGGCGTCATGCTGGCCGTGCCGATGGCGGCGACGATCGGCGTGCTGTGCCGCTTCTGGCTACGCCGCTACCTGGAAAGCCCGCTCTACAGCGACACCGAAGCCAGCGGACGCGGCTATTCCGGCCCGCCCTACGACGTATGAGCACGCGGCCATGAGCGCCGGGCACCAGCTCGCCCTGCCCTTCGTCCACCAGCCGGACTACGCGGCCGCGGATTTCCTGCACGGCGCCTGCAACGAGGACGCCCTCGCCTGGCTCGCCCGCACAGCGGATTGGCCGAACGGCAGGCTGGCGCTGTGGGGAGAAGAAGGCGTCGGCAAGACCCACCTGCTCCACATCTGGGCGGAGCGCGAAGGCGCGGAAATCCTGTCCGGCCCACTGCTGCGCGGCCTTATCCCGGCACCATCCACCGGCCTCGCGCTGGACGACGCCGATGCCGCGGACGAGGTGGCGCTGTTCCACCTCATCAACACGATGTCAGAGGCGCGCCGCCCCCTGCTGCTCGCCGGACGCCTGCCCCCCGCCCGCTGGCCCGTGCGCCTGCCGGACCTCGCCAGCCGCCTGCGCGCGACCACGGCGGTGCGGGTGTCCGCCGCCGATGACTGCCTGCTTCGCGCCCTGCTCGCCCGCCTGCTCGCGGCCCGCCAGCTGGCGGTGCCCGAAGCCCTGCAGGACTGGCTGCTCACCCGCCTCCCACGCAGCCAGGGCGCCCTGCGCGAAGCCGTCACCCGGCTGGACCGCGAAGCCCTGGCCGCCGGCGGCCTCTCCCGCCCCGTCGCGGCCCGTGTGCTGGCGGAACTTGCCTGGCCGGAGGACATGGATGAATTTTCGCCGGGACTCTCCCAACCCGGCCCCGCCCTCCTGTAAGGTGGCGTCATGAACGAGGCCCACACCGTCGTGACGGAGCCGGACGCCAGGGTGTCGCGCGCCGCCACGCGGATCGCGCCCGACAGCCCGGACCGCTACGTCAACCGGGAGCTTTCCTGGCTCGCCTTCAACCACCGCGTGGTGGAAGAAGCGGAAAACCCCCGCCACCCGCTGCTGGAGCGGCTGCGCTTCGTCTCCATCAGCGCCTCCAACCTGGATGAATTCTATTCCGTCCGCGTCGCCGGCCTCGTCGGCCAGGCAAAGGCCGGCCTCACCACCACCTCCTCTGACGGCATGACCCCGGCGCAGCAGCTCGCCGCGATCAAGACCCGCTCCGAAGCGCTGATGGCCGACCAGCAGCGCATCTTCCGCACCCTGCGCGGCGAACTGGAAAAGGCCGGCATGGCGCTGTGCGACGTCGCGGCGCTGGACGGGGACGACCACGCCTGGCTGGACGCGTGGTTCATGGAACGCGTCTTCCCCGTCCTCACGCCGTTGGCGATCGACCCAGCCCATCCGTTCCCCTTCATTCCCAACATGGGCCTGGTGAAGGTGCTGCGCCTGACGCGCGCCGAGGACGCCAACGGCATGCGCGCCTTGATCCCGCTGCCGGCCCAGGTGGAGCGCTTCGTCCGCCTGCCCGCCAGCGCGGCGCATCCGGGCATTCGCTTCGTCATGCTGGAAGACCTGGTCGACCTGTTCCTGGACCGTCTTTTCCCGGGCTTCGAGGTCGCCGGCCAGGGCATGTTCCGCCTGATCCGCGATACGGACGTGGAATTCGAGGAAGAGGCCGAGGATCTCGTCCGCTCCTACGAGACCGCGCTGAAGCGCCGCCGCCGCGGCGTCGTCATCCACCTCGCCCTCTCCGCCGGCATGCCGAAGGACCTGCGCGAACTGGTGATCACCGCGCTGGATGAGTACGAAGTCTTCGTCCAGAACGGCATCCTCGGCATGGCGGACGTGTCCCAGCTTGTGGTGGAAGACCGCCCCGACCTGCTGTTCCCGCCCTACACGCCACGCTTCCCCGAACGTATCCGCGACTTCGGCGGCGACTGCTTCGCCGCCATCCGCGCCAAGGACATCATCGTCCACCACCCGTTCGAGAGCTTCGACGTGGTGGTGCAGTTCCTGCGCCAGGCCGCGCAGGACCCCAACGTGATCGCGGTAAAGCAGACCCTGTACCGCACCAGCCGCGACAGCCCCATCGTCAAGGCGCTGATCGAGGCGGCGGAGGCCGGCAAGTCCGTCACCGCCATGGTGGAACTGCGCGCCCGCTTCGACGAGGAAGCGAACATCCGCCTCGCCCGCAGCATGGAAGCCGCCGGGGTGCAGGTGGTGTACGGCTTCGCGGCACAAAAAACGCACGCGAAACTTTCCCTGGTGGTGCGCCGGGAAGGCGGCTCCGTCCGGTCCTACGCGCATTTCGGCACCGGCAACTACCACCCGTTCACCGCGCGCATCTACACGGACCTGTCCTTCTTCACCTGTGACGCGAACCTGACGCGCGATGCCGCGCGGCTGTTCAACTACATGACCGGCTATGCCCAGCCGGAGAAGATGGACGCGCTGGCATTCAGCCCGCTCACCACGCGCGCCGTGCTGGTGGAACTGATCGACCGGGAGATCGCCTTCGCCCATGCCGGCAAGCCGGCCACCATCTGGTTCAAGGTCAACTCGCTGGTCGATGAATCGCTGATCGACAAGCTCTATGAAGCCTCCGCCGCCGGCGTGAAGGTGATGGGCGTGGTGCGCGGAATCTGCTGCCTGCGCCCTGGCGTGCCGGGCCTGTCGGAGAATATCCGCATCAAGTCCATCGTCGGCCGCTTCCTGGAACATGCCCGCATCTGCGCCTTCGGCAACGGCCACCCGCTGCCCAGCCGGCACGCCCGCGTCTACATCTCCTCCGCCGACTGGATGGCACGCAACATGGACTGGCGCGTGGAAACGCTGGTGCCGATCCATAACCCCACCGTGCACGCCCAGGTGCTGGACCAGATCATGGTGGTTAACCTGCGTGACAATCTGCAAAGCTGGGAACTGGGCGCGGACGCGCAGTGGCGCCGCGTGCCCAAGGGCAAGAAATCCGTCTCCGCGCACGACTACTTCATGACCAATCCGTCGCTCTCCGGCCGTGGCTCCGCCCTGCACGGCCCCGCCGCCGGACTTTCCGCCACGGACCGCCGCCGGCAAGACCGCGTGACCCAGGACTGACGCCGATGCCTCCTTCCCCCACTCCGGCCGCGCCGCGCTGCGCCGTGGTCGATCTCGGCTCCAACTCCGTCCGCCTGGTGGTATTCGAAGGGCAAAGCCGCAACCCGGTCGCGGTGTTCAACGAAAAGGCGGTGCTGCGCCTCGGCCGCGGCCTGCAATCCACCGGCCGGCTGAACGACGAAGGCGTGGCGCAGGCGCTGACCGTGATGCACCGCTATCACGCCATCGCCCGCGCCATGGGGGCGGAAACGCTGGAGGTGCTGGCCACCGCCGCGGTGCGGGATGCCAGCAACGGCCCCGCCTTCGTGCAGGCGCTGCGCGAACGCATGCCGGACGTGCCCATCCACATCCTCTCCGGCGAACAGGAAGCCGCGTTTTCCGCCGGCGGCCTGCTCTGCGGCATCCCGCAGGCGGATGGCATCCTGGCCGATATCGGCGGCGGTTCCCTGGAACTGGTGCGGCTGGACGCCGGCCATACCGGCCCCGCCCGCACGCTCAGCCTGGGCGTGATCCGCCTCGCCGAACGCGCCGCCAACAGCCTGAACAAGGCCCGCACCATCGCGGAGACCGACCTGGCGCAAGTACCCTGGCTGGCGGAAGGCCAGGGGCGGGACCTCTATGTCGTCGGCGGCGCCTGGCGCGCCCTGGCGCGCATCCACATGGCGCAGACCGGCTACCCGCTGCACATCGTGCACCACTACACCATCCGCCGAGAGGAAGCGCGCGACCTGACCGAGGTGATCGCCGGCGCCGGCCGCCGCGCCCTGGAACGCCTGCCGGACGCGCCGCGCCGGCGCATCGAGGACCTGCCCTACGCCGCCGTGGTGCTGCGCCGCCTGCTGCGCGCCACCGGAGCCCGGCGCGTGGTATTCAGCGCCAACGGCATGCGCGAAGGCTGGTTCATGCTGCGCCTGCCGGAGGACATACGTGCCCAGGACCCGCTACTGGCCGCCGGCGTGGACGACGCCGATCGGTTCGCCCGGGACCGCACCCTGCCCGCCAACCTTCTCTCCTGGACCGACCCGCTCTTCCCACGCGATGCGCCGGAAGCCCGCCGCCTGCGCTATGCCGCCTGCCTGATGAGCGACATCGGCAGCCGCGACCACCCAGAATTCCGCGCCGAGCAAGCCTTCCTGCGCATCCTGCGCCAGCCCGGCATCGGCATCGACCACCATGCCCGCGCCTTTCTCGCCCTGGCCATCGCCATGCGCTACGAGGCGGAGGCCGACGCCCCCTTCCTCCACCCCGCGCGCACGCTGCTGGATGTGGCCACCGCGCACCGAGCCGAGATTCTCGGCGTGGCGCTGCGCCTGGCCTACACGCTCTCCGCCGCCACCTCCGGCCTGCTCGCCGGCACGTCGCTACAGATCGCCGGCAACAGCCTCGTCCTGCGACTGGACGAAGCGGCCGGCGTGTTCTCGGGCGAATCCGTGTTCCGCCGCCTGGATCGCCTGGCCCAGGAAATGGGGCTGGACCCGGTGACCGAGCGCATGGCCAGCCGGGCCGCCTGATTCTACAGACCGAGTTGGTCCGCCAGGTCCATCACGTCCTTCGTCACAAAATCCCAGTTGCCGGTCGCCTTGGCGTCCGGGTTCGGGCGCGGGCCGAATTCGTAGGGCCGCGCGATGAAGGCCGTGCGCAACCCGCATTTCTGCGCCGCGCCCAAATCCCCGTTATGCGCCGCGCACAGCATCACCCGGTCCGGCGGCAGGTCCAGCAGCTTGCACATGCCCAGATAGGCTTCCGGCATCGGCTTGTAGGCACGGAACGTGTCAGACCCCAGAACGGTGTCCCACGGCATGCCGGCGCGCTTGGCCATGTTCAGCAGCAGCGCCGTATTGCCGTTGGACATCGGGCTGAGGAAGTAACGCTTCTTCAGCCGCGTCAGCCCGGGCACCACGTCCGGCCACGGGTTCAACCGGTGCCAGCCGCGGTTCAGATGCTGCAGGTCGGCTTCCGACAACCCCTTGATGCCGAACTGCACCACCAGCTTGTCCAGCGTTTCCCTGTGCAGCACATCCAGGCTGGTGAAGCCGCGCTCCCCCTTGCGGATCGGCTCCATCGCCGGCTGGTAGCCGCCGCGCCAGGCGTCGGTGAACGCCTCCCAGTCGACGCTGACGCCGCGTTCCCTGCCCCAGGCGGACAGCTCCGCGATCAGGCTGCCACGCCAGTCCACCAGCGTGCCGAACGTGTCATAGACCAAGGCGGATACATCGCTGGGCTTCATCGTCTGCTCCGTTGATTCAATGGGTGCGCAACCTCGCACCCTTCCCGCCACGCGGCAATCGCGTCAGCGCGCCGGCCGCTCCGCCAAGCGTGCCTCCAGCGCCCGCACCAGATCGGTCAGCTCCACGATCTCGCTTTCACGCATCATGTCGATCTTCTGGTGCAGTAGCTCGATTTCCAGCTCCGCCTTCATGTTCACGTCGTAGTCATGGTGCGCCTCCGCCCGGTCGATCGCCGCCTGGCGGTTCTGGCTCATCATGATGAACGGCGCCGCATAGGCCGCCTGGAAGGACAGCGCCAGGTTCAGCAGGATGAACGGATACGGGTCCCATTGCTGTACCCATGCCGTCACGTTCAGTACCATCCACGCCACCAGGATAAGACTTTGCGTGATGATAAAGCGCCACGACCCGACAAGCCCCGCCACCCAATCCGCAATGCGGTCACCCGTCGACACTTCGCCTTCGCGCGGCCGGGCTCGCGCACGCCGCGCATGGCGCAGACTGTGCAGCATCTGGATCTCGCTCTCGTGGAGCCGGTGCGCGAATTCCGAAATGGGGCTCATGCGATATCTCCTGGGGCCACCCGGCCGCGCTCTAACCCAGCAAGGTCCGGGCGATGATGTTCCTCTGGATCTGGTTTGTCCCTTCCACGATCTGCAATACCTTGGCGTCGCGGAAGTAGCGGTTGATGGGATAGTCGTCGGAAATGCCGGATGCGCCAAATAGTTGCACGGCGTCGGTCGCCACGCGCATCGCCGTATCCGTCGCATGACACTTGGCGATGGCGGATAGTTTTGCCAACTCGGCTCCGGATTCGCCCCCATCCACGGCGGACGCCGCCTGGTACACCAGGTTGCGCGCCGCCGCGATCTGGATCGCCATGTCCGCGATCATCCAGCGCACGCCCTGGAACTCCGCCACGTTCTGGCCGAAGGCATGACGGGACTTGATGAAGTCGATGGCGTGCTCCATCGCCCCCTGCGCCAGCCCCACGCCGCGCGCGCCGATGATAGGTCGCGCCTTGTTGAACGCCTCCATCACCACCTTGAAGCCGCGGCCCTCGCTGCCCAGCCGGTTCTCCTCCGGCACGAACAGATTGTCCATGAACAGCGGGGAGGACGGCACGCCGCGCGCGCCCATCTTCGGCTCCTTTCGCCCGATCGTCAGTCCGGGGCTGTCCGTCGGCACGATAAACAGGTTGATCACGCCGCGCTCATCCGCCCCGCCGACTCGCGCCGCCAGCAGGATGATGTCCGCTACCGCCGCGCCGGTGCACCAGATCTTCGCGCCGTTCAGCCGGTAGCCGCCCGGCACCTTCTCCGCCCGTGCGCGAATGCCCGCCACATCGGAACCCGATTGCGGCTCCGTCACGGAAAAGCAGGCACGCATTTCCCCGGTGGACAATTTCGGCAAATACAAATCCCGCTGCGCCTGCGTCCCGCCCGCCAAAATCGCGGAAAACGGTGTCCACTGCACCACCAGCAGGTAGGCGGTGTTGTAGCAAACGCGGCACAACTCCTCCACGGCGATGCACGCCGCCACCACGCTATCCATCCCGCCATAGGACGCCGGCAGCGGCAACGCGAACAGCCCCAGCTCGCGCAGGAGCGCGAACATGTCCTCCGGATACTCCGCCGTGGCATCGATGGCAGCGGCACGCGGTGCCACCTTCTCGTTCGCCACCCGCCGCACCAGGTCACGAATGCCCTGCTGATCCTCCGTCAGCTGCACTGACACGGCGCCTTATCCACGCTGCAGCAATTCAATCGACACATTCTCGGGCGCCCGCAAAAACGCGATGCGCACCCCAGGCCGGATCGTCGTCGGCTCCATCGTGAACACCACGCCCTTCGCCTTCAGCGCCGCCACGGTCGCGTCGATGTCCTCCACCCGCAGCCCGATATGGTCCAGCCCCTGGTACGGTGAATCCGGTGCCGGCGCCGTCTTGTCCCCCGGCGTCACCTCCGCGATGAAAATCGCCTGCCCGCCCAGGTTCAGATCGATGCGCGGCTTGCCCCCGGGCGCGGAGCGGATCACCTCCGCCCCGAACATCTCCTCGTAGAACTTCGCCGTCGCCTCCGGATTCGGGCTGCGCAGATGGATGTGTTCGAACGTGACCTTGGACATTTCCTCTAACCTCCAAACTTCTTCAGCATCCGGCCCCAATCCTCCACCGCATCCTCCTGCCCCGGCACGATCGGGATCACGAGCTGCGACAACCCGCCGTCACGCATCGCCTCCATCCGCTGCATGATGTCCTGCTCCCGCCCGGTGAACGTCGTGTGCCGGATCAGCTCCGCCGTCACGAACCGCTCTTCCTCCGGCTTCACGTCAATGCAATGCCCGGTATGGTTCATCAGGTAGCGCGCATCCGCCGGCTCGAACTTGCGCGCCGCCTCCACATAGCCCTGCAGCACACCCTTCACGCTGTCCGGCACCGGGGATGTGTTGATCCAGCCTTCCATGTCCACATCCGCCGCGCGGTGCAGCAGCACCGCCGCCCGCGGCCCGGCCTGGGCGCGCACGCGCGGGGAATCCAGCGTCTCGCCATCGCGCAGCAGGCAGCCCCACACCCAGGCGGAGGCATACAAATCGCTCCCCGCCCGGCCGTTGTCCGTCCACGTTTTCTTCATGCCGTTCAGCGCCGCCAGCCCATCCTCCACGCCGGACATCACGGTCTTCCACGCCGCGCCATGCCGCGCCGCCATCTGCCGCCCCTTCGGACCGAG
>Ga0315912_10001639_pt1 | contig 26476 bp, 14 predicted proteins | sample VfabasoilMG_FD_204469 | JGI IMG/M metagenome (GOLD analysis project Ga0315912, IMG submission 204469) | Garden soil microbial communities collected in Santa Monica, California, United States - V. faba soil | ecosystem: Environmental > Terrestrial > Soil > Garden | place: USA: California... | reverse complement strand
GGCGCGTGGGAGACGGCGATCTTGCCGGCGCGGGTGGCCGACTATGAGCCGAGTTGGCTCGACGCGCAGTGCCTCTCCGGGCGCCTGGTGTGGGGCCGCGCCCATCCACCGACGAGCAGCAAGGCGCTGCGATCACTGTCGACCACGCCGATCGTGCTGTGCCAGCGCGAAAACTGGCCCTGGTTGACGGGCGTGCCCGTGCTGACGGAGGGAGCGCCGGAACTCGAGCTGTCGGCGCTGGGCCGGGAGCTGGAGGCGCTCTTGCGCCGCAGCGGGCCGCGCTTCTTCCATGATCTACGCCGCAGCGTGGCGACGGCGACCGAGCTCGAGCTGGCGCTCTCCGAGCTGGTGGCGGCGGGCCGCATCAGCGCCGACAGCTTCAGCGGCATGCGTGGCCTGTTGCCCGCCAAGCGCCGGCAGCGCCCCGGCCGGCGCCCGCGCCAGCGGCCCAGCTCCGGCCTGGAGAGCGCGGGGCGCTGGTCGCTGCTCGAAGCGCTGGAGCCCCCGCCCACCGATCAGGTGGAGCGCTGGGCGCGCCTGTTGCTCGCGCGCTACGGGGTCGTGTTCCGCACGCTGCTGGAGCGCGAGAATGCGCCGCCGTGGCGCGAGCTCTTGCGCGAGTACCGGCGCCTGGAGGCCCGCGGCGAAGTGCGCGGCGGCCGCTTCGTGCAACGCCATGCGGGCGAACAGTTTGCTCTGCCCGAGGCCATCCCGCTCCTGCGCAGCCAGCGCAAGGAGCCCACGGCCGGGAGCGAGGTGTGCCTGAGCGCCTGTGACCCGCTCAACTTGCTCGGTACCCTCCTGCCCGGCGAACGCGTCGCTGCAACTCCGAGCAATCTCTTGCTGTTCCGCGATGGCCTGCCGATCGCGGCGCTGGAGGGCGGCCAGGTGCGGCTGCTGGAGCCGCTGGAGGACGGTGCGGCCCAGCGCATCACGGCGGGCCTGCGGCGCGGCCCGACCGCCTTCGAGCCCGGGGGGATCGCGGGTCTCGGGCTTGGTTCTCGCCGCGCTTCGTGAGACAAGAGCGGCATGCTCGAGACGACGATCGCCGGAAGCCTACCGAAACCCGCCTGGCTCGCGGAGCCCGAGAAATTGTGGGCCGCCTGGCGCCTGAGCGGGGCCGAGCTGGAACAGGGCAAGCAGCGCGCCGCCCGCTTCTGGATGGAGCAGCAAGAGGCCGCGGGCATCGACGTCTTGACCGACGGCGAACAGTTTCGGAGCCACTTCGTCCACGGCTTCCTGGAGTCGCTTTCGGGCATCGATTGGGCCAAGAAGACGCGCATGGGCATCCGCAACGACCGCTACTTCGTGGACGTGCCCACCGTGACCGGACCGGTGAAGAGGACGCGCTCGGTGCACTCGGACGAGGTGCGCTTCACGCGCAGCGCTACGGGCAAGAAGCTCAAGTTCACGCTGCCCGGGCCCATGACCATCTGCGACACGATCGCGGACGGTCACTACGGCCGCCGCTCGGATCTGGCCATGGCGTTCGCCGACGTGTTGAACGAAGAGGCGAAGGAGCTCGAGAAGCTCGGCGTGGATACGATCCAGCTGGATGAGCCCGCCTTCAACGTATTTTTGGACGACGTGAAGGAGTGGGGCATCGACGCCCTGCACCGAGCAACGGCGGGGCTCACCTGCACCACGGCGGTACACATCTGTTACGGCTACGGCATCGACGCCAATATCCAGTGGAAGAAGACCCTGGGCAGCGAGTGGCGCCAATACGAGGAAATCTTTCCCGCGCTCAACGCCAGCCGCATCCATCAGGTGTCGCTCGAAGCCGCCAACTCGCGCGTGCCGCTCTCGCTCTTGCGGTTGCTCGGAGACAAGCAGCTGATGGTCGGCGTGATCGACGTCGCCTCGACGGAGATCGAAACGGCCGAGCAGGTGGCGGCGCGCATCGAATCGGCACTGGAGCACGTGGGCGCCGAGCGCCTCATGCCCTGTACCAATTGCGGTCTGGCGCCCCTGGCGGAGCAGATCGCGGTCGGCAAGCTCGGCGCGCTGGGCGCCGGCGCTGCGCTGGTGCGGCAGCGGTTGCGCTAGGGCGCGTTCTGGGACGCCCGGAGCCCCGAGCTGCCGCCCGCTGCCGTAGGGCGTGGGCCCGGCCCCCTCTTTTCTTCGCTGCGAGTCGCCCCGAGGTGTGACGGTGGTCGCCTTGCTGAGCCTCGGGTGATGGCGTAGCGTCCCAGAGTGTCACGAGCGAGATATGGGAGCCTGTGCGCGCTGGCGCTGCTCGGTTGCGCCGACCACGACGTCACGACGCTCGGTGGGGGCGCCGTGCCGCCCGGGTCGGAGGCGCCCGCGTCACAGACACTGCAGCGCCTGGGCGAACCAGATAGCGTCGACGCGGCGTGTCGGCTCGTCGGAGTGGCGGCCGCCAATCTGGGCGCGGCCGCACCGGACGCAGCGAGCCGATGTGAGGCCGTGGTGGACGATTGCCGAGACACCCTGGCCGGCTTCGACGCCCCCGCCGACGTCGCGGTGCCCGACGGCAACCTGGAGGCCCTGCTCGGCTGCGAGCTCAGCCTCGCCGAGCTCGACGCGTGCGTGGCCGGCGTGATCGGCAACGCGCGCGACGCCTATGCCGGCTCGCTCGACTGTGGTGCCGAGGCGGCGCCAGCGCCCGATGCGCTCGGTCTGCTCGCCAGCCCCGCCTGTTTCATCGTCGCCCTGCGCTGCCCGCAGATCCTGATGTCGCTCGGCGCTCTCGGCCCGCGCTAGTCCCTCGCCTCGATCGAACCGACTAGCGCAGCTCGGCCTCGAGCCGATTCAGCTCGGCCTCCAGATGCTTGGAGGTGATGGGCTCGGCGCTGCCCCGTGTCTCGCCGGGCGTCTTGGCGGCCTCGGACGTGGGAGCTGGGGCGGCCGAGGCAACCGCTGCCGAAGCAGCCGTGCCGGAAGCAGCGGCACCGGAAGGAGCCTGCGCGCTGGGGGGCACCGCGGGAGCAGGCGCGCTCGGTACGGGGGCCACCGGCGCGGGTTCGATGCGTTGCACCACTTGCTCCGGCGCGGCGACTGTCGCCTTCGCGGCCACGCGACTGCCGGCGTCGGAGTTGGCGCAGCCGCTCGCGATCGCGAGCGACAGACCGGCGAGCGACACACCCGCCCAGGAGCGAGAGGCCTGCCGTCGCGAGGCCCCCTTCAGCCCAGCCTTCTGAAACCGGGCGACGCGCCCGCTGCCCTTGCTGCTCATGCCTTGCCTCCCTCCCCGTCACCCGACTCGAGCATGCGATCGCCCATATCACGAACGGTGGGGGGCCAGAAATAGCCGCCCGAGATCAGCCCCAGGGTCAGGAATGTCCTTGGGCGAACCTCGATAACACCTGGCGGGCGCCCGCCCGGCGCGGTGTGCTAGGACACCCGCCCCCAAAAGAGCCAACAGTGCCCCCCGACGGACCGGACCCGACGACTGCTAGCGAACTCGAGTGGCCACTGCTGCTCGAGCGCATCGCCGCGCGCTGCCAGAGCGAGGTCGGCGGGCGCACCATCCGCAGTCTGCAACCGGAGGCGACGCTGGAGGCCGCCCGCGCACGCATGCAACGCACGCGCGAGGCGATCGAGTTGAACGCACTGGCCCCGCTGCCAGCAGCCCGCATCGACGACCAGGCACAGGTCCTCGACCAGGTGGCCCGGGGCTCCGGGCTGGAGCCGAGCGAATTGTACGCCCTGGCCACCATGCTCGAGCTAAGCGGGCGGATCCGCGAGTACCTGGAACGGCACGCGGCCGCCGCGCCCGCGCTCGCGGATTGGCTCGCCACCTCCCCCGCCCTGTCGAGCGTGCAGGAACTCATCATGCGCTCGATCGGGCTGGACGGCGCCATTCTGGACGGCGCCTCCTCGGGCTTGCGCCGCGCGCGGCAGCGCGCCCAGGAGCAGCGCAAGGAGCTGCGGCAGCGACTGACGGGCTTGCTCGGTCGCTTCGCCGAGGCGTTACAGGGCCAATACGTCGCCGAGCGCGACGGTCGTTACGTGCTGCCGGTGCGGTCCGACGCGCCCTTCCGCGTGCAAGGGCTCGTGCTCGGCTCGAGCGCCTCGGGGGGCACCCTGTACGTCGAGCCGAGCGACACTCACGAGCTCGGCAATGTGGTTCAGGTCGCCGAGGCCGAGGTGCGGGTGGAAGAGGCGCGCGTGCTGCGCGAGCTCAACCTGGCCGTGTCCGCCCAGCTGGAGCAGGTGCGGCGCGCCCAGCTGGTGTGCGTCGAGGCGGACTGTCTGCGCGCGCTGGCCGCGTTTGCCGAGCAGAGCCAGGCGATCGCGTTCGTACCTCAGGCGGAGTCGCGGCTCACGCTGCGCGCCATGCGCCATCCGCTGCTCCAGGGCGAGCTCGGCTCGGTCGTGCCGAACGACCTGTCCTTGAGCGCCGGACAAGGCCTGATCCTCTCGGGACCGAACGCCGGGGGAAAGACCGTAGCGCTCAAGTGCCTGGGGCTCGCCGCCTGGATGGTGCGCGCGGGCATCCCCGTCACGGCTGCCGAGGGCTCGTTTGTCGGCTGGTTCGATCCGGTGTTGGCCAACGTCGGCGACAACCAGTCGCTCTTGCATTCGCTCAGCACCTTCAGCGCGCACATCGCCCGCGTCAGCGCTTGCCTCGCGCAGGCGGGGCCCACGACCCTGGTGCTGGTCGATGAACTCACCGGCGGCACCAATCCCGTGGAGGGCGCGGCGCTGGCCTGTGCGGTGGTGCTGGCGCTCTTGGAGCGCGGCGCCGCCGTGTGCGCCACCACGCACTACGAGCAACTGGAGTCGCTCGCGGCCACGGACCCCCGTTTGTGCAACGCCGCCGCCGGCTTCGATCGCGAGCGGCTGTTGCCGACCTTCCGCATCGAATACGGAGCACCCGGCGCCTCCAGCGCGCTGCTCGTGGCGCAGCGCTTCGGCATCGAGCCCGCGATCATCGCGCGGGCGGAGGCGTTCTTGCCGGCAGAGCTGCTCGACCGGCGGGCGCTCGAGCGCGAGCTCGACGAGCAGCGCGGGCGGCTCGCGCAGGCGACCGCCGAGGTCGAGCAAGAGCGGCACAAGGCGGCCGAGCTCACCCACAAGGCGGCCGAGCTCACCCGCGAGCTGGAGCGCGAGCGGACGCGTCGAGTGCGCGACGAACGCGGACGGTTGACGCAGGAGACCCAGAGCGTGCTGGACGAGGTGCGTCAGGCGCGCGCGCGGCTGCGGCTGGCGGAGGCTCGGCTCCAGCAGACGGACCCGGCGGCGGGCGGGCTGGAAGAGGCGCACCGCGCGGTCAATGAGGCGGCGCAGTTCGTCGCCATCGGCGGCAAGCTGCGGCGCGCCACCGCCGCGCTCGATCCCGCGCCGCCGCCGGAGCTCGGGCGCGTGCGCTGGGAAGATCTCGAGACGGGCACGCGCGTCACGCTCACCGGTCTCGGCACGTCGGGCCTCGTGGTGGCCAAGCCGCGGCGCGATCAGGTCACCGTGGCGGTCGGCGCGATGAAGACCACGGTCAGCGTCGAGGCGTTGAGCCTGGCCACCGGCGGCGCGCGCGTCGCTGCGCCGGTGAAGGCGCAGCCCAAGCCCAGCGAGCGCAAGCGCAAGGGCGAAGTGGCATCGGAGGCCGTCGCCGAGCGAGGGCCCGATCCGTTGCGCACGCCGGTCAACACGGTGAACCTGGTCGGGCAGCGCGTCGAGCCCGCCCTGGATCGCCTCGACACCTTCATCGATGGCCTGCTCCGGATCGGCGAACCGGTGGGCTTCGTGCTGCACGGCCACGGCACCGGCGCGCTCAAGAATGCCGTGCGGGAGCACCTCGCGCAGCACCGCTGCGTCGCGCGCGCAGAAGCCGCCGGACCGGACGACGGCGGCGACGCCTTCACGGTGCTCTGGCTGGGATAGGGCCTCGTGGCTCGGCCCGGAGACGAACGACGCGACCCTGGCTCTAGCCGGCGAGCGCTCGGCTCACGGCGCCCCGTCGTTGACCCAGTCCTTCAATTGTTGCAGCAGCGCCGCCGGCAGAGGCCCACCGATCTTGAGGGTTTGATCTGCGATGGCGTCGGGGGTGCAGCCGGGGAAGCTGGGATTGTCGTAGCCGGCGCGGACGTCCTCGTCGAGCGAGGCCACGAGCAGGCTTTGCTCGGCGGTGGCGCCGAGGAACGGCACGCCGTTGCAGCCGGCATTGTTGCCGATCAGGCCGGCGGCGGTGCGCTTCAGGGTCGTATGGGCGGCGTCGCGCGTGGACCAGTTCTGCGTGGTCTCGATGCCATCGACGCGGCCCGGAGCGCCCGGCGCGTGGCAGCCGGAGCAGGTCTGGAACTCCTCGGATTCGTAGATGCTGGTGAAGGCGTCGCCATCGCCTTCGAGCACGTCATCGATGGTCTCCCCGCAGCCGAGCGCGAGCAGCGACGCCGCGGCGAGGCAAATGCCGGCGAGGCTACGATAGGCGCCCAGCGGTGCGGCGCTACGGTTCGGCAATGAGATACGAGAAATGCAATTCAAGGTCACGGACTTCTCCTCAATCTAACTAAGGTTCGAGTCTCTCGCCGAGCTTCAGCTCAGTCAGGTACGTCTTGAACAGGAAGCGCTGCTCGGCCCAGCGCGGGTTCCGGTACTTGCAGATGACGGCATAGGCGCGGCCGAGTTCGGAGAGCAGATTCCTCTGCAGCTCCGCACGGGGCACGCCGCGGTACAGGTGGAGTTCCGCGTAGTCGCGAATCAACGCCAGACCGGCGTCGTTGACCTCGCTGCCGGTGCCCGCGTCGTACGCGTCGGACAGCTCCAGGCCGCGTTCGACGGCGCGGGTGGCGGCGCCGGGGTCACCCAGCGTATCGTGAAGCTGGGCGAGGTGGTGGTAGGCCTGGGCGAGCTCGAGGCGGTCCTCGTCGGCCTGGCTTTCGCCCAGGCGCTTCTCGAACAGTTCGACCCGCAGCGCCATGGCCTGCCGGGCGGCTTCAAAGTGGTGGAGGGCGCGCTCGGCGCTCGCGCGCAGGCCGGCGACGAGCGCTCGATACTGGATGCGCGTGTACTGGTAATCGTCGATCAGGGACTTTTGCCAGACCACGTCCGGCGTCGGGTAGAGCTCCTTGCCGTCGCCGAGAACCTGCTCGGCCCCGATGAGCGACTCGAGCGCCTGTGCTGGCTGCCCGCTCTCGAGCGCGCTGGCGGCAAATACGACCTTGGCTTTGACGTGATTGAGCGGCAAGGCCTGCGGGTCGCGCGCGAGCAGCGCATCGAGCTCCGCATACGTGTCGCGGGCTCTGCTGGCGTCTCCCGTGGCGGCCAGCGCGAGACCGCGCCGGTCGACGACGAGCGCCGCATAGGGACGTAGGGCGGGCACCTTCTCGAGCAGCGCGCTGGCGGCCAGCATCTGCTCCTGAGCGAGCGCGTCGTCGCCCATGTGCCAGGCGCTGCGCGCGATGGCGACGCGCAGACCGAGCGTTTCCTCGGGCCGCACCTGCGGCAGTTCCTGGCGGCGGCGCAGGTAGCGGAGCGCAGCCCCATGGTTGCCGAGCGAGGCCTGGAGCAGGCCGAGCCGGTGCAGCAATGCCGCCGTGAGCCGTTCGTCGTTGCGCGCCAGATCGAGCGCGAGCAGATACTGCCGGTTGGCGTCCACGGCGGCCTCGCGCGAGCCGCTGCGCCGGGCCCGCTGGTGCAGGGCGAAGCCCCAGAGTTGATGGACCTGAGGCTGCTTCGGCAGCTGGGCGGCAACGCGCGCGAGCAACTCGACCACCTGGCTCACGTCCCGATCGTGGCGCCCGGCGTCCGTCTGCCGGGGCAACTCGCGGGCGATGCGGTACGCCTGGACGAACAGAAGGATGGGGCTGTCAGGATCGCGCGCGAAGCGCTTGGCATACACCCGATCGAGGTCCTCGAGCGCCAGCGCCTGGCTCTGCTTCGCGGGCTTGCCCGCGCTCGTGGCAGTATTGACCTGGCCATCGCCCCCCGCCTCGGCGAGGCGTGCCTCGACGAAGCCGATGTGTGCTTCGAGGGAATCGGTGGCGACCGTGGCGCCGTAGAAGTATCCGCGCGACTCGTCCAGGCGGCCCTGCCTGCCTTCGCCGTAGGCCCGATCGAGCACGATGTCGTTGTACAGGGCTTCGGCGTACTTGCGTTCGGGGGCGCTCTGCCGGAGCGAGCTCGCCCAGGACGTCACGAACTGATACTGCAAGTACTCGTTGCCGACGCTGGCGGCGGCGCGCAGCGCGGAGAGCACGAGCGCGCGGCGGCGATCGGCGTCCTTGTTCTGCGTGTACAACTCGAACAGCCGGGCGCGCACGGCCTCCTGGGTCGAGTCATCGAGCGGCACCAGCGACCGCTCCACCTCCAACAACAGGCCGAGCTCACTGCTCGGGTCGACCTGCGCCTGGGCGGCACTGATCGCCTCGACGCGCACGGCTCGGCTCTTGCCCCGTACGAGCTCGCGGACGAAGCGCTCCGCGTACTCCACACGCTGGGCGGTATCCAGGCTGCCCAGTGCCGACAGCACGCCGAGCACGTCGAGCAGCGGTTCTCGTTCGGCGCGCAGGCGGTAGAGCCGCTCCGCGCGCTGCGCCACGAGCGGGGCCAGAAGGGGTTCCTCGATCTGTGGGAGAGCGAGCTTTCGGAAGGTCTCGAGCGCGGCCGCCTTGTCGCCGATGTCGTCCTGGATTTCGCTGATCACGAGCAGCGACAGCTGGGCCACCCGGGCCGGGGCCGATGGCAGCGCCGCGTCGAGCGCGGCCGCACGCGCGCGTTCGCTCTGGATGTACTCGGCGCTGGTCTCCCCCCGGATCAAGGCCAGATCGGCGCGCCGGTGGCGTGCGAGCTCGCCGAGGACGTGGCCAAAGAGGCGCGCGTCCGCGCTGACCAGGCGCCGCTCGGAGTAGTAGATCGCCGACTCGTACTCGTCGAGCGCGAGGTGGAACCCGATCATCTCGAGCAGGATCGGCTCCTTCGCCTCCGCCTTTTCGGTGAGCACGAGCCGGCGTCCGGCCAGCAACAGGCGTGTTCGTAGATCGCGTGCCGCGGCGGACTCTCCGAGCAAACGCGCCATGTCCCACTCGTGGGGCACGGCGCCGTCGAGCGGCAGCGCATAGACGTCGAGCGAGCCTTCATGGCTGCAGCTGACGATCAGCTGACTTTTCGCTGGCGCCGGGTAGTGGCAATCCCAACGGGCGCTGGTGAGCTGTTCGGGTTCATCCGTGGCCGAGATCGGGTTGTTCTGCCCGGCGTGGAAGGGCACGCGAAAGATGACGGCGTTGTCGTCCCCGTCGATCTGTCCGTCTCGGTTGGTATCGTTCAGGAACTGCGTAAACTCGAGGAACTTGCCGTCGGTAGTAAACGTGGCCGAGCCGGTGACGCCGGGCAGGCGAGGCTCGTAGAGGACGGGCGGTGCCTGCATGCCGAGGCGTTGCAAACCCAGGCCCAGCGCGGCGCGTTGCGCGAAGGTGATGCCGACCTCCTTCGACGCCTTGTTCACCGGGATGTAGGCGAGCCAACCCCGGTCCGGCGAGAGGGCCACGGCCACCATGTTGCGAGCCAAAAGCAGGCTCGGTTTGGCGCCGTCGATCGGCATGCGCAGGAGCTGAAAATCCCCGTGCAGGCCCGGGCGCGAGAGCACGGCGAGCGAGCTCGAATCCCACCACACCACCATCAGCTCCGCGGAGTCCGCGTTCGTCAGGCAACGTGCCGCGCCGGCCTTGCCCTCCTCGAGGTCGCGCACGCAGACATCCCCCGTCGAGTCACTCTCGAACGAGAGGTAAGCGATGTGCTTGCCGTCCGGTGAGAGCTGGGGCCAGGCGGCGTCGCCGAGGCCGCCCGAGAGCGTCACGGGTGCGCTCTGGACCGGGGACTGGCGCAGGATGTCGAGCGTTCCGCTGGCGTCGCTCACGAAATAGAGCGAGCGCTCGTCGCGGTCGAGCACCCCCATCAGGTCGCTGGATGCGCCTGCGGTGAGCCGTACGGGCTCGCGGATCGCGCGCGGCACCTCGGCTCGCGCCGCCTCGGCCCGCGCTGGCGCCCCCCCGAACCACAGCGTCCCGAGCAGCGGCAGAACGATGGCGAGCCACACTCTGCCGTACGCCCTCAGCACGATTTCGGGCCCCAGCTGCCCGCGCTCGCTTCCACCAGGCCTCCGCACACCACCTGCTGGAGGTGCAACTCGCGCCACACGGGCTGAACGCGTTCGATGCTCAGCTGGCGCGCGTTGGCCAGCAACTGCCAGAGCTGTCGGCGGTGCTGGTTCTCGCGCTCGAGCACTCGGGCCACCTCGGCGGCATCGGCCGCGCCCACGCATTCGTTCGGTCGGGGCTCCAGCAGCCCCGAGAGCCCCTCGCCAATGCACTTCTGCAACAGCAGGCGGTCGACGGCGTCGGCGTCCGCCGCGCTCTGGACGTAGAGCTCTGCGAGCGCGCCATCTCGCTGCCGTGGGTCACGCCCCGCAGTCCGCGCTTCGCCGACGAGGGGTTCGGGCGCAGGCGACAGGCTCGCTTGCTGCAGCTCGTTTTCGAGCGCGGGGTAGCCGCCGGCGGCCTGCTGTTCGAGCGCGGTCTTCTGATCGGTCACGACCACCTGCGGTGCGACGCAAGCACCCAGGAGCGCCAGGGCGGTGAGGCATTTCCAGAGCTTTTTCATCGTTCGACGCGCGCCTCCCGCTCCAGCGCGCTGGCGCCCTGCCGCGCGCTTTGCCCCGAGTCGGCACCCGGTTCGGGCGCTGGCGAGCTGTCCGCGCCGCGCCGCGTGTATGCCGCGAAGCTGGGCGCGACATACTTCTGCAGGATCGGCCCCAGCGGAACGGCCCTGATCTCGTTGATGCGTACCAGCTGCGCGAGCCCCCCCAGCTCGACCTTCGTGTCCACGGCACCATCGTGGAGTTGGAAGCGCACGAATTTGGGGTAACCGAGCGTCAGGCCCTGGCGTACGCGGTTGGCGTTGGCCGACTCGTGAAATGGGTCCAGCACGTCGAGGATGTCCTCGATGTGCTCGCGAGAGGCGCGCACGACCTGCACTTTGCCGTCCAGGGTCATCGCCCTGGGCACGAACTGGAGTGCCAGGTTGGCGTCGAAGACGTCCCGGCTCTTGCCGGACCGGACGCCCGTCGCGTTGAGGCGCAGACGCGCGATAGGATCTCCATCCCGATACGCGACGTGAACCTGACCGACGATCTGGCCTCCCCCGTAGCCCGCTTGCAGCTGATCGATGAAGAAATCCGCGCGCTCCAGCCGCACGTTGGCGGCGATGGGCCCCAGCGGCGCGAAGCCGCCCAGCCGCAGCGAGCGCACCGTGACGAAGTCGTTGCTCGCGACGAACGGATGTACGTCGAAGAAGCGAGTGTCGGAGAGCGGGCTCGTGCGTGGACCGGCACCGACCACCGGCCCCGAGTCGAGCAGCGCAAACTCCTGCAGCACCGGCAACGTGCCGTTGAGCTCCTCGACCGAAAAGGAGCCATCCTTCTGCGTGAAAGAGACCTGCTTGGCCTCCAGCGCCGCGAGCAGCCGGTAGCCGAGCAAGGCGCCGGACTCGACACGAAATGGCAACGCGAGACTGCCGCGCGCATGGGAGGCGACGCCCAGCAGCTCGAAGGGCTCCAGCTTCTGCTCCAAGCGCCCTTCGAACGACAGCGCCTCGCGCCCCGCAATGGTCTTGTTGCCCTGCTGGCTCGCCGGGGACAGGAGCTCGAGCGTGCCCGCCGCGCGCAGCTGGCTACCGGAGGCCGGATTGTCCAGCGACAGCTGCCGCAGGAAGATCGAGCGCAAGCGATCGATCTGCAGGTTGCTCGACAGACTCAGGCGCCGGACCGGAAGATTCGGCAGCCAGGACTGCGCAGCGTGGCCGAGGGCCAGTGACGAGCGGACGTCCACGACGCCGCGGTCCGGTGCCGACTCGAAGGTCGCCGAGAGCTTTTGATCGACGTCCTCGAGGTGCAGCGAGGTGCCGCCGCCCTCCAGGCGCAGCTCCCCGAGCTGGAGGCGTGCGCTGGCGCGGCCACCGTCCGCGGCACGATGGGTGCTGGCGAGCTCGAGCTCGAGCTTCGGAATGCGCAGCGAGCGCCCCGCACCGCGATAGTCGAGGCCCTCGAGCTCGAGCCGTGCGCTCTGGGTGCCCTGGGCCGTGCCCAGCGGATGTTCCGTCGCAGTGGGCAGCGCGCCGCCTCCCGGGCGCAGCAGCCCCGTGAATCGCCCGCGTGCCGAGGCCGTGAGCCGCGTGCCCAGGAGCTGCACGTTGCCCGCGCGCGCATCCATTTCCGTGGCCATGGCGGCGAATGCCTCGAGCCTCTCGGCGCCTAGCCCGAGCGTGTACTCGAGGCCGCCGGTCTCGCGGTCGAAGTGGGCGTCCAGGTTCGAGTCGAGCCGGGCGCCGCGCTCGCCCCGTAGGCTCGTCGCGAGCGAAAGCGCGCCGGCGGCTGGCGCTGCGTCGCTGCGAACCTGCAGGGCCAGCGTGCCTGGCACGCGCGATCGGGCGAGCGTGAGCGACGCGCCCGTGACGTCCAGCTGCAACCGATAGCGGTCGCGCTCCAGCTTTTGAGCGACCAGCGATACGCCCTCGAGCGTGCCGCGAGTGCCACCTCCCACGTCGAAGCGCCCGAGGCCTCCTCTCAGCTCCGCACGCGCGGTGCCCTCGCGTTCCGTCCGCCACAGGAGCGGCTCTGCCGCCTCGAGCTCGAGCTGCAAGCTCTCGATCGAACGCTCCCCCGCCTGCAAAGACGCGAGCGTCAGAGTGCCCGCGAGGCGCGACAGATCGAGGGGGAGCGTCGATTTCAGTTCGATGCCCGAGGCGGCAAGCGTGGCGCGCGTGGCTCGTCCCTCCAGGACGCGCAGCTCGGGCACGGACAGTGACAGCGCGGCATCCCCCTGAACACCGAGCTCGCTGCTGGCGTCCCAGGCGAGCCGCTCGACCGCTGCCCCCGCCGCCACGTTCCGCAACCGGGTGCGCTGCGCGGCGTCGCTCGCTTCGAGACTGGCCAGCGTGAGCGTGCTGACGACCCGGGGGAACCGCCGAGCGAGCCATTCAGCGAGCGACCCGCTCGCGCTCACCTGCAAGCGCGCCGAGCGAACGTCGACGAGCTGACCCGCGGCGGCGCGCAGGCGCGCGGAGGCGATGGCCAGGCTGCTGTCCGCATCGACCTCGAGCCCGCTGCCCTGCTCGCGCGTCGTGCCGCTCAGTTCCAGCGTCGCGCCGTTCAGCTCCGCGTGTACGCCGGCCGCCGTCGCGCCGGCGCTGGCGGCCTTCAAGCTGGCCTGAAAGCGGCCACCCGCCGGCTCGAAGCGGCCTTGCCCGAGGACGGAGACCTCGCCCAGGCGCGCGCTCGCCTCGGGCTGTTCGAGCGCAGCCCCACGCAGCTGGCCGCTCCAGTCGATGACCCCGGCGACGCGCGCGCCGTCCCAGTCGAGCTCGATCGCCTTGATGTCGAGCGCCAGCCCCTCGAGCGACACGCCGTCGATGGCGACGGGCAGCTCGTCGAGCGCGACGTGAGCGGACCCACTCGTCACGGCACGCAGGCCGTCCGCGTCGAAAACATCCGCCTGGGCGCTGAGCGCCAGCACGTTCCCCAGGACGCGCAGCGACGCGACCGACAGCGTGGTCTTGCCGGTGGGAGCGTCGGGCCGCACGTTCGCGTCCAGGGCGAGCAACTCGCCCTGCCAGGGCCAACCGGCGGCGATGTCCTGGCGCACCAGGCTCACGCGCACCCCGAGCGCCAGCGACGCCGCGTCGGCCGCCTGCACGCCGGCGTCGACCTGTAGCTCGGCGCTGGACGAGCGCCCGCCGTCGCTCAGCTCGATGCGCAGCGGCGCACCGAGCGCACGCAGCTGGGTGCCCTCGAGCGTGTGCTCCCCGGCGCGGACAGCCCCACTCAATGCCAGGCCCCGGAGCGTGGAGACCCGCGGCGCCGCGCCGGCCTGCAGCTCCACGAGCCGGGCGCTGACCTGGCCCACCTCCAGCGCGTCGAGCCGTACACTCGGCAGCGTCGAGAGCAGCTGCGAGGGGCGCGCGGCAGGCTGGGGCTCTGCCTCTGCCATGGGCGGAAACAACTCCGTCAACGTCGTGCGGCCACTCTCGTCGCGCACCACCGCGACGTCGACACTGCCCACGCGCAGGCTGCTCAGCGAGCGATGGCCGAACGCGAAGCGCCAGAGCGGCGCTCGCAGCTCCAGGTCCGAAACGCGAACGAAATCCGGGGAGCCCGCGGCCAACGCTGCCGGAGTGAGCAGACGCAGCGAACGCGCGCGCAGCCCCTCGGTCGGCGACAGTTCGACCCCCTCGTAGTCGATGCCCAGGCCGAACTGCTCGCGCGAGAACGCCTGCACTCGCGATTTGACCCACGGACGATCGAGATCTCGGACGATGAACCAGAGGGTCAGTACGGCGCAGGTGCCCAGCACGACCGGGACACCGAGCCCGGCCACGAGCCAGCGCCCCCAGTGCCGCCGCCTCGCTGGCGGAGCAGTGCGAGCCGGCCTGGGCGCCTCCGAATCGAATTCCGGCGCGGGGCCATGGAGCGCCATGTGGGGAACTTAGCGCGCGTGCCCCGAAGATTGCAGCGTTACCGACTCCAAAGCACACCGGTCCGCACCCGCGGCTCGGTCGGCAGGAGGGTCGAGGGAAAGGCCGGCGGGGCCTGGCGGCTCAGAGCCGTGACGGCGCCACGGCGCCCAGCGCGAAACAGTAGAAAGCGCCGTAGCCACCGCCAGCGCCGACGCGAAAATCGCCCGCGGGTGCGCCCTGGCCGCCGTCCACGTCGGGGCCGGGCTCGCAGCCGCTGATGGTGTGATCGCCGATCCAGCGTGCGCCGAGCGCCGCGTCGCCGCCAAAGCCCGCACCAAACTCGCGCGGCCAGGAGTGCCCCACGGGGATCTGCCCGCCCACGCCGGCGAGGTTGCCTTCGCGGCCGTGCACGGTCTTGGACGTCCAGTCGTTGCAGGTGGCGATCGCGCCGCTCTCGCCGTCGTCGTACAGCCTGCCGCAGCTGTCGGAGCCGGTGAGCGTGTCGTGGTTGTCCTGTCCGGTGACGCGCGCCTCCTCTCCGTTTTCGTCGCTGAACATCCGCTTCAGCGGCGCCGCCGCCCCGCTCGGTCGCCCGCTCTCGTCCGGCAACAAGCCGCGCAAGTCCCGCGCGAACAGCACGCCGTTGTAGTCGTACCAGGGGCCCGGCCCCACGCGGCCGATGGCGTCCACGCGCTCGCCGCTGCTCGTGCCGGACGAGCTGAGGAACGCGCGCCACACCTTGCGATCGCGGGGGCTGGCGCGCCGCGCGAGCATGCTGCAGATCTCGTCGGCGCCGCGCAGCCCGCCCAGGTCTCCGCCGTAGCCGAGCGCGGGGTCGGGCGCGGGCGCGTATTGTCCTGCGCGGAGCCCGTACAGCCCTGCCTGGCTGGTGACGAAGAAGCTGAAATGCGGCAGGGGATCCTCTGGACCGCCAGCGTCGGGCAGGGTGGCCTCCGGCGGCGCCTCGCTCACCACGCCGTCCAGCGAGCACGAGCGCTGCGCCTCCACGTTGGGGTCGGGCGGGGGCGACAACCGGATGTCCTCATCCGGCCCACACGCGAGCAGGCTTGCTACGGCGAAGCACACCCAGCACAGGTAGGCTGGCGCTGCGCGGCTCCCGCTGGGTACCGCACGCCCCGTTCCGTGCTGTTCAGCCCTCATCGCTAGCATCAACGGTCGCGACCCTCGTGGCCCAAAGTGGGCGAAACCGCGGGGTGATTCCGCCCCCCAGGCCGTGCTCGGCGGCGCCGGGCTCAATGCCAGCCCAGGGCCGCCGTACAACCACTCTAGGCCCCTCGTGCGCGCTCGCTCCTCATCGTACCGCTTTGGTGCACCGCTCGGGGTAGCGCTGCTCCTGACGCTGCACCCCCTCCTGTTCGCTGGCTGCGCCGCGGAGGAAGCCCCGGACCTCTCTTCCCCGACGCGGCTGCAGAGCGAGCCCCCCGACATGCCCTACGCTCCCTGCGCCAGCGAGGAGCAGGTCGGCGAGTTCACGATCGAGCGCGGCCCAGACTACACGAGCGTCGAGGGCAAGGTGTACGACGCCACCACACCCAATCGTGTGGCTCAGCTCGAAGCTCGGGACGGCGAGTGTCAGCTGCTCAGCTTGCCGGCGTTCAGCTGCAATCCGGCCTGCCCGGTGTCGACCGAGACGTGCGGCCCAGACGGCCTGTGTTTGCCGCTGCCGCAGCCGCGCAGTGTCGGAGCGGTGCACGTGAGCGGGATGGTCGTACCCGTCGAGCTGAGCGCCAATGCGGTCACGGGCGGCTACCGACCGCGCGGTGCCCAGCTCCCCCACCCCGGGTTCGAGCCGGGCTCGGCTCTCACGCTGCAAGCCAGCGGCGGCGATGTCGACGCCTTCGAGCTGTGGGGCTGGGGCATCTATCCGCTGACCGAGGTCGACGCGCCCGTCCAGGTCAACGCCGGTGCCCCCACCGCGCTGGGCTGGTCAGCGCCCGAGACGCCCGGCCCCGCCCGCATGCACGTGAGCCTGAACGTGAACAATCACGGTCGCAACAACGCCTGGATCGAGTGCGACTTTGCCGACGATGGCGCCGCCGAGATCCCGGCGGCGCTGCTCGATGCGTTGCTCGCGTTGGGGCAATCGGGCTTCCCCACCGTGAGCTTCAGCCGCCGCACGGTCACCTCCAGCGAGCTCGACTGGGGCTGCGTGCAGCTCGCCGTGTCTTCGACCGTATCCGCTGGAGTGTCCCTGGGGGGCCTCACCTCCTGCAACGACAGCAGCATGTGCCCGGCGGACCAGACGTGCCGCCCGCTGGAACGCTTCTGCGAGTGAGCTGCCGCGGCCAGCCGGAGGCTGGCCAGGTGCTTGTCGCAACTCAACCTCACGTCACCGAGAAAAAAAGCCGCGTGGAGGAAGAGCTACCTCCCTCTCGCATGTCGACCTTGCCGGGCAGCTTCACCGACGCTTGCATCGCGGGCCTGCTCCTGTTCCCGGCGCGAGCCCGTTCCTATTCGAGGTCCACGTCCTGGTCGTTCACTATCGACACACCTCCAACTGAGCACCCGATAAACGTCGAGGGGACATGACTGACATTGCAGCTCAAGGCACGACATCCACGCCGGATGAAGGCTCACCGGTAGACGCACCAGCTTCGCAGTCCGTTCCGACTGGGTCTGCGTCACAGTTCCCCCGCGAATTGACGCAAGCACCTCCACCCGACGCAAACGAAGAGGAAGAGGTTGCATACCTCGTTGCCGGTCGGCTTGCTTCACAACTTCACGCGAGCGTCGAGGCATTCACCGGTAAGGAGCTAGCCGTCTACTCGTGGACGGCTGGGCACGACGCCGGTGGCTCGTGCAGCGCAAGTCTCGTGAAAGCCAAGGCGGGAAGAGGGAACTCGACGCGGCTCGTGCTCCGCTTGGGCTCCGAGCGCGGTTCGCACGAGTTCACCGTGCCCGTGAATGTGTATGGACAGAAGACCGGATGCGTTCGACTGCGCGTTACCGCGCTCGGCCGAATTCGTGATTGGCTCCTAGCTGACGCTGACGGCGCTGATCCGTGGCTAAGGGGCGAGCGCGTCCCGGAAGCATGCTATCCGAATCCAACGAACACACCGGGGCTCGAGCACGTCGGCCGGGTCTGGTATTCGACGGAGGACACGCGCAGTCAAAACATTCCGGTCTGCAAACGCAAACCATCTGAGTTGCCTGCTAGTGGTCCCCTGAGCAAGGCTTGGCCAAGGTTTGAAGGCGGGGACTCGCTCAAGCAGCGTTGGCAAACGCGCCTCTTTCCTCTGGGGCAGGAGCTGGCGTGCGAGGCATGGGGTGCTCACGTGCTGGCATTTGCACTTTGGTCAGTCCTCGTCGGCTTGCATCAAGACGCAGGCGCCGAGGACAACATCACAGTGGAGAGCGTTGGCCTGCCGGCTATCGACGCCTACTTCCCCAGACGCCCTGTCGACTTGCGAACAAGCGATGTGCTGCTCGCTCTCAGCAACAAGACGGAGGAGAGCCCAATATCGTTGAAGCTTCCGTGGCACGTCGTGGAAGCCGCGTGCGCAGCGCTCAATGCACGAAAGAACGTCATCTTCACTGGTCCGCCGGGTTGTGGCAAAACCAAACTGGCGGTGGCGCTCGCACGGATCGCCACCAAGGTGCCTCCACTGGTTGCCACAGCATCTCCAGCATGGTCGTCCGGAGACCTGATGGGGCGCTACGTTCCCAACCGCCAGGGGCGTGGCCTCGACTTTCATCCCGGGCACTTTTTGCGAGCCGTCGAGCAGGATCGCTGGCTGGTAATAGACGAGTTCAACCGCGCCAACACGGACGAGTGCTTTGGGGAGCTATTCTCGGTCCTCGCGGGCGATACCGTCGAGTTGCCCTTCCGAGCGCCGATTGAAGAGTCAGAGCCGGGAGTCGAGAGTGATGGCTCTCGCGATGGTATCGTTCGCGTGGTTCCTCCCGCACACGAAGGCGCCTCGCGTCGGGAATCCAGCTCGGGGTATCGAGACTACCAGGTGAGTCCGGCTTTTCGGGTGATTGGCACCATGAACGACGCCGACCGGGCAACTCTGCACCAGCTCTCGTTCGCGCTGCAAAGGCGCTTCGACATCATTCGTGTCGAAGCGCCGCCACCCAAGGTGGTCAAGGAGATCATCACGGACGGCATCAACGAGTTCTTCGACGAAGATGAAATGTATCGCTTCCGCGCCCACGGCGGCCAGAACGCGATGCGTCCGCGACCTAAGGTGCTATTGCGCCTGTTCTCAGCCTTATTCGCCAAGGAGGCCCGCGGCAGAGGGCGAGGAGTACACGCTGGCGAGCGCCGTTCTCGACCCTTCGGCGATCTCGTTTCGGAGCGCATCGTCGGCATCGCCACCGTATTGGACGTCCTCAGGCTCGTTTCCGAGGGCCTCCGCTGTCCGCTGCGGCCCGATCAAGGGGAGAATGTCGTTCAGCTGAGCGAAGGGGTCAGTGATTGGGAGGTCGTGGCAGCCTCGTATCTCGCCATGGGGCTGGCGCTCAGCGTATTCCCACAGTTCGAAGCTCTTCAAAGCGATGAGGACCTCGCCCGGGCGACTAAGCACACGGTAGACGCCTTTCGAGATTCATCCGGGACCAGCTTGCCGTTTGTGCGCATTCAGCCCAATGACGAAGAGAGTGCAACATCGACCTTTTTGGCGAGCGTCGAAGTGGCCGGCGGGCAGATGCTCGACCGTGACGAGGACGGCAGGATCACGATCCCCGAGTTTCTCATTGGCGAACTGAAGCGGCAGTTCGCCGGAACAGGCAGGGAAGAGCTCTTGGATCGCGCCATCGTGCGCGAACCACAGCCGAGTGAGCCGTGACGAACGACGACGAGCTGCAGCTGTTCGCCGAGCAAGCGGCCTGGATTGCGCCGCGCCTACCAGACCCGACGCGACGCGGCCTCATTTGCTGGCTAGGAACCCACCTCTCACAGGGGGCCGGCCAACGCATTGCCCGGTTGCTGCCCTTGGATCATGCCGTGCACCTGCGCGCCGAAGAGGCGATAGTCGAGCTGCTCGAGCGGCGTGTATTGAAAACACATCGGCAGCTCCTGGCAAACGACGCCATCGCCCGCGACGTCGACTGGCCAGTGACGCTGGAGCGGGCTGCGGGCATGACCCCGACAGTGTACTTCGAACGTCGTCCCATACAGATACCCGATCGCCCCTGCGTTGGCGCACTGGCAGCCCTGGCGCGCAGCTGGTTGGCGATGCTCGAGTTGGGCGAGGGCGAACACCACCGACGCCGGGAAGAACGGCTCCGCCGGACCCTTCGACGGGTGGGCCCAGTGACGGGAGCGCCTGGGTTCTCCCATCGAGTAGGGCGCAGCCTGTCGCAACTCGATGCTGCGGCAGCGGAACGCGTCAATCATATCCGAGCGGCCCTTCGCTTTTGGTCTGAGCGTTTTGACGCTTCGGACGCGGTATCACTGGTCCGCATTGGTCAAAAGCTGCGCAGTGACAGCATTAATAATCCCGATAACCTCCTCGAGGTGTCCGCTACATTGTCGATCTGCCGCGCGGCGTGTCAGCTGACCGAGTCCTGCGTTCCCAACCAGATATGGGAAGTCCATTCGCGGATTGGTCACGGTCGTACCGAGACCGTGATAAAGGCAGGCCCGCTGCGCTGCACGATCTACAAAGGCAAGCCTAGTCCGCGTCCGGAGCAGGAGGACCGTCTCAACCCGAGCTTGCGCCTGATGGGTCTCATGGTCCGCGGTGGCCAGCCTGACATCAACCTGCGCTTCGAGCGGGATAGATGCGCCGGAGCCGTCTATCTGCTTGGAGACGCCAAGCGCAACTGGACGGGTGACGGAGTGAACTACCTACGAACTGCCGTAGAAGCCGCCGCAGCCTACTCCCTCTCTTACTCTCACCTGCTCGGCATGTCCCGCGACAGCGCTCGTTCGGGCGCTGTGCGCGCGATTGTGCATCCCGCCGTGACGCTGTTCTGCCGGCGCTCCGTGCGTCATGTGCTGGGCATGGAGTCGACGGCGGACATTGTCGACCAGCTTCGCACGGCCCCCGAGCTGCCGCCTATCATGGCCTTTGACCTGGAGCGTCACTTCGGGCCGGGCCAGCACGAATGGCTGTCGCCAATTCTTTCCGCATGGTTCCACAGGATATCGAGCGACGCCAATCGCGCGCTGCAGGAGGGGCGCGGCATCGCTTGAGCCGAAAGCTCGAACGCGAGAGCCGCCGCTAGCGAGGACCGCAACACCGGTGTCCAGCCAACAGGCTCGGCGGCGGCGGTGGACACGAGTTCGCAGCGAACTGCGTTCTGGAACGTGCAGAGGTGCCCCGCGCGGCATCATTCATGTTCATAGGCAGACGAGAGAATCGTCCCACACCGAGAGATCGCGCTTGACGCAATTTCAGACGCCCGCGTGGCCCCGAGCGTCGATCGTCGGCGGATACGCCCGCGCTGGCGCTCTGCGCCGCGCACGGCGGTGTTTGCGACGCCCCTGGACAGAAAGCGCGTCTGTAGCACTAGGCGGCGCGCTGGGAGGCGATACGGAGCGGCCCCAATGCCCATGATATCGTGCCGGTCATGGTGGGGATGAGGAATGTGGGAGTCGAGGGGTCGGATGCTGACTGGGTGCTCGCACACGAAGCGTTGTCGCGTCTAGCGCGGCAACGGGCGGCAGCGGATGCGGAGGAAGGTCGCTGCCTGCTCGCTGCGCAGCGCGCGGCGGCCCATGTGCACCTGGGATTTGGCAGTTTCTTCGAATACGCGGAGCGGCTCTTCGGCTTTCGGCCGCGCAGTACGCACGAGAAGCTGCGTGTCGCCGAAGCGTTGGAACGCCTCCCGGCGCTGGCGAGCGCTCTGGAAGAGGGCAGACTCAATTGGTCCGCCACGCGCGAATTGACGCGCGTCGCGGTCCCGGAAACCGAGAGCAGTTGGCTACAGTTCGCGGCGGGAAAAAGCCTGCGGCAATTGGAGGATCTCGTAGCCGGCAAGCGACCTGGCGACACCCCCGCCGACGCACCGGATCCTTCGGCTCACCGCCACGTGCTGCGCTTCGAAGTGACGGCAGAGACGTTCGCGCTGCTGCGCGAAGCTCTGGCCGAGCTGAGGCGCCGTAGCGATTCGTCGCTCAACGACGATGCGGCGTTGCGCGAGATGGCGCGCTGCGTGCTCGTCGGCTCGCGCAACGAGGGCCGTTCGAGTTATCAAATTGCGCTGACCCTTTGTCCCCAATGCGCGAGTGCCCATCAGACGGCCAATGGACAGCTGGTCCCGGTTGGTCCGGAAGTCGTGGCGAAGGCGCAGTGTGATGCGCAGCATTTGCCCGCTCTCGAACACGACGCAAGGGCAGATTCAAGTGCCCACGTGGACACCCGAGCAAAACAGGAGGTCCCACCGGCGCTTCGCCGGGCGGTGATGCAACGCGACCACCATCGTTGTCGAGTGCCCGCCTGTAAGAATGCCATCTTTCTCGACGTGCACCATCTGCGACTGCGTACCGAGGGTGGCAAACACGAAGCCGACAATCTGATCGCGGTCTGCTCGGCACACCACAGCGCACTTCACCATGGGCAGCTCCGCAGCGAGGGCACCGCGGATGCCGTGCGCTTTGTGCACGCCGATGGCAGCGCCTACGGCCAGCCGCGACAACCGCGCGTGATCGAAGTGCAGACCAAGGTGTTCTCAGGCCTGTGCCAGCTCGGCTTTCGCGAGCGCGACGTTCGGACCGTGATGGCCGGGTTGCGTCAGCGCCCCGAGCTGCGCGAGGCTGCGCCCGAGCAGTGGGTGCGCGCCGCCCTGCGGCAGCTGCATCCACCAGCGCCCTCGTATCGCTGAGCCCCGCTCCTCCTCAGAGCTACCTCCGCTCGGACGCGACGTATCGCGCGCGGCGCGCCGGGCGCGCCCCAGAGCCGAGCCGTTGCGAGCGTGCCCGTCGGCCGCCGCTCGACGTCCGGCCGGAGCGTGTGGCTCCAGCTGGTGAGATGGGGTTCGAAGGTGCGCCGGGGCGCGCAGAGCACGAGCGAGCCCCATCGCGCAGAGCAGAACGGCCACCTCCCCTGCGCTGCCGCAGAAGCGAGGCCAGCGGCAGCGAAATCTCCAAGGACGTTGGCGTTTGGGGAGCGGGCCCCTGCCTGCTCCCCGGCAACTCGTCGCCGCTAGAGACTGAACCGCGCGCCGAGCAGGAAGGTGCGTCCCGTCTTGTTGTAGACGACGCGCCGCTCGGCATCGACGTCGACCTTGGTGGCGAAGGGCGTGTCCAGGAGGTTGAGCGCCTCGAAGCTCAGCTTCAGCTGGTCCGTGATGTTGTAGCCCGACGCAAAATCGAGCCGCGTTTCTGATTCCACGTACTCCCAGAGGTTGCCGGCCCGGTTGGGCCCGTCGATCAGGTAGTCACTGCGGTACGCGACCGAGAAGCGCGCATTGAACTTCGAATCGTCGTAGTACAGGGTCGCGTTGTACTGGCCGTTGGACAGGCCCAGCAGGCGTTCTGTCACGGTGGTGCCAGAGAAGTTATAGTCGGCGGTCGAGTCTACGTAGGTGTAGTTGGCCAGGACGCCCATGTCGCGCAGGACCACCGGCAACCCCCCGTAGAAGGCACTGAACGGCGCCTGGAAGCCAATCTCGAGGCCCTTCACTTTGGAACCGGGCCCATTGTTCAGATCACTGATCTCCCAGCAGCCCTCGGGGTCGCCACAGGTGCCCTCCCCGTCCGGCGACATGTCCGCGGGAGATGTCGGTGCAATCGCCTCGCGCGGCAGCCCGGTGGACGCATAGGTACCGGTCCGCGACTCCCGGAGCGGGAATGAATCGATGTTTTTCCAAAACAGAGCCAGAGACAGGATGGAACTGTCCGCAAAGTACCACTCGATGGCCGTGTCGAGCGTCGTCGCCCGGGTGGGGTCCAGGTACGGGTTCTGGTTGTTGACCGTATAGTTGAAGCCGTCCACGGTGGCACCGGGGCTCAGGTTAGGGAGCGCGGGGCGTGCCATCACCTTGGCCGCGGCGAGGCGGACCACCAGCCCCTCGGTGAACCAGAAGGCGGTGTTCGCCGATGGCAGCCAGTCGTGATACGTGGGCCGTTCGATGGTGCGGGGCGCGCCGGAGGCGTAGCCACTGGAGGTTTGATCGGTTTGAACATACCGAACGCCGGCGTCGTACTGCAGGCGCATCTCACCCGAGCCCAGCATCACTTCGCCGCGGGCTTGCAGGAAGGTGCCGAGGCTTTTCTCTGTCACCTTGTAAGTTGAATCCAGATCTTCTGTCAGCGGCACCTCGAAGTAGCCGAGCTCTTTCGCCCAGGCGTCGATCGAGGGCGATGCCCAGCGGGTGTTGGACCCGTCCCCCACCTCGCCGGGATACACGACCAACTCGGAGAGCTCCGGCCGACCCGGTGCACCCTGAAGGTCATCCATCCCATCGCCGTCGCTATCGCACTCATAGAGATTGAGGCCGCAGACCGTGCCGTCGCGATTCGCCTGTTGGTTGTCGAGGGTCGACCTCTTGAAGCTCACCCCCGCGGCAAGCTTGAATTGCTCGACGAGGTCCAGATAGGCGTTGAACTCCAGGGAATCATAAGAGCCTTTGATATCCAGATTCCGGTCGCGCAGCTCGGTCGCCGTGAAGTTCGTGGCATCGGTGATGTCCTGGCCAGTGAAGGCCAGGAGCGGATACTTATCATCCGTATAATCATAGCGGTAACCGTTATAGCCGCGAATATCAGTGGACACCGTGGTGTCATGCGGCAAACCTGCCTTGGAGCGCGAGGTCCCGCCTAACAGATTGACGCGGAAGATGTCGGTGATCTGCTGGTCCACGCCGAGCGTGAGTTGGTAGAAGCTGTTTTCCGAGCGCAGCCGGTTACGCTCGCTCCGGGCCCAGGCATTGTCCACGCTCGCAGCAATCAGGCTGTCGTTGCCGGCGCCGTTACGGTCCGGGAAGGCCTTCAGGGTATAGTCCGTGATGTTCATGGTCCCTTCATTGCCGCGGAACAGGAGCTCCATCCACTTGAGGTCCGTCTCCGTGTCGTAGGTCGCGTACAGACCATCCAACCGGATCTCGGTCAGCGATGTGGGACGGAATTGAACCCCCGCCGTCAACCCAAGGCGCTCGCCCGTGTTGACCTGTTGCCCGTAGCGCGGGATGCGCGGATGCTGGGCATCCGCCACTTCCGCACAACCCGGGTCACCTGGATTGTCGGAGCAGTCCACGCCCAGCACGGAATTGAAGCCGGCCTTTTGCCAACGCACGGTCTCCTGGGCCGCAACGTCGAGGCGAGTCCTGGAATAGGCGACCGATGCCGTTGCACCCCAGATACCACCCGGGTCGCGGTAAGCGAGCAAGCCCGTCAGGCGTGGACGCACCGTCTCACTGAGTGTGTTGTAGGCACCCGTGGCCCCAGCAACGAGCGTGAACCCTTCTTGATAGTTAAAGGCACGCGCCGTGTTCAGATCGACCACCGCGCCCAGCGACCCTTCCTCCAGATCGGCGGACGCGGTCTTGTGCACCACGATGGAGTTGAACAACTCGGAGGCAAACAGGTTGAAATCGAAGACGCGACCGTTGCCGACACCACCGCTGTTGCCCACGGCGGCCCGTGTTTCCATCCCGTTCACGCGCACCCGTGTGTACAGGCCGGATAGACCGCGCACGGTGATCTGACTGCCTTCACCGTTGACGCGCGTGATCGCGACGCCAGGAATGCGCTGCAACGACTCGGCCAGGTTCAGATCCGGGAAATCCGCGATGTCTTCCGCGACGATGGCGTCCACCTGCCCGGTGGCTCGTTGTTTCCGAAGCAGGCTGGCACCCAGGCTCTTTCGGAAGCCGGTGACGACGACCTCGGCGAGCTCTCCCTCGTAGGGGTCGAGTGAGGCTGCGTCCCCGACCTCCAGGTCCTCTGGGTTGCCCAGGTCCTCTGGGTTGCCTGCGGCGGCGGCCGCCTCGGCACTCCCTTCGGCGGGGGGTGACGCCGCCTCCGCGCTCCCTTCGGCAGCCGGGGCTGGCGCCTCCGGGGCCGCTTCGGACGCCGGCGGCGGCGCCTCTGGGCTCGCTGCGGGCGCGGGGGCAGGTTCGGCCTGCGCCGCTGCCGGCACGCTGGTGGTCAGCACCCCGGCACAGGCGAACAGAGGGGCTAGGCGGACGAGAACGAGGCTTGTTCTATTCATGGCGTGGGTCTTGCCCGGCGTTCTTGTGAGGAGAACGCGCGCCACGCCCGGGATGCGCAGGTTCGATGGACATGCCGCTCTGAGTTTCAGGTGCGAAGAGCCGCGTTGACGCTCCGCATCGAGAGCCTCTGCACCTGGCACCTACTACGATGGGCCCTGCATGCACCGTGTGCGGAGGTGATGCCTTAAGCACCAGCGAGCCAAATCGATTTCCTTTTTTTTGCTCCGTCTTCGTCAGCGACCCAACCAGCCGCCATCGATCGCAAGTACCTGTCCATTCACGTAGTCGCTCGCGCGCGAGCTCAGAAAAATTACGGCGCCGGCCAAATCCTCGGGCTCTCCCCAACGTCCCGCCGGGATGCGCTCCAGAATCTGTCGATTCCGGATCGCATCGTCTTGCAACGGCAGGGTGTTGTCCGTCCGGATGTAGCCAGGTGCGATGGCGTTGACGTTGACGCCACGCGCCGCCCACTCATTGCTGAGAGCCTTGGTCAACTGCGCCACGCCTCCCTTGGACGCTGCATAAGCAGGAACGCTGATCCCTCCCTGAAACGACAGCAGAGATGCGACATTGACGATCTTCCCTCTGCCCCGCTCGAGCATGCCGCGAGCGGCGAGCTGCGAGAGCCGAAACACGCTCGTCAAGTTGACCGCCAGCACGCCATTCCAGTCCTCCAGCGAGACATCGAGCGCGGCAGCGCGGCGGATCATACCGGCGTTGTTGATCAAAATGTCGATGCGCCCGAATCGTTCGAGAGTCGCACCCAGCAGCATTTCGGGCGTACGCGCGTCGGCGAGATCGCCGGAGAGCGAGCAGGCTTCGCGCCCCGCTCGGCGCACGGCCTGCGCCGTCTCGTCCGCGGCGCGCGTGTTGCCATGACACGCCACGTCAGCGCCGGCGCGCCCGAGGGCAATGGCGAGAGCGGCCCCGATGCCCGCCGACG
>Ga0315912_10001638_pt1 | contig 26485 bp, 19 predicted proteins | sample VfabasoilMG_FD_204469 | JGI IMG/M metagenome (GOLD analysis project Ga0315912, IMG submission 204469) | Garden soil microbial communities collected in Santa Monica, California, United States - V. faba soil | ecosystem: Environmental > Terrestrial > Soil > Garden | place: USA: California... | reverse complement strand
CTGCGGCTCTGGGACCGAAAGGTCCTAATCCGCGAACAAGTGTGGGCTCTGCTCACCCGGACGCCGTCCGGCATCGATGAGACGGCGGACGCTACGACCGGGGGCCGGTCACTCCATAGTGTCTAGCGCGCCTCACGGCTCCTTGAACACCAGCTCCGCCCAGTTGTGCCCGGGCCCTGACGTGACGAACCAGTACGCCCCGTCGGGCGCGGGTTGGTTGGCATCGTCCTTCCCATCCCAGCCGACCACGTGGGACCCCACGCCGTAGCTGCTGCCCGCGTCGAGCGTGCGCACACGCTGGTTCGCGAGGTCGTAGACACCGATGGCGACGGTGCCCGCGGTGGCCAGCGCGAACCGGGTGTTGAGGAGTGAGACGAACGGGTTCGGCCAGCTCGACAACTCGCCGACCGAAGCCATCGGGAACGACTCGATCTGCAGGAAGATCGTCTGGGAAGTGACCGCGAAGTCCTTGGACGTGGCATGCGTCAGCGGGCCGGTGCGCATCCGCAGCTGGTAGCTGCCGTTCGGGACCATGAACGTGTACGCGCCCTTGCTCGTGAGCGTCGAGTCCACGGCCACGCCGCCGCTCAGGAGGTAAACGCGGACGCCGTCGGGCTCCGCGATGAGCCGCGACCCGGTCGTCGTGCCACCCGCGTCGCGAAGCACGCCGGTGAGCGTGAGGCTGCCCTTGAGCTCGGCGAGGCCAGACCGCGTGGGAGCGGAGGGGCTCTCGGCACAGCCGGCCAGCGCGGCGGCCGTGATCAGGGCCAAGGTCCGCAGCGTTCGCCTCACCGCCGGTGCCTGGCTCGGTAGGCGAGATAGGCGGCTTCGAGCAGCGTGCGCGCACGGGTGGCCTTCCGCAGGTACTTCACGGACGAGTTCAGCGTGGGGTTCGTCCGGAAGCAGGCGACAGGGACGTCGCGCGCGAGTCCCTCCCAGCCGAACGCCTCGACCAGTTCGCGCACCATCTGCTCGAGCGTGACGCCGTGGAGCGGGTTGTTGGGTTGCTCGCGACTCAAGATCAGCTCGCTTCCTGGACCGGCTTCCAGAGATTTCGTGGAAACAAATTAATAACGAGACAGCGCCGCGTGCATATTGCACAATTGCACTGCCCGAGTCGTCTGGGCACCCCGTACGGGGAAGGCGAGTGGACCTTCCCGAGATCGCGGGCCCTCGGACGCACACCGGGTTCTGGAGAGCGTATGAAGTTCGACACCCCCGAACAGCCGAATGGCGCCATCCCCGCCCAAGCCCGGTCCGGCGGTTCGCCCTCGAGGCTGAGCCGACGCCGCTCGCAGGTCGTGCAGAGCAACCTCCCGGTCTGGCTGCAGGAGAGCTTCTCCCTGCTGACCATGGCCGTGGGGCTCGTCCTGTTGTTCCTGCTCTGGCGAGCGGCCGCCTTCGTGATCAAGGCCGCGGGCGGCTCGCCGCAGTAGTCCCGACGTTCGGCGCTGGTGGCCGAGCTCGTCGAGCGCAGCCGTACCCTACCGCGCCCGCCTCGACCCCATTGCGGCCACAATCGGACTTCGTGTGGCCCCGGAGCAGCTGTACGCCCTCGCCCTGAGCGGATGATCAGCGGTCCCGCGAGAATCGCGCCCCTTCGTGCCTCGGCCACCCGCCTCGGCTAATATCCCCGCGCTCAAGCTGTTGCGCGCGAGGCGAGAGAGGAGTCTCGGCGCGTTCGCCACGTGCCTTCGGGGAGGTCGTGATGGCCGTCGTCCGGGCGATCCGTCCGCTGTTCGTGTTGGCACTTCTGTCGGTCGCCCCGTGCGTGGCGCTCGCTCAGCCCCAGGCGCCGCCGGCGTCCGACGCCGGCGATGAGATCGTCGAGACCGCCCCCGTCTCACTGGATGGCGTGGTGCTGTTCCAGTTGCGCGGGATCCAGGCGTACCCCGCTGCCCGGCGGGCGGAAGTGATCTCGGCCCGCATCCTCGAGCTGGCTCGGGACCGGACATTCGATCCGGCCACGCTCGATACCGTGGAGGTGGAGGGCTGGGTCTGGATCGGCGAGGAAGGCCGCCGTGTGATGCGTGTGCATCCCCTGGACGGCCAACTGGAGGGCGTGGGCTACGTCGGGCTCGCGGACGTCTACACGCTCCGGATCCGCGAGGCGATCCAGACGTTCCGCCACTCGAGGTCCCGCGAATCGCTGGTGTCGGCGGGCTGGCGCAGCGCCGTGGCCACGGTCGTCGCCGTGCTCGTGTTCTTCGTCCTGCGTTTCCTGTACCGAGGTGTGAACCGCTGGGAGGCCCGGGCGGCTCAGCGGGTGAAGTCGGTCAAGGTCGGCACGTTCGAGATCGTGGGGGCACACCACATCTGGAAGGTGGTCCGGGCGGCGCTGCGCGTGGCCTTCGCCCTGGGTGCCGCCGTGCTGGCGGAGATCTATCTCCAGTACGTGCTCGGCCTCTTCCCCTGGACCTGGGGAGCGGCGCGGCAGCTCAACGGCTGGGTGATCGCCCCGATCCAGTTCTTCGGTCGCGGGCTGCTGGCCATGATCCCGGACCTGATCTTCCTGCTCATCCTGTTCCTGATCACTCGCTATGCCCTGCGCATCATCAAGTCGTTCTTCGACTCAGTGGGGTGCGGGGCGTTGGAGCTCAAGAGCTTCTACCCCGAATGGGCGAGCCCGACGTACGACCTCGTGCGCGTGGGCGTGCTCGCCTTCAGCATCGTGCTGGCGTACCCGCACATCCCGGGTGCTTCCTCCGATGCGTTCAAGGGCGTGTCCATCTTCGTGGGCGCGATCCTGTCGCTCGGCTCCACGGGCGTGATCTCCAACATCATCGCGGGCTACACGATGGTCTACCGGCGCGCATTCCGGGAGGGCGACCTCATCCAGATCGAGGAGGTGATCGGGTTCGTGAGCAAGATCCGGCTTCAGGTCACGCACCTGCGAACGCCCCGCAACGAAGAAGTCGTCATGCCCAACTCCAAGATCCTGAACAGCGAGGTGATCAACTACAGCACCTTGGCGGGGACGGACGGCCTGCTCCTGCACACGACGGTGGGCATCGGCTACGAGACGCCGTGGCGGCAGGTCGAGGCCATGCTGGTCGAGGCCGCGGGGCGGACGGCCGGACTGCTCAAGGAACCCAAGCCGTTCGTGCGGCAGAAAGCCCTCGGAGATTTCGCGGTCACGTACATGCTGCTGGCGTACTGCAAGACCCCGGGTGACATGTTCCGGATCTACAGTGACCTGCACGCCAACATCCTCGACCTGTTCAACGAGCACGGTGTGCAGATCATGACACCGGCCTACGAGGGCGACCCCGAGAAGCCCAAGGTGGTGCCGCGCGAGCAGTGGCACCTGCCGCCCGCCACGCCACCCGGGGCCCCGACGGCTTGAGCCGCCGCACTTCGCCGACGTCGCCGACCCCCCACTCGCGCAGCGCGGGCGGCGCTGCCGAGGCGCGGAGCGAGCGGGAGCGCCCGAGCCCGCTTCGGCCGTGGGACCCGCGTGCGCCCTACCTGTTGCCACTCCTCACGCTGCTCGTCACGCGCGCGTGGCTCGCGCGCGCAGTGCCCACGGCCAACGAGGATGCCTACATCACGTTCCGCTACGCGGCCAACTGGGCGGCTGGCCTGGGGCCGGTGTTCAATGCGGGCGAGCACGTGCTGGGGTTCACGAGCCCGCTGTGGACGGCGTGGATCGCCCTCGGCGTCACGCTCGGCCAGGACCCCGTGGTGTGGGCGCGCGTCTTCGCCGTGCTCGCGGACGTGGCACTCGTCCTCGCGATGGGCTCGCTGCTCGAGCGGCATGCGTCGCGCGCCGCCGCCTGGATGTTCGGCATGTTCTGGGCGGGCTACCCGTTCTTCGCGGCGGTCGCCGTCTCGGGCCTCGAGACCGGCGTGGTGGTCGCACTGCTCGCGATCTCGGCGTGGTGCCTGGACCGGAGGCACCCGGCCGGGGGCGTGGCGCTGGGCGCGCTGGCACTGTCGCGGCCCGAGGGATTCGTCATGGCGCTCGTGCTCATGCTCTGGGCGGGTCGGCGCGACCGGCTCGTGGCCGGCGGCATGGCGCTGCTCGGCGTCGCCGCACTGGCGCTCTACTTCGGAAGCCCGGTGCCCCAGAGCATGCTGGCCAAGGCGTCGCTTTACGGCACGCCCGGACCGTGGGCGGGCCGGCACTGGTGGGAGTGGGTGTTACCCATGCCCCTGCGAGCGGATGCCGCGTCGTCCGAGGGGGCCAACCTCCGCCTGATGAGCGTGCTGTTGTTCGCGGGCGTGTTGGGCGGCGTGCTGCCGCTCTGGCGCGCGCGGCGCAGCGCACTCGCGGGCGCGGCCGCCGCGCTCACGCTGGTCTGGCTCGGCTATGCCGCCGTGGGGGTGGCGTACTTCTACTGGTACCTGGCGTTGCCGCTCGCGGCGGCCGCGCTGATCGCGGCGGTGGGACTGGGACACGTCACGCGAGGGCCGGCTGTCCCGGTGGCGGCGATCGTGAGTGCGGCGGGCCTGTGGCTCATCGCGCCCAACCTCTATGTGGGTCGCTCCGGGATCGAGTCGCAGGTGTTCCTCACCATGAGCGGGCTCATCGAGAAACAGGCGCGCGCCGGCGAGTCCATCCTGCTGGAGCCGATCGGAATGATCGGTTGGCGCAATCGCTCGTTGCGGGTCCTGGACGAGATCGGCCTCGTCTCCCCGGCGATCGCCAAGCGCCGGAAGGAAGGCCCGGGCTGGTATGCCGACGTGCTCGCCGAGCAGCGGCCCGAGTGGCTGCTGTCGCGCCGCGGCGTGCTGGTGAAGAACGTGCCGTTCGCAGGCGCCGGCCAGCCGTTCCGTTCGCTCGAGGAGCGCGATCGCGCGCTCGCGGCCTACCGCGTGGTCGCCGCGCAGGACACACTGATCGGCGACCAGGCCTGGGTGATCTACCACCGCGCGCCCGCGAGTCCGTGAGGTTCGCACTGGCGCCGCGAGCACGACTCCGGCAGCATGCCGGTCCTCGCCCCGCCCCGGGAGATCCCAAGTGAACGCGTTCCGACTCGGCGCCACCTCACTCGCACTGCTGGCCGCACTCGCGCTCGGCACCGCTCACGCGGCCGAGCCGACGCTCGAGCAGCTGATCTCGCTCCGCCGCGCGGGTGCGCCCGCAGCCTCGCCCGATGGGCGGTTCGTGGCCTACACCGTGCGCGACACCGACTGGGTGAAGAACGCGTTCGTGACCCACGTCTGGCTCGCCGACGTGGCGCAGGGCACGAACCGCCAGCTCACGTTCGGCGAGAAATCCGACTTCTCACCGACCTGGTCGCCGGATGGCCGCTGGCTCGCGTTCCTGAGCGACCGCGGGGAGAAGCGCCAGGTCTGGCAGCTCGACATGCGCGGCGGCGAGGCCGAGAAGCTCACCGCGCACGAAGAAGGCGTGAGCGCGTTCGCGTGGTCCCCGGACGGCTCGGTCATGGCCTACACGGCCTCCGAGGCGAAGAGCGATGCCAGGAAGGCGAGGGACAAACGCCTGGGCGAACTCGAACGCGACGACGACCGCGGTAGTTCCAACCTGTGGCTGCAGCCGCTCATGGGCTCGCGCGCCAAGCGGCTGACGACCGGGTCCTGGGCAGTGGGCGATTTCTCCTGGTCACCGGATGGATTGCGCATCGCCTTCGACCACCAGGCGCACGATGGGCTGGGCGTGGACAGCACCAAGGACATCTCCGTGCTGGACGTGGCCAGCGGCCGCATCACGCCGCTCGTCACGTGGAAGGGCCCCGACGGCAACCCGGTGTGGTCGCCCGATGGCGCCTCGATCGCGTTCGAGACCAGTGGCGAGCAGCCGGGCTGGTACTACGCGAATGGTTGGATCGCGGTCGTGCCGGCGGCGGGCGGCACGCCTGCCGTGCTCACGCGGGACTTCGACGAGGACACGGGACTGCTCGCGTGGACGGCCGACGGCATCCTCATGATCGCGAGTCGCCGCACCGGCGCCTACCTGCACCGGTTGGATCCCGCGACGCGTACGGTCACGCGTTTGGCACCGGAGGAAGGCTGGGCGGGGAGCAACTGGAACGTCACCGAGAACGGCACCTGGGTCGCGTACCTGGCCGGCGACGCCACGCACTATCCCGAGGTGTTCACGGGACGCGTCGGTGAGTCCACGCGCGCGGTCACCCAGCTCGGCGAGCAGCTCGCGGGCTGGACCCTCGGCACGGCCGAGGTCGTGGAGTGGACGAGCCGCGACGGCGCGCGCATCGAGGGCGTGCTCCGCAAGCCTGCGGGCTGGAAGCAGGGCGGGCCACCGCGGCCGCTGTTGGTGGTGATCCACGGTGGGCCCACCGCCGTCTCGCGCCCGACCCGATTCGCCTCCACGTACGTCTACCCGATCGAACACTGGCTGGCCAAAGGGGCGCTGGTGCTGGAGCCCAACTACCGCGGCAGCTCCGGCTATGGCGCGGCGTTCCGCGCGCTCAACGTGCGCAACCTCGGCGTGGGCGACGCGTGGGACGTGGTCTCGGGCATCGAGTCGCTGGTGCGCCGCGGCCTCGCCGACTCGACGCGCGTGGGCAGCATGGGCTGGAGCCAGGGCGGCTACATCTCGGCATTCCTCGCCACGAACGAGTCGCGCCGGTTCAGGGCCATCTCGGTGGGCGCGGGCATCTCCGACTGGATGACGTACTACGTCAACACCGACATCACGCCGTTCACGAGGCAGTACTTGCAGTCCACGCCGTGGGACGACCCCGAACTCTACGCGCGCACGTCGCCGATCACGCGCGTGCGCGCCGGGGCGGGCTGCCCGGTGCTCATCCAGCACGGCGGGTCCGACGCGCGCGTGCCACTGCCCAACGCGCGCGAGCTCTACCGCGCCCTGGTGGACGTGGGCGTGGAAGCGAGGCTCACGGTGTTCACGGGATTCGGGCACGGGCTCAACAAGCCCAAGGCCCTGCTGGCCGCGATGGAGGAGAACCGCGACTGGTTCGACGCCCGTGTGTTCGCTCCCGCGGGTTCCTCGCGGAAGACGGCCAAGCGCCGCTAGGGATCTCCAGGCCACGGCATCGCCGGCTCCCGCGCCGGCATCCAACGCTCCGATTCTGCTGCCGCGATCCGGTTCGCCGACATGGCAGTTTCTGTTGACCCACCGGAGAACGTTACGTCCGAAACACGGCGCGCTTCGTGCTATCTTCTGCCGCCCAGCGGGTCTGCGGGCTCTCCGAGCGCCCTTCTCCAGCCCGTGCAATCCCAGCCACCACAGAGGTTTCGCATGACCGGGCGGGCAGATTTCATCCTGCGAGCGAACGCCGACTACATCGAGGACCAGCACCGCCGCTGGTTGGAGAATCCCCGGTCGGTGCCCGAGGACTGGGCACTGTTCTTCGCGGGCGTGGAGTTCGGTGAGCGCCGCCCGCCCTCGGCAGGCGGTCCGGACAGCGCGTTCGCGCTGGTGCATGCCTACCGCGAGTTCGGCCACCTCGTGGCCCGCCTGGACCCGCTCGGGATGGACGGGCCGTCCACGCACCCGTTCCTCGAACTCGCGGCGTTCGGGTTGAGTGACGCCGATCTCGACCGCGAGGTGCAGGCCCCGTTCCACGGCGAGTTCCGCGGCACGCTGCGACAGCTGATCGACGCGCTGCGCGAGACCTACTGCGGCACGGTGGGCTGCGAGTTCATGGACATCCCGGATGCCGCCGAGCGGGAGTGGCTGCAGCAGCGCATGGAGTCCACGCACAACCGCCCGCAGCTCTCGAGCGCGGCGCGCGTCGCGGTGCTGCGCGCGCTGCTCCAGGCGGACGGCTTCGAGCAGTTCCTGCACGCGCGCTACACCGGCCAGAAGCGCTTCTCGCTGGAAGGCGCCGCATCGCTGGTCCCCATGTTCGAGACACTCGTGGACAGTGCGGCCGGGCTGGGCGTGGAGCAGCTCACGATCGGCATGTCGCACCGCGGGCGCATCAACTTCCTCGCCAACATCATGAAGAAGCCGCTGGACATGATCTTCAGCGAGTTCGAATCGGCGTTCGCACCGCCCGACCTGCAGGGCCACGACGACGTGAAGTACCACCTGGGCTACTCCTCCGATCATGTGCGCGCCGATGGCCGCCGCATCCATCTCTCGCTCACGTACAACCCCAGCCACCTGGAGTTCGTGAACCCGGTGGTGCTGGGCGCGATGCGCGCGCGCCAGGAGATGATGGCCGACCGCGACCGCGTGCGAGGCATCCCGGTGCTGATCCACGGCGATGCCGCGATCTCGGGGGAGGGCATCGTGCCGGAGACCCTGGCGCTCGCCCAGTTGCCCGCCTACCAGACCGGCGGCACGCTGCACCTCGTCATCAACAACCAGATCGGCTTCACCACCTCGCCGCAGGACGCGCGTGCGACGCGCTACGCCTCGGCCATCATGCGCGTGGTGGATGCGCCCGTGTTCCACGTGAACGGCGACGACCCGGAAGTGTGCGTGCATGCCATGACGCTGGCGCTCGAGTACCGGATGCGGTTCAAGAAGGATGTCTGCATCGACCTGTTGTGCTACCGCAAGCATGGCCACAACGAGATGGACGACCCGTCGTTCACGCAGCCGGTGATGTACCAGCGGATCGCGAAGCACGTGCCGGCATCGCGGGCGTACGCCGCACGATTGGTGCAGGCTGGCGTGCTGGATGCGCCGGGGGTGGAGCGCATCGAGACCGAGATCGACATCACGCTGCGTGCCGCGCACCGGCGCGCTTCCAGCGAGCCCATCCAGCCGGCGCGCCACGACCCGCGCGGCACGTGGCAGGGCCTGGCGTGGGCGGGAGAGGACTGGAGCTCCGACACGCGCGCGCCACGCGAGACGCTGGAGCAGGTGCTGCACGGGGTGACGCGGTTGCCCGAGGGCTACCATCCGCATCGCAAGATCGCGCAGCTGATCGCCGACCGCCGTCGCATGTTCCTCGAAGACCGTGTGGACTGGTCGCTGGGCGAGGCATTCGCGTTCGGCACGCTGCTGCTCGAGGGGCGCAACGTGCGCCTGACCGGCCAGGACGTGGGCCGCGGAACGTTCACGCACCGTCACGCCGCGGTGTTCGATGCCGAGGACGGCCGCCGTTGGGTGCCGCTCGAGCACCTGGTGCCGGAACAGGGCCGCTTCGAGGTCGTGGATTCGATGCTGTCCGAGGCCGCCGTGCTCGGCTTCGAATATGGCCACACCACGGCCGACCCGCACACGCTGTGCGTCTGGGAGGCCCAGTTCGGCGACTTCGCCAACGTCGCCCAGGTCGCCATCGACCAGTTCATCGCCTCGGGCGAGACCAAGTGGGGCCGCATGTCGGGCCTCACGCTGCTGCTGCCGCACGGCTACGAGGGGCAGGGCCCCGAGCACTCGAGCGGCCGGCTCGAACGGTTCCTCGAACTGTGCGCGGACCGGAACCTCCAGGTCTGCAACCTGACCACGCCCGCGCAGCTGTTCCATGCGCTCCGCCGCCAGCTGCACCGGTCGTTCCGTAAGCCGCTGGTGATCATGAGCCCCAAGAGCCTGCTCCGTCACAAGCTCGCGGTCTCGCCGCTCAGCGAGTTCACCGACGGCACGTTCCAGTCGGTCCTGGACGACACGCTCGCCGACCCGGCGCGCGTGCGCCGCATCCTGCTGAGTTCGGGCAAGCTCCACTACACGCTGCGCGAGGCGCGAGAGGCCCGCGCGACCACGGACACCGCGCTGGTCCGGCTCGAGCAGCTCTACCCGTTCCCGGCGGCCGAACTGGGTGCGGTGTTCGCGGCCTACCCGCACGCTCGCGAAGTGTGCTGGGTGCAGGAGGAGCCGGCGAACATGGGGGGCTGGCGCCACCTGCGACACCGGATCGAGGCCGTCGTCCCCGAGAGCCATCGCCTTTCGTTCGTCGCGCGCCGCAGTGCGGCCTCGCCCGCGACCGGCTTCTATGCGACGCACCAGCAGCAGGAGGCGGCCATCCTCGAGGCGGCATTCGGTGGGGCTTCCGAGCCGGCGGCTGCCGCGAACGGACTCACCGTGGCGCACGCGGACGTGCGCCGGGAGGCGGGACAGTGAGCGCGGAGGTCGTGACGATCAAGGTGCCGCGCCTGGCGGAGAGCATCTCCGAGGCGACGCTGGTGGAGTGGCTCAAGCCTGACGGCAGCACGGTGCGCACGGACGAACCCGTCGCCACGCTCGAGACGGACAAGGCGGCGGTGGAGATCGTGGCCGACTCGAGCGGTGTGCTCTCGCACGAGCGCAAGGCCGGCGAGGTGGTGAAGGTGGGCGACGTGCTGGGCCGCATCGCGGCCGGCAACGGTGCTGCACCGCCGGCACCTGCCGCGGCCGCGGCTCCCGCCGCCCCGAGAGCGCCGGCTCCGGCTCCGGCCGCCACCGCGCCGCCGGCGCTCGCGCCGTTGGCGCCGACACCCGCGCCCGCACCGCCCACTTCGCCCTCCGCACCGCCCGTGCTCGCGCCCTCGGTGCGCCGCATCGTCGAGGAGCGGGGACTGGACCCGGCGCGCATCGCCGCCACCGGCCCCGGCGGCCGCATCCTGAAGGAAGACGCCCTGCGGGCCGCGGCGGAAGCTCCGGCTCCGGTCGCCCCCGGGCCCGCGGCAGAGCCCGCGTCCGCCGCGCCGCCCGCCGCGATCGCGCCCGATGCGGCCGGCGACCGCGTCGTGCCCATGAGCCGCATCCGGCTGCGCATCGCCGAGCGGCTCGTGCAGGCCCAGCACACCGCGGCGATCCTCACCACGTTCAACGAGATCGACATGTCGCGCGTCATGGACGTGCGCGCGCGGCACAAGGACGCCTTCGAGAAGCGCCACGGCGTGAAGCTCGGGTTCATGAGCTTCTTCGCGCGCGCCTGTGTCCAGGCGATGGTGGACGTGCCGGCGGTCAATGCCGAGATCCGCGGCACCGACATCGTCTACCACGGTGCGGTGCACCTGGGCATCGCGGTGGGCACGCCGCGCGGTCTCGTCGTGCCGGTCGTGCGCGACGCGCACATGCTGGACCTGGCGGGGCTCGAGCGTGAGGTGGGCCGCATGGCGGCACGCGCGCGTGACGGCCAGCTCACGCCGCAGGATCTCTCGGGCGGCACGTTCACGATCACCAATGGCGGGGTGTACGGCTCGCTGCTCTCCACGCCCATCCTGAACCCGCCGCAGAGCGCGATCCTCGGCATGCACAAGATCGAGAAGCGGCCGGTCGTGGACGGCGACGCCGTGGTCGTGCGCCCGATGATGTACGTCGCGCTCTCCTACGACCACCGGCTCATCGACGGCGAACAGGCGGTGACGTTCCTGGTGCGGGTGAAGGAGCGGATCGAGGACCCCGAACGCATGCTGCTCGCGGTCTGAGCTTCCGATGAGCGAGACTCCATTCGACCTGATCGTCATCGGCTCGGGCCCCGGCGGTTACGTCGCCGCCATCCGCGCCGCGCAACTGGGGCTGAAGACCGCCTGCGTCGAGAAGTACCCGATCCTGGGCGGCACTTGCCTGAACGTGGGCTGCATCCCGAGCAAGGCGCTGCTGGACTCGAGCGAGCACTTCGCGCACGCGCGCCGCGGCCTGGCCGCGCATGGCGTGCAGGTGCAGGGTGTGGAACTCGACCTCGCCACGATGATGTCGCGGAAGCTCCAGGTCGTGCGCGACCTCACACGCGGCGTCGAGGGGCTGTTCCGCAAGCACAAGATCGAGCGCGTCACCGGCACGGCACGGCTGGTCTCGGCGAGCGAGATCGAAGTGTCGGGGGAGGGCGCGCCGCGACGACTGGGCGCGCGGCACCTCTTGATCGCCACCGGCAGCAAGCCCGCCTCGCTCCCCGGCATCGCGTTCGACGGCCGGCGCATCGTCCACAGCACCGACGCGCTCACGTTGCCCGAAGTGCCGGCCCGACTGCTGGTGGTGGGAGCCGGGGCGATCGGCCTGGAGCTGGGCTCGGTCTGGCATCGCCTGGGCAGCGAGGTCACCGTGCTGGAATACCTGGATCGCATCGTGCCCGGCGCGGATGCCGGGAGTGCGAAGCTGCTCCACCGCTCACTCGAACGGCAGGGGCTCAAGTTCCGCTTCGGCGTCTCGGCGCGCGGTGCGCGCGTGGTGGGCGACGAGGTGCAGGTGGACGTGGCGCGCGCCGCGGGCGGCGACATCGTCACGGAGACGACCGACGTGCTGCTGGTCGCGGTCGGGCGCAGGCCGTACACCGAAGGCCTCGGGGCGGCGGAGCTGGGCGTGCGCTTCGATGTGCGCGGTCGCATCGAGGTGGACGCGCACTTCCAGACCTCGGTGCCCGGGATCTACGCCATCGGGGACGTGATCGCCGGGCCGATGCTGGCGCACAAGGCCGAGGAGGAGGGCGTGGCCTGCGTCGAGCGATTGGCCGGCGTGGCCGGGCATGTGAATTACGACACCATCCCGAACGTGGTCTACACCTGGCCCGAGCTGGCCGGTGTGGGCATCACCGAGGAGCAGGCGCGTGAACGCGGGATCGCGGTGAAGGTGGGCACGTTCCCGTTCCTCGCCAACGGCCGCGCCAAGGCCATGGCCGAGAAGGACGGCCAGGTGAAGATCCTCGCCGACGCCAGCACCGACCGCGTGCTCGGCGCGCACATCGTGGGCCCGCGCGCCAGCGACCTGATCGCCGAGCTGGCCGTGGCGATGGAACTGGGCGCGAGTGCCGAGGACCTCGCGCGCTCTGTTCACGCCCACCCCACGCTCCCCGAGGCGGTGAAGGAAGCCGCGCTCGCGGTGGCGGGACGCGCGATCCACATCTAGCGCCGAGCCGGCCTCGCGGGTCACGGTTCGTACACGCCGTGAGCGCGTGCTGGCGAACTCCGTCGAGCGTGAGTGAACACCGCGGCGGCGGAATATGAATGGCCTGCATTTCGCATCGTTCGCGTGCGTTTTCACTTGCCCGTGCGAGATGCAATCCCGCAGACTTCTTGCACCCTTGATGCCTCGTTCGTGTGTCCCCCTCCCGCCTCACGCGAACGCCCGGCGGCACGAAGCCCCGGAACCCCTTGCTGTCACTGCCCCATGGATCCTCCCCGGCCCCCCGACATCGGGAGACCTCGATGAGGTATTCGACTTCCCGTGCCTGGGTGGCGCTGGCGCTGCTCGCGCTCGCCGCACCCGCGTACGCCGCTTCCCCCGTGCCTGTCACCGTGGGCCGCAGCCGTGACGGCTCGCTCCACGAGCTGCAGCACAAGGTGGACATGCTGATCGGTCCCGGCCGCATCAACGTGCAGACCGACTTCCTCGGTTCCCGTCCCGGGGACGCGGATCCCTGGCTGTGGATCAATCCCGGCCGCCCGGTCGAACTCACACTCGTGGACCGCAAGTCCCCGTCCTACGTCGTGGGCTGGTACAACGAGTGCGGTGTGGATCCCGTGATCGACGGCGTGGACGATGCGCTCATCCTCGACCGCGCGCGGTTGCGCGGACTGCGCGTCGGGTTCCAATTGCCGCGGGCGGTGACCCGGTTCGGCTTCTACCTGTCGCAGGCGAATCCGGGCAATGGGCACACCACGCTCAAGCACTGCACGAACCGCACGTTCAACTCGCCCGGCAATCGCGGTCAGGGCCCTGCGCAGGCGCCGTTCGACGGCGACCCGCAGATGCTGGTCTACGACATCTCGCGCTGGGCGGGACCGCAGACCTGGCTCGTGGCCTGCGAGATCGATGACGCCGGACTGAAGATGGGCCAGGGCGACGGCGAGTGCGACCACGACTACTCCGACGTGTTGTTCACGGTCTCGGGTGTCGCCGTCACGCCCACCCTCAGCAGCACGTTCGGAAAGGTGAAGCAGCACTTCCACTGAGCTTCAAGTGCTCGTCGCGGTCCGGAAGGTTCGATGGAGAACCGGGACCGACGCGACGTGAGGGGTGCTCGGCCGGGTTGCGGAACCCGGGCCCGATCCGCTCGAAGCACGCAGTCGACGTGGCGGAGGCGCCCCCCAGGCGGGCCGCCGGCTCAGGCCGGCACAGCCCGCTCCCGACCTCCGCCCCATCCGCCCGCCGGCGCGCCGCCCCGTTCCCCTTGCCCGGGGCGAGCGCAGCCCGCGACCACGAGCGCGAGTGTCGTGCCTCGACGGAAACCGCCGCCCGTTTGACCGTGCGCCGCGCCGTCGCGCATCTTCCGCTCATGCCCACACTCGCACTCGGCGAATGGACGGTCCGCACGGTCGAGGCGGGCTATCTGTGGCTGGACGGCGGCAGCATGTTCGGCTCGGTGCCCAAGCCGCTCTGGAGCCGCACGAACCCACCCGATGAGCGCAATCGCATCCGGCTCGCGATGCGCTGCATGCTGGTCTCGGGGCGCGGCAGGCACGTGCTGGTGGACGTGGGGCTCGGAGACAAGTTCTCCGACAAGCTGAAGGACATCTACCGCGTCGAGTCCGAGCCCTCGCTCGTGCGCTCGCTCGCCGGCCTCGGCCTTGGTCTCGGTGAAATCACAGACGTCGTGCTCACGCACCTGCACTTCGATCACGCCGGCGGCTCGACCGTGAAGACGCCAGACGGGCTGCGGCCCTCGCTGCCCAAGGCGCGCTGGTACGTGCAGCGCCGCAATTGGGAGAATGCGCATGCGCCGAACCCGCGCGAGCGCGCCAGCTACATGCCCGAGAACTACGACGCGCTGGCGGAAGCCGGCGTGCTCACGTTCTGGGACGGTGCTTGTGAGCCGTGGCCGGGCATCGAGATCATCCCGGTGGACGGCCACACGCGCGGCCAGCAGGTCGTTCGAGTCGCGGGCGGGGGGCAGGCTGTCTACTACCCGACCGACGTGATCCCGACCGCCGCCCACGTGCGCATCCCGTTCGTCATGGGCTACGACATGGCCGTCATCGAGACGATGGAGGAGAAGCGAGCACTCCTCACGCGCGCCGTGGCCGAGCGTGCGTGGGTGATGCTCGAACACGACCCCGACACCGCGCTCGCGCGCCCCGTCGCCGACGGCGACGACTTCACCTGGGGCGAGCGCGTGCCGGCGGCGGACGGAGCCACGACGCGGTAGCCGCCCCGAGAGTTCCCATCCGCCCCTCCGGGCCTTAGGGGATCGGCCTCTCGCCGCGCGGCGTGAGCCCGCTCCGGGTCCGGGTACCCCCGACCCACGCCCCAAGGACTCGCGCGATGTTCCACCAGTTGTTCGCCACCTGGATGCAGTTCGTCCACGACCAGGGTTACGTGGGCGTCTTCCTGATGATGGCGGTCGAGTCCACGGTGTTCCCGCTGCCGTCCGAGATCGTGGTGCCGCCCGCCGCCTACTGGGCATCGCAGGGCGTGTTCACGTTCTGGGGAGTGGTGCTGGCGTCCACGCTGGGCTCGTGGTTCGGCTCGGCGCTCTCGTACCTGGCCGCTCGCCGGCTGGGCCGGCCGCTGATCCTGCGCTACGGGCGATACTTCTTCCTGCCCGAGAAGAAATGGCTGCTCGCCGAGGAGTGGATCAACCGCTACTCGGTGATGGGTATCTTCTTCGCGCGGCTGCTGCCGGTGGTGCGCCACCTGGTCTCGTTGCCGGCGGGTGCGGCGCGCATGCCGTTCGTCCCGTTCACGATCAGCACGTTGCTGGGATCGTTCGCGTGGAGCTGGGTACTGGCGCGCTTCGGGCAGGAGGTCCTGGGCAGTGACCCGCGGCTGCTGACCGATCCGGATGCGCTGGTGCATGTCCTCAAGGACAAGCTGGCGTGGCTGGTGATCGCGGTGCTCGTCCTGTTCGCCGGCTACGTGGGCATCGACCTCGTGGGCCGCAAGTGGAGGAACTCCAGTGCCGGGAGTTGAGTTCGCCGGCGTCGGCAAGACGTACGCCTCGGGCAGCCACGCCGTGAAGGGCGTGTCGCTCCAGGTGGCCGAGGGCGAGTTCCTGGTCCTGGTCGGTCCGTCCGGCTGCGGCAAGTCCACGCTCCTGCGCATGGTCGCGGGCTTGGAGGAAGTGAGCGAGGGCGAGATCCGCATCGGCGACCGGCGCGTGAACGAGATCGCCCCGCGCGACCGCGACGTGGCGATGGTGTTCCAGAACTATGCGCTCTATCCGCACATGAGCGTGGCCGAGAACCTCGCCTTCGGGCTCAAGATGCGCAAGGTCGCCCCGGACGAGATCCGGCGCCGGGTCGGCGCTGCGGCGAACATGCTGGGTCTCGAGCGCTACCTCGCGAAGCGCCCGCGCGAACTCTCCGGCGGCGAGCGCCAGCGCGTCGCACTGGGGCGCGCGATGGTGCGAGAGCCCAAGGTGTTCCTGTTCGACGAGCCGCTCTCCAACCTGGACGCGCGGCTGCGCGTCGAGATGCGCGCCGAGATCCGCCGGCTCCACCAGCGCGTGGGTGCCACCATGATCTACGTCACGCACGACCAGGTGGAAGCCATGACCATGGGCGACCGGATCGCCGTGCTGGATCGCGGACAGCTCCAGCAGTGCGCCGGACCGCGCGCGCTCTACGCGCGCCCGGCCAACCGGTTCGTGGCCAGCTTCATCGGCACGCCGCCCGTGAACTTCCTGGAGGGCGTGGTGGCCGCGGGAGGCCGTGCGGTGCAGGTGGGCGCGGTCGCACTGCCGCTGGGCGAGGAACAGCGCGCCGCCCTCGCCACTCGGGAGGGTTCGCGCGTCACGGTCGGGGTGCGGCCCGAGGACCTGGTGGGTGCAGGCGAGGGCCTCGCGTCGACCGTGGACCTGGTGGAGCCGCTCGGCAGCGAGACGCTGGTGCACGCCTCCTGCGAGGCGGGCCGGCTGATCGCACGCTTCACGTCAGCGGTGGTGCCGGCGGTGGGCGCCACGTTGCGGCTCACCGTGCGGCCGGAGGCCGTGCTGCTGTTCGACCATGCCTCGGGCGTCTCGCTGCTCGAACCCCAGGCCGCGGCCACGACCTAGCCGCGCCCGCGCGCATCCGCGCCCCGTGTCGGGACGGGCCGGAGGGCCTGGCCGCTCCACACGGCGCGGGAGACCTTTGGACCATGGCGCGGGCCCCCGGGGCTGCTACCATCGCTTCGGAAGCGCGCTCGAGCGCGCTTTGAATCCGCGCGCTCGAAGCCGCGCGATGCGACTCTGCAAGCGCACGCCGCAGACGCGGCGGGGAGGTGGTCATGAAGATCGTGCTCGGATTCGACGACTCGCCGCATGCTGTCGCGGCGCTCCAATGGATCGTCCGGAACGAGAAGCCGGACAACACCCAGGTGACGATCGTCTCGGCTGTCCGCACGCCGGTGACGGCTTACGCGGAAGTGTACGCCCCGGCCGTGCCTTATCCCACGCAGCTGATCGAGGAAGTGACGCGTCATCACGAGGAGCTGTGCGCTCGCGCCGAGGGCGAGTTGCGCCGCGCCGGGTTCTCCACGTCGGTCAAGGTGCTGCCCGGGGACCCGCGTGAGGCGCTGGTCGACGCCGCGCGCGCGGAGAAGGCCGACCTGCTCATCGTGGGCTCGCACGGCCGGACGGGGCTGCCCAAGCTGGTGCTCGGCAGCGTCGCCTCGCACGTCGTCGCGCACGCGCCCTGTGACGTGCTGGTGGTGAAGAAGCCGGCATGAATGTCGAGCGGCGCGGGGGGCTAACCCCCCGCGCCGCTGATGTTCCGGCAGTTCCGTGCCGCAGGCCCTACGGCGTGCTCGGAGCCGGCGCTTCCGCGGGCACGGGCTCGACGCCGCCGCGGCGCTGACGGCGGACCGCGAGCCGCGCCAGCAGCGAGTAGACGACCGGGACCAGAACCAGCGTGAGCAGCGTGCTGAACAACATCCCGCCCACGACCACCACGCCGAGCGGCTTGCGGGACTCCGCGCCGGCGCCAAGGCCCAGTGCGATCGGCAGCACGCCGAAGACGGTCGCCAGCGTGGTCATGAGGATCGGCCGCAGCCGGATGACGGCGGCGCCCACCACCGCCTCGGTCACGTCCAGGCCGCGTGCGATGCGCTGGTTCGCGTACTCGACGATGAGGATGGCGTTCTTGGTCACGAGGCCGATCAGCATGATGAGCCCGATCTGCGAGTAGATGTTGATGCTCATCTTCATCGCCCACAGGCTGGCCAGCGCGCCGACCACCGCCAGCGGCACCGAGCCGAGGATGGTGATCGGGTGCACGAAGCTCTCGAACTGGCCGGCCAGAACCAGGAAGATGAACGCCAGCGCGATCAGGAACAGGATGTTCAGGCCGCCGCTCGACTCCGCGAACTCGCGGGACTCACCGGCGAGGTCGGTGCGGATCGTGGCCGGCAGCTTCTCCTTGGCGATGAGGCGCAGGTCGTCGAGCGCCTTGCCGATGGTCACGCCGGGGGCGAGGTTGGCCGTGAACGTTGCCGAGCGCACGCGGTTGAAGTGGTTGAGTTCGCGAGGGCTCACCTTCTCCTCGACCTTGACCACGCTCGCCAGCTGCACGAGGCCGTTCTGGCCGCGCACGTGCAGCTGCTCGATGACGTCGGGGGAGGCCCGTCCGGCCGAGGGCACCTGGAGGATGACATCGTACTGGTGGTTGCCGCGCTTGAATCGGCCCGCTTCGCGACCGCCCAGCAGCGTCTGCAGCACCGAGCCGATCTCGTTCACGGACACGCCGAGGGACGACGCGCGGTCGCGGTCGATGCGCACCTCGAGCTGCGGCTTGTTGAGCTTCAAGTCGGTATCCATGTTGACCAGGTAACCGAGCTTCTGTGCTTCGGCCATCATGACGCCGCCCGCACTCTGCAGTTCGTCGTACGTCTCGGCGAGCAGCACGAACTGCACCGGCCGGCCGAAACCACCACCGAGACTCGGCGGGTTGATGGGGATGGCGAGCACGCCGGGGATGCCCATCATGCGCGGGAACACCCACTGCACGATCTGCTGCTGGCTGCGCTTGCGCTCGTTGAAGGGCTTGAGGCGCACGAAGATGAACCCGTCCGTCACGCGGCCGGGTCCGCCGAAGCCCAACCCCGCAGCGGAGAACACGCCGGCGACTTCGGGCACCGCGCCGTAGACCGCCTCGGCCTGCCGCAGGTAGCGGTCGGTGTACTCCAGGGTCGAGCCCTCGGGCGCGAACAGGAGGTTGAACACGAGGCCTCGGTCCTCGGTGGGCACCAGCTCCGAGGGCAGGACACGGAACAGCACCGCGGTGAGCCCGGCCAGCGCCAGCATGCCGGCCATGACCGCACGGCGGTGACGGAGCGCTCCGCGCAGCACGCCCTCGTAGAAGTCGTGCATGCGCTTGTTGAAGCCGGTGCGCACCTCGTGCTCGTCCAGCAGTTCGCCGGTCTCGCTCTCGTGCTTGCTCGGGCGCAGCACGCGTGAGCACAGCATCGGCGACAACGTCAGCGCCACGAAGCCCGAGATCATCACCGACACGGCCACGGCGATGCCGAACTCGCTGAACAGCTGGCCGATGCGGCCGGTGAGGAAGGCGACCGGGATGAACACGGCCACGAGCGTGAGCGTGGTCGCGACGATGGCGAACCCGACTTCCGCCGAGCCCTCCACCGCGGCGCGGAACCGCGGTTTACCCATCTCGATGTGCCGGTGGATGTTCTCCAACATGATGATGGCGTCGTCCACGACGAGGCCGATCGCCAGCACCAGGGCGAGTAGCGTGAGGATGTTGAGGCTGTAGCCGAGGAAGTAGGTGGCGGTGAACGTGCCGATGACCGAGACCGGGATGGCCACGGCCGGGATCAGCGTCGCGCGCATGCTGCGCAGGAACAGGAACGTGACCAGGAACACCAGGCCGATGGCCACGAACAGTGACACCAGCACCTCGTGGATGGCGTCCTCGATGAACGTGCTCGAGTCGTACGCGATCACCAGGTTCATGCCCTTGGGCAGCGCCTCGCCCAGCTCCGGGAGTGCCGCGCGAACGTTGCGCGCCACGTCCACCGTGCTCGCCTTCTGTTGCTTGACGATGCCCACGCCCACCGACGGCACGCCGTTGTAGCGCAGTGCCGTGCGCTCGTCCTCGGCGCCCACCTGCACTTCGGCGACGTCGGACAGCCGCACCGGAGCACCACCCTGGGTGGCGATGACCACCGAGGCGAAGTCCTCGGCCTTCTCCAGATCGCCTCGCGTGCGCACGGCGAACTCACGGCCGCGGCCCTCGATGCGGCCGGAAGGGATCTCGGCGTTCTCGGAGCGCAGCGCCGCTTCGACGTCGCTCACGGTCACACCCCGCGCGGCGAGCCGCACCGGGTCGAGCCACACACGCATGGCGTAGCGGCGCTCGCCGCCGACGAACGCGGAGGCCACGCCCTCGACGCGCTGCAGCCGCTCCGCCAGGAGGTTCTTCGCCGCGTCGGACAGCTCGAGGATGCTGAAGCCCTCGCCATTCACCGACAGCCAGATGATGGGCTGTGCGTTGGCGTCCTGCTTGGCGACGATGGGTTCCTCGGAGGTCGTGGGCAGCTGGCCACGCACGCGCGAGACACGGTCGCGGACGTCGTTGGCGGCCTCGTCCACATTGCGGCGCACCTCGAACTCGACCGTGATGCGCGACACCTGTTCCTGGGAACTGGACGTGAGCAGCTTCACGCCTTCGATCGTGGACAGCTGCTCCTCGATCACGTCCGTGATCTCGGTCTCCACGACCTGCGCGCTGGCCCCGCGGTAGATCGTGGTCACGCTCACGACGCGCGACTCGATATCGGGGTATTCGCGCACGGGCAGTCGCATCAGCGACAGCAGTCCGAACAGCACGATGGCCAGGCTCATCACCGTCGCGAGGACGGGGCGGTTGATGGAGACTTCGGAGATCTTCATCGCGAGCCCGTCCCGGCCTTCTTGGGCGCAGCCTTCGCGTCGGCCGGCTTGGCCTCCGCCGCCTTGGCCTCGGGGGCATGGCCGGCCGCGGGGGCCGCCGTCGCCGCACTCTCGGCGGGCAGGGACGCGACCGGCATCACCTTCGCACCGGGGAAGATCTTCTGGTGGCCCGCGCGGACGACGCGGTCACCGGCCGCGAGCCCCGACGTCACCTCGACCTGCGCGGCCATGCGCGCGCCGAGCGTGACGGGAACGCGCGACACACTGCTGTCGGGCCCCACCTTGTAGACGAACGTCTGGTCGCCCTCGGCGAGCACGGCCTCGTCGGGCACGGTGAGCGCGCCGCCGCGCTCGGTGAGCCGCACGTTCACGTCGGCCGACATGCCCGGGCGCAGCCGGGCGCCCACGTTCCTCACTTCAGCCACGGCCGTGAACGTGCGCGACGAGGGATCGATGCTCGGCTCGACGACCGTGACCAGGGCCGGGAACTCCTCGCCGGGCCAGGCCGTCACGCCGACGGTGGCGCGCGCGCCGGCCTTGAGCACCGCGGAGTAGCGCTCGGGTACCGGGAACGTCGCGCGCAGGCGGTCCAGCCGCGCGAGCCGCACGATCGGATCGCCGATGGCCACGTGCCCTCCGGCCGAGACCAGCCTCCGGCCCGTCATGCCGCTGAACGGCGCGCGCACCACGGTGCGGTCGAGTCGTGCGGTCTGCAGCTTCAACTCGGCCTCGGCCGCCTCGAGCGCGGCCTTCGACTCGTCGCGCTCGCGCGGCGAGACGACGTCGCGCGCGAACAGGTCGGCGACACGGCGGTCCTCGGAGCGAGCGAGCGTCAGCGCGGCGGAGGCGCGGTCGCGCTGCGCACGCAGCTCGCTGTCGTCCAGCCTTGCGAGGATGGCGGCGGAATCCACACCGCGGCCCTCGGGGAACGGCAGCGACATCACGCGTCCGGCCACTTCGGCGACGATCTCGGCCTCTTGCAGGGCCTCGAGCGAGCCGAGCGCGCGGAACGCATCGCTCATGCGCGTGGTCGTGACCTCGGCCACTTCGACCGGCATGGGCGGCATCTGGAATCCACCACCCGCGCCCTTCTTCGGCGCGCAGGCGGTGAGGATGAACAGCGAGACGGACGACACGATCGAGAGTGAAACGAGTGCTGCGCGGGCCGCACGAGGGCGGTGGTCATGAGGGGAGATCATGCGCTGCAGGTTACGCGCTGTGGGCCGTTCGTACCATGTGGGACCCACGAACGCCCCCCACCAAGGGCACGAGCGTGGGCGCTCTCCATCCGGGGTGACATGGCATGACAGGATTCTGACCTCGGACGCGCGAGTTCGGTCACCTAGCGGACCGGCGGGCCGACAGGCGGAGTCCGGAATCCGGCGACACCATCGGCCCCGAACTCGGCGCAAGCGGTCAGCGAGGCCGGCGTGCGAGCAGCCGGGTCATCACCGGCGGGGCGCCGTCCTCGGACTCCTCATGTGCCTCGACCACCAGCAGGGGGAACGAGCCGAGCAACTCACCGGGCTCGAGCAGGTGCCGCGCGCGCCGCGGGTGACCGAAACGCTCCTGCCCGCGCCGGAATGTCTCGTAGACGAGCACGCCGCCAGGTGCCAGCGAGCGCTCGATCCACGGGAACAGCTCGCGGTGGAGGTAGCGCACCACCACGATGAGCGCGTGAAGCGGCCCGGGAGCGGGCAGCGCCTCGCGTTCGAGATCCACTCGCCGGAACGTGGCGCGCGACGCACCCGTGCGTTCGGCGAATGCGCGCGCTCGCCCGAGTGCGCTGTCGTCCACGTCCCAGCCGGTCGCGTCGCGACCTTCGAGTGCCAGGAACACGGTGGCGCGCCCGGTGCCGCAGGCGAGGTCGAGTGCGGGGCCGGGGGGTGCGCTCGCGTGCACGCGCTCCAGGAACGCCGACGGCGACCACAGCCTCGTCGCCGGCGCACGCGAGACCACGCCTTCGGGGTCGTGCTCGATCGGCACCGCGAGCCAGGCGAGCCGCGTGTAGCCGCGTTCGGCGAGCGCGACGGCCGCCCGTTGGGCTTGCGCGGGCTCGCTGTGCACGAGCACGACCGCTCGGTCGCGTGCGGGCAGCTCCACGCGGCGCGATTCGAACTCCTCGACGGCGATGCGACCTGCGCGCTCGGCATGGCCGCCGGCGAACGCGGTGTCACGCCGGAGGTCCAGCACGCACGCCCCGGGCAGGAAGTCGCGCGCCTCGGCCAGCGAACCGCACGCGGCGAGTGTGGGGCTCGAAGCTCCCGCCGCGGGGCTGCTCAACGCAGCAGGCTCACGCGCGACGTCGCGGCTTCGCCGCCCTGCCGCACGTGCACGAAGTAGAGCCCGGCGCCGAGCGGTGAGCCGCTCGCCAGCGTGACGCGCGCACCGCGCACCGGTCCCGAGAGCGTCGTCTGTGCGAGCGAGCGGCCCGCGACGTCCAGCAACTGCACCTCGGCCTCGCCGCGCTGCGGCAGTGTGACCATGGCCACGACTTCGCCGCGTGCGGGGCTTGCCACCGAGAGCGCGAGCGCGCCCGGAAACGGTGTCTCCGCGGCCAGCGACGAGGCGTCCGAGAGTGCGGCCGCGTAGATGCGCGTGCTGCCCGCGCGAGCGTCCCGCCACGCGATCACGACGCGGCCGGCAGGGGTGGGGAGCGCGGCGATCGAGGGCTGGTCCTGCACACCGGCTGCGAGCACGAACGGCTGCCCATCCGCGGGGAACGCCGGCGAGCGCTCACCCGACGCCATGATGTGCTGGACGTAGAGCTCGGCGGAACCGCTGCGTTCGTCGCGCCAGACGGCGAAGAACCCGCCCGCGCCATCGGCGGCGATCTCCAGCTCGCGCTGGACTCCCGGAGCTGCGCACAGGATCGAGCCCGCCGTGGTGAACCCCGTGGCCAGCTTGCCGTTGCCGAGCATGTGCGAGTAGCGCAGGTCGCCGTCGGCGCCGGCTCGCTGGTCCAGCCACGCCACCCACACTCCGCCCACCGCGTCGCGCACGAGGCGGGGCTGGCACTGGACACCCAGCGCGTCACACACGGGCACACCGTAGTAGAACCAGCCGGGCGGCCGCTGCATCATGTCGTCCAGGCGAAGCGCGTAGATGTCGTTCGAGCGCGCGTTGTTGCGCGGATCCGTCCACACCATGAACGCGCCCCCCGCGCCGTCGGGGACGATGCGCGGGTCCACCTGATCGCGCGGCTGGTTCACGAGCGGCCGTGGCTGAACGCCCCACGGCGTGGAGCCGTCGGCGGCGAGCCGGAACACGCACAGGTCCTTGCTGCCGGTCTGCATCGCGTCGTAGTAGGGCATCACCGCGATCAAGCCGCCGGCGCCGTCGGTGGTGGCGGCCATGCGGTCGCTGTTGAAGAACTGGAGATTCGAAGCGTATTGCTGCGATGACTCGAGCCCGCCCGAGCTGCCGAGCACGGCGGTGCGCACCGTCCAGTGGGACGTGCCATCGGTGCCCATGGCGATGACCAGCGTTCGGCCCGCGTCCCCGGTGACGAACGCCGGATGCAGGAGCGGCATGCCGAGTCCGAGCGGATAGCCGGCGGTCGGCGAGCCGTCGGGCTCGAAGCGCATGAGGGCCGCATCGCCCGCCTTGGCGTTGTCCGAGGCCACCAGCACGCGGCCGGTGCCGGTCAGCCATGCGCGCGTCGGTCCGGTGGACTCGAGCGCGAACGGCACCGGCGAGGGATCGAAGACGGGCGAGCCGGAGGGCGCGGCATCGGCATCCAGCCGCACCGCACCGACACGACCGTTCGCGCTCTGGTAGACGACCACGACACCGCCGGCGCCGTCGGGCAACACGAGGGGGCGCGAGTGCGCCTCGCCGGGAGTGGGGCCGAGCGGGATGCCGTCGGCCAACGCGCGCGGCGCGAGCAGGGCCGTGAAGAACAGGACGACCGCGAGGATCGGGAGCAGGGGGCGGAGGCGCATGGGTGTCCGGAGTGATCCCGGGGCCCTCGATTGTAGCGAGCCCGGGGCCCTGCCGTCAGCCATGAACGATGGGCAGCTCGCAGCAATCGCCGGTGGGGATCGGCCTCCCATGCGGGCAGCGGCGGGGGTGGCCCAGGAACGAGCAGATCGAGTCGGCCACGGTCGGGTCGATGACGTGCTCCATGAGGCACGCGGTCTGCTCCACCTCGTCGTCGGGAAGGTGGAGTGCCGAGGAGAACAGCACTTCGGCCAGCCGCCGACGGCGGATCAGGTCGCGCGCGCGCAGGCGTCCGCGCGGCGTGAACGCGAGCGGCCCGCCGGGCGCGGTCAGCAATCCCGACTCGTGCATGCCCTTGAGCGTCCGGCGCGGGTCCACGACGTCGGGCAGCCGGACGCGTTCGGGCGCCAGGACGATGCGCCGCTCATCGGCCATCCACAGCTGCACCAGCACCTCGTCATAGCGCCGGTCGATCTCCTGGTTCGGCACGGTGAGGTCGGCGAGCTTGCCGTGTGCGAGCTCGATGCGGCGGTCGGCGAGCAGGCCCACCCGCATCGCGTGCGTCACGGTGACCAGCGTGTGCCCCTCGGCGTGCAGCTCGCCGAAAAGGCCGAGCACCTTGCTCTCGTTGTCCTCGTCCAGGTTGCCGGTGGGTTCGTCGGCGAGCAGCAGCTTGGGCTGGTTGACGAGTGCCCTCGCCACGCACACCCGCTGCTGCTCACCGCCCGAGAGCTCGCCCGGCAGGTGCGAGGCGCGCTCGGCGAGACCGACGCGATCGAGCGCGGCGCGCGCCTCTCCGGCGTCGGCCACGGAATGGTAGTGCTGCGCGACCATGACGTTCTCGAGCGCGGTGAGGTAGGGCAGCAGGTGGAACTGCTGGAACACCACACCCACCTTCTCGCGGCGGAACCGGGCGCGAGCGCTCTCGTCGAGCGCGCTCACTTCGACGCCGTCCACCCACACCCGTCCGGCGGTCGGCGTGTCGAGCGCGCCCAGCAGGTGCATGAGCGTGCTCTTGCCCGAGCCCGACGGCCCCATCACCGCGAGCCACTCGCCGCGCGCGATGGTGAGGTCCACGTCGTCCAGCGCCCGGAGTGCCGCATAGTGGCGCGACACGCCCTCCAGCCTGACCAGGGGCTCGCTCATCCGTCCTCCCGCAGCGCGCGCGCCGGCTCCACCGCGAGGGCGAGCCGGATCGGCCCGGCCGCCGCGACCAGCGCGGTGAGCACGGCGAGCGCGATCACGACCGGGGGCACGCCGGGAGCCAGGTGAAGCGAGGCGTGGAACACCTGCCGTCCGATGAACAGCGCGAACGCCGCGCCGATCACCCAGCCCAGTACGCCGCCCGTGACCCCGATCGCCACCGACTCGGCGAGGAAGCGCCCGATGATGCGCCGCCTCGGAGCGCCGAGCGACTTGAGCAGCGCGATCTCGCGCCGCCGCTCGAGCGCCAGGTCGGTGAGCGTGCCGTAGGCCGAGAGCGCGCCCGCGATGAGCGCCGCGAGCGTGACGAGCAGCATCAGCCGTCGCATGCGGTCGAGCAGGCCCTGCTCGGTCGCCGAGAGCGCGAGCAGGGGCAGTGCGGCGAGCCCGCCGCCCTGCTGCAGCCGGGCCGCGGCGGCGGACACGGCGTCGGCGCCCCCCTCGATCCGCGCCTGCGCGAGGCTCACGCGTCCGGGGAGTCCCGCGAGCATCTGGGCATCGGCGAGCGGGAGCCAGAGTGCCTCGTCGTCCGCACTGCCCGCGTCGAAGGTGCCGCCCAGCACCACCGTGAGCCGGCGTGCGCCGTCGGGGCTCGTGAGCTCGAGCGATTCGCCGACCTGGAGTTGAAACCGGCGGGCGAGCGCCGCGCCCGCCTGCGCGCCGTCGGCGCTGCCCTTGCGCTGCCACGACGGGTGCAGCGCGGCGAGCGCGGCGGGATCGGCGCCGGCGATCGCGATGCGATGGTCGCGCGT
>Ga0315912_10001637_pt1 | contig 26489 bp, 23 predicted proteins | sample VfabasoilMG_FD_204469 | JGI IMG/M metagenome (GOLD analysis project Ga0315912, IMG submission 204469) | Garden soil microbial communities collected in Santa Monica, California, United States - V. faba soil | ecosystem: Environmental > Terrestrial > Soil > Garden | place: USA: California... | reverse complement strand
CGCAAAATTCGCTGAAACTGGAATCGTTTCCAGATTTCACCTCAGCGCGGCGCGCAGGGGTTGTGGCGCTCTCACAAATGCTGCACGCCGGGCGGCATGAACCGCCGTTTTTGCAGTGGGCTCGGGGCCCTCACTCTGGGCGCGAGTGCCCTCTTCGGGTGCTCGGATAGGGACATCGACCCATCGCCACCCGAGACCGAGACCGACGCGCTCCAGCCGCAGGAGCCGACGGAGCTGCTCTCGTACGAGTGTCGCCAGGACGAGACCCAGCAGAGCACGCCTCCGGGCTCGGCTGCAAACCTGCCCAAGGCGCTGCGTGAGACGGACCGCCTGATCGGCGTGGCGGTGAACGCCACCGGCCTCCAGGACCCGGCGTACGCCCAGACGGTGGCCGCGCAGTACAGCCAGCTCACCCCCGAAAACGAGATGAAGTGGGACGCCATCGAGCCCGAGCCCGGCGTCTTCGACTTCACGCGTGCCGACGCGATCGTCTCGTTCGCGCAGCAGAACGGCATGAAGGTGCGTGGTCACACCCTGGTCTGGCACTCGCAGTTGCCGGCCTGGATGGAAGCGCTGACCGGCGCGGACGCCGTGCGGGCCGCCATGACGCAGCACATTCAGACGGTGGTGGCGCACTATCGAGACAACTTTCCGGGCGTCGTGGTCGCGTACGACGTCGTGAACGAGGCGGTGAACATCGCGCAGGGCGCCATGCCCGGCGCGTCCGTGTACCGCGATAGCGTGTTCTCCCGCGAGCTCGGCGAGGGCTTCATCGCGGAAGCCTTTCAGATCGCGCGCGACACCGATCCGGACGCACTCTTGTTCTACAATGATTTTGGCATCGAGGGCATGAACGGAGCCAAGAGTACCGGCGCCTTCAACATCGTCAGCGGGCTGGTCGCCGCCGGGGTGCCGATCGACGGCATCGGCTTTCAGATGCACACGGGCCCGACCGATCAAGGTCCCAACGCCGCGGACTTTCGCGCCAACATCCAGCGCTACGCGGATCTGGGGCTAGAAGTCGAGATCACCGAGATGGACGTCTCGCTCTGCAGCATCGGCGCCAACGTGCTCGGCCTCGAGCTGCAGCGCTATCGCTACAACCGCATCGTCAGCGCCTGCTTCGATTCCCCCGCGTGCCGCTCCGTCAGCGTGTGGGGCCTGAGCGATCCCAACTCCTGGCTGAACAGCAACGGCTGCATGCAGGGCATGCTCGTGCTCGACACCCAGCCGGCACCGCTCGTCTTCAACGACAGCTTCGGGCGCAAGCCCGCCTGGTGGGGCATCTACGACGGGCTGATGGGCTGCAGCTATCGGTAAGGCGAGCGGGATTCCAGCGGACGGCGGCGAGCAGGCGCGCCGCAACGTCTTGCCCCCACATCGTCCACCGTGGCGCACCCCCGGATGGGGCCCCCGGAGCGCGAAACACCAGTTGCACCCGGAGACAGGGCTTAAGGCTCGCTGCGCCGGAAGCGTACAGGTTTGGGAAGGGGGCCAAGCGTTGCCGAGCGACGCGGGCCGCGAAACGTCAGACGAGGATTGCCCGCCATATGTCCCAGCGCAAAAACGCCGAAGCCGAAGCCGAGCCCGAGAGCATCCCCCCCGTGTCGGGGCCCCGACGCCGCTCCACGCAACCCTTGTTCGCGCCGGCCTCCGTCTCGAGCGTACCGCGCCGCCAGACCCAGCCGGGCTTGTCCGCGCCGCCCCCCCAGCCCCCCGCCGACGAGCGCGTGCTGCGAGCGGCTGCCCTCACCCGGCGACCCGTCCGGGCGCCGCGCTGACGCTAGCGCTCGCGACGGCGACGCGCACCAGGCGGCGAACCTGTGCCGTCCGCGACCCCGCGGAGAGCTGGGCCTCAGTGCCCTGGCCCTTTTGGACGCCCGTTATCGTTTGACGTTAAACGATAAATCGGTCATCCTGAGGGATAGGTGATCCAGGGGTTCCGTGACCAGGCCACCGAGGATATCCGCAATGGCAAGTCGTCCCGGATTGCCAGAAATCGGCTACCCGAAGCGCTATGGAGAACCGCAGCCAGGAAGTTCGATCAACTCCATCGGGTGCTGGAGCTGGAGGAATTGCGGACCCCACCGGGGAACCACCTCGAAGCGCTGCGCGGCGCTCGCCAAGGACAACATGCCATCCGCATCAACGAGCAGTACCGGATCTGCTTCGTTTGGGGTCCAGACGGCCCGGGCGAGTTAGAAGTCGTCGACTATCACTGAAGGGAGAGGCAGGAACGTGGCGGACTCAAAGCGCAAGGGGGTCGGGCTGCCGACACATAGACCACCGACTTCTCCAGGGGAGATGCTGCGCGAGGAGTTCTTGAATCCTCTCGGCTTGACCCAAAGCGAGGTCGCCCAACGCTTGGGCGTTCCGGTGGGACGGATCAACCAAATTCTTCAGGATAAGCGAGCGGTCACGGCCGACACCGCCGTTCGGCTCAGCCGTGTGCTCGGGATGAGCGCGGAGTTCTGGATCGGGCTACAGACAGACTGGGACCTGTGGCACGCCAGGCGAGCCATAGATCTGACGGTGCTTCGGCCTCTGCCGCGCAAAGCAGGGTAGTCGCGGGTGGGCGCAGCGGCCCCGGGCCAGCGCGCAACCTTCCCCGGTGGAAATGGCACGCCAGGCCGGAAGAGCAGACGCGGGAAATACCCTGTACGGCAACAATCACCCCGCCAGCTCGATGATCGCCTGGGCCTGGGGTGTCAGCCGCATCATCGACGCGCTGGAGAAGACCCCGGGGGCGAACATCGATCCCAAGCGGGTGGCCGTCACCGGGTGCTCTCGCAACGGCAAGGGGGCGCTCACGGTCGGCGCCTTCGACGAGCGCATTGCACTCACGATCCCGCAGGAGTCGGGGGCGGGCGGCTCGGCGAGCTGGCGCGTTGCCCAGACGGGGAGCAACGGCGGGGAAAACGTCCAGACCCTCTCCAACGCCGCCAATGAGCAGCCCTGGTTCCGCGCCAACTTTGGCCAGAACTTTGGCAACGCGAACGTAACGAAGCTGCCCTTCGATCATCACACCGTCATGGGCATGGTGGCCCCGCGCGCCCTGCTGGTGATCGACAATCAGATCGACTGGTTGGGCATCGAGAGCACGTTTACGGCCGGCTCGATCGCCAACCAGATCTGGAAGGCCTTTGGGCTCGCCGATAGCATGGGCTACTGGCAGACCACGGGCCACACGCACTGCGCCTTCCCGGACTCGCAGCGCGCCGCCCTCGACGCCTACGTGAAGAAGTTCCTGGTCCAGGACGGTACGGCCGACACCAACCTGGTCCGGGCCGATGGCGCGACCGCCGACCTCGGCCGCTGGATGCAGTGGACCCCGCCGGCGCTGCAGTAAGCCCCCCTGCCCGCGGCGAAATGCCTCACATTAGGTGGCCGCACCCACGGCCCTCTTGAATCCGCCGCGGCCCGGGCTGTAGCGTGGGAGCCATGGCCATCGTCCTGTACCATCACCCCTATTCGCGCGCGGCCGGCACCGTCTGGGCGCTGGAAGAGGTCGGCGTCCCGTACGAGCTGCGCTTCGTCGATCTGATGACGGGCAAGCAAAAGCAGCCAGACATCCTGGCGCTCAACCCCATGGGTAAGCTGCCCATCCTCACGGACGGTGCGGCGGTGGTCACCGAGTCCGCCGCCATCAACATCTACCTCGCCGATCGCTACGCAGCGGGGCGGCTCGCTCCCAAGCTGGACGATCCGAGGCGCGGCACGTACCTGCGCTGGAGTCTGTTTTCACCGTCCGTGATCGAACCAGGACTGATGGCAAAGGCAGCGGGTTGGACCTACAAGGACGGTCAAGCCGGCTGGGGCAGTCACGAGGCCATGATTTCCGCCATGCAAGCGGCGCTGGCCGATCGCGAGTACCTGCTCGGCAATGAGTTCTCGATGGCAGACGTGATCTTCGGCGGCACGCTGCGCTTCATGCTGCAGTTCAAGATGCTGGAGGCCTTGCCCGTGTTCAGCGCCTACGCCGAGCGGCTGAGCGCGCGCCCCGCGCTGCAGAGGGCCGACGCGCGCAACGCCGCCGTGATGGAAGAACACGGCCTCAAACGCTGAGGCGCGTGCCCAACGCGGCGCCTCAGGTCCTGCGGTAGGCCCCCGGCGTGACGCCCACGCGCGTCTTGAAGGTCACACACAGGTGCGCCTGGCTCGAAAAACCGCAGGCCATGGCGACCTCCGCGATGGAATGTGCGCGCGCGCGCAACAGTAGCTTGGCGCGCGCGACGCGCCGCTCGAGCACATACTGATAGGGCGTACTCCCGAAGGCGACCTTGAACAGCCGGGCAAAGTGGTCGGGGCTGTAGCCCATCACCGCTGCCAGATCGCAGAGCGCGAGATCGTGATCGAGGTGGTCCTCCACAAACTCGACGAGGCGTTGCCACTCTCGAGGGGTCGGGGACCGGTCCTGCCCGGCCGCTGCCCGGGTGCCGTAGCGCGCGTAGATGTAGCTCGCCAGCGTCAACGACAGGGCCTCGACGTACAGCGAGCCCCACGGCTGCCCGGCGCTCACCTGCGCTTCTAGCTGGTGCACGAGCTCGACGACGTGCGTATCCGGCAGCGCCACGCGCAACTGCTCGGGTTCGAGGACCGCCGGCGCACCGAGCGCCCGCTCGACGTTGGCGGAGTCAAAGCTGACCGCGACGCACGTGCAGGCCTGGCCCTGCCAGGAGATCTCCTCGAGCACGGTGCCTTTCGGCATCAAGTCGACGGTGCCGGGGCGCCGGCGGAAGCGGTGACGCTGCGCCTGCTGCTGCAGGGTGACCTCGCTCCTACCGCCGCTCCAGACCAGCACTGCGTCGTCCGCGGAGACGAGCCCTTCCGTCCTGCCCTGCCCTGCGAAGTGCGCGACGCGCAGGGGCCAGCCTTTCCAGCCCTCGGCCGTGATGGTTTCGCCACATTTCAGGGTCATCAGGAGGAGTCGTGCCTGGCTGCTGCGTCTGCCCCTGCCGACCTTTGCGTCGGAGCATGCGTGTGAAGGTGCACCTCTCCCGCATCCAGTGCGGGCTACGCGTGCACGGGGAGCGAGACTATATCACAGGCCGTTGGCGGGATTTGCTGCCCAACGGTTGCCCAACATTTCGTAACCGTTTGCCGCCGACGTTCGCGTTTGCTCGCTCCGGCTTCGCGTTTGCATCAAGGGGCCGTCGCTTCAGTCCTGCGCATGACCGGCACCGCGAGCGTGCCGGCGGTACGCACCCGGAGGGACGCCCACCTCGCGACGAAACGCCACGCTGAGGAGCGCAGCGTTCGTGAAGCCCGTGCGCCTGGCAATCTCGGGGAGTGCGAACTCGGTCGTCGAAAGCAACCGGCGCGCCCGCTCGACGCGCGCTCTGCGAATCTCCTCCACGATCGTCCGCCCAAGGTGGCGACGAAAGTGCCGTTCGAGACGCTGCCGCGACACACGGACGGCGTCGGCGATCATCGGCACCGTCAAGCGCCCTTCCACGTGCTCATGGATCCACGCCACGCCCGCAGAGACGAGCGCATCTTCAATCGCGAAAGCATCGGACGAGCGCCGAACCACCACCTCCAAAGGTTGGACCAGCACGCGCGTACCAGCGATCGGCGTGCCGCGCAGCCCGAGTTGCACGAGCCTCGCCGCTCTCTCCCCAAAGCTCTGCCAGGGCACAGCGACGCTGGAGAGCGGTGGTACCGTGAGCTCGCATTCGAAGTCGTCGTTGTCGACGCCCACCAGCGCCACATCCTCGGGGATGCGCAGGCCAGCGGCGTGAGCGTAGCGAGCGACGATCCGCGCCCAGCCATCGCACAGAGCAAGGATGCCGCACGGCTTTCGCAGACGCGACAGCCACGCCATGATCGCCGCCGGGTGTTCCTCCCGGCACAGGGGTTGCGCCGCATCCGACCACCAACCTGGCTCGAGCTGAGCGCCGCAACGAAGGGCGACCTCACGGAAGCGCTCTTCGCGCAGGGCGCCCCACGAGTCCAAGCGGAAGGTGGTGAGGTTGCGGAAGCCGCGAGCCGAGAGGTGCTCCGCGGCCAGCTCCGCGATGCGTGCGTGATCTGGAACCACGGACGCGATGCCCTCCCTACAGCGGTCGGTGTTGATGGCGACCGACACGCAGTCGCGCAGTCCTGGAGGCCAGGGGCCAGAGAACGTGGGCCCGATCACAGCCGCGCTCGGCGGTAACTCGGCGGCAAGCCGCTCCAGATTGGCCGGCAGCTGACAGTGCATGACCTCCCAACCCTGCTCTCGAGCGACGCGAGCAAAGCCGCGCAGGATTCCGCGCGACCAGGCATTGGCGGAATCAAGCACGAGCAGCACGCGCGGCGCGCCCCGTTTCGATTCATCGTCAGTCAAAGCAGCTGGCCAACAACTATCACGCACGACGTGACACGGGGACCCCATCCGGACGCGGGGCGCTCGAAGGCTCGCCGGATCGGTACCTCCGCGCCGTCGGGAAGCGTTTCCGGGTGCGCGCGTGCGCAGACTGCTGTGGATTTGGTTACCCGAAACTTCTGATTTGCGTCACTCGGGCGCCAGCGCGTGGCGGGGTCGTCGCGAAGCCACGGGGCGTCGTAGGTGGGGCCGTGCCCAGAACGTGGTCGAGACGAATGCCTCGTGGAAGCGCCCGGCGTTCGCCGCCCGGGGGATCACCGACTCAAGACAAAGTCCGCGTAGTCTCCCGTGCTCTCCGTCTTGGTCTGATCGCCATCCGTCATCACGGCCAGCCCCACGAGCGGCGGCAGCTCCGCCTTCTCGTCCCCGTCCGCAAAGGCCTTGCGGAACTCACGCGCGAGATCGATCGACTCGCGCTTCCACACGCCCGGCGGGCCGCCAGACTGCAGGACGATGGTGTCCTGCGCCACGAAGGTATCGCGGCGCCGATCACAGATCGTGCCGGGCGGGCGTGTGGTGCTCCAGACGTACTTCAGGGAGTACCAGCGCAGCGTACGGCGCCAGGTGACGTAGACCACGGCGGCGGAATCGCCCTTTGGCTTGACGCACTCGTCCCCCTGCTTGGGGAGCTGGACGGCACGCCAGCTCCACTCGAGGTGACGCATGCGCTTGCGGCCGGAGTCGGGCATCTCAAAGCCGAGCACTGCCTTCTTGTTGGGCGGACGGTACGTGGCACGGACGAACTGCAGCCCATCCTCGCGCATCAGCGCGTAATAGTTCACCGGCCCTGATTGGGTGTCGATGATGCGCCACTGGTCGAGCGGAGCCCGCAATACCGACTTGGCCGAGTTGCCTGCCGGCGGAGCCGCGGCAGACGGGTCCACGCCCCCCGCACAGAGGATGGCGGCCAATACCCCCGCTACGAAGCGTTTCATCCCGGTTGCCTGATTCACCCGCGCTGTCTTTCTGGGGGAGCCAGGCGCCCGGGTCAAGGCCCTAGAGCCTACTTTTTGGACCGCCGGACCAGACCGGCGGCTTTCTTGATTTTATGCAGACTTAGACCCGAGATACCGAAGCGCGCCGCCACCGCGACCCCACGTTCGCCAGCGCGCAGCGCCTTGAGGATGCCGGCTTGCATCTCTGGCGTAATGCGGGCGCGCTTGCTCGCCCTGCCGCCGGCGGGGGCATCCCCCGCGGGGCCCGGGCTTGCCTTCGGTCGCCCCCGTCCGCGCGCCCCACCCAGCGCCTGCAGCGCCTGGATGAGCTCCTCGCGCGAGGCGAACCCGAGCGTCGAGTGCAGCTGCTCGAGCTGCTGCCGGCGTTCCTTCTCGAACTCTTCGCGAAGCGCCAACACCTGCGCTTCTGCCTTCTGGAGCCTCTCCAGCGAGGACCCCAAGCCCTTGTCGTTGTTCGACATGCTACCCGATCGACCTTACCGCGTCCGGAGCGGCCATCGGGGGCTCGTATACGCCATCGCCAGGGAAAGTCCCAGCAAACGGCGGTGACGGGACTCAGCCCGCCAGCTGCTGCGACGCCAGCGCCCCGGGGGCGAGACTCGAGCGCCGCTCGCTCACGGCCTCGTCGTAGAGCGCCTGCTCCCGCGCCTTGTGCGCGACGCTGAAACGAACGGCGATGGCACAGAAAGCGGACGCGGTCACCACCCCGCCCAGGATGGCAAAGCACTGTTGCACGTTGCCCACACTCTTGAGCAAGAAGCCGGCCGCCACGGCTCCGACGTTGCCGCCCGCACCGATGATGCCCGCCACTCCACCCAGCGCCTTGCGGTCGACGAAGGGCACCAGCGCATAGGTCGCGCCACAGGCCATATGCGTAAATAACCCGAAGACGATCATGCCGACGATGGCCAGGGCCACGGTCTCCGTCGTCGAGAACCAGAGCAAGCCCATCCCCTCACCGAGCATCAGGACAAACAGCAAGAAGGTCCGGGCGTCCAGACCCCGCAGGCGCGCCACGCGATCGGAGAGGATGCCGCCGAGCGCGCGCGCAAACAACGCGAGCAGGCCAAAGCTCCCTGCGGCCATGCCCGCTGCCTGCAGGTCGAGCCCAAACCGGTCGACGTAGTAGCTGGCGGCCACGTTGTGCACGAACAACTCCAGCCCGAAGCACGCGCCGTAGGTGACGAACAGCATCCAGACGCGGTAGTTCGCGGCCGCGGCCTTGAAGACCGCCCAGCCCCCCTTCTTACCGCTCTCGATCTCGACCCCCGCCCGGCGCAGCTCCAGGTAGTCCCCCTGCGGGCAATCCTGCGTGAACTTCCAGTACAGGCCGGCGACGATCAACATCAACGCGCCCGGGACGAGCATGGAGACTCGCCAGCCGAGGCTCTTCTCGAGGCCCATCGCCAGTGCGGCTGCCAGCACCCAGGGCATCACCGACTGAGTGACCCCGCCACCCGCGTTGCCCCAGCCGGCGCTGGCCGCATTGGCCGTACCCACCACGTTCGGGGCAAACATCACCGAGGTGTGATATTGCGTGATGACGAAGCTCGCCCCGATGGCGCCGATCAGCAGGCGCGCCACCAGGAACACCTCGTAGCTCTGGGCAAAGGCAATGCCGACGACGGGCACGGCGCCCAGCACCAACAGGGCGGTATAGGTGCGGCGCGGCCCGTATTTGTCCGAGAGCGGACCGATCAGCAGGCGCACCAGGATGGTGATGCCCACCGCGGCGATGTTGATGTTGGCGATCTGCGCCACACTCAGGCCAAATTCTTGCTTGATGACCGGCATCAGCGGAGCCACCGCAAACCAGGCGAAGAAGCAGACGAAAAACGCGAGCCAGCTCATGTGAAAGGTACGCATGGCCGGCGTGGAAAACGAAAACAGCTGGATGCGCGTGGCCTTCTTGGCGTGAATGTCCATGGCCCTCATTCCTTTGCCGCTTGCTGAGCCCGCAGCTCGACGATGACCTGGCCGGACGGGCTCAAGCGCGCCGGGTAGGTGCGCAGAGCACACTCCCCGTTGCTCGTCTGACCGGTCTCCAGATTGAACTTCCAGGAATGCAGCGGGCAAACCAGCGTACTGCCGCCCAGGATGCCATCTGCCAGCGGGCCCCCCCGGTGCGGGCACTCGGCCTGCGCGGCAAAGACCTCGCCTTGCCGAGTGTGAAAGACGGCGATGCGGAGCGCTCCCACCTCGAAGGTACGCCCTTCACCGGGTGGGATCGAAGACACGGAGGCAACTGTGACTTCCATCGGGATCCTTCCTCACTGAACGATCGGCAACACCGAAGCGAATTGATGCGGCGTGGCAGGCTTGACCGCCTCCAGCCAGGGGTCTCGGTAACTGGCCACGGAGCGCTCCAGCGCTTCGTCCAGGCGGGCCGCGATGCCCTCACTGTCCTCGACCACCACCGCGCGGATCTTCTCGATGCCGACCCGAGGCACAAATCCATAGGTCCGTTCGAGATACTTCGCGTTCTCGCGGTAGTATTGCATGAAGCGGCCCGCGTAGAGCAGCACGTCGTCTTCGCCGTCCACCACGCACAACAGATCTCCCTTGCGGATGTGAGCCCCTGCGGCGCCCCCCACGTAGATCTCCCATTTGCCGCCTTCCACCGCGACGGCGCCGACATCCTTGCACAATGCTTCGGAGCAGTTGCGCGGACAACCAGCGGTGGCGAGCTTGAGCTTCGCGGGCGCATCCAGGCCCTGAAACCGCTGCTCGATGCGTTGCGCGAGGCCCATGCTGTTGCCGAGCCCGAAGCGGCAGTACTCCGTACCGATGCAACTCTTGCAGGTCCGGTAGCGCTTGGCATACGCAAAGCCCGACGGCATGCCGAGGTCCTTCCAGACCTTGGGTAGATTCTCCTTCTTGATGCCCACCAGATCGATGCGCTGCCCGCCCGTGAGCTTCACGAGCGGCACCTGGTACTTCTCCGCGACGTCCGCGATGCGGCGCAACTGGGCAACCGACGTGACGCCGCCCGGCATCTGCGGGATCACGGTGAAGGTGCCATCCTTCTGAATGTTCGCGTGCACCCGATCATTGATGAAGCGCGCGTCGCGCTCGTCCTCGTATTGGGTGCCCCAGAGCGTATTGAGGAGCGACGCCAGGCCCGGCTTGCTCCCCGCGTCCTCGACCCCTCCCGCCAGCGCAGCAAAGACCTGCGACACCGAGCGCAGCTCTTGCTGGAAGATCGCCTGGATCAGCTCCGGCTTGCTCAGGGGTACGCCGGGGACGTAGTAGTCCGCCGTCGGGTCCACCTCCGCTTCGCCGCCACACGCCCATTCCACCACTTCCGTGACGAGTGCCTTACAGGCGCCGCAGCCCATGCCGGCGCGCGTCGCCTCCATCACGCTCTTGGGGTTGCGCTTGCCCAGCTTGACGCACGCGATGATGCCGCCCTTGCTCACGCCGTTGCAGTTGCAGACCTGCATTTCGGCCGGCATCTCCTCGATGGTCGTGGTCTTGGAGGGGGCGCCGATGTCAAACAGGAGCGACAGCCGTTCTTCCGGCAGCGGCGTGTCCTTGCCGAAGGCCTGCATCAGATACGCCGACTTGCTCGTGTCCCCGAGCAGGATGCTACCGAGCAGGCGCCCGTTGCGAATGATGAGCTTCTTGTAGGTGCCCTTCTTGGGCTCCAGAAACTGCACCACCTCGTCCCCTTCTTCCGCCGGCTCGGTCAGGCCCATGGATGCGACCTCCACGCCCATGACCTTCAGGCGCGTCGCGATCTTGGAGCCGTGATATGCGGAGTCCGGGTACGTGCCGGTCAGGTGCTCCGCCAGCACCTTGGCCTGGTCCCAGAGGGGGGCGACCAGCCCGTAGACTCGGCCGCGGTGCTGCGCGCACTCCCCCACCACGAAAATGTTCGGATCGTCCGAGCGCATCTGGTTGTCGACCACGATGCCACGTTCCACCGTCAAGCCTGCCCGCAGCGCGAGCTGCACGTTGGGCTTGATGCCCGCGGAGATCACCACCAGGTCGCAGGCGAGCGTGGTCTCATCCTTGAAGGCCAGGCCCGTGACCGCGCCGTCGCCCAGGACCTCGCTCGTGTTCTTGCCGAGGTGCACCTGGATGCCCAGCGTCGCCAGCGTGTTCTTCAGAATGGCGCCGGCCTGCGTATCCAGCTGCTGGTCCATCAAGTGTTTGCCGAGATGGATGACGTGCACTTCGAGCGCGAAGTTTTGCAGGCCACGGGCCGCCTCCAGACCGAGCAGACCGCCGCCGATCACCGCCGCTCGACGCTGGCCCCTGGCATGGCTCGTGATGCTCCGACAGTCGTCCAGATTCCGAAACGCAAACACGCCGGGGCGCAGCCGGCCGTCCGCGAGCGTGGCGTTTTTGATCGGGGGGATGAATGGCACGCTGCCGGTGGCGAGAATCAAGATGTCGTAGGGTTCCGTCACGCCGTTGTCGCCCACGACGTGGCGCGAGCTGCGCAGGATGTCCACCGCGCGCACGCCCGCGTGCAGCGTCACCCCGTTCTCCTCGTACCAGGCGAGAGGATTGAGAAATATCTCCGACTCGTCGTGCGAGCCGTTGAGCACGTCGCTGAGCAGGATGCGGTTGTAGTTTCCGTAGGGCTCATCCCCGAACATGGTGATCTCGAATTGGTCGGCACCACCGCGGGCGAGGATCTCCTCCACGGCCCGGGCCCCCGCCATCCCGTTACCGACCACGACGAGCTTGCGCTTCGAGCCCATGTCTCAAATCTCCAACAGGCCGATGTCGACCAACACCGAGCCCCGCAGACCCTCCGGGGCGCCCACCGTGACCTCGAGCCGCCCCTCCGGGGGCAGGTCTTCGACGATGGCCAGCGGGATGTGCAACCCTGCCTTCGCGCCGACCGGGAAGTAGCGCAGGGGGCGGCCGTTCAGACTGATCAGCAGATAGATCAACTCCGGCGCCGGGTTGCCTGCGCGCAGATAGATCAGCTGCGCTCGCTTGTCCGGTGGGACGCTATACCCGACCTCCGGGCGCAACGCCGCCGGGCGCTCCAAGCCCCGCCCCTCGAACGCAAATACCCCTTGGATGAAGCTCGGCTTTTCCAGCATGCGGTAACCTCCCGATCCATGAAAGCGAAAGCTGGCTCCAACCTGACGCCTTGGATGAGTCCAGAATATTGCTATCGCGTTGCGCTCTGCCTTCGGCCCCGGAACTCGTGCGGTGTTGCTCTCGAAGTGGTCCACGAAGGCCGTTGCGGCGGCGTGGCACGGCACGTGCGACGGCAGCAGAGTGCAAATAACGCCAGCGTCCGCCGCGAGGGTGTACGCTGCGCCTCCCCCTCGCGAGCCGCGGATGCGGGCAGGAAGGAAGCGAGATGAAAGCGTCCGATCTTCTGGTCAAGTCGCTCGAGCACGAGGGTACGAGCACGATCTTTGGGCTGCCGGGCGAAGAGAACCTCGATTTCGTCGAGTCTCTGCGGCGCTCGTCGATCCGGCTCGTGGTGACGCGGCATGAGCAGGGCGCCGGCTTCATGGCGGCGACCTATGGGCGGCTGACGGGGCACACCGGCGTCTGCCTGGCGACGCTGGGCCCGGGCGCAGCCAACCTGGTGACCCCTGCCGCCTACGCGCAGCTCGGCGCCATGCCGATGTTGATGTTGACAGGCCAGAAGCCCATCAAGACGAGCAAGCAGGGCCACTTTCAGATCTTGAACGTGGTGGAGATGATGCGGCCGGTCACCAAGTATTGCCAGACCATCATCCATGGCAACAACATCCCCGGAAAGGTTCGAGAAGCCTTTCGCATCGCGGAGCAAGAGCGCCCCGGCGCCGTGCACCTCGAGATCCCGGAGGACATCGCCCGCGAGGACACCGAGCCGTTTCTGTTCCCGGTCGAAAAGATCCGCCGCCCCGCCGCCGACGCCAAGGCCGTGCGGCAAGCCGCCGAGGCCATCGAGGGCGCCGTTCGCCCGCTCGTGTTGATCGGTGCGGGCGCCAATCGCACGATGACGAGCCGCATGCTGCTGCGCCTGGTCGACACCTTGCGGATCCCGTTTTTCACCACCCAGATGGGCAAGGGTGTGATCGACGAACGGCACCCCCTGTGCCTGGGCACCGCCGCCCTGTCCGAGAACGACATGCTGCACGAGGCCGTGGAGCGCGCCGATCTCGTGATCAACGTGGGTCACGACGTGGTCGAGAAGCCCCCGTTCTTCATGCGCCCCGGTGGGCTCGACGTATTGCACATCAACTACTCGCCGGCCGAGGTGGATCCCGTCTACTTCCCCCGCCTCCAGGTCGTGGGTGATGTGGCCAATGCACTCTGGCAGTTGACCGATCGCGTGCGTCGCCAGGCCCACTGGGAAACGGACTGCTTCTCGGAGATCAAGCGAGCCATCGACGAGCGCATGCTGGCACAGATCGACTCGACGAGCTTTCCGATCAAGCCCCAACGGCTGGTGCGCGACGTGCGGGCCGCGATGCCGGAGGACGGCATCCTGGCGCTCGACAACGGCATGTTCAAGATCTGGTTCGCCCGCAACTATCCGGCGTATCAGCCCAACACGATCCTACTCGACAACGCGCTGGCGACCATGGGTGCGGGCCTGCCGTCGGCCATGGCCGCGGCGTTGCTCCATCCGCAGCGCAAGGTCATTGCGGTGTGCGGCGACGGCGGCTTCATGATGAACTCGCAGGAGTTGGAGACCGCCAAGCGCCTGGGCCTCCACCTGGTCGTATTGATCGTCCGGGACGATGGCTACGGCATGATCCGCTGGAAGCAGCAGGCCATGGGCTTTGCCGACTTCGGACTCGGCTTTGACAATCCAGATTTTGTCGCCTACGCTCGCGCGTACGGCGTACACGGCGAGCGCATCGCCCGTACGGAGGATTTCTTACCAACGTTGCGAGCATGCCTGAATGCGCCCGGCGTTCAGCTGATCGACGTCCCCGTCGACTACGGCGAAAACCGAATCTTCACGCGTGAAATCGAGCGCTCCGAGAGCTGAGAGGCACTCCCCGGCGCCGGGCGGTCTCCGCTCATGCCTCGGCGGCGTAGAGCACGACGACCGAGCGATCTGCGGCGCGGTACTGGAGGCCCTGCACGGGCGGGGCTTCCTCCCAGGGCATGATGTCCTGCGGGGTCGGCAGGGACGTATCGATCCAGCGGCGCCAGCTCCCTCCGGAGCCGCCGGGCAGCGGTAGTTCGAACTCGAGGGGTTCCCAGTAGGCGTTGAAGAGCAGGTGAATCGACAGCTGCTCCCCGCGGATCCGGGCGGTGAACGCCAGACTGCGCGAGTGATCGCTCCAGTCCGGTTGATCCAGCCTGACCCCATGCCAGGACTTGCTCGCCTCCCGGAGCAGGACATTGAGGCTCCGGCGCTCGCGTTCGTGCTGCGTGCCGCGCAAGAGCCGGCGAGCCGTCAGGAGCTTCACAAAGCGATGAATGTCTGCGTGCTTTTCCAGGCGCTGCCAGTCGAACCAACTGATCGAGTTGTCCTGGCAGTAGGCGTTGTTGTTGCCGCCCTGCGTATGGCGCGCTTCGTCGCCCATCAGGATCATGGGCATGCCGACCGAGAGCAGGGTGGCCGTGAGGAAGTTCTTCACCTGGCGGCTGCGCAACTGCTCCACCGCGGGGTCATCGCTGGGCCCCTCGACGCCGCAGTTCCAACTCCGGTTGTCGTTGGCTCCGTCGCGGTTCTCTTCGCCGTTGGCAAGGTTGCGCTTCTCGTTGTAGCTGACGAGATCGTTGAGGGTGAAGCCGTCGTGGCAGGTGACGAAGTTGACGCTTTGCTCCGGCTCCCGTTCCTCGTGAGAGAACACGTCTGGGCTGCCGACGAGCGCGTCTGCAAAGGGTTTCACTGATCCGTCTGCGCCGCGAAAGAAATCGCGCACGGCGTCCCGGAAGCGCCCGTTCCATTCCCTCCAGCTATCGCCCACGAAGTGGCCGACCTGGTACAGCCCGGCGGCGTCCCAGGCCTCGGCGATCAACTTCGTGCCGGCCAGCTCCGGGTCCGTTTCAATGTCCCACAGCACGGGCGGATTGGGCAGCACCTGGCCCATGGCGCCGCGCGCCAGGATGGATGCCAGATCGAAGCGAAAGCCATCCACGTGCATCTCGGCCACCCAGAAGCGCAGGCTATCGAGGATCATCCGGCGCACGATCGGGTGATTGGCGTTCAGCGTGTTGCCGGTGCCGCTGTAGTTGGCATATCTCCCGCGATCTGGCTCCAGGATGTAGTAGGCCTCGTTCTCTAGCCCGCGGAAGCACAGCGTCGGCCCGCGCTCGTCACCCTCGGCGGTGTGGTTGAACACCACATCGAGAATGACCTCGATGCCGGCGCGATGCAGGGCTTTCACCAGATCGCGAAACTCATCGATCGGCCCCAGCGGATCCTGCCGCGAACTGTAGGCGGGGTGCGGCGCAAAGAAAGAAACGGGCGAATAGCCCCAGTAGTTCACGCGGCCCGGCGGGCAATCCTGGGCGTCGAAGTGAAACACCGGCAGCAACTCTACTGCCGTGATGCCCAACTCCTGCAGGTAGGGGATCTTCTCGATCATACCGGCGTACGTGCCGCGCTTCGACTCGGCGACGCCCGAGCTCGGGTGGCGAGTGAAACCACCGACGTGCATCTCGTAAATGATGGTCCGCGCGGAGGGACGCCGCAGCGGCTCGTCCCCCTCCCAGTCATAAGCAGCAGCATCGACGACCACGCTTTTCATCGCCGCGGCCGCGTTGTCGCCCGGCCGCCGCGCGGCGTCGCGCTGGTAGTTCGCCGGAACCGCCACGCTGCGGCCGTACGGGTCGAGCAGCAGCTTGGTGGGGTCGAAGCGCATGCCCCGCGCCGGGTCCCACGGCCCGTGCACCCGATAGCCGTAGAGCTGCCCCGCTTTCACTCCGGGCACGAAGCCGTGCCAGTAGTGATAGGTCCGGTGCACCCCCGGATCCCATTCGATGGACACGCTGGGCTGCGCGTCCTCGACCCGATCGAACAGGAGCAGCTCCACTCGGGTAGCCGAGCGGGAGAACAGACTGAAGTTTGTGCCCCCCTGCCCGACCCGGGCGCCCAGGGGATGCGTCCTGCCGAGGCTGTGATCGGGCATGCTGGCCTGAGAGGTCGTCAGCGTCACCTCGGGTTAGATCCGCACGGGCACCGGCGTGATGTTCCAGGCCTTCGTGCAATAGTCACGGATCGAACGATCGGAGGAGAATTTGCCCATGCGCGCGGCGTTCAGGATCGACTTTTTCGTCCAGCCGGCGCGGTCGTGCCAGAGCTCGCTCACCTGGTTCTGCGAGTCGACGTACGCCTGGTAGTCTGCCAGTACCAGGAACGGGTCGTGCCGGCGCAGGTTCTCCACCAGCGGACGGAACAGCTCGGTATCCCCGTGCGCGAGGGCTCCCGAGGCGATGAAGTCGAGCACCTCACGCAAGGAGGCGTTCTGCTCGTAGTAATTGTTGGGGTGGTAGCCGTGGGCTTTCAGCGCCCCGACTTCCGCGGCGTTGAGACCAAACAGGAAGAAGTTGTCCGCGCCGACCTCTTGCCGAATCTCGACGTTGGCGCCATCCAGGGTGCCAATCGTGAGCGCGCCGTTCATCGAGAGCTTCATGTTTCCCGTACCCGAAGCTTCCTTGCCTGCGGTCGAGATCTGCTCCGACAGGTCCGCCGCCGGGATGATGATCTGCGCGTTCTTGACGTTGTAGTCCGGGAAATAGACGACACGCAGCCGGTCGCCCACATCCGGGTCGTTGTTGATCAGCTCCGCCGTCGAGGTAATCAACTTGATGATCAGCTTGGCCATCAAGTAGCCAGGCGCCGCCTTGGCGGCAAACAGAAAGGTCCGCGGAGCCACCTGCGCCTGCGGATCGCGCTTGACTTGCAGGTACAGGCTGAGAATGTGCAGCGCATTGAGGTGCTGCCGCTTGTACTCGTGCAGGCGCTTGATCTGCATGTCGAACAGCGAATCCGGGTTCACGCGCACCCCCGTTCGCTCCTGGATCACCGCGCCGAGCCGAAGCTTGGCCTCGCGCTTGACGGCGCGCCATTGCGCCTGAAACTCGGGATCGTTCGCCAGCGGCTCGAGCGCGTGCAGCTTGTCCAGGTTTTGCAGCCAGCCGTCGCCCACGCGCTTGGTGATCAGCTGGGCCAGTTTTGGGTTGCTGATCGCCACGAAGCGGCGCGGCGTGACGCCGTTGGTGACGTTGCAGAATTTCTCGGGCCACATTTCATAGAAATCGTGCAGCACGGTCTCCGTCAGCAACTTCGAGTGCAGCTCCGCCACGCCATTGACACTGTGGCTGCCCACCACGGCCAGATTCGCCATCCGCACGTAACGCTCCCCCGATTCATCGATCAGGGACATGCGGGAGAGGCGTGCCTCGTCCCCCGGAAAGCTGGAGCGAACCTGGTCGAGGAAGCGCCGGTTGATTTCGTAGACGATCTCGAGGTGCCGGGGCAGCAGCCTGCCGAAGAGCGCGACGGACCACTTCTCCAACGCCTCGGGCAGGAGGGTATGATTGGTGTACGCCAGCGTCGCCGTGGTCAACCGCCAGGCCACGTCCCAGCCCAGCGCATGCTCGTCCAGGAGCAGCCGCATCAGCTCCGCCACCGCCACCGCCGGATGGGTGTCATTGAGCTGCACGGCCCATTTTTCGGCAAAGCTGTCGAGGGGCCGCCCCAGCGCCGTGTGCACGCGGAGCATGTCCTGCAGCGAGCAGCTCACAAAGAAGTACTGCTGCTTGAGCCGCAAGGCCTTGCCCTGCTCGACCTCGTCGTTCGGATACAGCACCTTGGTGATGTTCTCCGAATCGAGCTTGTCTTCGACCGCGCCGTAGTAGTTGCCGACGTTGAACGCCGCCAGATCGAAGGATTCCACGGCCTGCGCGCTCCAGAGCCGGAGCGGAATGCAAGCGCCGACGCGGTAGCCCAGGATCGGAGTGTCGTAAGCAACCCCTTTGACTACCGTCTCGGGGACCCAGCGCGACCGGGCGCGGCCCGCGTCATCCGTCCAGAGCTCCGTGCGACCGCCGAACTGCACCGGGTAGTTGATTTCAGGCCGGGCGATCTCCCACGGGTTGCCGTTGCGCAGCCACTTGTCGGTGACCTCCCGCTGCCAGCCATCGATCAGCTGCTGGTCAAAGATGCCAAACTCGTAGCGAATGCCGTAGCCAGCGGCAGGTATTTCGAGCGCAGCGAGCGAGTCGAGGTAGCAAGACGCCAGCCGCCCCAGCCCACCGTTGCCCAGGCCGGGCTCCTCTTCCTGGTCGATGAGCTCGTCGAGATTCAGCCCGAGCTCGCTCATGGCCTGGCGGGCGGCGTCCGTGAGGTTCAGGCTGAGCAGATTGTTGGGCAGGTGCGGGCCCGGCAAGAACTCCGCGGACAGGTAGGCCACGGCGCGCGCGTCATGCTGGCCATATGCCTCCAGCGTCAGAACGCCGCGATCGAGCACACGGTCGCGCACGGTGAGGGCCAAGGCCGTGTACAGGTCGAGCGGCGAGGCGTTCCCCGGCGCGCGGCCGAGCACGCAAAACAGGTTGTCGACAAAGCCCTGCTTGAGCTCTGCCACGCTGCAGCCAATCCGGCTGGTGCTGGCCTGGGCCTGGGAAAGAAGCGGGTTCATGGCATCCTTCAGCGCGGTTCGGGCGCCTGCGAGGTGAAACGTTCGGGTTGACCTGTCGTCGACAGCACCGAGCGCCACCAGCCACCCGCCGGGTCCAGGCGCCGGCTGGCCGTCGCCAGGCGCTCGATGGGGACATGGATGAAGCGCTCGTGAAGAAATCCGATCACGAGCCCCGTCTTGCCGGCCATGGCCGCGTGCACGGCGTTGCGGGCAAACAGGTCGCAGAGCAGCGCGTCCTCGCAATTGGCGGGGCGGCTGCGCACCTGATAGCTCGGGTCGAAGTAGCGCATCACCGCGGGCAGGCCCCGCGCCTTGAAGTGCGCCTCGATGCGCTCGCGCAACAGGGTGCCGATGCACTGCAGCTTCACGTTGCCGGAGGCATCCCGCTGCTGGGAGCCGCTCGGGAACAGATCTTGACCGGCGCCTTCGGCGACCGCGATCACGGCATGCGTCTTGCTGCGCATGCGCTGCTCCAGCGTCGAGAGGAACCCTTCGAGCTCGAACGGCACCTCGGGGATCAGCGCAAAGTTCACGTCCTGGCTCGCGACCGTCGCGCCCGCGGTGATGAAGCCGGAGTGGCGGCCCATCAACTTCACGAGCCCGATGCCGCCCTGGACGCTGCGCACCTCGGTGTGTGCGCACTCGATCACCCGCACGGCCTCCTCGACCGCCGTCATGAACCCGAAGGTGCGCGACACGTACTGGATGTCGTTGTCGATCGTCTTGGGCACGCCCACCACGCTGAGCGGATGGCCGCGACGGGTTGCCTCCTGGTACAGCTCGTTGGCCCCGCGCTGCGTGCCGTCACCGCCGACCGTGAGCAGGATGTTCACGCCGCGGGCGATCAGGTTGTCCACCGCCCTCTGGATGTTCACGGGTCCGCGCGCGGAGCCGAGAATGGTGCCGCCGTTTCGATGGATACCGTCGACGAACTCCGGCGTGATCCGCACCGGCTCGGCGCCGTTCGCCGGATCGAGGCCGCCGTAGCCGTTGCGAAAGCCCAGCACCTCGGAGACCCCGTAGCCATGGTGCAACTCGAAGAAGGCCGAGCGGATCACGTTGTTGAGACCGGGGCACAGGCCACCGCAGGTCACGATCGCCGCCCGGGTCTCTTGAGGGTCGAAGAACAGCTGTGCCCGGGGGCCCGCCAGCTCAAAGCTGAGGCCTGGATCTTTGCCGAGCTCGATGTGCTCGGGAACCTGCCGCTCGTCGCTGATGGTGTGGCTAAAGCGAGAGGTGAAGCGTGGTTTGCCGAGGGTCGGAGTATTCATGGGAGCCAGAATGACGAGACCTGGGCGGCCGCAACGGCATGCTACGATCGCCCCCGCTCATCGTGTGGGGCCGATGTAACACGTGTGGACTCGCGCCGGACACCCTTTCGAAGCAGACGGATTCCGAGGAGACGGACCGGGCGCCGCGGACGGCAGCCCAGAATCGTTACGAATTTGTTACACAAACCGATGGCACGCCCGCTGGTGTTTCATCAAACCGGCGTCCGCCGCAGCCCGTCGAAACGGCCGGGCAGAGGGCGACCTGCTTCGTGCCCCGAGAGCGCTTGCCCCACCGATTTCACACGAGCGCCGTCTCGGGGAGGAAGGGCTTGGCACTGGCCAGCGCGGCCAGATTGGCCACGGTGACACGCGCGATCTCGGCCAGAGCTTCGTGCGTGAGAAAAGCCTGGTGTGCGGTGATCAGCACGTTGGGGAACGTGAGCAGGCGCGCCAGTTCGTCATCCTGCAGGATTTTGCCGGACAGGTCCTCGAAAAAGACGCCTTCCTCCTCTTCGTAGACGTCCAGTGCAACGCCTCCAAGGCGGCCCGATTTGAGCGCCTCGATCAGCGCAGAGGTGTCGATCAGCGCGCCACGGCTGACGTTGATGAGGATCGCGCCGGGCTTGACTAGTTCCAACGTCTCGCGATTGATAACGTGGTGCGTCTGCGGCGTGAGCGGCGTATGCAGGGAGATGACTTCGCTCTCACGCGCGAGTGTGCGCCCGTCCGTGTATTCGACACCGTACTCCTTCGCCCACTCGATCGACGGGAACGGATCGTACGCGAGCACTCGCATACCGAAGCCACGCAGGATCTGCGCGGTGATGCGGCCGATCTTTCCGGTACCGATGATGCCAGCCGTCTTGCCGTGCAGGTCGAAACCGACGAGGCCGTTGAGCGCGAAGTTCATGTCGTGCACGCGGTTGTTGGCGCGCGGGATCTTGCGATTGAGGGCGAGCAGCAGGGCCACGGCGTGTTCGGCCACGGCATAGGGGGAGTAGGCCGGCACGCGCGTGACGGAGAAGCCGAGCTCTTTGGCCGCGGGCAGGTCGACACTGTTGAAGCCGGCGCAGCGCAGCGCGATGTGCTTCACGCCGAGCTTGGCGAGCGCCTCCAGGCAGGGGCGGTCGACGTGATCATTGACGAAGGTGCAGACGGCCTGTGCGCCTTGCGCGGACACGGCGGTTTCAGCCGAGAGCCGGCCCTCCATGAAGCGCCACTGGATGTCGAACCCGGCGCTGGCGCGCACGATGGCTTCGCGATCGTACGGTTTGGTGTCGAACACGACGGTCTGAAACATGGACGTCCTCTCCGATCAGGCCTTGATAGCGGAGGTGTTGCGAAGAACCCGCGCTCTACACCAGCCATAGCGCCATCTTCAGCAAAGATTCAACACGAACCTGCCAACTGACCCTATGCTCTTGGGTCAGGCAGTTTTCCCCACGCGGTCGGGCAACCCGTCGTCGTCAGTCCCGCTCGCCCCCGGAGCAAGTATGGATTTCATCCAGGCGCTACTCGAACAGCAACCGCTGATGGCGCTCTTCCTGACCATCGCCATCGGCTACTTCGTCGGGGAAATGACGCTGGCCGGGTTCTCCCTCGGCGTGGGAGCCGTGCTCTTCGTGGCGCTCGGCGTGGGCTGGTTTGCACCCAAGGCGGTGCCGGCGCCGATGGTGGGGACGCTCGGGCTGGCGCTGTTTCTGTACTGCGTGGGGGTGCAATACGGGAACCAGTTCTTCCTCGGGCTCACGAGTCGCGCCGGGCTGCGAGCCAACCTGCTGGCGCTGCTGGGAGTGATGACGGCCGGCGCCGTCAGCCTGGTGTTGATGCACACCGCCGGGCTCCAGCTACCGCAAGCGCTCGGGCTGTTCGCGGGCTCCGGCACCAGCACGGCCGCACTCCAGGCAGCGATCGCAACGCTCGGTAGCGGCGACCCCGCCGTCGGCTACTCGGTCGCCTATCCGTTCGGCGTCGCCGGTCCGATCCTGCTGCTCTACCTCGCCTTTACGATCGGCAAGCCGATCATCCCCGCGCCCAGCGCCGGCAGCCTGGAGCTGCTCGAGATCGCCGTGCGCAACCCACAATTGAGCGGCACGTCGCTGGGCGACCTGAGCGCCCGCTTGCCGGCGGGTGTGCAGCTCATCGCGCGGCGCCGGAACCACCACAACGAAGCGGCGTCGCCCCAGCTCACCATCGCCGAAGGGGACGTGCTCCTGGCGATCGCGCCCACGCAGGAAGCGCTCGCACAGGCTCGCCAGCTACTCGGGGAGGCCGCGTCGGGGCGCGTCGTGCAGGACCGCACGGATCTCGACTATCTACGCGCGTTTGTCTCTCGCTCGGCGCTGGTCGGCAGCACGCTCGGCGCTCTCGCGCTGCCGGGCGAGCAGGCCTCGATCGTGATCGAGGTGCTCCGAGGCGATGCCTACATTCAGCCGCGCGCCGATCTCGTGCTGGAGTCCGGGGACCGCGTCGGCGTGCTCGCCCGTCGCAGCGATTTTGCGGCGCTGCGCAAGTACTTCGGCGACTCGATCCGGGGCACCGCCGAGTTCAGCTACGTCTCGATCGGCATCGGCATCGCGCTCGGCTTTCTCGCCGGAGCGGTCCCCATTCCACTGCCCGGCATCGGCAAGCTCACGCTGGGCCTGGCCGGGGTGCTGATCGTGGCGCTGATCCTCGGCAAGCTGCGGCGCACGGGCAGCATGACGTGGACCCTGCCGCTGTCGGCCAATCTCGTCGTGCGCAATCTGGGGCTGACGGTGTTTCTGGCGCAGGTGGGCATGTCGTCGGGCCCGAAGTTCGCCGGCACGATCGGCGAATCTGGCTTCCTGATGCTGGGGCTGGGCGCGCTGGTGCTGGTGGCGCTCGCGCTGCCGATTCTGATCGTGGGCCTGTGGGTCTTGCGCATGCCCTTCGACGAAGTGGCGGGCATCGTCAGCGGGGCCTGCGGCAATCCCGCGATTCTCGCGTATGCGAACAAGCTCTCGCTCACGGAGCGCCCGGACGTCGGCTACGCCATGATCTTCCCGAGCATGACCATCGTGAAGATCCTGTTCGTCGACGTCGTCCCGGCGTTCTTTCGCTGAGGCGCCCACCGGGCTCGAGCTGGCAGCACGCGCGGGCCGGCACTGGTGCGTGGCGGAGACGGGTCAGACCGGTACGCGGCCGCTCAGAGCGGGCGCTCGTCGAGCAGCACCACGCGGATGCTCTCATCATTGCCGCCGCCGGCGATGGTGACGCCCAGCGTCGGGGAGAGCTGGCCGGGCTCGAGACTGCTGCGCGTGGACTCGGCGCGCATCTCCCGGGGGTGAGCGGGGGCCTGGCCGAGGGCGGGCCCGCGCGGGGAGCGAAAGCGCTCGGTGATGTCCTTGGCCAGCTCCCCCGTCTCGATCCGCAGTCGCGCGGCGAGGCCCTTGGCGCCCGGTGGGACACGCAGCCGGCGCTCCTTCAGGAGCTGCTGCAGCTCCTGCGCCACGCGTTGCCACTCGGCTTCGTGGGCAGGGGCGCTGGCGAGCGTGACGGAGAGCACGATGCCGCGCTCGTCCGCGGTGACATCGAAGATGCCGATGCCCGTCGAGGGAGCGAAAAGGCGCGCGGCTGCATAAGCGGCGTGCTGGGCAGCGCTGGAGCCGGAGAGGCCCCGCTCGGCGTCGAGCGCCGCGAGGCCCTGGCGGAGGCCGCCGTCGGAGGGACGACTGGGGTGGGAAGGAAGCTCGACCCAGCCACCGAGCAGCGCCGCGCGGCGCACGCCGTCGTTCAGGCCGAGGTCGATCGCGCGGGCAGGCGCACTGTCCGGCGCACTAGCGGGTAGCTCGGGCGCGGCGCTGTCGGAGGCCGCTGGATCGGCGAGATCCGTGGTGTCTGGCGCGGGCAAGGCCGCCGCTGCGTGGCCTGCGCGGCCTGTGTTGCTCCGGTGAGCGTGCGGCGGTTCGACCGACGTTGGCGGCTCGAGGGCATGACCGCGCGCCGCCTGCGCCGTCGCGAGCAGGCCGTCGTCCGTGAGCGAAAGCTCCATCTCCGCATCGACGTTGGCCGGCGCCGGCGGCGTGGCAGCGCGCTGCGAGCTCCAACGGACGCCCACGCCGACGCCCGCATGCAGCGCCAGGGCCACCAGCACGGCGACTGCCGGGTGCAGCGGTCTCGGGGAGTCCACACGCATCCATACCACCACCGAGCGTGGGCTCGCTCTAGATTTGGCTCAGGCGGGCTTCTGCCAGGTCATCGCCAGAATGCGCGGCACGCTCGCGCGCTCTGCACCCGCGTCGCGCCACTCCTCGAGCATGCGCAGCTCGAGGCCGGCAGCGAAACCCGCACTCACAAATTCGGATACATCGTGCAAGAACGCTCGCACCGGCTCCACGAGTGCGTCCTCGGGCCGCACGAACTTCGCTCCAGCCCCCTGCAACTGACGAAAGGGATGCAGCTCACTGAGCAGGAACGAGCCCCCGGGGCGCAGCACTCGCGCCGCCTGGGCGAAGATCGAGCGCAGGTCTTCGATGTGCTCCAGCACCAGGTTGCTGAGCACGCGATCGCGCGAGGCCTCCTCCACCGGCCACGGCTGCCGCAGGTCGTGCAGGACGAAGCGCACGCGCTCTACCCCGTCCAGGCGGGCCCGCGCCTTGTCCAGCATGCCGTCGGAGAAATCGAGCGCCAGGATCTGGCGCGCGTAGAGCGCCAACCATTCGGTGTTCTTGCCGGTGCCACAGCCGAGCTCCAGCACGTCGCAGCCCTTGAATTCGCTGCTCTGCGCTCGCAGCACCAGGGCATCCAGGTCCCGGGTGGCGTTGGCATCCACGTCATACACCTGCGACCAACGGTCATAGGCGCAGGCGATCGAATCCCTCACCGGACGTTCGCTCACCCGTTTAGTCCTAGCAAATTCCAGGCGCTGCGCCATGTGAGCCCCGCAATACCAGGCCCCAGCGGCCGCCGCCCGCGCCTGCCGGAGATCGCCCGAGGGGGCGGGCAAAGCGGCCTCAGCGCGCAAAACCACGCGAAATCGCTGCCTCGGCGCCGGTGCGCGGATGATTCCTGCGCCCGCTGCCTCGAGACCGTTTCCGAGGCGGGGATCGCCGACTATCCTCGACACCGATGCGTGCCTTTTTGACAGCGGTGGCGTGCCTTTCGGTCGGTGGTGTATGGGGCTGCTCGAGCAACCCCGAGGCGGCACCCGCCGCCGGTCTGCCTTTCCCCGGCGTGGAGGCGGACGGCGCCGGCGCCAACGCCGCGGCAGGCACTGGCGGTAGGGGCGCCACGACCTCGCCGCCGGGCGCCGCAGGCCCAGCAGGCCCGAGCTCGCCGAGTCCAGAGGGCACCAACGTCGTCGGCCAGGTCACCCCCGAGGGCAGCGGCGGCAGCACCGGCGCGGCAGCACCCGTGGGCGAAGGCGCCCGCGCGGACGCCGGCATCCTCTCCCCGCCCGGCGCGCGCAGCGTTTGCCCCGCGGGCCCCTTCGCCGCGAGCCCACTGCCAGCCGGGGCCACGCCGCAACCGGTCTGCACCGGCATGACGTTCACGGAGGGCGCCGTCTGGTTTGATGAGCTGAACACGCTCTTCTTCTCGGATTTTCAGCTGGGCAATGCCGCATCGAACTTCAACGGCCGCATCCTGTCGTACACCCCGGGCGGGCAGTGCCAGGAGTTCATCGCGGATTCGGGCACGAACGGGCTCGTGATCGGTCTCGACGGCAACCTGCTCGGCGCGCGCCACCGCGAGCGAAACCTGACGAGCTTCAATCTGACGACCAAAGAGGCCACGGTGTTCGTCCCCGACTTCAACGGGGACGCCTTCAACTCGCCGAACGACATCGCGGTGCGCAGCGACGGCAACCTCTACTTCACCGATCCGAATTACATGCTCGGCAACCGGACCTCCGAGCTGCCGATGCAAACGTACCGGCGCGATCCGAGTGGCGCCCTCAGCGTCATCGACACGGGGGCCAGCCCCAACGGCATCACGCTCTCGCCCGACGAGTCGCTGCTGTATCTGAGCCACCTGGGGGGAAATCCGAGCAACGTGATCGTCTTCGACGTGGACGCTGCCGGTGCGGTGGCGAACCCTCGCCCCTTCGCCAGCGTCGGCTCCGACGGCATGGCCATGGACTGCGCTGGCAACCTCTACACCACCACGCAGGGCAGCGTGCGCGTCTTCGCCCCGAGCGGTGCACCGCTCGGCACCCTCGCCGCCCCCGGCGCCGCCAACGTCGCCTTCGGCGGCCCGGAACGCAAAACCCTGTACATCACCGCCACGACCACGCTGTTCGCGGTCGAGCTCGAGATCCCGGGGCTTCCCTACTGAGGCGCGCCGGGCCGCTGGTCGAGCGCGCGGC
>Ga0315912_10001636_pt1 | contig 26497 bp, 20 predicted proteins | sample VfabasoilMG_FD_204469 | JGI IMG/M metagenome (GOLD analysis project Ga0315912, IMG submission 204469) | Garden soil microbial communities collected in Santa Monica, California, United States - V. faba soil | ecosystem: Environmental > Terrestrial > Soil > Garden | place: USA: California... | reverse complement strand
GCGCTGTCAGCGTGAAACGCTCGACGAGCGTCAGTGTCGCAGGGTTCGATCCGCGATACACCGGATCGTCCTTGAAGTGGCTGGTTTCAACGAGAAGTGTGTTGCCGTCCCAGCGGCCGCGAGCTTCGCCCATGTACTGACGAATCACGGACCCGACCTGCGGACGTCCATCGAGCGGGATGATGCGTGTCTCGTGCACCATCTCGTACGAGATCACAACGTAGCCGGGGCTCTGAATGATGCGATACGAGTTGCCGTAGTTGGCGGGCATCATCGAACCAGGGAGACCTCTGGTGATGCAGCGATCGTAGAGACTGCGATCGGTGTAGGAGTCCGCGGTGCCCCGTCCTTTGCGTGCCGCCGCCCGCGCGGCGGTTCGTGCGGCCAAGGCCTTTTGTCCTTCCGGCGTCATCGCCGGGATCTTGCCGTCTGCCGGATCGACAACGAGCCACAGCCGGCTGCCACGATTGGCCTCGAAGCGATCGTAGAAGGCCGGTGCGCCACCGAAGTTACCGGCGACGGGATCGCCACCCGTGAACGGCGAATTGAGCAGCACTTCGTCGGCGCGCTCCTTGACGAGTCGCGCAAGCTCGGCGCCTTTGATCTCATCGAGCGTGCGCCCTTCGAACTCTGCCGGACGCTCGAACGGCGTGCCCTGCTCGTACTTGTTGGTGTAGTTGCCTTGCAGATCGGGATCGCCCCACGGCGTGCGAGGCGGCGTCCACGTCTGAGCGAAGGCCTGACTGCATGACAGCGCAAGGAGTGCCAACAGCGTCGCGGTGTGCCTGGCCATCTTGATCTCCAATGTGTGGCGCGCTTGATTATCTGCCATTTCACCGAGCGAGTCGGCCTGTCGTTTCTCCACACGTTGCCATCCTGACTCTCACAATTACGGCTGAATCTCTACCGGCACGCGCTTCGGACCGTCGTCGTCAGGACGACGATAGAATGCAGAAGTGGACGGGAGCGATCCGATGGTCTCACCAGCTCACCCGGATAGCCGCCTCACGTACGACGACTTCCTCCTGTTCCCTGAAGGCGACGGACTGCGGCACGAGATTATCGACGGGGTCTACTACGCGACGCCGTCGCCAAGCCTGCGGCACCAGGACCTGGTGGGCCGACTGTATTTCGCGATCGCGAATTACCTAGTGGGTCATCCTGACAGGGGCAAACATCCAGGGAGCTCCGGCGATCATCGTCGAGATCCTGTCGAAAAGCACGGGAAGCCGCGACGAACGGATCAAGAAGGAACTCTTCGATCGCGGAGGAGTACGCGAATACTGGATGGTCGATCCCGATCGCAGTCAGCTCATCGTTCATCTTCGTGAGGCCGACGGATTTCACTCATGCACACCGCTCGCTGCTACAGAACGCGCAGTACTGACCACGCCACTGCTCCCTGGTTTCTCGCTCTCGCTATCAGAATTCTTTCAGGCGTCGGTGTAACGGTGTTCCTGGCGCTCGCGCCTGGATCTGCGCTCGCTCAATCGACGTACGTCGGCGCGGCGCTCGTGGGCGATGTACTTCGAAGCACGCACACGGAGTCAGCCGTGGGGCTGGACAATTCAACCGACGGTGAAGCGATTGGATTCGCGCTTCGCGTGGGCACTCCGCTCGGCAGCCGTTGGGGTATCGAGCTCGAGTTCGTTCGGCCTGGAGAGATCGAATCAGAGTTCAGCGGGTCGATTCCGCTGGCTAGCATCGACGCTGTCGCTGTGGCGCAGATCAGCAGGGTGGTCCCACCTGGCATCACGCTGCCGCCGATATTTCCTCCGATACTGCCCTATTCCCTGCGGTCCACGCAGCGGCACAGCACACTGTCGACATCGGTCTGGTTCAACCAGAGCGTCTCGTCGCGAGTGTCTCTCGTGTATCTCGCAGGCATGGGCTTCTATCGGGCGACGTATGAAAGCGAGTCGAGCTTCGAAATCTTTCCCGCCCTGCCAACCATCAGCACAGTTCCTGCAGGGTTCCCATTCCTGACGACGAAGACGGTGAACTACGGCGTTCGGCCACTGGCCGGGTTCGAGGCACGTATCAAGCTGACCGAACACGCTGACCTCGTGCCCGGCATCAGGCTGCACGGCCTGGAGAGCGCATGGCTGCTGCGTCCGGCCGTGGGCCTTGCGTGGAATTTCTAGAAACGCTATTGGCAGGTTGCGTTGACCGGTGAGATCCCGCGGACGTTCAAGCCGTCCCGCCCGCCTTCGCCCATCAGCGTCGCGCGCACCGACATCCGGTAGCCGACGTACTTGTCCAGCGACGTGAGCACGAATTTCAGCGAGTAGTCGCGGTCACCGAGCGGCGCGTTGACGTCGGGCGTTTGGCTCTCGAAGACGCGAGCCGGGCGCGAGCCTTTCGTCAGCTTCCACTCCCGCCCCTCGCCCTTTACGAGACAGCCAACGATGTGCGCGAAGCTGTTCGAGGGAAGCTCGCTCGGGCCGCCCTTCTTGACGATCTGAACGCCAACACTCGACGCGGCCGACATCTCACTCGAGCCCGCCGGGAAACCGTTCGAGTTCAGGATGTGCGTGACGATGTCCACGTAGGTCGGCGTGCCGAGTGTGCCCGCAAGCGATCCATCCTCCGAGAACGGCATGTTCTTGCTGATACGGCCGAGCATGTAGTCAACCGTCGTCTCCTGCCAGTCGGCCCAGAACCGATCGCCCTTGAGAGCTTGCTTCTCGCCGCCCTCGAGAGTGGCGCCGTGACACTCGGAGCAGTTCGCGAGGTAAAAACCTCGTCCGCGTTCGGCCTGTGCCGCGGTGAACACGCCGTCCCAGACGCTCTTGCTTGCCGCCTGACCGCTGACCGCCTGCTCGCTGCCGAGCACGACGAACGCGACAAGTGAGACCAGGAAGATGACTGACGCGAGTCTGACCAGTATCCGCATAGATTTCGGGATGATACCGAATGGACGCGTGCGTGCGCTACGTGGCCGCTGATGCGACTGGCAATGGCGCCTTCTGGGCCGGCCGATGCGTATTCCACCACTCGCGAGCGCGCTCCTCGCTCCACGGGCGCACGTCCTCGACGGCGGCAAGCCTTCGTGACAGCTCGCGTGCCGTCTGCGGCCGATCCGCAGGGCTCTTGGCCAGGCATTCCAGGATGATTCGATCGAGCGCCGGCGGGATCGGAAGCTCGGAACCCTGGGACGGCGCCGTTGGCGGCGTATGTGCGTGCTGCACCACGATCGCCATCGGCGAATCGCCAGCGAACAGCGGTCTGCCTGTCAGCAGGAAGTACCCGACACATCCAGCGGCGTAAATGTCCGCGCGGCCGTCCACGCGCGATCCGTTCAGGACCTGCTCGGGCGCGATGTAGGCCGGAGTGCCCTGGAACATGTTGTCCTGCGTGATGCCGATCGCTCCGGTCTCCAGCATGTCCGGCGCCGCCGCCTTCGCGATGCCGAAGTCCAGCACCTTGACGAAGTCGTGCTCGCCTCCATACCTGCACAGAAACAAGTTCGCCGGCTTGATGTCACGATGCACCAAACCGTACGACTCCGCTTCCGCAAGCGAATGGCACATCTGACTCAGGATGTAGATCACCCGCTCCGCCGGCATCGGGCCGTAGTGCTGCACGAACCGCTCGAGATCGAGACCCTCCAGAAGCTCCATCACGTAGTAGAAGCTCCCATCGCCGGCGACGCCGAAGTCAAAGAGTTGCACCGTGTGCGGCGACGAGAGGCCAGCCGTCACCTGCGCTTCGCGCTCGAATCTGCGGACGACCTCGTCCGATTTCGCATCTCCGATGTTCGACGCTCGAATGAGCTTTACGGCGGCCGGGCGTGCGAGCAGGCGATGCTTGGCCTTCCACACCTCGCCCATGCCGCCCTGCCCGAGCCGCTCGACCAGTCGATAGCTCCCGAGCTCGCGCGCCTCGGTGACTTCTTTGCCGAGGGTGTAGACAACTCGCGCACCGACGTAAGCCATGATGGTGATGAGCAGGTACGGCAGCACCATCCAGAAGAAGAACGTGTCGCCTGTCGGGTTGAACGTGGTCCGGCGCGTGAGCACCATGAACGCGATCACTACAGGTACCGACGTCAGTGAGAGGAAACTCACGATCGTGGCTTTGACGGGTCGTGTGGGGATCACCACTGTGAAGAGCGGCGCCCACACGGCCACCCATGACAGGCCGATCCAGCCATTGAAGTTGAGACGCGTCGGTTCGAGATACTCGGCGAGCGAGATGCCGTAGCAGCTCACCACTTCGAAGACGAGCCCGACGTTCATCACCGTCGCGAGCGGCACACGCGTGCTCGTCGCGAAGCCGGCGACGACGAGCGCGACGGCAATCGAGGCCACACCCGGAGCCCAGTTTTCAGGATTGCCGAAGTAGAACGCGCGGGCTTGCGCCGACATCAGGTTGGGGAAGAACCCCGCCATGAAGAACGTGAAGGCGTAGAGCAGCGCGAGGACACGCAACCTGCTGGCGGATTGGCTGAGAAGCTCTGGAGACAGCGCGCCCGTCGTGCGACCGGGCGCCGTGGTCTGGCGTCCCCCTCGGGGCGGGAGCATCGTCACACCGGGGTTCACGCGAGGATCTTAGCCTGTCACTCGAGAATCAGCGGGAAGAGGTGGTGCCGGAGGAGGGAATCGAACCCACACGCCGGGTGACCGGCGCGAGATTTTGAGTCTCGTGCGTCTGCCAGTTTCGCCACTCCGGCCAGGAACATTCAGTATACAAGGTCGCGCGGTATACTGACCCGCCACCCCCGATCACCGCAGAATCTCACGAGCTCATGACCCACATCGGCACATCCGTCGACTTCGACGGCGACCTCACCTGCGACGAAGACGTCACGTTCGAAGGACGATTGACCGGCAACATCCACGTGCGCGAAGCGACGCTCATCGTCGCCCAGGCCGCACACGTCGAGGCGTCGATTCGAGCTGCACGCGTGGTGGTGCAGGGCACGGTGCAGGGCTCCATCTCTGCTGGAGAGCGCATCGAGCTTGCTCCGACGGCTGTCGTCACCGGCGACCTCAGCGCTACGCAGGTCGTCATCACCGACGGGGCGAAGTTCAACGGCCGCATCGATATGGGACGACGGACGATCGCGGCGAAGGTCGCGCAGTACAAAGCGGCCAGCAGATAGACAGATCAGCTCCTCGCCGCGACGACGCCGGCGACCATCCTTCCTTCGAAGTCTCCTTCTCGAGTCGCGACGATCTCGAGCGGACGGACGCGTGTGAGCAGTTCACCGGGCTCGAGCAGAAACGCGGGATTGGTTGGCTTGCCACGCGCGGCCTGAGCTTGCGTGAAGGTCTCGTAGACGAGCACTCCGTGCGGACGCAGTGCACGCGCGATGGCCGGGAACAGCGAACGATGCAGGTAGTGCACGACGACGATCAGATCGAACGTGTCTGGCTCCAGGAATGGCGGGCCGCCCTCGAGATCGACGGTTTGCGTCCTGATCGAGAGCCCTCGTCGCGCGGCTTCCTGATTGAGCGCATCGAGCGCTGCTTCGTTGCGATCGACCGCCACCGTTTGGAAACCCTGCTCGGCCAGCCAGATGGCGTTGCGACCTGAACCGCACGCCAGATCAAGGGCGTCACCCGAAGGAGGGAGTAGATGAAGTTGGGCGGTGAGCCAGAGGCTCGGACTGCTCATGCGCGTCCCGCCTTCGCGAGCGCGTGGCCCGCGACCCACCCCGATGACCACGCCCACTGAAAGTTGAAGCCGCCAAGGCGGCCATCGACATCCAGGATCTCGCCAACGAGAAACAAACCTGGACACACGCGCGACTGCATCGTCGCCGCATCGATCTCGTCGAGCGGAACACCACCCGCGGTCACCTCGGCGTACGAGTAGCCACGGCTGTCCATCACGACCAGCGGCGTGTCGAGCAGCGCGTGCGTGAGCTTTCGTCGATCGGTCTTAGATAAGTGCGCCAGTGTCGTTTCCAGATCGATCCCGCTTTTGGCCACCCACGCCTCGGCCACGGAAGCAGGCAATCGCGTCGCCAGAACCGTTGACACCTGCGCGCGTGGGCGTGTGCGCTCCTGATCGAGCCACCACTCCTCGATCGATTCAAAGGTCTCGCCGGGACAAACATCCAAGTGAACTTCGGCCTGCTTTCCTTCGAGTTGTGCTCGATGCCAGTGACGCGACAGGTTCAAGGCGGCCGGCCCGCTGATGCCGAAGTGCGTCCAGAGCATGGACCCTTCGATGCGCACATCGGTCGAGTCGTCCACGTGCAGGCTCAACACCACGTTGTGTGTGACGCCTGCGAGCGCGGCGTGACGATTGCCATCGAGCACGAGCGGCGCAAGCGCCGGTGTCGTCGTGGTGTTCGTGTGCCCCAACCCGCGCGCGAGCTCGTACCCGAAGCCGTCGCTCCCGGTCTTGGGCAGCGAACGGCCACCTGTCGCCAGCACCACGATCTGTGCATCGACACAATGTCCGTCAGCAGTTTCAACGGCGAAGCCACGATCCCCACGTGCAATGGCGGTCACGCGCTTCCCCGTCTCGATGCCCACGCCCAGCCGGCTCGCTTCGGCAAGAAGCGCATCGAGCACCGTTCGCGATCGATTGGTATCAGGAAACAGCTTCCCGTCCTCTTCCTCGTGCAGTTGCACACCGAGCGATTCGAAAAACGCCGCTGCTCGATCCGCGGGAAAGGCCCGCAGGACGTTTCGCACAATCCGAGAAGAACCGCCCCAGAAGTCGCGCTCGGTGACGACGCGATTCGTCACGTTGCAGCGTGATCCGCCACTGACCAGAATCTTCGCGCCGATCTTCGTTGCGCCATCCAAGGTGCGCACGTCGAGGTGCGGCGCGGCGCGCTTGGCGAAAATCGCGGTGGCAAGACCAGCCGCACCCGCTCCGACCACGATGACTGTCATTTGGGAGTTGGGAGTTGGGAATTGGGCGTTGACAGTTGAGAATACCTGAGGTGCACCGAACACCAACCACCATCCACCAACCAACGCTAGCGGGCGACGTCATCGGCGGGATCACGACATTCTTCACGATGGCGTACATCGTCGTGGTGAACCCGGGCATCCTTGCGTCGCCGGGCACCGGCATGGCGTTCTCCGGCGTGCTGACGGCCACTGTGCTCCTGGCGTTCGCGTCGACGCTGCTGATGGGGCTCTACGCGCGGCTTCCATTCGCCGTCGCGCCGGGTATGGGGCTCAACGCGTTCTTCACATTCACGATCGTGCTGCAGCAGCAGGTGCCCTGGCCGACGGCGCTCGGGATCGTGTTCTGGGCAGGCGTGCTGTTCCTGATCGTGTCTGCGACGCCGCTCCGCGAGCAAATTGCAATGGCCATCCCCGCGGGGTTGCGACTGGCCACGGCCGCGGGCATCGGTCTTCTGCTGACACTGATCGGACTGCGGAACGCTGGCCTGATCGAGTCTGACCCCGCAACGCTTCTTCGACTCGGCACGCTCGATCATCGAGCCGTATTTCTGGTGGCGGGCGTGCTCATCGCCGCGGCGCTCATGCGACGGCAGAATCCGCTCGCCTTCCTCGCGGCGATCTTCGCCGTCACGGCGGTGGCCTGGGGGCTCGGCTACGCCACGCCTCCCGAGCGCATCGTCAGCGCGCCGGACTTCTCATCGGTCTTTTTCAAGCTCGATATCGTCGGAGCGTTGCAACTGGCGCTCGTGCCTGCGATGGTGACAATCCTCGTGACGGATCTCTTCGACTCGCTGTCCACGTTCCTCGGTGTCGCGAGCGCGGCGGGCCTCGTGGATCGTGACGGCAAACCGATCAATCTGCGGCGCGGCCTGATCGTCGATGCGTGCGCGACGTTTGGCGCGGGGCTCGTCGGCACGTCACCGGGAACGGCCTACGTTGAAAGCATCGCCGGCATCCGAATGGGCGCTCGCACCGGACGCGCGTCGATCGTGACGGCACTGTGCTTTCTGCCGTGCCTGTTTGTCGCACCACTTGCGGCAGCCGTGCCGGGTTATGCAACCGCCGCCGTCCTCGTGCTCGTGGGCCTCGCGATGTTTCAGACCGTCACGACGATCGACTTCACAGCGATCGAGGACGGCCTCCCCGCATTCGTCACGATCGTCCTGATTCCGCTGACGCTGTCCATCTCGCAAGGCATCTTGTGGGGATTTCTTCTACACGCGTTGCTGTACACAGTCGTCGGGCGGGCGCGCGAGGTCAGGCCGGTCCTGTGGGCACTCGCCGCAATCTCGGCCGGCCTGCTCCTCATGGGGCATTAGAAAACTCCCAACTCCCAAGGCTCCAACTCCCAAGAACCCCGAACCAATTTGGAAGTTGGGAATTTGGGCATTGGGAGTTAACAAGCTCACGTGGCGATGTACCGCTCGAGTTGCTCGATCGTAAATTGCTGCTGATTGATCATCGCTTTCACGAGATCTCCGATCGAGACCAGTCCGAGCACAGAGTCGCCGTCCATGACCGGCAGGTGACGAATGTGCTCACGAGTCATCAGCGCCATGCCGTGCTCGACGGTGTCGCTCGGATACACCCGCATCAGACGTGTCGTCATGATGCTGCGAATCTTGGTTTCGCGCGACGACCGCCCCTCGAGGATGATTTTTCGTGCGTAGTCCCGCTCGGACATGATGCCCACGGGTCGATCGTTCTCGAGAATGAGCAACGCGCCGATGTTCTTATCGGCCATCAGCGTCAGCCCTTCGTACACGGTTGCATCCGGCGAGATCGACCAGACCCGCGACCCTTTGCTCGCCAGCACTTGCAACATCGACGGCATAGAGCCTCCCTTCCGCAGCCAGAAAGAAAAGACTAGAACGGTGCGCGGCGCCGATCAACCAGAACCAGCGCCGGTAAAATGATCAGCGCAGATGAGCGAACAGCCCGTTAAAGCCCTGCCGTGCGGATGCGAAGCGAAGACGTATCGAGACTTCCTCGGCCGAGTCGTGGGAACAATCGTCGCGAAATCGCCCACATGTGAGCGCACCGAGCACGTGCTCGGTCAGACGGTCATCATGCCCGGACGCGAAAACGCCAGGCCCGAATGACGTCGTCGTCCGACCCGACCGTGCTGTGGCGCATGTCGCGCGGCCGTTCGACGGCCCACGCCACGATATTTCCCGGGGATGCGCAAACGACGGTGACGTGGTTTTTCGACGGGGTCATGGACCGGGCGGAAAACTATGACAGTGTCGATCTGGCCCTCGCACGCGCCGACCAGATCCGGGGAATTCTTCTGAAGGATGGTTGGAAGGAATCGTAGGGCTATCATTAATCGAGTGTCTACAGTCAGACTTCACAAGACCGTTGGTGTGCGCGTGGGCCGCGTGCAGGTGGGCGGCGGCGCGCCGGTTGTCGTCCAGTCGATGACGATGACAGATACGGCGGACGCGCAAGCGACCGCGCGCCAGTGCATCGAGCTGGCCGAAGCGGGCTCCGAGATGGTGCGCGTCACCGTCAATCTGCCTGAAGCTGCCGCTGCAGTTCCCGAGATCAAGCAGCGGATGCTCGACGCCGGCTGCACAGCGCCATTGATCGGCGACTTCCATTACAACGGGCATCTGCTGTTGACGCGGTACCCCGATTGCGCCGCCGCGCTCGACAAGTACCGCATCAACCCGGGCAACGTCGGCACCGGCAAGCGCCGTGACGAGCAGTTCGCGACCATCTGCAAGGTCGCCATCGATCACGACAAGCCTGTTCGCATCGGCGTCAACGGCGGCTCGCTGAACCAGGAGCTCGTCGTGGACAAGATGCAGGAGAACACGACGCGCGGGCTCGGCAAGACGTCCGAGGAAATTCTCAACGAGTGCATGGTCATCTCGGGTGTGGACTCGACGGAGCTCGCGATTGAAACCGGCCTGCGCAAGGACCAGATCATCATCTCGTGCAAGGTATCGCGACCGCGAGACCTGCTCGCGATCTATCGCGATCTCGCGCGCAAGACCGATCAACCGCTGCACCTCGGCCTGACTGAGGCCGGCATGGGCACGAAAGGCCTGGTGTGGTCGGCGTCTGCGATCGGCATCCTGCTGAACGAAGGCATCGGCGACACGATCCGCGTCTCACTCACGCCGCGGCCCGGCGGTGATCGACGCGAAGAGGTCTACGCCGCGTGCGAGCTTTTGCAGGCGCTCGGGCTGCGATCGTTTGCACCGAGCGTCACCGCGTGTCCCGGGTGCGGACGTACGACGAGCAGCACCTTTCAGGAACTCGCAGAGCGCACGCAGGATTACATCCGCGCGCAGATGCCGGACTGGAAGAAGCGATACGAGGGCGTAGAGACTCTCACACTCGCGGTCATGGGCTGTGTCGTGAATGGCCCAGGAGAATCAAAGGCCGCCAATATCGGTATCAGCCTTCCGGGCACAGGTGAAGCGCCGAATTGCCCGGTCTTTATCGACGGCGAACACTTCACGACGCTTCGAGGCACGTACGACGAGTTGGCGGAAGGGTTCCGTGCGCTCGTCGATAACTACGTCTCCACACGATACCCCGCCCGCTCCTAAGCTGGAGCGTGATGCGCTTCGTGCACTCGAGTTCGAAGTAATCGGACGCTCTGACCTGCCCAAAACAGCAGCATTCTGTCCTCCAGTTCTGGCATCGATCTCGCAATTACCACGCTGGCTGAATCGAATTGGAGGAGATCAGCTGATGCGTGTTCTCGTTATCGTTCTTTCGTTGACGATTTGCGCGGCGGGCTGTGCGAAGAAGGCACCGCCAGCAACGCCGCAACCAGCACCTCCGACAGCGTCGGCGCCGCCGAAGACTGCCCCTGCAAAACCGGGCACGACTGCGACGTCGAAGCCGGCGGACAAGGGCACGGCCGCGACGCCAGCAAAGCCGACTGCATCGGCACCGGCCGCGAAGCCTCCCGCGTCCGCGGCGCCAGCGAAGCCAGCGCCAGCGACGGCAACCGCGAAGCCAGCCGCGCCGGCGAAACCGGCGGCGCCTGCGCCAACGCCAAAGCCTGTGGCACCTCCGGCTCAGACTGCTGCGAAGCCGGCGGCGCCAAGGAATCCGACGCTCGATCTCACCGCGCTCAAGGATCAGCTCAAGTCCACGAAAGCGATCGGACTCATGACGAAGCTGACGCTGAAGAATCAGGTGGACGATCTGCTGGATGGATTTCGTGACCACTACGCCGGCAAAGGGAAGAGCTCGATGCCACAACTGCGGCAGTCTTACGACCTGTTGATGATGAAGGTGCTGTCACTGCTCCAGGACAAGGATCAGAGGCTGGCATCCGACATCGTGGCCTCGCGTGAGGTGATCTGGGCGCTTCTGGCGGACCCGAAGAAATTTGCCGCCCTCGATGTGTGACGCAGGAGAAACTATGACCAGACGAATTCGAATATTCGCCTACTCGCTTCTGTTTGCCGGCGCGCTGGCCGCGCCGTCGTTCGCGCAGCAGCAGGATGAAGCGGCACTAAAGAAGGACCTTACCGCTGTCATTGCGCTTCACGGACAGCCGTGCGGCGAGGTGGTGTCGGTGACGGTGCAGAAAGAGAAGGACTACCTTGCGTCGTGCAAGGACAGCAATCGCTACCGCGTCTACGAGAACGAGAAGGGACGCGTGGTGGTGGATAAGAAGTAGGCAGCAGGCAGTAGGCGGTATGCCGAGGCGGGCCTGCGGGCCCGCCTTTTTTATCTCGTCGATCCCGACTCCGACGTCTTCTCCGCCGCGCGCGCGGCACTCAGCATATTCGACATCGAGTGGTTGCCTTCGTGGCAGGCGTACTCGAACATCTCTTCCGGTTGCGTCTTCAGATTGAGCGCTGCGGTCCACGGCTTCGCGAAGGTCGTCGCATCCTCGACGGTGACCTCGTAGCGGAGGCCGTTCGTGCCGACGCGAGTGAAGCGCTCGACGAGACGCAGGTTCTGGCCCGCCCCTCTGTAATTCACCCGGTCGTTGAAGTTCTGGACATCGACGACCAGCGTGTCGCCTTCCCATCGGCCGCGCGAGTCGCCGTGATACTGGCGGATGCTCGACGCGATGTGATCGCGCCCATCGACCGGGATGATCCGTGTTTCGTGAATCATCTCGTAGGTGATGGCGACAAAGCCCGGGCCCTGGACGATTCGCGTATTCGCGTTGTAGACGGCCGGGAACATCGAGCCCGGCACACCGCGCGTGATGCAGCGATCGTAGAGCGTGAAGTCGGTGGGACCGTTGAACGGGCCATTGCCGAAGCTGCCGCGAACCTGGCGCTGGATACGAGCGCGCGCGTCGGCCGTGATCGGCGGCACCCGGCCATCCGGCGGATCGATCACCATCGACGTCCGTCGTGATGCATTCCCGCGCTCCAGCCAGTGCGGTGGCGGCGACGTCGCCGAACCTACGGCACCGGCATTGGCGCGATCGGCAGTCTCGAGATCGAATTCTGCATTGTCACGCTCCCGCTCGGAACTGAGACGCTGGGCGGCCTTCGCGAACTCCTCGTCGCTCAACTCCTGCCGGGTACCGAACTCGGCGGGGCGCTCGAACGGCACACCAAGCTCACTCTGGCTGGTCCAGTCCCCTTGCAGGTCTGGATCGCCCCACGGCGTACGCGGCGACTTCGATGCGGACTGAGCGATGGCCAACGCGGGAAGAGCCATAACACCGACGAACAGCGCGACGACGAGGACCGGTATGGGCTGCGCTCGCATAGGTCACTCCTTGAATCGTGCGGACATGATACTCAGAACTTGGTCGTCTTCGAGTCGCCGGTGATCAGCCTCGCACCCCGCTGGAATGTGAAGTAGGCCATGGCCCACTGGAACAGAACAACCACCCGGCTCCGAAAGCCGATAAGCATGAATATGTGCAGGAACAACCACGCGAACCACGCGGTCACCCCCGACAGTCTGAGCCAGCCAAGGTCGCTGATGGCGGCGCGCCGCCCGATGATGGCCATGTTGCCCAGGTCGCGGTAGATGAACGGCGTCGTGGGCTGGCCCTGCAGTCGCCGCAGGATGTTCTTCGCCGCGTGACGCGCCCCCTGCATGGCCGTCTGGGCGACGCCGGGAAGTAGCTTGCCGTCGTTCATCGCCGCAGCGGCATCGCCTGCGACAAACACTTCCGAGTGACCGGGAATCGAAAGATCAGGCTCGACGATCACGCGCCCCGCTCGATCAACCGGCACTCCGAGCGTCTTCACCACCGACGAAGCCGCGACGCCGGCCGCCCACAGAACGGTGCCGGCATCGACGCGCTCGGAGCCCACCATGACACCATGCGAATCGACGCCAGTCACGGCCATGCCCTCGCGCACCTCGATGCCGAGGCGCACCAGCGAGGCGCGCGCGGCGTTGCGCAGGTTCTCCGGAAACGTCTGCAGGATCGTGGGACCGGCTTCGACCAGAAGAATGCGTGCGCGCGTCGTGTCGATCGTCCGGAACTCGTCTCGCAGCGTCTGTCGCGCGATCTCGGCAAGTGTGCCGGCGAGCTCGACGCCAGTTGGTCCCCCACCGACGATCACGAACGTGAGCAACTGGCCCTGCCGGCGGGTGTCCTCCTCCCGCTCTGCGCGCTCGAACGCGAGCAAAATGCGTCGCCTGATCGCGATGGCGTCCTCGAGCGTTTTGAGTCCCGGAGCGTTCGGCTCCCAGTCGTTGTGACCGAAGTACGCGTGCTTCGATCCCGTCGCGATGATGAGCCAGTCGTAGTCGATCGAATCGCCGTCGGATACCTCGATGCGCTTCGCGGCGACATCAATGCGCGTCGCATTCGCGAGCAGCACCCGCACGTTCTTGATGCTGCGCAGAATCCATCGAATCGGCGCGGCGATGTCACCGGGCGAAAGCGTCGCGGTCGCGACCTGATACAGGAGCGGTTGGAAGACGTGATGATTGCGGCGATCGATCAGCGTGACGCGAACGTCTGCGTGACGAAGCGCGCGCGCGGCAGACAGCCCGCCAAAGCCGCCGCCGATGATGACGATATGAGGTGTCACGTCTCTGCAGTGTAGGCCGGGTCCTGCTCTTTGGACCCGGCGTCGGGCATAGAAGATCCGACTCTCCAGCGGGTCTACAAAGCAAGACCCGCCCTACGGTATTGAGAGACTAAGCCCAGCGGAAGCCTTGTTTGGAAATTGGCAGAGATCGAATGCGCTTGCCAGTCGCAGCGAAGATCGCATTCGCAAGAGCTGGAATCGTTGGCGGCAGTGCTGGCTCACCAAGACCGGTCGGCGGATTGTCCGTGATGACGAAGTGAACGTCGACCTCAGGTGCCTGCGGGATGCGAACCGTCGGGTACTGGTTGAAGTTGCTCTGCACCGCCTTGCCGCCGGCGATCGAGATCTCCCATCCCATCAGGTGACTCATGCCCTCGACCACGCCACCCTGGCACTGGTTGGTCGCGCTGCTCATGTTCACGATCTGTCGTCCGATATCACCCGCGACCCACACCTTGTTGACCTTCACGCGATTGAGGTTGTCGACGCTGACCTCAGCGACGTTGGCGAAGTAACCGCGATGGCTGTACTGGAAGCCGACGCCCAGCGCAGTGCCCTTCGGTAGTGTTCGCTTGCCCCAGCCCGAGCGATCGCGAACGTCTTCGAGGACGCCGCGCGCGCGCACGTGATCGAACCCGTTGCCGCCCTGCGCCGGATCCGGGAAGAGCGGCGTCGCCAGCACCTCGAGACGAAATGCGAGCGGATCCTTGCCCGCGGCGAGCGCCACTTCGTCGATGAACGAATTGAACACGAACGAGAACGCGTTGCTGCGCGGCGCACGATGCGCACCGGTCGGCACGCCAAGCGCCATCAGCGTTGCCTGGAAGTCGTAGTTCGGGATGAAGCGCGCCGGAAACTCGACGCCCGGGATGTTCGCCGAGTTGGAGAAGCCCTGCTCGCCCTTCGAGTTGTCTCCGTAGCTCACGAAGTGATTTCGCCACGCGACGAGCTTTCCAGACGCATCGACACCGGCCTTCAGGAAGTGAAAGCCGCCGGGGCGATAGTGGTCGTGGCGCATGTCGTCTTCACGCGTCCACAGCACCTTCACCGGCACACCGATCTGCTTTGTGATCGCCGCGGCCTCACCCATGTAGTCGTTGGTGAGACGACGACCGAACCCGCCGCCCGCTCGCTGAATGTGGATCGTGATGTCCGACTCGGGGATGCCGAGCGCGGTCGAGACGAGCTGACGTCCGTTCGCCGGCGTCTGCGTCGGCGCCCAGATCTCCATCTTGCCGTTCTGCCAGTGCGCCGTGCAGTTCTGCGGCTCGAGCGGTGCGTGCGAGATGAACGGATAGTCGTAAGCAGCCTCGACGACCTTCGCCGCGCCGGCAAGCGCCTGATCCGCATTGCCATCGACGCGCAGCGGAAAGCCCGGTTTCTGCGTCGAGATCTCCTTCGCCTGACGCGCCCAGCTCTCGCTGCTCTGCTGCGCGGTCGTGCCGTCGTTCCACTGCACCTGCAACTTCTCGCGCGCGGTCTTCGCCTGCCACCAGCTATCTGCAACGATCGCAACACCCGGCATAAGGCCACGAAGATCGTCCGTGCCAGTCACAGCAAAACAATGCCGCACACCCGGCATCGCCCTGATCTGATCGTAGTTCGCGCTGACGACTTTGCCGCCGTAGACGGGACTCTTCTCATACACCGCCCACAACATCCCGGGCAGCGCGAGGTCGATGCCGTAGGTGGGCTGGCCTGTGACGATACGGCCGTTGTCCACGCCGCGCGTGCGAGTGCCGATGATCTTGTATTCGGACGCGGCCTTGAGCTTGACCTTCGTCATGTCCGGGGGCGTCATCGTCGCCGCGCGCGTAGCGAGCTCGCCGTAGGTCTTCGTTCTGCCGCTGGCCTTGTGCGTGACGCGCGCATCCGCCGCGACGATGTCCGCAGCGGGCACGTTCCACTCTTGTGCGGCCGCCGCGATCAGCATCTCGCGAATCGACGCACCCACCTGTCGCAGCGGATCCCAGTTGGTCGGCGTCGCTGTGCTTCCGCCCGCGTTCTGCCGGCCGTATTTCGTTTCGTCGAGATCGGCCTGCTCGATCTTGAGACCCGCCCACGGCACACCGAGCTCGTCGGCGAGGATCATCGGCAGCGCCGTCTTGATGCCCTGACCGATCTCGGGGTTCTTCGAGATGATCGTGACGACGTTGTCGGGCGTGATTTTGATGAAGGCATTGGGCACGAAGTTCTGCCCGGGCCCCTGCGCGATGACCCGCGCGATGGGATCGAGATACGTGGCGACAAGCATGCCACCGCCGGCCAATGCCGACACGCGCAGGAACGACCGTCGATCGAGCTTGAATGCAGGATTCTTCGTCATCGTGATCCTTGGAGCCACTGACGTAGGGCGGGTCTTGCCCTTTTAGACCCGGCGTGTTCGCCGGGTCCAAGAAACAGGACCCGGCCTACGAACTACAGAGTTCGGGCTTCGGCGGCAACATTGTAAGATACGCCCGGTCTCGAGGTACAAGATGATTCGTCTCGCTCTTCTTGCGATTACGCTCGCTGCTCTCGCTATTTCCGTCCCGCTAACAGCTCAAGGCACGGACACTTATACGGCCCGGCTGGGATGGGTGCCGACCACGCCAACCGATCGGCCCAACGTGACTGGCAAGGGCTCCGCGACTGCCACGTTGTCGGGACGCAAACTGACCATCTCGGGGACGTTCGAGGGTTTGGCGGCCCCGGCAACGGTTGCCCGGGTCCATCGCGGCATCGCCAAGGGCGCGCGCGGTGCAGCCATCGGTGATCTCACAGTCACCCAGGCCGCAAGCGGAAAGCTCTCAGGCTCAATCGATCTGTCGGCGGAACAGGTTGAAGCGCTCAAGCAGGGAAAGCTGTACGCGCAACTCCACACCGCGAAGGGCGTTCCTCCAGACGGCAGCACGCTCTGGGGTTGGTTTTTGAAGTAGGCCGAGGACTCATCATGATTCGCAAAAACCTTTCTCTGTTGGCAGGCTTCACCACGCTGGTGGCGTCGAGCGTTCTGCTCACTGGTCAGCAGCCGGCTGGCGGGCCGTTCACCGCAGAACAGGCGACGCAGGGCAAGACGGCATACGAAGCGAATTGCGCCGCGTGTCACGGCTCGGACCTGATGGGTGCACCGCCGCTTGCCGGCGAGGGTTTCATCGGCGGATGGCGCACCCGGAGCACGCGCGACCTGTACACGATGATTCGCACGTCGATGCCGGCGGACAACCCGGGCGGGTTGTCGGAAACCAATTACGCGAACATCGTCGCCTACATCCTTCAGTACAACGGCGTCGCCGCAGGCACGACTCCACTCACGCCGACGACCGACGTGAGGATTGGTGGTCCAGCCCCCGCAGCTGCTGCGCCAGCCGCAGCTCCAGCGCGTGGCGCTGCTCCCCCGGCTGCTCAAGCGCAGGCGCCGGCGGGACGCGGCGCAGGAGCACAAGGTGCAGCGGCAGGCGGTGGACGCGGACGCGGCCAGGAACCGGCGCCGACTGGTCTCACGGTGAAAGGCGAAGTGAAGAACTTCGCGCGCGTCACCGACGACATGCTGCGCAACCCGGCCCAGGGCGACTGGCCGATGCTGCGTCACGATCAGTACGCGTCGAGCTACAGCCCGCTCACGCAGATCACGCGAGACAACGCGCAGGACCTTCAACTGCAGTGGATCTGGCCGATGAACGAGGGCGGAACGAATCAGCCCTCACCGCTGGCCTACAACGGGACGATCTTCCTGAATAACACTGGCGGCATCGTGCAGGCGATCGATGGCAAGACCGGCGATCTGATCTGGGAACAGCGCCTCGGCGTGAATATCGCGATGCGCGGCATGACGCTCTACAACGACAAGTTGTATCTGGCGTTGAGCAACGCGCACCTGGTCGCCATCAACGCGCGCACCGGTGAAGTCGCGTGGGACGTCGCGATGCCGGATGGCCGCGGCAGCTCCAGCGGTCCGCTCGTCGCGAAGGGCAAAGTCATTCAGGGGATGGGCGGCTGTCAGCAGTACGTCGAGCAGAAGTGCTTCATCAGCGCGTACGACGCCGAGACGGGTAAGCAACTGTGGCGCTTCAACACAGTGGCCAAAGATGGTGAGCCAGGCGGCAACACGTGGGGGAGCCTCTCGAGTCTCTTCCGCGCCGGCGGCGAGACATGGATTACCGGCAGCTACGATCCGGATCTGAATCTCACCTTCTGGGGCACAGCGCAAGCCAAGCCGTGGATGCCGGTCAGCCGCGGCATGTATACGCTCGACAAGGCGCTCTACACGAGCTCGACTCTGGCGCTGGACGTCGACACGGGCAAACTGGCTTGGTACTACTCACACGCGCCCGGCGAAGCTCTGGACCTCGACATCGTCTTCGAGCGCGTGCTCGTGGACAACGGCGGACAGAATCTCCTGTTCACAATGGGTAAGGACGCCGTCCTGTGGAAGCTCGATCGCAAGACGGGCCAGTATCTCGGGCACAAAGAGGGAACGTTCCAGAACGTCTGGGAGAGCTTTGACCCGAAGACGGGTGAGCCCCGTTACCGCGCAGACATCATCGACCACGAAGTCGGTCAGTGGATCGATGGATGCCCGAGCACGGAAGGTGGGCACAACTGGCAGGCGATGAGCCACAACAAGGCCACCAATCAACTGATCGTGCCGATCAGCCAGAGCTGCATCGCAATTCGCGCGCAGAAGATCGAGCAGATCGCGGGTGGCGGCAGCGGTGGCGGCGCGGATCGTCGCTTCTATGAAATGCCAGGCACCGACGGCAACATCGGGAAGCTCGCCGCGTTCGACGTCACCAGTCTGAAAGAGACGTGGGCGCTCCAGCAGCGCGCACCGTTCCTCACGTCGGTGCTCTCGACTGCCGGAGGCGTCGCGTTCGTCGGCGATCTCAATCGCGAGTTCAAAGCGGTTGACGTGCGGACCGGCAAGGTCCTCTGGCGCACACGGCTCTCGACGTCAGTACAGGGGTTCCCGATCTCGTTCTCCGTTGACGGCCGTCAGTACGTCGCAGTGACGACAGGTCTCGGTGGCGGCAGTCCGCGACTCGTGCCGTCAACGATTGCACCCGAGATCCGCGTTCCCACGACGGGGCAGGCGCTCTACGTCTTTGCTCTTCCCGAGCGTCGCTAGCGCCATCGGGGACTGACTTCACACATTCGCCCACCGCGGCATGTCGGGGGCGCGCACGGTGACATCGGTTCCCCGACACCACTGGCTCGAGTAGCCACTCTCTTCGCCTGCGTGTGCGCCAAATGCCTAGTATTTGGCGCACGCTTCCCGCCCACGCCTCGTCACAAACAGCGGCACTTCTTCTGCACATCTCCTCTCTCTGGAGTGTGCGCCATAAGTCTGTTTTCACGTCATGACGCCCGGGTGGTCATCTGCCTGACGACGCTTGCGTTGTCGATGACGACGCTCGCCGAGGCGCAGTCCGTGCCACCAGAACTGAAGGGGATGACGCTCGAGCAGTTGCTCGAGGTCGAAGTCACTTCGACCGTATCGAAATTCTCGCAGGAGGTGACGCGCGCTCCGGCATCGGTGACCGTCGTCACCGATGAAGAGATTCGCTTGCATGGGTACCGAACGCTCGCCGAGATTCTGGGCAGCGTGCGCGGTCTCTACACGACCTACGATCGGAACTACACCTACGTGGGCGTGCGTGGCTTCGCCCGCCCGGGCGACTACAACACGCGCGTGTTGCTGCTCATCGACGGGCACCGCCTGAACGAGCCGACGTACGACATGGCTCCGATTGGCACTGACTTTCCACTCGACGTCTCGCTCATCGAGCGTGTCGAGGTGATCCGCGGCCCGGGCTCATCGCTCTACGGCACGAGCGCCTTCTTCGCGGTGATCAACGTGATCACGAAAAGCGGGGGCTCGCACTCCGGCCGGCGAGTGGATACGTCGGTTGGCTCGCTCAGCACGGGCCACGCAACGGCCAGCTACGGTCACGTGTTCGAAGGCGGTCAGCAAATGCTGCTGGCGGCCTCAGGATACGGTTCGGCAGGGCATACACACCTCTACTACCCCGAATACGATTCGCCTGACACGGGCGACGGCATCGCCGTCGATGCCGACGGAGATCGAGCCGCCTCCGCATTCGCGTCGGTATCGCTCGGCAGGGTTCACGTCAGCGGCGGGTTCCTCGATCGCGGGAAGCACATTCCAACCGGGGCCTGGGGCGCCGCGTTCGGCGATCGGCGCGCGCAAACTGAAGACAAGCGCGCGTACGCCGACGCCACCTACACGGGGCCGATGCTGTCGGGATGGACGAGCGTCGCGCGAGCGGGCCTCAACTTCTACGAGTACGTGGGAACGTATCCACTCGACTTCGGTGCCGACGGCACCATCGTGCAGCACGATGGATCGCACTCGGTGCAGGTCTCAGGCGAGCTCACGCTCAATCGGCGATGGCGGCAGCACGTGTTCACCGTTGGCGGCGAAGTTCGTCGAACGATCGAGGATAGCCAGTGGGCGCAGGACATCGGTCCGAAATGGACGGCCCAGCAGCTGCCTGCTACTCCGCTCGGCGTCTATGTGCAGGACGAGATCACCCTTCGCCCGTGGATGCTCGTGAACGGCGGTGCACGCCTGGACTACGACAACGCGTTCGGCGGCAGCGCCACGCCACGTGTCGGCATCGTCTTTCTGCCGCGGCGCCAGTCGGCGCTGAAGCTCCTCTACGGGCGCGCGTTCCGCGCACCGAATTCGTACGAGCTCTACTACTTCGACACGATGCGTGAACAGGGTCTCACGCTGTCGCCGGAGACGATCGACACGACTGAGCTCGTGTGGGAGGAATACATCGGTCCACACCTCAGAGCGACGGCGTCAGTCTTCCGCTACGATGCGCGGCACCTGATCGCACAGCAAAGCCTCGACGGCAGCAGCGGCGACAGTCTTTACTTCACGAATGCGGACCATTCGACGGCGCGAGGAGTGGACGTCGAGCTCGAAGGGCGGTGGAACGATCTGACGGCTCGCGTCAGCTACGCGAACGTGAACGCGACAGATTGGACGTCGGGCGAGCGGCTGTCGAACTCACCGCAGCAGCTTGCAAAGGCCGGCCTCGTCATGCCGATCACACCGCTCGCGACATCGCTTGCCATCGACGGGCGCTTCACCGGCGCGCGGCGAAGCCTCGATGGAGGGGCGATCTCCAGCTTCTTACTCGCAAACATCACAACGACAACCGCTCTGGGCAGGGCGTTGGACCTTCAGTTCGGTCTGTACAACGCGCTCAACACGGAGTACGCGGACCCCGGCGCCGAGGAACACTTGCAGCAGGCGATCGTGCAGGATGGACGGACCGTCCGCGTGCGACTGATAGCCAGGTTCTAATCGACTACGACGACGCCGGCCGGTGTGCCCGCAGGAACGACCGAATCTGACGCACCGCCAGCGGAATGCGCTCCTTCGGTTCCTTCCACGGGAAGATGCTCACTTCCGCCTTCGGTGCGAGCATCGCAGCTTCCATCGCAACGGCATACGGATGGGCCGGGATGTCATCCGGCAGAATCAGAACCGGAGTCTGGCAACTCTTCACGAAGTCGCGCGTCACGGTGAAGACGAAGTCGGGGTTCGTGCGATACATCTTCGTCAGGAATTTGTTGACCGTGTCCATCGACACGTCCGTGCGCCGCTTCACGAACTCTGGCCCCCAGCCCGTCATGTTGTTGTCGTAGAACAGATCACGCGCTTCGGGGCGTGATCCACTCGGCTGTGCGAGCACGGCAGCGACCACGCGATTGGGCGCCCGCTCCAGGAGATTCCAGATGAAGGGACCTCCGATGCAGAAGCCAAGCACCATGAACTTGTCGATGCGCAGGTGATCCATCAGACCGATGTGATCGTCGGTGAACGCATCCCACGGGCGATCGATCTCGAGAGGACCGGAAGACTGCCCGGTGTTGGCGTTACGGAGATCCGAGTAGATGCAACGGAACTCGTTCTTGAACTCGCCGATCGCATCGAACGGATTTCCGCTCTTCAAACCGGAGATCGACGAGTTGAGTCCACCGCCGGCGATCATCAGCAGCGGAAAACCTTTTCCCGTCTCTTCGTAGTGGATGCGAACCGGCCCCTTCTCGTAGAACGCCATGGCTCTTTCTCCTTGCCCTGCCTGAGCCAACACACGTGATGCGGTCGCCATCGCCGTCGCCGCGGCACCCGCCTTCAGGAGTTTCCGTCTGACTTCATCCATCGCGGCGGCATTCTAGCTCACTCTGATGGCTGTCAGGCGTCCCTCAGCGCCTCAGTTGGATTGATCCTGAGTGCACGTGTGGCGGGGCCGATGCAGGCAAGAAGACAGGCCGCGAGCATGACCACAGCCGTCACGCCGAGATAGCCGGTAAACCGCGTCACGTCTTCCGCACGCCGGCCCGAAGGCCCCAGGCCGATTGCGACCGCGAACAGCAGAAAAGCGCCTCCAGCGGTGATGCCGCTTCCCATGAGCACGACCGCATGGGACAAAATGCCGGCAAGCACGTGGCGCGGATGGGCGCCGAGCGCCGTGCGTAGTCCGATTTCGCGCGTCCGTCGCGAGACGCCGACGGACACAAGCGAGAAGATTCCCAGCGCCGACAGAAACAAGACGAGCACGGTCACCGCCGCCAGTGCGATGGCTTGTGTCGTCAGGCCATCGTCCCGCTGGCTAATCACGACGTCCAGCGGCTGCGCGTCACGGACGAGCAAGCTGGCGTCAACGGCGGCCGCGATGACCGGCAACCGCGCCGCGAGCGTGGCGGGACTGCTTCGCTCGCGCACGATCATCACCAACGGAGACGCAGTACCTGCCGACGCGGTGCGAAACACAAACGGTTGCTCGTCGCCACTGTCGTCAGGATCAAGCCCCACGTCGCGTACGACGCCCACGATCTCGAACCAGTCGACGGATGGGTCGAGGGGCCTGCCCCGAGCTACGTCGACGGGATAGCGCAGGCGAGCGCCGATCGGTGAGCCACTGCCCGTCTCGCGCGAGAATGCACGCGCGAACGCTTGGTTGACGAGGACGGTTCGAACGGAGGGGCTCCAATCGCCACTGGTGAACGCACGTCCAGTAACAATCGATCGAGCGAGCACTTCGAAGTAGCCCGGCCCTACTGCCAACGTCCTGAATGAGCCGTCGTACGTCGGCCCAGCACCGGGAGTCGTCTCGACCTCTGTGAAGCGCTCGCCGACCAAGGTCCCCGGCGCCCGGTCCGCGAAGGTGACCGCCACGACGCCCGGTTCCTGGGCAACGGACTGCTCGAGAGCCGCGAACGCCCGTGCCCGCCGCTCCTCGAAGCCGGATGTCGCTTCTTCTTCGAACCGAAGATCCAGATCGATACGAGCGGCAAGGTACTCCCGGCTTGGGAAGGCAGTGCGGATCGTCAGTTTGTGGAAGGCCTCACTCGCAGTCTCCATGGCGACCGGGATGCCGATGCCAGTCAGAGCGATCTGGAAAACCATCGCGCCGGTCCACACGCGTCCGAAGCGCAGCATGGCGCCGCCAGCGCCCAGGTTCGCCAGGTTGCCTTGCACGCGCGCCCGCGTGGCTTTCAGCGCCGGCAGCACGGACAGCATCGCGGCGCTGACGACGGCGAGGCCTGCGGCATACAGGATCGTCGAGAGGCTCAGGCCGCGAGTCATCCAGAACGGTGCGCCTCCCGCGCTTCTGTAGGCCCCGTCGATCCCCCACGTCAACGCCCGGTCGGCGGCAACGAGACCGGCCGCCGCGGCCACCGACGCGAGCACGAGAGCCTCCACGAACAGTTGTCCGGTAATGCGCGCGCGACTGGCACCGAGCGCGGAACGCACGGCGATCTCTCCCTCGCGTGTCGCCGTTCTCGCGTAGACCAGCGTGCCGACACTCATGCACGCAATCGTCAACACCAGCAACACCGGCAGATTCGTGGCTAGGAATTGCGCGACATCCGTGATGTCAGACGATCCCCCAAGGCGCAGCACGCGCGGCCGAAGATGTTCGTGCGTCGCGGGAAGAGCCGCGGACGCGCGTTCGCCGAAGACGCGCAGCTCGGCACTCGCCTGCTCGCGCGTCACCGCAGGAGCCAGCCTGCCGATCACGGCGAGCGCGCCGCCCTCCAGCGCGCCGTACGAGGTGCGAAGCTTTAGCGGTGTCCACGCGTGGTGATTGATCGGGTACTTGAACCCCTCAGGCATCACGCCAATCACGACCGCCTGTGTGTTCCCGAGTTTCACGATCGATCCCACGGCGTCTTGCCGGCCTCCGAGCGAGCGCTGCCACACGTCGTACCCGAGCACGATGACGTTGGCTGCTCCGGACGTTTCGTCGGAGCCCAGCAGGCCACGACCGAGCACGGGCGACACGCGTGCAGCGCCGAATGCCGCTGCTGTGAGCTCTGATACCTGGATCGGCTCCGCGGCCGCGTCGCCGGCCACGAGGTTTCGAATGTCCGTGCGGAACGCTCCCAGGCTTTCGATCGTTCTCAGGCCGCGCCGCCATTCGAGGAAGTCGCGCGCGACGCGCGGCTCTTGCGCGTTGGTCAAGGTGTTCTGCGTCTCGATCAGGACGAGGCGGTCGCCTTCGGGAAGCGGGATCGCCGGTGAGGCGAGCTTGCCCCACAGGTCGTACCAGCCTGCGCCCACACCGATCGCGATGGCGAGCGCCAGCCCACCCGCAATCGTCAGACCGGGGTATTTCAGGAGCATACGGAGCCCGAGCTTGTAGTCTTGCAGCATGCGTCCTCGTGTAAATTGGCTGACCTACAAGGCACTCATGAAGAGCGATAGACTCGTTTCATGAAGCCCGCTCCATCGCTCGCTCCCGAGCATATCGTCGAAACGGCGTGTCCACTCGACTGCCCTGACGGGTGCAGCCTGAACGTCACCGTTCAGGACGGCCGAATCACGAAGATCGACGGATCGACGAGCAACCCAATCACTGACGGATACATCTGCGCAAAAGTTCGCCGATTCGGCGAGCGCGTGTACGGCGCCGATCGACTCTTGTATCCGGCGGTGCGCAAGGGGCCAAAAGGCGCGGGCGCTCGGTTCGAACGCGTGTCGTGGGAGGATGCCCTGAACCTCGTCGCCGATCGCATGCGCGATGCGCGCGACACGTGGGGCGCTGAATCGATCCTCCCCTACTGCTACGGCGGCTCGAATGGGCTTCTGACGCAGGACACCGGCGACGCTACACTCTTTCGCCGCCTCGGCGCGTCGCGTCTTGCGCGCACGGTGTGTGCGGCGCCAACCGGCGCGGCCAATGGCGCCCTCTACGGCAAGATGCCGTCGGTGACCTACGAGGACTACCCCGAAGCGCGTCTCATCATTCTCTGGGGTGTCAATCCGTCAGCGTCCGGCATCCACATGGTGCCGTATCTCCGCGAAGCGCAGAAGCGCGGTGCAAAGCTCGTCGTGATCGATCCGCGGACGACGCCGCTGGCAAAGCAGGCCGACTTGCATCTGGCGCTTCGACCCGGCACGGATCTGACGATCGCGCTCGCCGTGCATCGGCATCTCTTCGAGGGTGGCTTCGCCGATCGCGCGTTCCTCGAGAAACACACGATCAACGCCGAACGACTCAGAGAGAAAGCGTTGCCGTGGACCTTCGAACGTGCCGCAGCTGAATCAGACGTTCCCGTTGAACTCGTTACGAAACTCGCAGACTGGTACGCGACGACGTCGCCGGCGCTGATTCGTTGCGGATGGGGACAGGAACGGAATCGCAACGGCGGCAACTCGAGCATGGCGATTCTGTCTTTGCCTGCCGTTGGCGGAAAATTCTGCGTGCGCGGCGGCGGCTATGCGATGAGCAACACCGAAGCGTGGGGCATTCAGCGCAACAACTGGATCGGCGCGCCTGAAGCGAGCTCTCGCAAGATCAACATGAACCAGCTCGGGCGGGTGCTGACGGAAGGCGATCCGCCTGTAAAGGTGCTGTTCGTCTACAACTCGAATGCGGCCGCAACGTCGCCCGATCAGTGCCGTGTGCTGCGCGGGCTCGAGCGCGACGATCTCTTCACGGTTGTCTTCGAACAGGTGATGACAGACACGACGCACTACGCCGATGTCCTGCTGCCGGCGACGACGTTCCTCGAAGGCTACGACATCCCGCGCGCGTATGGCCCGATTGGCCTGCGACTGGGGAGGCCCGTGATCGAGGCGGTCGGCGAGGCGCGATCGAATGCTGAAGTCTTCGGCGACCTCTCACGTCTACTCGATTTGCGCCAGGACACCGACCCGGTGGGCGAACTCGAAGAGATGCTCGACGTGTTCTCGAAGATGCCGGAGGCGATTGGTGAAGCACTCCGCGATCACGGCGCTGCCGTCCCGCCGTTTGACGGTCGCCCGGTGCAGTTCGTCGACGTGCTGCCACGCACGGTGGACCACAAGGTCGATCTCTTTCCCGCCGCGCTCGATCGCGAGGCACCCGAGGGTCTTTACGCCTATCAATCCGACCCTGCGACCACGGAGTACCCGCTCGCACTGATCTCACCGGCCAGCGAGCGGACGATCAGCTCGACGCTCGCAGAACTGCCGCGGCCCGAAGTGCGACTGCTGATGCACCCGAGCGATGCCGCCGCACGTCACCTGGACGATGGCGCTCCCGTGCGCATCTTCAACGCGCTCGGCGAAGTGCGTTGCAACCTGCAGATTGGATCGTGGATTCGTCCCGGCACCGT
>Ga0315912_10001634_pt1 | contig 26507 bp, 20 predicted proteins | sample VfabasoilMG_FD_204469 | JGI IMG/M metagenome (GOLD analysis project Ga0315912, IMG submission 204469) | Garden soil microbial communities collected in Santa Monica, California, United States - V. faba soil | ecosystem: Environmental > Terrestrial > Soil > Garden | place: USA: California... | reverse complement strand
ATCCCGCCCCCGCTCCACCCACTCCCGCTTCCGCCCCCGCTCCACCCACTCCCGACACGCCCGCGCTCGCAGCGCCGCCCGCCACCCCGCCCGTCGCACCGACACCTGCTCCGGCGAGTCCACCGGTGTTCGCACCGCCGCTTCCCGCGCCGCCCTGTCCAGCCGCGCCACTCGACCCGCCACCACTACCCGCCGCGCTCATACCGCTCGTCGCACCCGCACCGAGCCCGCCTTGCCCGCTGCTGCTTCCACCAGCGCCCGCCGCAGCACCTTGCCCCTGGTCCGGCGTCTGCTCGGGTAGCGACGAGCAAGCGAGGGCGAGCGCCGCGGCCGCCACCTCGGCGACGACGAACCGCCGCCGGCTGAACCCGACCAAGAGGGACCCTGGGCGTCTCACGTCGTCCGGGAAGTGACGGAAGCAGCCGGCGGCTGATCATCTACCCCGACGAAGCCGCGCAAAAGCCAAGGGCGATGCGCTGGATCCTCCGCCCCGGCGGGAAAAATTTGCATGTTTGCCCCCTTGCCGCCTTCGAGCGACTCTTTTGTTCCATGTCCGAGGGACCGCTCGCCGACCGGAGGCTCCGCGCCGTGGACGCGTGCCTCGATGACGGACGCCTCGACGAGGCGCAGCGAGAGCTCACGGCGCTCGGGAGCCAAGGCGACCTCGGGCCGGGGATGACGTACCTCACGACGCGGCTGCTCTTCTTGCGGGGTCGGCTCGACGCGAAAGGCGTGCAGGGGCGACTCCAGGAAGTCATGGTGGAATGCCCTGACTTCCCGGAAGCGCAGGCACTGCTGCGCGTGACGACTCCACCCGGTCATGACGGCGCTCCCCTGCCGATACTGGCCGGCGCGAGTCCGCCGAGCTCGGCACGAGGCGCGTCGGGCACCGGTAGGCCCACCGAGCGGGCGGCACCACCGCACTCGACGGCGCCGCCGCCAAGCGGTGGTCTCGCATCGAACGAGCGCAGACTGCAGACTCCGGGCGTCCCCTCGTTCGACGCGCCGACCGCTCCGGCGGGCATCGTGGATCTCGGACCACTCGATCTTCCCCGCTCGGAACTTCCGACTCAGCCGGCTCCGCCGCCGCCGGAGGAAAGCACGCCACCGCCGTTCGAGCTCGGAGCCCTCGAACGATCGGCGCACGGGCATAGGCCGTGGGACGACGTCGATGCCCACGTTGCCGGCGGCCGGGCACGCGCCGCCCTCGAGGCGCTCGAAAGTCTGGCAATAAGGGCGCTCGATCCGCTGCGCGTGAACCGCATTCCCGAACCACGGAGCGTGGCGCTGGCTGCGATGGATTTCTTTTCCACGGCACCTGCAGCGTGCCACTTCGCACCCTACGATCTGTCACTGAAGAGCCTGGAACGGCTGGATGCATTCCTGTCCCTGCTCGCTCCGGGGACGAAGGACGCTCCTCATCCCACCCTGCTCCTCTTCGTCGCGTGCTACGCGGGAGAGTCGGTCCGCTCCACACGGAGCGGCACCTGGCGCGGGATCGTCACCGATCCAGCGAGCCTCGTCGTCGAGTACAGCGACGAAAGCTATCACCCGCACCGTCACGCCGAACCCGCGATGCGAGGAGCGCGATCGCTGCGCGTCGAGGCGGGCCCGACGCTCCACCCTGGCGCCGAGCCGCCCGAGCCTTGTTCGCGCAAACCCGCCGAACCGCCCGCGCCGTGGGATCCCGCGCCCTGGCCGACCCTCGCGCAGGTGCTCGAGCTCGGGCGCGCCTTGCCGGCATCGGCGATCGGAACGTGGGCCGCGCGCACGCTGAAGGTGCCGCTCGATCGCACGTTCGCGAGCGTCGAGGCGATCACCCGCTACCTTTCGCTCATCGGCGGCCCCGTGCCCGCACCGGGCGGCAAAGCGGAGCGGCGCGCGACGATTCTGGCCGGCGCGTACCTGGGAGAGCTCGTCTGCCTGCATCGCGCAGGGCGCTGGAACGAGAACGATGCCGCGCCCGCCGGACCACTCACCTACGAGGTGCTCTTGCCCGACGGAAACGCGGCGTACCCCGTGCTCCTCGCCCAGCACGAGCTGACGCGGCGCGGCGGCGAAAGCCTCAGCGAACGCCTCGCCTTCGCCCTCGGCCGCGGCTAGTTTTGTTGAACACCATGCGTGCCCTTGCTGCCCTCGCCCTCGTCCTGGTTTCTACGCTCGGCGCCGCGTGCCGGTCGGGCTCCTCCGAGCGTCCCTCCCGCGCCGAAAAGACGCCGCCTGCGGGCGCCACGAACGCACCGGGAGAGCCATCGCCCGCGCCGCGCACGTACGGGGCACCGCTCGGCGCGTCGCCCCGCGAGAACCTCGCCAGCGTGCTCGAAGCGCCGGCCACGCACGCGGGCCAATCGATGGTTGTCGACGGACACGTCCGGCGTGCCTGCTCGAAGAAGGGGTGCTGGATGGAACTCGCGGTGAGTTCCGATCCGAAGACCCCCGCTTGCCGCGTGACGTTCAAGGACTACGGTTTTTTCGTGCCGACCAATGCGGCGGGCTCCGAGGCGCGCCTCGAAGGAGTGATGAACGTGCGGCGTGTCGAGCCGGGCCTCGTGTCCCACCTCGAGGCCGAGGGCGCGAATTTCGCGAAGAAGGGCGCTGACGGCAGCGCGGAGGAAGTCCGCTTCGTCGCCACCGGCGTCGAGCTGTTCCAAAAAAAAGGAACGTAGCGTTCGCTCAGGGCGTGATCGAGACCAGCGTGCCGCTGGCTGCGACGGCGCCGTGCCAGGCCTGCGGCACGCCGGGTTCGGTGAGGTGGAAGAGCGCCCGGGCATCGAGCGGCGAGAGGTTCACGCAGCCGTGGCTCTTCGGTTGGCCGAATGAGTCGTGCCAGTAGGCGGCGTGGAGCGCGTAGCCCTCGGTGAAGTACTGCACGTACGGAACGTCGCGCAGATCGTATTCGTCACCGAGTTCGTCGCCGCTCATCGTGACGGCGACGTGCTTGGTGTGGATGACGAACTCGCCGCGCGGCGTTGCGTGCGTCTCTTTCGGATCGCCGAGCCCGCCCGAACCGGTCGAGACGAGGGTCGCGTACACCGGCAACGCACCCACATACGCCACCAGCGTTTGATCGCGGATCGACACGTGGATCCAGCTCTTCGTGCCGCTCGCCCAGGGTGGGAGCCCCGCCGGCCGCTCGATCACCTGCACCTGCTCGGCGCGGATCCAGGTGTCGCCCCCCGCTCGCAGGTAAACGATGCGATCGAATACCTTGCGCTCGCCGGAAAGCGGGAGTGCCTCGCGGAGACCCAGCGAGCGCAGCGGCCGCAGTCCGCGCGCGGGACTCCCCTCGTACAGCCAGGCGTGCCGGGTGCGCGTGAACGCGACGGGCAGGGTCACCTCGCCCCCGAGCGGCAGTCCGTGGAACGCACTCGCGGTGACGCGGGTCAGGCGGTCGAGCGGGACGAGATCGAGATCGGTCGTGAGTCCGAAGCGGCGGCCATCGTGGTCGAAGACGTCGAGCAGCGCGAAGCCTGCGTCCGGGAGTGCGCGCGGCGGGGTCACCGCGGCGGTGCGGGCGTAGCCGAGCGGTGCGGGCAGCGGCCGGCCCGGGGCGACCAGTTCGTGCGGCGGTGCGCTCTCGAGATCGAGCCATTCCGTGGCGGCGCCGGGCGCGCGGCCCTCGATCACCTTGGCTTCGGCGGCGCTCGGGAGCGTCGCGTAGAGCGGCGGCGGCACCGGCTTCGAGCGGCCGTAGGCGTACGGCAGCGCCGCGTTTCGGTCGGGCCTGGTTCGTGCCAGCACGGCGACTGGCTCGTTTGGATCGATGCTCGCCGCGGGGCCGGAACACGCGAACCCGTACGGCATGATCCGGTACCAGCCGCCGCTGCAGCCGTCGCGCCCGCTCGGCTCGCGCGATCGAGCGACGCGTGCACCCAGCCGGAGGTAGCCGAGCTTTTCGGAGCGCCGGTTCGGTTCCTGGTAGACGACGACCTCACGCGCGAGCGCCACGAGCTCGGGAGGCGGTAGCGGTGGCGCCGGTGGCGGGGACGCCGGTGCTTCGTCGACTGGGCTCGGCCGTGGCGCGACGGCCACCGGCGCGACGGCGACGCGGGCAACACTGGGCCGCTCGATCACCCGAACGGAACGCGGGACCTGCTGCTCCGGGCCCGAGCACGAGACGCCCATCGCGGCGAGGAGCCAGGGCAGGGCGAAGAGCGGGCGCACCCGAAAGCCCTAACGCCCGGCCCGCGCGCCGGCCCAGTTTCTGGGCTCGATTCGCCTGATCCAGGCCGGCTAGTCGTCGTCCGGGACGACGCGTCCGACGGTGAGGGCCAAGGCGGCAAGGTCCGCGGCCACATCGGCGAGCTCACTCGGATCGAGCTCGGGCAGATCGCCAAGCCGCGCCTCCACGTCGGCAAGAACGGCAGCCGGGTCCCAGCGACCCTTCTCGGCGACGAACGCGCGGTGACGGCGCCCGATCTCGCGCACCATCCGTTCTTCGCCGCGCGACGGCTCGTCGTGATCGTCGTCGTGACGCGAGCGCCGAGGCTCGCTCCTCGGCGCAAACGCCACAGGAGCAACGCCACGGCTCCGTGCCAGCTCGGCCTCGAGTTCACGAGCACGACCCTCCGCCGCCTTGAGCCCGTCGACCAGGCGGCGAAGGGTCTCGGCGTACGTGCCCGGGGGGAGCTTCTGTTCGACGCGCAAGGCGTCGATCGCATCGAGCAACGCCTGCCACCCTTCGATCGGCGGCGCGAGGCGCGCCTGCCGCTCTTCTGCCTCGGCAAGCTTGTCGCGCAGCGCCTCGACCGACTGCCACGCCGCTCGCTCCGTGTGCTCGATCCAGAGCTTGTTGGTCGGCATCGACCCACAATCTACACAAGGGCCGGGGTTATGCAACGCGCTCTAGAGCCACTGCCCCACGTCCTTCAGGTACGCGAGATACTCCTTCTCTTCCTTGGTGGACTCGCGTCCGAGCGTCTCGTTTCGGTGCGGAAATCGGCCGAAACGCGCGACCACGTCGAGGTGCTTGCGCGCGAAATCCACGGCGCCGATCAGCATCTTCCTCCACATCTCCGGCGCGCCCGAAAGGCTCGCCTGACAGAGCTGAACGGCCCGTCGCTGCGCGTCGAGGTCCTCCGCGTGCGAGAACGGAAGCGAAACGAACAGGCGATCGATCGCATCGAAACGATCGAACATTCCGTCGTCCCACCCCGCGCGAGCGAGCGCGAGTGCCTTTTCGTCCTGAGCGAACGCCTCCGGTTTGCCACGGAAGACGTTGCGCGAAAATTGATCGAGAAGGATGATCAGGGCGAGGCGGCCTCGCGGCTCGGCCGCCCACGCGTCGAGCTCACCCCGGCGCGCGCTCTCGAGCGCCGCACCGAAACTCTCGTTGATCCTCTTGTCGAGGGACGGCCCGCCTCCGAACCACAGCTTGCCGCGGAGGTCCATCTCCTCCTCGGTCTTCGGCTTGGGTTCCAACCAAAACGACAGGATCTCGTCGACGGTCGCCATGACCGGCAGTCTACGCCGAACTCACGCGCCCGGGTTCGAGGTCTGGCGACGGCTCAAGCCGACCAGAAAAAGCTCCGAACTGCGGCTCCGCGTGCCCTCCGGACGGATCACCTGGCAGCGTTCGTACGCGGCTTCCACCGCACGCCGGGCCGCCTGAAAGTCCTCGCTCATGAAGAGCTTGCCGACGAAACGCCCGCCCGGCCGCGAGAGCTCGACCGCCACGGCAACCGCTCGCATGAAGAGCTCGAAGCTCCGCGCTTGATCGGCGAATTTAGAACCGCTGGTGTTCGGCGCCATGTCGCTCAAGACCACGTCGTACGGCGCGAAGGTCGAAAGCTCCGGTGTCGCAAGTTCGAGCGCGTCGCCGCGCACCACCGTCACCTGCTCGGGGAAGACCTGCTGGATCTCGGCTCGATCGACCGCGAGCACACGCCCGCCCTTGCCGACCTTCTCCGCTGCGAAGAGGGACCAGGAGCCAGGCGCTGCACCGAGATCGAGCACGCGCTGTCCGGGCGAGAACAGGCGCACGCGTCGATCGATCTCCTCGAGCTTGAACACGCTCCGCGCCGGGTACCCTTGCGCCTTCGCCTGACGAGTGCGGGCGTCAGCCCCGGCGTACGGGTTCTTCTTCACTTTGCGGGCGTAGCACGCCCGGTCACCGCGACGAGCACGCTCTTGGACGGCAGCGGGCCATCCGCGCCTTCGGGACAGTCGAGCGGAGACGGCATGTCTCTGAGCTTCTCGAGCTCGACGCCTGCGTCGGCGGCCGCTTCACGTAACGTCTTTCGCAGCCGGCCGAGTGAAGTCTTCCGGTGGTTCGTGACCGCCAGCAGGCGGCCGCCCGGCGCAAGCACCGAGAGGGCGAGGCACGCGGCCTTCCGGTAGTCTTTTTCCACCGCGAAGGGCGACCCCCCCGCCGAACTCGAAAAGCTCGGCGGATCGAGGATCACGAGATCGAAGCGATCACCGAGCCGCCCGGCGCGAGCGAGCACGTCGAGCGCATCGGCGCGTTCGAATCGGTGCTTGGCCGGGTCGATGCCGTTCTCCTGGAAGTTCTCCCGCGCGCGGTCGAGCGCGAGCCGCGCCGTGTCGACGCTCACGACCTCGCGCGCACCGCCGAGCGCCGCATAGACCCCGAAGCTCGAAGTATAGCAGAACAGGTTCAGGACACGGGCACCGCCCGCAATGTCCTTGATCCGCCGGCGGTTCTCGCGCTGGTCGACGAACAACCCGGTGCTCTGTCCGCGCCCGAGCTCGACCGCGAATCGAACGCCACGCTCGCTGACCCAGAAGCGCTCCGGGGCCGACTCGCCCGCGATCGGAAGCTCCGGCGCGAACCCGCTCGGCGCCCGCCGCGCGTCCGCGCGGCGCCGGATCTTCAGGTAGACACCACGCGCACCGAGCTCGACCAACATCGTGCCGATCTCGGCCGCTCGGCGCTCGGCTTCGTCGGAGCTCGCGTGAAGCACCGCGAAGTCCCCGTAGCGGTCGACGGTGACGCCCGGGACCCCGTCTGCCTCGTCGTTCACCAGCCGGTAGGTGTCGCTGAGGGCGGCGAGCGGAGCGCGCAAGATGCCGGCGTCCTCCAGCGCCGTCGCCAGCGCTTCCCCACTCCCGAGTGGGACTGGGCGCGCGTGAAGAAAGCTCGAGAACGCAGGCGGGGGCTCGACGCGCCACTCGTCGCCGCCGAAGCCGAGCACGGACGCGTGCAGCAGCAGCCGCGGCGCCGGATCACCACCGTAGTCGCGGTCGCCGCCCACCGGAGCGCCCTCGTGCGCGAGCTGAACGCGGATCTGATGCGTGCGGCCGGTCTCGGGCGTCACCTCGAGGAGCGCGCGTGGACCGACCCGCTCGAGCAGCTCGGCGCGAGCCACCGCGTCAACGCCTCCACGATCGACCACCCGCGATCGGCCACGTTCGACGGCCAGGCGGTGCTCGAGCACGACGGGACCCGACGAGAAACGGCGAACGATGTCCGGCGACCGAAAGCCGACGGCCGCGACGTACCGACGCGCAAGGCCGTGGGCCTCCGCGACCCTCGCGACTTCCGCGTTGCGCTCCCGGGTGGTGACGAACAGCATCGCGCCCGACGTCCCCTGGTCGAGGCGCTGGTGCACGCCCAGGTAGTCGTCGTGGCCGCGCGCGCGCAGCCAATCGGCAAGGCGGGTGACGAGATCCCCGGCGACCTCCGGATCGCCGCCATGCACGGGCACGCCGGCGGGTTTGTCGACGACGAGCAGGCCGTCTTGGTGCATGAGCACACGCCCGGGGCGGATCGGTACCGTGAGGCGCTCGAACACTCCGAGCTGCTTCTACCACCGCGCCGAAGCGGCGCAGGCGCTGTTCTCAGCGAGGCATGCCGTAGAGAATGCCGCGGCCGCCGGTGCCGACGTACACGCGGCCGAAGACCCGCGGGTCGCCGGTGATGACGCCCGAGAAACCGAACTGGTGCATGTCGTCGTTGATGCGCACCCAGGTCGCTCCGATGTCGTCCGAGCGGTAAAAGCCGTACTGCTCGCCGACCATGCCGATCAGGTAAACGGCGGGGTACTTTCGCCCGGGGGCGGCCTTGCCGAATCCGATCGCGTGGCTCTCCTTCGTGGACGAGATCTCCTCGTACGTCACGCCGGAGTCGACCGACCGGTAGACCGCCTTGCCGGTGCTGAGCCACACGTGGCCCTCGAGCCCCGGGACGGCGCGAATCGAGCCTGAGGAGCGCGCGTAGTCCGGCAGGCCGGAGAGGTTGCTCGCCGTTTTCGTGAACTGGCGTCCGCCGTCGGCGCTCGCGTACATGACCCCATCGGCCGAATCGTAGACGTAGAATTTTTTCGGGTTCACGCGATCGGCGGCGACGCGGAGATTCACCGGGACCCAGTCGGCCGCCTCGACCGGCACCGGGAGTCCCTCGATCTTGGTCCACGTCTTGCCGAAGTCCTCGCTGTAGACGGGCGCTTCCTTCTTGATCACCCAGACGATGAGCTTGCCGTCCGCGCCCATCGCGACCCCGCCGCCGGTCTTGCCGTTCGTTGGTTCGCTGGCAAAGCCTTTCCAGCTCGCGCCGCCGTCGGTCGAGTAGGCGCCGTGCTTGCCTTCACCCCAGACGGTGCCGACCCGGACGACCATGTTCGGCGCGTTCTCGGCGAAATCCAGGCCGGTCGTGCCGTTGCACGTCGGGTCGGAATACATGCCGGTCTTCGGCGCCACGTCGAGGTCGTCGTGGCGAAAGCCGCAGATGTCACCCATGCCGCTGAAGAGTGCCGGACCGCTCGGAGGACTCGCGAGCACGCCGACCACCGTTTCCTCGAGGCCCTGCGTGGCAAAGCGAAAGTTGACCGGTTTGTCCGCGTCCGCCTCGGTCGCGTTCACCGAGCGCCAGAGCCCCGCACCGGTGATGAACATGACGTGCGCCGGGTCGAACGGATCGATGTCGATGTCCCCGACCCAGTGGGGCGGCCCGAGCTTCGGGCGATGCCAGTAGAGGTACTGAGCGCCGGCGATGTCCCAGGTGGCGGTCGGGAACAGCTTCTTCCAGGTCTTTCCGCCGTCCGTGCTGCGGAACGTCTCGTCGCCCTTGGTCCAGCGGTCGAGCGTCGTGACCATCAGCGTGCCGGGGCGTTTCCCGTCCACTGCAAGGCCTGCGTAGCCGAACTTGTCGCTGTCGTCCCGGCTCGGCTCGAGCGGCGTGATGTTGGTGAAGGCGCCGCTCTTCGGATCGAGCTTGTAGACGGCGCCGTTCTTGAGATCACTCGGTCCGGGCAGGTCGCCGTACGTGAGATAGAGCACGCCGGCGCTGTCGAACTCGGCGTGGTGCGGCATCAGCTTCGTCGGCTGCTTCGGTACCGGCTTCCACGTCGCACCGGCGTCGGTGCTCTGGTAGAGCCCGATGTCCGTCTTCGAGACGCCGGCATAGATCACGGGTGTCGCCTTGCCGCGCGTGCCCCGCTTCTTGTCGAACACGACGAACGGGATGCCGAGCCCGTCGGCGTCCTCCTTGATCGGGAAGCTCTCCACCTTCTTCCAGCTGACCGAGCCGTCTTCGCTCCTCCAGAGGCCGTTCTTCCGCGAGCCGAAGTAAAGAATGGACGGCTGGTTGGGGTCGACCGCCAGGCGCTCGCCGTTCGAGCGTCCGTTTTCGTTCGCCCCCATCTTGAAGAGCATGTCGGTGATTTCCCAGGTCGCGCCGCGATCCTTCGAGCGCAGCATGGCGCCGTTGCCTGCCCACGATGCCGTGTAGGTTCCGGCGGCGGCGTAGACCTTCTTGTCGTCGACCGGATCGGCGGCGATGCTCTCGATGCCGAGGAAGTTCGATTTGCGTTCGAACTGATCGGTGATCGGAATCCACACCTTGGCCGAGGGATCCCAGCGGTAGGCGCCTCCGACGTCGGTTCGTGCGTAGATGACGCCGGCCGTGACGGGGCTGAACACGACGCCGGTCACGAAGCCGCCGCCGAGGATCGCTACGTTCTTCCACGTGTAGGGGGTGCCGTCCGGACTGGTCGGAGGTCCCGCTTCGACGACGATCGGCGGCGCGGTCGGCGCGCCGGGAGCCGGCTTCGCCTCCGGGGTCGGAGTCGCTGCCGAGCAGCCGGCGACCAGGAGCGCGGCCAAAGCTCGCACGAAATGACGAGACCCAGCAGAAATGTTCATGGCGCGAAGCCATCCCACGGCCCCCCCGCCGAGACAACACGGTCGTTGGGACCCGGTCGGCGGGGACTGCCTGGGGCCGCGGCTTGACGCACTTCGGAAGGAGTGCATAATCCCGCGCCCTCCTCCGGAGACAACCCCGCCATGCTCGCCACGCTGTCGAAAATTCAGGCCTTTGAGGCTCCCGGGATCCGCAAGGATATTCCGGACTTCCGCGTGGGCGACACCGTCGCGGTCCACTACAAGATCGTGGAGGGCGACAAGCTCCGGGTTCAGATCTTCCGGGGCGTCGTGATCAAGCGCCACCGGGCCGGGCTCCGCTCGACGGTCACCGTCCGCAAGGTGAGCTTCAACGTGGGCGTCGAGAGGATCTTCATGGTCCACTCCCCGCGGCTCGAGCAGATCGAGGTCCTTTCACGGGGTGTCGTGCGACGGGGTCGGCTCTTCTACCTGCGCGATCTGGCTGGAAAAGCAGCGCGGGTGCAGGACGAGAAGGATCGCTAGGAGAAGCCGGGGCGGGGAGGCTATGCTGCCACGCGCTTGCCTCGCCTTTAGGTCCGGGGCAATGCTCGCGGAGCGGAGTTTCCCATGATTGTTTGCGCCCGTTGCGGCGCCCAGAACCAGCCCACGAACAAGTTTTGCTTGTCGTGTGGGGCCCCTGTCCGCGAAGTGCAGGCTCAGCCAGCCCCCCCTGCGCCGGCACCGGCACCCGCGGCCGTTCCCGCGCCGCAGCCGACCGGCGGCGGCTACGGGCAGCCACCCGCGGCGCCCGCTCCGGCTTGGGGATACGGGCAACCTCCAGCTCAGCAGCCTCAAGGTCCCGCTCCGCACGGCGCGTGGGGTCAACCGCCGCCCGCAGGCGGCGGGTTCGCTCCAGCCGGGGGCGGTTACGACCAGCAGCGCTTCGGCTCGCCGGAAGGGCTCAATCCGTTCGGCGCCACCGTTGGCCCGGGCCCCGGCATGGCCCCCGATCCGCAGTACCAACAGCCGGGCTACGGCGCACCGCCACAGTACGCGCCACCCCAGCCCCAGCACGGTCAGCCACCCCAGCACGCGCAGCCGCCGCAGCACGCACAGCAGCCGTCGCCGTGGGCGCTGAATCAGGGCGGCTATCCCGGGACCAACCCTCCTCCTCCGCCGCAGGCCGACTACGGCGCGCCACGCCCTCAGCAGCCGCCGATGGCGCCAGTCGCCCCGCCGCCTTCGCCACGTGCCCAGGAGCGACAGCCGGAGGCCAAGGATCCGGAACACGTCGACCCGAACAGTCCGCGCGTGCTCGCGGGATTTCTGATCAGCTACGAGGTCAACGAGCTCGGTGTCTCCTACCCGATCCTGCAGGGCCAGAACTTGGTCGGCAGGAAGGGCGCCGGCGCGGGGGCCGCGATCGAACTCGAGCACGGCACGGCCTCGTCGCGCCACGCGATGCTGCTCGCCTCCGCGCGTCCCGGGCGCGTCAAGATCGAGGATGTCGGCAGCACCAACGGCACCTTCGTCGGCGACCTGATGCTCGAGCGCGGAAAAAAGCACGAGCTCAAGGACGGCGACGTCGTTCGGTTCGGCGGCTACGTCACCATCGTCAAGATCATTTGATGAGGTAAAAAATGAGGGCTCTCGTGAGTTCACGTCTCGCGCGCGCGGCTTTCCTGGCGTTCGGCCTTTCCGTCACCGCCGGGGTCGCGCACGCGGCTCCGCAGGCGCGCCTCTTGCGCGTCGATCCCCGCGCCGCCCAAGAGAACGGCAGCCCGGTCCTCACCACCGTGGTCGAGGTCGCGCAGAGCAAGCGCGTCAGCGACGCAACGGCGGCCTGCGCCTCACTCACCGGCAACGGCCAGCTCGACTGCATGAGCCAGGCGCTCGAGCGCCCGTTCGCGCTCTACACGCCGTTCCCCTTTCCGGCGGCCAACGCCATCTTCACCGTCACCGTCGAGGGCGCGGACTTTCCGGCGAAATACGTGAGCCATGCGTCCTGGGGCGAGAGTCAGCAGCTGCCCGGCGTCGGTACGGCGTGGCTGATCCTGATCGACGCCGACAAGCGCATGGGCAAGATGTTCGAGGACGCGAAGGCCGTCGCGCAGCAGTTCGTCGCGAGCCTGGGTCCGAACGACATCGTCGACATCATGTTTTTCAACGACCGCCAGGTCGTTCGTGACTCGAAGTGGCTCGCCGGCGCACAAAAGAGCGGCGCCGCGTTCATCGCCGGCGGCACGGAGACGTTCGCGAGCAGCGGGCGCAACCGCTCGCTCCTCACCATCATCAAGAACGCGGCCACCGACGGTTTCGGCTCGCTCGGCAACGTCGGCGAAGACGTGAAGGTGCCGTTCCACCAAGCGATGGTCGTGCTCTCGAGCGGTTTCGGCGGCACCGACCCGGCAACCACGGGTCCGGGCGCGCTGCAGCTCCAGCAGTACCTCGCCGGCGGGCGTTTCCCGGAAGAGAACACCGCGCTACCGAAGTCGCCGGTGCCGGTCGTGAGCGTCTACTTCCCGCTCCGTACGTTCGACGAATTCCGCCAGAACTCGCTCGAGTTCATGCAGAACCTCGCCAACCCCGACATCGGCGGTTTCTTCACCGTCGTGCAGGAGGGTCAGGGCAGCCGCGCGCCCGCCATCGTCGGGACCGTGCGCCAGCGCTTCTCGAAGATGAACGTGGTGAAGTGGCGCGTGTCCTGCGTTGCCCCGAGCGTCACGCAGAGCTTTCGCCTGTTCTTCAACAACATGGCGACGCCGCTGCTCGGCGACAACACGTTCAAGGACGTGCCGGTCGGCATCGATCCCACGACGTGGCCGCTGTCCGTCGACGCCAACTACTCGAAGGAGATGGCGAAGCGGTCCGGCGTCTACCCGGGCGGCCGTTTCCGCGTGTACGGCGATTTCTGCTGGGGCGGCGAGAAGGCCCGCGCCGAGGTGTATTTCCTGCCGGCAGGGCAGCCGCTCCCCACCGCGCTCGCGGGCGCCAACGTGGAGCAGGCCAAACGCACCCAGCAGCAGCTCATCGCGATGGGCATGAAGGGAACGGCGATCGAAGCGAGCTCCACCTACGTCGAGTTCGAAGCGCCCGACAAGGACAAGATCCTCCACGGCTCGGGCGAGCAAGCCGTCGTCCGCGTGGTGCTCTACGACAACAAGGCGCACCGGACGAGCGGCGTCACCGCCGATAGCATCGTCGAACTCAAGGGCACGACGCCGCCGCTCAACTTGATGCTGATCCTCGGCAGCGCTTTCGGCGTCGTGGTCGTGCTCCTCTTGCTCGTGGTGATCCTGCGGGGCGGCGGCAAGAAGCGCGGCGGCGGTGGCGGCGGCGCACCTCCTGCGCCGGTGGCGGCGGGCGGCTACGGGGCGCCACCCGGCGGCTACGGCGCACCACCCGGCGGCTACGGCGCGCCTCCGGCCCCCGGCGGCGGCTACGGTCCTCCGCCCGGCGGCGGCTACGGCGGTCCCCCGCCCGGCGGCGGCTACGGCGCCTCGCCCGCGGCGGCAGCGCCCAGCCCGGAGTTTCTCTACGGCGCCCCTGGCCAGGCGGCGAACCTGGGCGTCTCAGCGCCCGCCATGCCCGCGGCGCCACCGAACCCCTACGCCGCCTCGTCGACCGACCCGAGCGCCACGCTCGAAGGCACCGCCGGCACCTTCAAGATCCACTCTGGACAGGAAATCCGTGCCGGCCGCGACGCCGCGCAGTGCGCCATCGTTCTCGTCGAGCCCCGCGTGTCGAGCGTCCACGCCACCGTGCGCCTCGACCACGGCCAACTGCTCGTCCGCGACGAGAACAGCAACAACGGCACGCTCGTGAACGGCTCTCGAGTGTCACCGGGCGTGTGGTCACCGGTTCCCGCAGGTTCGATCCTGCGTTTCGGGCCCGTCGAGTTCGCGGCGCGGCTTTCCTAGGCCGAACGGGTGGTAGCGCCCGCTCGGCGGGCTGCCGCGGCGATCGCGTCGTACGGCTGGCAGCCGATCACACGCTCGTTCCCGAGCGAGAACGTCGGGATGCCGCGCACGCCATTTTCACGCGCCACGGCCTGCCGTTCGTCGACGCGGGCGAGCAGCGCGGGGTCGCTCGCTGCGGCGACGGCCGCGTCGGGCTCTAGCCCGGCCGCAGCGGCCATGCCGCGCAGATCATCCAGGTTCTCGATGCTCTTTCCGTCGCGCCAGTGTGCCTGCATCACCGCACGCCGGAACGGCTCGAGCCGGCCCGCGTCGCGACCATGCTCGGCCATCGCCAGCGCCATGCGGCTGTTCCACAGCCAGTCGGGTGGTCGGTACTCCTCGACGCCGAAGGTCGCCGCAAAGCGGCGCGTGCGTTCGTGGAGCGCGGGCAACGGCACGCCGGGAAACAGCTTGCTGAGCGGCACGCCGCCCTTCGGCGTGCTCGGGTGGAGCTCGAACCCGTACCACTCGAGCTCGAGATCGAACTCGGTGAGCAGGCGCGGGACGGTGCTTTCCTCCGCGATGAAGCAGAACGGGCACACGAAGTCCGTGTAGAGCCTGAGAGTCAGCGGCACGGGCACCAGCGTAGCGCGACGCGGCGCCGAGCGCTCAGTGGCCGGGACCGGAGTAAAGCGACGAGGCGAGCGTGGCGAAGCCGAAGGCGTAGCCGGCGCCGCTGTTGACCTTCCAGCGTGACACGCCTTCCGGGCTCACCCGTTCGAGCTGGCCCGCCGCCGACCAGGTGATGAAGGTGTCGCCGTCGGCGAGCCGCATCGGCTCACCCAGCACGAAGCTGTAGACGGTCGGATCGGAGAGGTAGCGCCACACTTCGGTTGCGGTGTTCGCCTCGAAATCGAGCTCGAACTCGAGCACGCGCGAGTCGTCGTTCGGACTGCCGTCGTTGTCGAAGACGAGGATGTGATTCCCCCGCAATTCGAACTGGTGCTGGTGGAGAAAGCGCGTCGACCCGGGCGCAAAATCGAACGTGCCACCGAACGTCCCGAGCACCCACTCGCAGGCGCCGCTCATGCGGTCGATCTTCGCGATACTGCTGAAGTTGCGCATCCCGAGGTAGTACGCGTCCTCCTCGGGGTCGTAGTCGAGCGCATTCGCGAAAGTCCAGCCGAGGTCGATGTCGTCGCCGGGCGTCTCGGCCGGATCGAAACAATCCCACGAGGTCCACACGGTGCTGATGTTCCCGTCACGGTCGATCTCGACGATCTTGTCGCCCCGGATCTCGGTGCCGTCGAAATCGCCGTATTCGACGACCATGGCGCCGATCGTGCCGTCGGGGTGCTCGACGAAGTCGTGCGCGAGCAGCGGAACCGGAATCGAGCTCGTCTCCGAACCGTCGAGGGCCACGCGCACGAGCTCGGAAGCGTCCGACGGGGTGCCCGAGACGCTTGCCGCATTGTAGAGCAGGCTTTTCCCGTCAACGGAGAGCCGCGCGCGGTAGAAATCGAGCTCCCGATCATCCATGTGGTACCAGACGATCGCGCCGTCCTGGTCGACGATCAGCACCGCCGTGGACGCGCCGAGGACCGGCGTCAGGATGAACTCGTCTTGGTCGCTGCCGGTGGTGGTGAGCGGCGGCATCCCGAGCGGCAGCGCCCCGGTGCGCACGGTGGCGACCGGGCTCGATTCCTCGCCGACCACGACGCGATACTCGTAGAGCTCGTCCGCTTTGAGGCCGAGCAAGGTCTGCGAATGAGCCGTCACTGCCGTCGCTTCGAGCGGTGTTCGCCGCCGTGCCTGGCCGGGAAGGCCGTACTCGACGTAGCCGGCCGTCGCCTCTTCGGTCGTCCACGCGACTTTGACGACGGTGGTGATGTCGTCACTCACCGTGGCCGTCACGCCCGTCGGGGTTTCCGCGTCCCCGCCGCTGCAGCCGGCAAGCACCGAGAGCGTGCTCGCAAGGACCGCCTGCCCCCCGCGCCTCACGTGCCCTCCACTTCGGGCGCGAGGATCGTGAGCACGACCGGTGCCGGATTCTTGCAGGTGCTGCAGGTGAGTCCGAAGAGCCAGACCCCCTCCTCGTCGCGCGCGAAACCGGAAAACTCCTCGCCGCTGTTCCGCTCGACCCCGCGCGAAAGGTCTGCCGTCCGACTGCCCTGGAGCGTGATCTCGAAGAGCTCGGTGGCGTTGAGCTCGAGATTGAAGATGTCCGCTTCGAGATCCTCCACCGTCATGCCCGGGTAATAGCCGACGAGCGCACGGTCGATCCCTGCGGTGGGAACCGGATTGCCGAGCCCGTTCTTGGTGACGCCGCGCCAATCGACCACCCAGGGAGCCGCGGCGGGCAGGGCGAGCGGGGTCCCGGACCCGAGATCGGCCTCGAACGTCAAGTGGCCACAACCGGGAGCGATGTTGACCGTCAGGTTGTCCGACGCGGCCGTCGGCTTGATGAACGTCATCGTGCGAGCGCCGACGCCGGGCACCGTGCCCTTCGAGAAGAGCAGCATGTACGTGCGGTCGTCGTTCTCGACGTACTCCTCCTCGATTTCCACCGTGGTGCCGAAGAAACTGAGCGCCGAGAGCTTCGTGCACAAGGCTTCGTGATCGGTGATGTGCTCGACGTAGCCGTCGACTTCGTTCTGCTGGAGGTCGTCGGCCGCGAGCTTCTGCTCCACCTCGTCTTCGGTCAGGTGCAGCAGGCGCAGGAGCCCCACGACGTCGATGTCGGCGGCCGGCGCCACGTCGTGACACTGAATGTCGGCATCGAGGGCGTCCCAGCAAATGTCGAGGTCCTGTCCGGACGCGGTCTCGATCGTCGGGATCGAGAGGCTACTCGTCGCCCGGTAGTTGTTCTCGTCGACGATCGGGACCGTCTCCACCGAGGTCGGCTCGGTCACGGGGCTGGACTCGCCGCACGCCGTGGCAAACAGAACGAGGGCGGCGAGCGCGGTCGACTTTCTCAGTAGAGGCATACGCCGTTCCGGCTGTCGAAGTGGTACTCGGACAGCGCCTCGTCCCAGGTCGCATTGCCGGCCGCATCCCAGATGCCGCGATTCTCGAAATACTTCATCAGCACGCTGTTGTGGCCGGCGTACTCGAAGACGTAGCCGTAGTCGAAGCGCGCGCCGTCGAGCTCGGCGATTCGCTCGGCGTCGAAACCGAGCTCGCTATTGGCGCACACGCCGTTCACGTCCTCGATGATCGTGGGGTTCGATAGCTCGACCACGTGCGACCACTGGCACTCCTCGGGGCAGGGCACTTGCGGTTCACCGGCAACCTTCGTCGCATCGAAACGCACGATGCAGATGTCGTCGCCGAACCCTTCGTCGCCGATCAGGTAGTACTCCTCGAAGCCACTGAACTCCGTGGTGCTCGCGGTCCCCTCGCCTCGCCACCCGCACACGCCTTCCTGGGTGAACCCGCCGCTTCCGGCGCTTCCGGCAGTCCCAGCACCGCCGCCACTACCGCCCTTGCCGGCCGCGCCGCTACCGGCGCTTCCGCCCGTCCCAGCGCTCGCTCCGCCCGAGCCCGCCGAGCCGCCAGACGCACCGGCTCCGCCGAACCCAGCCGCGGCGCCCGCACCAGCAGACGCGTCCGGGGGCGGATCGTCGTCCCCGGAGCAACCGAGCACGAGGGGTAACGCGAGACTGAAGAGCGCGGCGAGAGAACCCGTCGCGGCGGTATTGCGGAGGCTCATTCGGGGCCGCCGCCGTTCAGGGCATAGAGGTCGTCGATCAGCACGTTGTTACCAACCATCTTGTTGTAGGCATCGTTGCCGCCCGGGGCGTCCCACTTGACGTGGAAGGCGGTCTGCTTGTCCATCGTCACCTCGCGGATCACGCCGCCGGTGCCGTAGTTGCCGAGCGTGTTGCCGTTCGCGAGCCTTAGCGCCATGCCCTTGGCCCGCGGCCACTCGGTACCCTCGGTGTAGCGCCACTTCTCGATCAGCCGCTCGTTCGCGCGATCGATGGTGAACTCGAGGAAAGCGTGCTGGTTCGGCGTCGGCGTGGTGTTGAAGTCGGTGTAGCCGGGCATGTGCGAGGACACCATCAGCGTGCCGTCGATGCTGATGTTCGGGAAATGCTGGAAGCCGAAGCCCCATGCGGCGGGCGGCATGGTCAGCGGTGCGGCGAATTCGTAGCTCCCGGGCGCGTCGCCGTACTGTCCGACGACGGTACCGTCTTCGCGGCTGACCTGAATCACCGTGTTCTCCTCCGGGTACGACATCAGCACCGTGTCGTCGGCCTCGCTCCAGTTGATGGTGTTCGTGTAGCACTGGAAGTTGCCACCGAAGTGGTCGGCGCAATCCCAGATCATGCGGAAGGTGCCGGCAGCGTTCATCTCCCAGAGTTGGTCGTTGCGGTCGAAGAGCAACGCGCCGTCGTCCGTCACGTCGATGCAATCGGCCAGGCCGTCGACCGGGATCTCCTCCGAGTACGAGTGATCGAGGGTCATCTTGAGGACGCTCTCGCTGAAGCCTCCGCAACCGAAGCAGCGCTTCTCGATCCAGATGTACTTTCCGTCGCGCGCGATACGCTGGAAGGACGATGTCGCCAGGGTGGTGGGGTCGGCGTAGTACCAAACGATACGGCCCTGGCGATCCATGATGTAAAGCCAGAACGTCGATAGGTAGTAGTTCTGCGTGCTGCCGCCGTCGGAATCCTCGACCGCGCCGAACAGGTAGCGCTCCGGGCTCGCAAGGGTGGGGTCGTACGAGAGGATGGTCGGGACCGGCATGCCGCTCGGCACCGGGTCGGTCGTGCCCGTGAACGGTGTCGTGGAGCAGTCGACCGAGCCCATCCGGCTGACGATGCGGATCGTGACCTCCGTATCGCCCGGCGTACCGAGCGCAACCTCGCTGTGCGCGCCCATCGTCCCCGGCTTTGCCGGTGAGCGCAGGGGGTTGTTCGGTTCGAACTCGAACTCGAGCCAGGTCTGATCGGCCGCTACCGACTGGGTCCAGGTCACGACGAGGAGCGTGTTCACGTCCTCGTGAACCTGCACGTCGATACCGGTCACGAACGAGTCGCCGCAGCCCGCACCGCCCATGCTGGTGCCGCCCGCGGCACCGCTCGAGCCCGCGCTCGCGCCCGCGTTGCCACCCGTGCCGGCGCCCGCGCCCGCCGTTCCCGCTGTTGCACCCGCGCCGCCCGAGCCCGCCCCTGCGCCGGCACCGCTCGAGCCCGCGGTCGCCCCGCCGCCAGCGCCCGCAACGCCCGCACCGCCCGACGCAGGCGTGCCCGCCGTGCCGCCCGAGCCTGATCCTGCGCCACTCCCGGCCGTCCCACCGTTCGCGGAAGAACCACCCATTCCCGAGCCGGACGTTCCGCCGCTTGCCGCGGACGCGCCAGCGGCTCCCGAACCGGCGCCGCCAGCCGGCGGATCGTCCTCGAGCTGACAAGCCGGAAACACTGCGGCCGCGAACAACCCTGCAGCCGCTGCGAAGGTCGATAGCCTGGTGCGAGTCATGAAAGGTGACCGATTAGAGACCCTGAGAGCGTCCGACGCACCAGGTTCCGTTCAGCACGGACGAATCCAGTCTGACCTCCCCCGGGGGTGGCATCAAGGCTGCAGCAGCAGGCAAAAAAGTGATCGGGGCCGCGCGTCTTAGGTTACGCGCGGCCGCGCCGTTCAGATGCGCTCGATCACGGTTGCCACGGCCATCCCACCGCCGATGCAAAGTGTAACGAGCGCGGTGGCAAGGCCCCGGCGCTCGAGTTCGTCGAGTGCGGTGCCGAGCAAGATCGCACCGGTCGCGCCGAGCGGGTGACCGAGCGCGATCGCTCCGCCGTTCACGTTGACGCGTTCGGGATCGATGCCGAGCCGGCGGATGGTGTTGAGGGGGACGACGGCGAAGGCCTCGTTGATCTCCCAGAGATCGATATCACTCGCCTTCATGCCGGCTTTCTTGAGCGCGCGCTCGGACGCGGGTGCCGGTGCCGTCAGCATGATCACGGGCTCGGCGCCGATGGTGGCGACGGAACGGACCCGAGCCCGCGGTTTCAGGCCGCTTCGCTTCGCGTACGCCTCCGAGGCGAAGAGCACGGCGGCGGCGCCGTCCACGATGCCGCTCGAGTTGCCGGCGTGGTGCACGTGCTGAATCGATTTCACGTCCGGGTAGCGCGCGAGCGCGATCTGATCGAGCGTCTCACCGGCGGGGCCGACGGCCATCGCACCCATCTTGGCGAATGCGGGTTCGAGCGTCGCGAGACCTTCGAGCGTCGTGTCGGCGCGCGGGAATTCGTCTCTGTCGAGCGCCACCTTGCCGTCGGCGGCGAGGACAGGGAACAGCCCCTTCGCGAACCGCCCCTCCTTGATCGCGACCGCGGCGCGGGTCTGGCTCGAGAGCGCGAAACGATCGAGTTCGTCACGACCGACGCCGTCCATCGTGGCGATCAGGTCGGCGCTGATGCCCTGCGGCACCTGGAACACCTTCTTCCGGAGCTCGAGGTTCAGGCCGTCCATCATCCCTTCGTCCGAACCCATCGGGACGCGCGACATGCTCTCCACGCCGCCGCCGACGACGAGGTCCTGCTGCCCGCTCATCACGCCCAGCGCCGCGAAGTTGCAGGCCTGCAGCCCCGAACCGCAGAAGCGGTTCAGCGTGACCCCGGTCACGACGTCCGGCAGCCCGGCCGCAAGCACGGCGTTTCGCGCCAGGTTCGCCCCCTGCTCCTTCACCTCGGACACGCAGCCGACGACGACGTCCTCGATGTCCTCGGCGCGCGCGTTCGTGCGGCGCACGAGTTCGTTCAGCGTCTGCGCCAAGAGCTCCTGCGGATGGATCGCCGAGAGCGAACCCTTGCCGGCTTTGCCCCGCCCGCGCGGCGTCCGCACGGCGTCGATGATGAGTGCTTGCATCCCTACAACATAAGGCGCCGCGCGCCGCTCCGCCACGCCCGGTTCCATCGCGGATCCGGGTCTGTTAGAGCCGTGTGATGGTTCCTGGTTTCGGCAAGCAGACCATCGTGGTGGGGAGCGCTCCGCACTGCGACATCCGCCTGGGCGGGCCGGGCGTGATGCCCGAGCACGCGCGCATCGTCCACCAGGGCGGCGGCATGCTCCTCTTCGCCGATCTCGGGCAAGGCCCGAGCTTCGCCAACGGCGCCCCGATCGGGCCGGGGGCGAGCCTCCCCTTCGACCTCCGCACCCAGTTCATGGTCGGGCAGACGCCGGTGCCGAATGCGCACCCAGCGGTGGCGCTGATGCTGCTCGAGGTGGGCAAGGCGCCGCCCCAGCCAGGGCAGCTGACACTCGGCCGCGAGCCAGCGCAGTGCCACGTGGTGGTGCAGCACCCGAACGTCTCCAGTCGGCACGCCACGTTCGAGCTCGAGCCGCTGCGCCTCACCGACCACACGTCCACGTCCGGCACCTGGGTCGATCGCAACCGGATCCCCCCTGCCACCCCGACGCCACTCGACCCGCGTTCGTACGTGGCGCTCGGTCCGGTCGTGCTGCCGGCGGCACTCGTGCTCCAGCTCGGGCAGGCGCTTGGTGTCGCGAGGACCTCCGCGGCGCCGCCCGCCGCGCCGACCGGTCTTGCCGCGGAGTTTCAACCGGTAGCGGCGGCGCCCGCTCCCGCACCCCGCGGCACGCACAAGACCGTGATCGGCCAGGTGATCCTGGGTGCCGGCGGTGTCTCGGAAAAAACCATCGGCAGAACGCCGGACAACGACATTTCCGTGCCGCACCCGCAGGTGTCGAGCCACCACGCGGTGCTGCACGGCATCGGCGGCAAGCTGTTCCTCGAAGACAAGAACAGCGCGAACGGCACCTACGTGCGCGGCCACCGCATCCCGCCCGGCCAGCGCGTTCCGGTGGAGAACGGCGAGAAGGTCTTCGTCGGGCCGATGCCGCTCGTGCTCTCGGTCTCCGGCCAGGAGGTCGCCGTCGTCGTCGAAGACCATGTCGACTGGGCAGGCCGGCCCCTCTACGAGATCGAAGCGTGGGACCTGGTGTCGCAGGTCCCCGACCGCGACAACCCGAGCGAGCTCAAGACCCTGCTCGACCACGTGAGCTTCAAGGCGCTGCCGGGCGACTTCATCGCGCTGATGGGCCCGAGCGGCGCCGGCAAGACCACGTTGCTGCTCACCCTGAACGGCTACCTGCCGCCGACGGCCGGTCAGGTACGGATCAACGGCGAGGATCTCTACGCGATCTACGACGCCCTCCGCGGCTCGATCGGCTACGTGCCGCAGGACGACATCGTCCACCCCGAGCTCACGGTGTGGGAAGCCGTGCGCTACAGCGCGAAGTTCCGCCTGCCGCCCGACTATTCCGAAGACGAGATCGCGCGCCGCGTCGACACGACGCTCGCCCAGCTCGGCCTCGAGAACGTCGCCCACCTGCAGATCGGCCGTCCGGAGAGGAAAATCCTGTCGGGCGGCCAGCGCAAGCGCGTCAACATCGCGATGGAGCTCGTGACCGATCCGGTCATCATGTTCCTCGACGAACCGACGAGCGGGCTCGCCGCCGACGACACCGCAGCCCTCGTCAGCTTGCTCCACGATCTCGCCCGGCAGACGGGCAAGACCATCATCACGACCATCCACCAGCCCGCGAAAGACGAGTTCGAGAAGTTCAACCTCGCGCTCGTTCTCGGTCCGGGCGGCATCACGATGTTCTACGGGTCGCCGGCCGACGGCTACCAGTTCTTCGGCTCGCTGCTCAAGCGCCAGGGCAAGGCGAACGTCGTCGACAATCCGCGCGACATGTTCGACATGCTCAATCAGCGCGAACGCCCGATCTTCGAGGCCATGCGCGCGCAGAATCCGGCGGCGCCACGCTTCCTCGCCCGGCAGCAGGCAGCACGCGAATGGAACCAGGAGTTCATGAACCCTGGGACCCCGCTGTTCCAGAAGATGTTCGGCGGACGGCGAGCGGTCGGCACCGGGCAGAGCCAGCACGGCGTGCCGGGGCGCGCGCCGGTGAGCGGGCAGTTCGGCCTTTTGTTCGGCCGCTATTTCAAGGTCAAGGCGCGCGACGTGAGCGGCACCGCGATCATGCTGCTGCAGGCACCGATCATCGGTGTGCTCTTGGCACTGGTGTTCGGCGGCCAGAAAGACGCCATCCCGTACTGGTGCCTCGGTGCGATGCAGGAACTCGCGCGGAAGGCGGACGGGATCGGCCAGGGGACGGAGGCGGTGCTGAAGAACATGGCCGTCACGCCCGACAACGCGGGCTCGATCTTCTTCTTGGTGGTGTCGGCGGTGTGGTTCGGCACCAGCAACGCCGCGCGCGAGATCGTGAGCGAGGTCGCGATCTACAAGCGCGAGCGGATGGTGAACCTGAAGCTCCTCAACTACGTCTTCTCCAAGTTCGTGCTGCTGAGCTTGTTCTGCCTGGCGCAGTGCTCGATCCTGCTCGCGATCGTGTTCTTCTCGCTCGGCTACAACGGCGGGTTCGCGGCGTTCGGGATGCAGCTCTTGACCCTGGTCGCCGTCGCGATGAACTCGGTGGTCGTCGGCCTACTCCTGAGCACGCTCGTGGCGAGCAGTGAGGCGGCGATGGCGCTGACGCCGATCGCGCTCATCCCCCAGGTCGTGCTCGGTGGCCTGATGGTGCCGATGACGACCAATCCGCTGCTCGAAGTCCCGATGATGCTGATGCCGGCGCGCTGGGGCTTTCAAGGCCTGGTGGCGCAAGAGCGGATGGCGATCGCTTCGAACCCCGCCTGGGTTCTCGACCTGAAGCGGCCCGACATGACCGCCGCCGACCAGTTCGTGATCGGCGGGAAGTTCCACTGTGCCGAGGCGCAGCTCGCGGGCACCGACTTCAACGGCGCGTGGGGATTCGTGGACTACCAGAAGGTGTGGCTGCCACCGGTGGTCCTCGCCGTGATGATGGTCGTCACCTTCGTCGCCATCCTGGTCATATTGAAGCGCCGCGACTCGGTCTAGAGCGCATCTCATCACCTCGTGGCGCTTGACCGCGGGGGGCTCCGGGGCAAAGCTTCGAGTGGGTAACTTGGTGACGAACACGCGTGGGTTCTTGTGGTTCTTGGGGGCGGTCGGCGTGGCAGCGGCCTGCGGCGGTAAGTCCGTGTCCATCGAGGATGCGCCGGGCGCCGGTAGTGGCGGCGACGGCGGCGGCGGCAAGGGCGGCGCGCCAGGCAGCGGCGGCGCCGGCGGCACGACGGGTGGGTTCGGTGGCGTCGGGGGCGTGACGGGCGGGTTCGGTGGCGTCGGGGGCGTGACGGGCGGATTCGGTGGCGTCGGCGTCGGCGGTGTCGGCGTCGGTGGTATCGGTGGCAGTGTCGGTGGTGCCGGCGGAAGCGTCGGAGGCGTCGGTGCCGACGGTGGATTCGGCGGCAAGGGCAAGGGCGGCGCGCCTGGCAAAGGCGGCGCCGGTGGCGTTTCGGGCTTCGGAGGCAAAGGTGGTGTCGGCGGGAGCATCGGCGGCGCCGGCGGTGAGCCCGGCGATCCTTGCGATCCGAGCCCCTGCGTGAACGGCGACTGCTTCATCATCGACTCCGAGACGTTCTTTTGCGATTGCCCGCCGGGCTGGAGCGGCACGCTCTGTCAGAACTACGTCGGCTTCTGCAATCCGAACCCGTGTCTCAACGGCGGAACCTGCGCTGATCTCCCGGGGGCCTTCGTCTGCGACTGTCCCGCAGGCTTCACCGGAGATCGGTGCGAAGTCCCCACGGGCTACTGCGAACCGAATCCGTGCAAGAACGGCGGCGCCTGCACGCCACAAGTCGGTGGTTTCCTCTGTTCGTGCCCGGAGGGTCTCGAGCAGCCGACCTGCGAGACCGGCGTGATCGTCGTCCCGGCGGAGGATCGCGGCTGGTGGGAAGAGACCGGCCGCCACGACTCGGTGAACGACAACACGCTCACCGGCAATTGCGCGTGTGGCACGACGTTCACGAACGGCTACTTCACCTTCCCCGTCCCCGATTTCGACGGCACCGTGTCGTCGCTCGCCGTGAGGCTCGAGCACGAGGACTACGTGAGCCAGGATTTGTCCGAGGCGTTCACCGTGTACGACGTGCTGACCGATCCGGTCACGCTCGAAGCGTCGGGCACCGGCATGAGCGGCATGCTCGTTTTCAGCGATCTTCAAGCCGGAGCGCTCTACTCGACGTTCATCGTTTCCGAGACGACCGTGGGCAGCGTCGTGGAATTTCCGCTCTCCAGCCAGGCCACGACGGATTTTCTGGGGCGCGCTGGTTCCAGCTTTTCGATCGGCGTCCACCTGGCGACGTTCTCCGGGCGAGCCGCGCCGGAGTACGCACGCTTCAGCAGCGGTCCCGAACCGCGGGTCCACGAACTCGTCATCACGCTCGGCCCCTGAGCGCGGCTGGTTACGCTCTAGCCGCCTTCGCCCACGTCGAAGCCGAGCGTCACGTTCATCGCCACCGAGAAGCCGCCGACGTGCGTCTGCCCGGAGGTCATGTCCGTGGTCCCCGTCTCTTCGTCGTAGGCCGACCACGTCCAGGGCATGTCGCGCTGCTTGAGATCGTACGTGCCGACGAGTGTCGCGCCGACCCGCCCTCCGAAGAGGCCTCCCGTGGTCGCTCGATCGGACACACCGAGGACCAGACCGAGCGCGCTGCCCCACACCTCGTAGCCCGAAGGCCCGAACCGGGGGTCGCTGTCGGCGAACTGCCGCGCTCCGATCCGAGCCGCGATCTCGAAGTCCACCCAGTTCTTGTACGGCAGCCAAGCACCGAGGAACCCGCCGACCGATTGCCATTGCCCGCCCGACCCCAGCGAATCGCTCACCTCGTAGTAGCCGCCGGCCTCGTAGAAGCGGTACCGAGCGCGAAGCAGCCCGCCGCCGAGCGCGACCGCGCCGCGTGTGTCGGTGCCGAAGAGCGTGCTCAGGCCGACGAAACCGTCGAGACCGACCGACCAGCCCGGATTGCCCTCGAAGCTGATCGCGATCACCAGGGGGATGGGGCGCAGCCCGTCGGAGTCATCGGGCGGCGGTGCACCCAAAACCGACTCGGACGGCGGCGGTGCGGACGGCGGCGGAGCGGAGAGAGCGGTAGTGCTCGCTGGCGGAGTGGCAGCCGGCGCGCTTGGGGGTGCAGCCGGCGCTGCCGTGGGAGCGGAAGGCGCGGCCGGCGCTGCCGTGGGAGCGGAAGGCGGCGCGCTCGGTGGTGCGACCTCGGCCGGCGGCGCAGCCGGTGCTGGTGCAGCAGCAGGAGAAGGTGCAGTCGGAGCGGCAGGCGGCGGCGTGCTAGGCGCTGCTGCAGCCGACGGTGGACTTCCCGCCGGGGCGGGCGCCGCGGGCTGGGCGAGTGCGCACGGAAGCGAGAGAAAACTCACGGCAAGCACGTAGCGGATAGCGCTCATGGTTCGCCTCGTCGGTAGATCGGTTTCGGAAAAACGGGTCATGCTCGCGTCATTCTCTAGCGCCTCTATGGATCAATGCCCGGCTATCGTTCGACTCATCATCCCCGCGGGTCCATTGACGGAACGGAACCTCAGCGCTATATACTGCGCGCCCGTGACGAATTGCACCCACGCCCCCAAGCTTTGGATGATTCCGGTCCGACCGGTGGGCGAGGGCTCGACGTCACGCTGA
>Ga0315912_10001633_pt1 | contig 26511 bp, 16 predicted proteins | sample VfabasoilMG_FD_204469 | JGI IMG/M metagenome (GOLD analysis project Ga0315912, IMG submission 204469) | Garden soil microbial communities collected in Santa Monica, California, United States - V. faba soil | ecosystem: Environmental > Terrestrial > Soil > Garden | place: USA: California... | reverse complement strand
CTACAAGATGTGCATGAAGGAGTGGAGCGGGATGAACACCTCGGGCACCAACCTCTTCACTCGCTCCAAGATCCCCAGCGGTATCATCTACAACTGATCAGCGGTCGTTCGCCGGCCGGGCGACCAGACGGAATCCCATCCAACCGCCGCCGACCGCTGCATCCTGCCCGAAGCAGCTGGCCGAGCGAAACCACGACTCGTTCGTGAAGAGCCAGCTTCCTCCGCACTTGCGATAGGCCGGCGGCGCCCGCGGATCGATCGAGTAGGGGACGCTGGTCCATTCCTGCCGGAGCCCGCCGACGTCTTGGACGCCGAACGGTGATTCGTCGCAAGGCTCGAATCCTCCCGACACATCGGGGAGGTCTGCGGGCTTGCTCCTCTGCCCGACCACGAGGTCGAAGTCGAATCGGTTCCCCCAGGGGAACGACCGGGCATCCACACCGCGCGCACCCTTCTGCCACTCCTCCTCGGTCGGGAGGTCGTAGCGCAGCAGTTCCCCGGCCTCGCGTGCCTTGCGATTCCGCCAGGCGAGATACTCCCGTGCGTCGTTCCACGAGATTCCCATGACCGGCGTCGTCGGTCCTCCCTGGTACTGCTCGGGGATCGGTGTCGAGTCCGGGTCACGCGGCACATACAGCGGCGTCAAAGAGGCCTTGATCAGCTTCTGCGTCTCGGGATCGCCGACGAACTCGGCCCACTCGGCGTTGGTCACTTCCCGGCGTCCGAGGAAGTAGCCCTGCAGGTCCACCTGCCTGGCTGGTGCGGACTCCACGGCTTGCGGATCGCCGCCAAACGTGAAGGATCCCGGCGCGACGTAGACGAAGCCGGGGGGCGTCGTGCCGGCTCGGAAGAGCGTCACGTGACTCTCGGTGCGGCCGAGGCGCGGGATGAGCAGCGGAACGCGCTGATCCTCGTGGCCCGCTGCGCGCACGAGCAGCAGGTACGATCCGGGATCGCTTTCGATCACGCCCTGCGCATCGACTCGATTCGCGGAACTGCAGATCAGCGGATAGGCCGTGCGCTCGCAGCGGATCCCCGATCCGCTCGGGCTCGAGACCTCGAGTTCGACGGGCTCTCCATCGTGCAGACACAGGATCTTGAACGAGACGCCCGTGCAGCCCTGCGCGACCAGGTCCTCGGCCTTTTCGAGGATCAGCTCTCCGCGCTCGCACTCCAGGTCCTCCTCGCGACCAGAGATTCGCAATCGATCCGGCTGGCCGCCCTTTCGCGGGGGAACTTTCGACCAGTCGAGTGGTCCCGCGATCGCTCTGCCGTTCAGCGAAGCGACGCGCGCCGGCGGGTCGATCCCGTCCGAGGCGGAGGTCACGAACATTCCGTCACCGACGGGCTGGCCGTTCAGGCGCACGACCAAGTCGCCCGCTCGCAGGCCCGCGCCCTCCGCGATCGAGCCCGGTTCGACGCTCGTGATCCAGAGGCACTTGTCACCGGGGTAGAAGTCGGAGACCCAGGCTCCTGCACGCGCATGTCCGGTGCCGCTGGTGGGCACGGGGACGAGACGCGGCAACGGATCACCGGGGCGCACGGTCTCGTACGACTCGTAGCGGAAGAGGTAGACCTCGGCCTCGGAGGGCTCGACGGTCAGGCTCAGCTCCCCGCGGCCGAGCAGTTCGCGCTCGTGTGCACGGCCCTGATCGTGCTCTTCGACCAGCGATCGGAACAGCGCCGAACGCGCGGAATCGCCGGCGTCGACGGCCTCGCTCCAGCGCGCGAGATAGAAGCTCGCGAACGCCTCCTCGGTTTCGGGCGAGCGGCCCCAGGCGGCTTCCAGACGCGCGGCGCGCTCCAAGGACTCCCGGGAATCCTGGAGCAGTCGCTCGGCCACGATCCGCTGTTGCTCGAGTTCGTGCTCCTGGCGGGCGAAGGCCGTGCGCGCTTCGCCGGAAGCGTACTCCCCGAAGACCTTCGCACGCTTCGTGAGCAGCGTCTGCTGCAGGGCGACGATCTCCGTGCGCAGCGCGGAGTACTCGCGCTGCTTCTGCGCGGATTCGTCGCGTGCCGCCGCGGCCGCCTGCATGTCCGCCTCCTTCTGGGCGTCCCGAACGGCGAGCTGGCGCGCGCTCTCGATGCGCGCCTTGATTTCGAGCGCGCGCGTCGAGTTGGGCTGGCTCTCGCGCGACTGCGCCACGGCCTCGAGCGCTGCGGTGAAGTCGCGCGCTGCGAGCAGGCCCTCGGCCCGGTCGAGGTGTTCGCGCGCGGTCCGATTGCGCGTCAGGCGCTGGTTGACGAGGAACCCGGTCCCGAACAGGGCGAACAGGGCGAAGGCCAGGATCGCGACGGCCTTGGCCGGCTCGCGGCGCGCCCACTTGCGCGCGCGCAGCACTGGCCCCGCGGCTCGGGCCTGGATCGGCTCGAACGTGCGCACGCGCCGCAGGTCCTCGGCCAGGTCGAGCGCGCTGGCGTAGCGCCGCGCCCGATCGCGTTCCATCGCCACCTCGATCACGGTGCGCAGATCGAGCGGGATGCGCGGGTTGAACTTGCGCGGGTTCGGGGGCGTGCCCTGCAGGATCTGGTTGAAGAGCAGCTCGAACGAGGTCGCGTCGAAGGGCAGCCTGAGCGTCAGGCTCTCGTAGAGGATCACGCCCAGCGCGTAGACGTCCGTGCGGCGGTCGACCTGGTCGCGCTGCCCGCGCAGCTGCTCCGCGGCCATGTAGGCCGGCGTACCCATGATCTGGCCGGTCTCGGTCAGCGCTTCGCTTTGGTCCTCGATGTCGCGGGCGAGGCCGAAGTCGAGCAGCACGGGCTGCCCGTCGGGCGAGACCATCAGGTTCCCGGGCTTGATGTCGCGGTGCACGAGACCGACCTCGTGGGCCGCGTGCAGCGCCCGCGCCGAGCGCTCGATCAGGCGCAGGACGTCCTGCATCGCGTCCTTGCCGACCAGGCTGGTCGTGATGTTGGCCGAATCGCCGCGCTTCTCGCCGGTCTTGCTGCCGTCCTTGGAACGCGCCTGCTGGATCAGCCCGGCCAGCGTCGTCCCGCGCAGGAACTGCATCGAGATGAACGGGACCCCGCGAAATTCGCCGACCTCGTGGATGCCGCAGATGCCGGGGTGGTCGAGCTTCGAGGCGATCTCGCCCTCGCGCCGGAAGCGCGCGCGCACCTCGGCCGATTGCGCCGCCGATCCCGTGAGCACCTTGAGCGCGACCCTGCGGCGCAGGGTCGTGTCCTCGGCCAGGTAGACGACGCCCTGCGCGCCGCGACCCAACTCCCGCTCCAGCTTGAAGTGCCCGAACTCCCGGAGTTCATCCGGGATCGAACCACTGGTGGGGGAGGGTTCTGTCATCTCGCGAGCAGCCTGGCGAAGCCAGGATTGTAGCTGCGCGCGAGGCTAGCCGCTCAGAACTGCGCTGCTTCGGTCGAGCCGTTGAGGGCGGTCGTCGAGCTCTGGCCCTTGGAGACCGCCTGGCTGACCGCGTCGAAGTAGCCCGTGCCGACCTCGCGCTGGTGCTTCGTGGCGGTGTAGCCGTGCGCCTCGGAGGCGAACTCGCGCTGCTGCAGCTCGACGTAGGCGGCCATGCCGCGCTCGCGGTAGCCGCGCGCGAGCTCGTACATCGAGTGGTTCAGCGCGTGGAAGCCGGCCAGCGTCACGAACTGGAATTTGTAGCCCATCGCGCCCAGCTCGCGCTGGAACTTCGCGATCGTCACGTCGTCGAGCTTGCTCTTCCAGTTGAAGGAGGGCGAGCAGTTGTAGGCCAGCAGCTTGCCCGGGAACTGGGCGTGGATCGCATCGGCGAAGTGGCGCGCCTCCGCGAGATCGGGGTGGCTCGTCTCGCACCACACGAGGTCGGCATACGGCGCGTACGCCAGTCCGCGGGCGATCGCGGTCTGCAGGCCGGGCTGGATGCGGAAGAAGCCCTCGCTGGTGCGCTCGCCGGTCAGGAACGGGCGGTCGCGCTCGTCGACGTCCGAGGTGATCAGGTTCGCGGCATCCGCGTCGGTGCGGGCGACGAGCAGCGTCGGAACGCCGCACACGTCGGCCGCCAGGCGCGCCGCGTTGAGCGTGCGGATGAAGCTCTGCGTCGGCACGAGCACCTTGCCGCCCAGGTGGCCGCATTTCTTCTCGCTGGCCAGCTGGTCCTCGAAGTGCACGCCGGCCGCGCCGGCCTCGATCATGCCCTTCATCAGCTCGAACGCATTCAGCGGGCCGCCGAACCCGGCTTCCGCGTCCGCCACGATCGGCGCGAACCAGTAGGTGGAGCCCTTCTGCTCCATGTGCTGGATCTGATCGGCGCGCTGCAGCGCCTGGTTGATGCGCTTGACGACGGTCGGCACCGAGTTGGCCGGGTAGAGCGACTGGTCCGGGTACATGTGCCCCGAGAGGTTCGCGTCGGCCGCGACCTGCCAGCCCGAGAGATAGATCGCCTGCAGTCCGGCCTTGACCATCTGCACGGCCTGGTTGCCGGTCAGGGCGCCCAGCGCGTGCACGTAGTCCTGGGACTGCATCATCTGCCACAGGCGATCCGCGCCGAGCTGCGCGAGCGTGTACTCGATGCGCACCGATCCGCGCAGGCGCTCGACGTCCTCGTTCGTGTAGTCGCGCACGATGCCCTCCCAGCGACCGGGCATGTGCGGACTCATCCGGCCGTTGCCGTTGTGCTTGCCGTTGGTGTGCAGGCTTCCGTTGGGTGCTTTCATGACTGTGTCTCGGTGGCGATCAAGTTGTCGTAGGCGGGCAAGGTCAGGAAATCGGCGAACTCCGGGGAGGTGGAGAGCTCGTCGAAGAGCTTGGCGGCGAGGGCCAGTCGCCCGGGGGCGTAGCGCTTCTCGGCGCCCTGCGCGGCGAGCGCATCCAGCTCGCTCGCGAGCGTGGCGCGGAAGAGCGCGATGTCGACGGTGCGGCCGTCGTCGAGCCGTGCGCCGTGGCGGATCCACTGCCACACCTGCGCGCGCGAGATCTCGGCCGTCGCGGCGTCCTCCATCAGGTCGTAGAGCGGCACGCAGCCCGAACCCGAGAGCCAGGCCGCGAGGTACTGGACGCCCACGCGCAGGTTGTGCGCCAGGCCCGCGGCCGTGATCGCGCCCTGCGGCACGCGCAAGAGGTCGTCGGCGCCGACGCGCACGTCCTCGCGCAGGCGCGCGAGCTGGTTCGGTCCCGGGACGTGCGCGTCGAAGACCTCGCGCGCGAGTGCGACCAGGCCGGGGTGCGCCACCCACGTGCCGTCGTGGCCGTCGTTGGCTTCGCGGGTCTTGTCCGCGCGCACCTTCTCCAGCGCGCGCGCATTGCGCTCGGCGTCGTCCTTGATCGGGATCTGCGCCGCCATGCCGCCCATCGCGTGCACGCCGCGGCGATGGCAGGTCTGGATCAGGAGCTGGCTGTAGCTGCGCAGGAAGTGCTGCGTCATGCCGACCAGGTCGCGGTCGGGCAGCACGCAGTCGGCGCGCTTGGCGAACTTCTTGATGAAGCTGAAGATGTAGTCCCAGCGCCCGCAGTTCAGGCCGCTCGAGTGCTCGCGCAGCTCGTACAGGATCTCGTCCATCTCGAAGGCGGCCAGGATCGTTTCGATCAGCACGGTGGCGCGGATCGTGCCGCGCGGCAGGCCGAGCTCGTTCTGCGCGAACACGAAGACGTCGTTCCACAGGCGCGCCTCGCGGTGGCTCTCCATCTTCGGCAGGTAGAAGTAGGGGCCCGTGCCGCGCGCGACGAGCTCGCGCGCGTTGTGGAAGAAATACAGGCCGAAATCGAACAGCGCGCCTGAGATCGGCTTGCCGTCGACGAGCACGTGCGCCTCCTCGAGGTGCCAGCCGCGCGGCCGCACGACCAGCGTCGCGGTCTTTTCGCTCAGCTTGTAGGTCTTCTGCGGCGTCTCGAGCTCGATCGTGCGGCGCACCGCGTCGAAGAGGTTCGCCTGGCCGTCGATCTGGTTCTTCCAGGTCGGCGCGTTCGAGTCCTCGAAGTCCGCCATGAACACGTTCGCGCCGCTGTTCAGGGCGTTGATGATCATCTTGCGCTCGACGGGCCCGGTGATCTCGACCTTGCGCTCGACGAGGTCCTTCGGCGGCGGGCTCGCGCGCCAGTCCGAGGCGCGCAGCGCGGCCGTCTCGGCCAGGAAGCCCGGCCGGGCGCCGGCATCGAGCGCGGCCTGCACCTCACGCCGGCGCGCGAGCAGCGCCCGACGCGTGGGCTCGAACGCACGCGAGAGGCGCAGCAGGAAGTCGAGCGCCTCGCGCGTCAGGATCTCGCCCGCGCGACCCTCGGTGGGGCCGCGGATCTCGATCCCCGGCGGCGGGCGCAACAGATGGATGGGGGGCATCGCTCGTCGCGCGAATCGTGGTGGAAGTTGGCCTGTAGACCTCGCAAGACTCCCCCGGCATTTCCGATCCGGCAACCCCCATTCGTGCAGAAAAGCACGAAAGATATTGGCACTGGTGCAAGTTGGCCGACGCGCACGAATGCCGCCGACGGAATAGATTTCGGCCCGAAGGGGGGCGGGCGCGGTAGGCTTCAGGCGCCATGACCGTCCGCAAGAAGCCGAACCTCAATCGCGCGCTGACCGAGGCCGTGCGGGAATTCGGCAGCCCGACCACACCCAATCAGCTCGAGAAGCGCGGCGTCCGCAACTTGCGTTCGGTGCCCGTGCAGCGCATCTCCGAGATGATCGAGAAGGCCGTCAACCGCACGATCCTCGAGCGCACGCTGGGCTCGGGCAGCGGCGACATCGGCAACCTCGTCGACCACGCCCAGGTCGGGCTGCTCAAGATCCTGAAGGGCGTCGAGGAAGTCGAGGCCTCGCGCGGCGCGATCCAACAGGGCCGCAACGAGCTCCTCGACGAGCTGGCCGAGATGCGCCGCGATCGTGCGCGCTCGACCGCGGTTCCGGCGGCCGACCCCGAGGATCCGACGGTCAAGAAGCTCCAGGTCGCGATCCGCGATGCGTTCCGCAAGCTGGGCGCGAATTCGCCCGAGGCGCTGCGCATCGAGCGCCAGTTCACCGAGGTCGCGCTGGTCCTGCTCGAGGAGTCGCGCCGCCGGGCCGCCGCGGCGCAGAATCGCGAGCGCGACGACCAGGTCGACCGGCTGGAGCGGCGCCTGACGAAGCTCGCCAAGTCGCTCGAGGCGACCGAGAAGACGCTCAAGGAGGTCGCAGCGATGAAGAACATCGACCTCGGCATCGCCTCGCTGCACCGCGTCGTCCAGGGGCTGCCCGTCGAGGATCCGCACCGCGCCCAGAAGCAGCAGCTGATGGAAGTCATCTTCCAGGCCAACCTGGACGTGCAGAAGAAGCGCAACGCGGCGGGCTGAGGATCGGGCGTTGCTAGAATCGCGGGACCAACCCGTCCAGGTGTTGGCACCTTCCCGCAGCCACGGAGGCAGACATGCTCGCAGTCCTTCCGCTCCTCTTCTCGCTCTCGATCCCGGCCGGAGGTCTGGACGAGCGCACGCTGCGCGACAACCCGCAATGGTGGCCTGCGCAGACGTCGGTCACGAAGCCGGTCGAGTTCCAGTCGGGCCTGAAGGTCTCGCCGCAGGACAAGCTCGAGATCAGCGGCTTCGATCCCGAGGGCGTCATCCTGCGCAAGGGCACGAACGAGTTCCTGCTCGCCGTCGCCCAGACGCGGCTCTTGGCGGACGCCGATGCGTACCGCGCGAAGTTCACGCTCGAGCAGCAGAAGCTGACCGCGCGCGAGCTGCTGCAGCGCACGGAGCTGGCGCCCTACCTCGTGCGCATGAAGAAGTCGGTGCGCTTCGAGGACCGCACGGCCTTCGAGGCCGGCAAGTCGTACCCGCTCTGGTCGGTCGAGCAGGACGGGCTGCACCTCTACTTCGAGCGCAAGGGGGGGACATACACGATCGCGCCCGCGGAGACCGACTTCTTCGAGAGCGCGCTGGCCGCGGTGCTCAAGCCGCCCTCGCGGCTCTTCGACGAGCTGCGCGCCAACGCGATCCGCGCCGATACCGGCAAGCCCGCCGACCTGCCCGACGAGGGCGGTCCCAAGTACCTGGCGCTCTACCACGCCGGCGCGTGGTGTCCCTACTGCGAGCAATGCACGCCGGACGTGACGAAGTGGTACGCGGGACTGCGCGCCCGGGGCGAGAAGTCGATCGAGCTCGTGCTGCTCTCGGCCGACAAGTCGCCGGCCGAGTTCCAGAAGCACATCAAGGACAAGCAGCTGACCTCGCTGGCCGTGCCGATGGAGCGCAACAAGCACACCTTCGTGCTCTCGAAGCTCTTCCCCAACCGCCCGACGCCCTGGCTCTACGTCGTCGATCGGCAGGGCAACACGCTGGTGGACGGCGACGTCGACGGCCAGCCGAAGGAACGCACGCTCGCGGTGCTGGGGAAGATCGACGAGTTCTTGGCCCAGGAGGCCGCGAAGGCCTCCAAGGATCCGGCACCGAAGTAGCCGATCCTCTCCAGTGAACGACCAGAGAGGTACGCGGAGCGGACGACTGGCAGCCGTCCTGCTCGCCGTAGTCGCCGCGACGCTGGCGTACTTCATCTTCGTGCGGATGTCGACGCGCGGCGTCAACTCCGACATCCTGACCCACATCTCGATCGCGCGCAGGGAGATCGCGGCGGGCCGCTGGTTCAGCTATACGCTCTGGTCTCCGCTGCTCATCCTCGTCTCGGGCAATGGCAGCGTCATGAACCCGAAGACCGCGGCGGTGTTGCTGCTCACGCTCGCGGTCGCCGCCAAGGCCGTGCTCTCGAGAGCGGTCCTCCGGGAGTGGGGGGCGCAGAACCGCACGTCGATCCTGTGTGCTCTCGGATGCATCGTCGCCACCCCGGTCCTCGCGCTCGGAGAGCAGGCCCTGCACGGCATGCCGGATCCGTCCCCGCTGGCGGGGGCCATCTATCTCGGGCGATTCAGCCCGACGGTATGGCACAACTCGACCTCGATCGCAGCCTTGCCGCTCGTCCTGGTCGCTGCCGCCGCGGCGCGACGCGCGCTGGCTGCGCCGGAACTGCGAACGTGCATCGCGATGGGACTCTGGCTGGCGGCGAGCGCCCTGATGAAGCCGAGTTTCGCCATGGCGGCGATGCCCGTTCTCGCTGCCGTCCTGCTCTGGCGTCGCACGCGAATCGCATGTCTCGCCTGGGCCTTCGTGCCGGCACTGCTCGTGATCCTCGTGCAGGCCTACCTCATCCGCACCGACAAGGTGATCACCCTGCATAGCTTCGTCTGGGATCCGCTCAGCGTCTGGCGCTACTACGCGGCCTCTCCGCTGCGAGCCGCGCTGCAGTCGCTGGCCTTCCCGATCCTCGCGACCGCGACGATCCTGTGTCTTCGCCGGCGAGGGGAGTGGTGGTTGTGGTGCTCGTGGGCGGTCATGGGCGTGGCGATCGCGCAATTGGCGCTCATCGGCGAGCGCGTCGGGCCCGGCGGCACCGAGAACTTCGACGGCAACTGGTTCTGGGGGCCTCACGCCGCGATCCTGGTGCTCTTCCTGGCCTGCGCGGCGGCGCTCGCCGGCGCGACGGCGGCCCCGGCGAAGCTCGCGGGCTGGCCGAGGGCGCTGGCGGCCTGCTCGTGGATCGCGTTCGGCCTGCACGTCGCGACGGGACTGCTCTATATCTGGCGCCTGTTCGAGTTCCACAACGGATTCGCGACGTAGCCTGCAGCGATGAAGCCCCGAACGATTGCACGCCGGCTGCTCGTCACGCTCGCGATCGTCGCGGCGCCGCTGGTGGTTTTCCACCCGATCGTGTTCTCGGGCTACACCTTCTCGCAGACGCAGCTCAATCCTGTCACCGAGCCGCGCTCAGGCGGCGCGACGAGCCTGACCGTGATCGATCCGGCCGCGTCGGCGGACCAGGACGAGCCCTGGCTCGCGTTCATCGCCGAGAACCTGGCCCAGGGCCAGATCACGCTCGTCGACCTGAAGAACGGGCTCGGGGCCCCGTTCCTCGAATCGCTGCAGCCCGGGGCGCTGTACCTGCTGAACCCCTTGCTGCTCCTGCTCGACACGCAGGGTCCGGGGTTCTTCGACGCCTTCGTGCTGCTGCACGTGGTGATCCTCGTGGCCGGTCTGTACCGGCTCTTGCGCTCGTACTCGCGGCCGTCGATCGCACTTGCGATGGCGCTGATGGTCGGCCTCTCCGGCGTCACGACCGAGCACCTGAACATGGTCAACTACCGCGGCTTCGCGTGGTTGCCGTGGATGCTCGAACCGGCCTTGCGCATCGCGCGCGGACAGGGATCGCGCGCGTCGGTCGTGCAGCTGCTCCTGGCCAGCCTGGCCAGCCTGACTGCGGGAAACGTGCAGGACTTCCTCTTCTCGCTGGGCACGACGTGCGCGGGCTTCGCGATCGAGTGCTGGGCGTGGCGCAAGGCCGTCCTGCCGGTCCGCCGCCGCGTGAGCACGTTCGCGCTCGCCCTCGCCGCGGCACTCATGATCGGATCCCCTGCGGTCCTGCCCTACGTCGTCGCGCGCTCGGACCTGGACCTCGTCACGGCCGTGAATCCGGAGCGGTCCGTCACGGGCATGGACCTGGATTGGTTCCTGCCGCTGCTCGTGCCGAACCTGCACGGGATCTGCCCCGACCTGCTGCGCGCGGGTCCCTACGACCACTGGCTCTCGGGGTTCACCACCGTCGGCGCGTTCCTCGTGCTCTCGGCGTGCGTCTCGGTCGTGTGGCGCGTGCGCGAGGTGCTCGCTCCGGAGCAACGTACGGCCTTGCTCGCGTGGCTCGTGTTCCTGGTCGTCGCGCTGGTCAAGATCCACCACATCTTTCTGTTCGACTTCCTGCAGTGGGTGCCGTTCTTGAGCGAAGTCGCGTTCACGAAATACCACCTGTTCGTCTTCGTGCCGCTCGGCATCACCGGTGCTCTGGCGCTCGAGGTCTTCGCGCGGATGGAACCCTCGCTGCGGCGCCGGATCCTCGCCCGCGCATGCGCGATCGCGGCCGCGCTCGGCGCCCTGATCGCGCTCCACATCTGGCTCAGTCCGGACTGGTCGATTCCCGCGGCCGTCGATCCGCTGTCGGTGCGCAAGCTCACGATCGCACATTCCACGTCACTCGCGGTGCTGGTGCTGAGCATCCTGCTCCTGCGTTCGCTGAAGGAGCGTGCGCTGTGGCTGCTCGTGCCGCTGTTCGTCGCGCAAGCGACGCTGCTCCGCCCTGACGGTTATCCGCGCAGGCTGGCCCGCTACCACCGCATGCCCGAGGCCAGCGACAGCGCACGCGTGACGGAGCTGTGCGCCGCTCCCTACAGCGGCGCGGAGTGGGATCGCGGCGTGCGCACGCAAGGCGACGAGGCGGCGTTCTTCGTGCAATTCCCGGGCGATCTGCGCGCGATCCACGCCGGGACGAAGCTGCGCATGGCCGGGGCCGGCGTGCGCGAGGTCGTGCGCGTGATCGCGGGCCAGGTTTGGCTCACAGGACCGCCGCTGGACCCCGTGCAGGATGGCTGTCCGCATCCGATCGAGGTCGTCTCTCCAGAAGACATCGCGCAGCCGACCCTGGCACCCGGCTCGCGCATCCTGACCTCGCTGCAGGCGAACCAGAACCTGTTCACCGGCGTCGAGAGCGTGTGCGTCTTCAACCCCATCCTCAATCGCCGCTTCGCCGAGCTGTTCACGGACTGGTTCCGGGTCTTCGAGCGCAACTGCGATCTCCAGGTCGAGCCCGAGCCGGGCGGGCTCACGGCGCGCAACCTGCATGCGCTCCGATTCCTCGGGGTGCGCGCGATCTATGGCTACGACGTGGCCACCGAGGAGGGTCTGACGCGCGTCCGGGACCGCGTTTACGAGATCGACGGAGCGCTGCCGAGGATGTTCCTCCTGTCCGAGGAGGACTGGCGCGCGATCGAAGCCGACTGGCGCAAGATCCCGCTGCGCAAGACTGTCTCAGCGCTGCACGACGCGATCGGGCAGCGAGCCCTGCCGGTCACGATCGGGACGCGCAGCCTCGCCTTCGAGCTGCCCGATTCCTTCCATGGTCGCCTCGTCGCGAACCAGGCCTTCTCGCGCGCGTGGACCTTCGAAGGCCGCGAAGGCGAGCCCTTCTGCGGCCTGTTCCCGTCGTGGAAGGTGGATCACGACGGCGGCGCAGCGGCGCGCGAGATCGTGTATTGGCCGCGCGGCCTGACGCGCGCGCTGTGGCTGGCGGGCGCAGGCCTGCTCGTCGGTCTCGCAGCGCTGTTCCTGTGCCGGCGTCCGCCAGTCGGCTAGGCTCCTGCGCAAGAACATGCGCTGCCCGAGCTGTTCGACCGAGATCCGCGACAAGGAAGCGAGCTGTCCCTCATGCGGCGCGCTGGTCGTTCCCTCCTCGATCGTTTCGATCCACGGCGCCGCGAGTGAGGCGCCCGTCCAGCGACCGCCCTCCTCGCACGCTGGACCGAAGGCGCGCTTCCAGCCCGGCGAGCTCGTCTCCGGCCGCTACCGGATCGTCGCGCGGCTCGGCCGGGGCGGCATGGGCGAGGTCTACCGCGCCGACGATCTCGTGCTCGATCAACCGGTCGCGCTCAAGAGCCTGCGCGCCGAGATCGGCGCCGATCCGGCGGCACGCGCGCGCTTCCTGTCGGAGGTGAAGCTCGCGCGCGCGGTCTCGCATCCCAACGTGTGCCGCGTGCACGACGTGGGGGAGCTGGACGGGCTGCTCTACCTCTCGATGGAGTACGTCGACGGCGAGGACCTGGCCGCGCTCCTGCGTCGCATCGGGGCGCCGGGCGAGAAGAAGGCGCTCGAGATCGCGGAGCAGCTCTGCGCTGGCATGGCCGCGGCCCACGCGCGCGGCGTGCTGCACCGCGATCTGAAGCCCGCCAACGTGATGATCGACGGCGCGGGCAAGGTGCGCATCACGGACTTCGGACTGGCGATCCTCGAGAAGGACGAGAGCGGGCGCCGTCTCCTGGCCGGCACGCCGGCCTACATGGCGCCCGAGCAGCTCACGGGCGGCGAAGCGACGGCGAAGAGCGACGTCTACGCGCTCGGGCTCGTGCTGCACGAGCTGTTCACGGGCGTGCGGGTGTGGACTGCGGACGACGTAGGACAGCTGCGGACCCAGCACGCCACGCGCCACATCGAGCTCCCCCGGGCGCACGCACTCGACGAGCGCATCGAGCGCACGATCCTCTCCTGCCTGGAGCGCGATCCGGCTCGCCGACCGCACTCGCCGACCTCGGTCGCGGCCGGCCTCACCGGCGCGGATCCGCTGGCCGCGGTGCTGGCGGCGGGCGAGACGCCGACGCCGGAGATGGTCGCGGCCTCGGGCGGGGAGGGCACGATCGGCGCGACGGTCGCCTATGCGGCCCTGGCGGCGATCGTCTTGCTCTTCTTCGGGGTGGTTTTCCTCGCGTCGCGCGCGAGCCTGCACGACCACATCGCGCTCGCGAAGGAGCCCGCGGTTCTCGCGGACAACGCGCACGAGATCCTCCGGAGCGTCGGACTCGCGATCCCCGAGGCGGACCGCGTGTTCGGATTCGAGACCACGCGCGTCGAGCGACCGGACGCGCAGTTCTGGTATCGCGAGGCGCCATTCTCGCTCCAGGTGAGTCCATTCGATTCGCGCGTCTCGCCCGATGATCCACCGCTTCACTGGCCAGGGATGGTCCTGCTGCGTCTCTCCACGCGCGGCAAGCTCGAGGGCCTGGAGGCTGTCCCGCCGAGAGTCACGGAACCGAACACGAGGGTTGCGCACTGCGACTGGGCGCCGCTCTTCGCCGCGGCCGGCCTGGCGCTGGCCGACTTCACGCCCACCGATGCGAGCGCCTTCACGCCGCCGCAGACCTGGGACGAACGGGCAGCCTGGAAAGGAGTCGATCGAGTCGTCTGCGCCGCGAGCCTGCGCGGACGCCCGGTGTTCTTCGCGCTGCTGCCGTGGGCGGAATCCTCTGCACGGCCCTTTCCTGCCGCGGGCTCGCGCGACGCGTCGCGCCACGTCAAGTTCTGGTGCTACTTACTCTCGCTGGTCGGAGGGATCGCGCTCGCGCGGCGCAATTGGATCCGCGGCAGCGGCGATCGGCGCGCTGCCCTGCGGCTCGCGGTGGTCGTTGCGCTATTGGACCTGAGCGAGGGGCTCCTGCGTGCGAATCACTCGACGGACATGTTCATGGAGCGCTGGCTGATCATCGAGGGATTGGCGACCGCTTTGTTCTCCGGCGCCAACGCGTGGCTGATCTACCTGGCGCTCGAGCCCTACGTGCGCCGGATCTGGCCGGACCACCTGGTCTCCTGGGGCCGACTGTTCGCCGGCCGGTGGCGCGATCCTCTGGTTGCCCGCGATCTGCTGGCGGGGCTCGGCACGGGGATCCTGCTGTCCGGGGCGAGCTTCGCGCAGGTCTGGATCGGGATGAGTCAGGGCGCACCCGGGGCCACCTACGTCACGAGGAACTTCCCCGCGACCACCGGCCTACGAGCGACCCTCCGGGAGTTCTTCTTCGCGACGGGCGACGGGATCGCGGGCAGCCTGATCTTTCTCTTCGTGCTCGTGGCGCTGCGCGCCCTCGTGCGGCGCACGTGGATCGTGTACCTCGTCGTCCTCCCGCTGATCTCGTTTGCGAACGCCCACACGAACCCGACCGGCCTCCCGGTCCTGGACTGGGCCTACTCGCTGTGCTTCGCCGGGCTGATCCTGTGGTTGCTCGGGCGCCTCGGCGTCCTCGCACTGGCGGTTGGCCTCGCGACCTACGACCTCGTGAACGTCATTCCGCTGACGAGTGACCTGAGCGCCTGGTACGCGGGTCCGACGATCCTCGCCGGACTCATGGTGTGCGGGTTGGCGCTCGCAGCGGCGCACTTCGCCTCGGGCAGGCGCGCGCTGGCGGCCTGAACGAAGTCATTGCGTCGATCCTCGGCGTCGGACCAGGAGAAGCACGAGCGCTGCGATCAATGCGCCGAGCAGGACCGGCCCGAAGCTGCGCATCAGCCCAGGATCGCTGGTCCAAACAGCATTGTCGAACGGACCAGCAAAGAGCACCATCCACACGATTCCGAGAAGCGCCGGTGCGACGAGGTAGAAGGCGAGACGCTCGGGTCGCGGGAGCAGCACTCGTCCGACCAGCGCGAGCGCGCAGAACGCGGTCCATTGCCAGGCAACGAACAAAAGCGTGCCCATCGGCACCGTGACCTCGCGCGGCAAGTGGCCGACGCGTCGCGCGATCTCTTCCCCTGTGTTCGGCGACAGACACTCGGGCAACGGGCCACCGAAGCTCCAGGCAACCAGATCCCACAGTCGCTGCAGCGGCGCGCCGATGTTGCGCCCCGACGGCGGACTCTCGGGGATGACGATCTCGAGGAATAGGGGAGCAAGCCCGAGACTCAGGCTCATCATGAAGTAGAGGAGCCCGCCAATGCGTGCGTTGGGCCTGGCGACGCCGATGGCCGCCGCGTCCGCCGGCCAGATGCGACAGAGAAGCACTCCCGAGCAGAGGAACAGGCCGAGCAGCGGGAAGTACGCCGACCAGTACATGTGCTGCCAGTCCGGTCTCTCGAGGCGGTCGACAAGTGCGAACGAGCAGCCGAGAACCCACAACGCCAAAGGCGCCAGCTGCACGAGGAGCAGGAGCTTGGGCGAGCCATCGGGTTTGCGCAGCAGCCGCACCGCCAGGGCGATGGAGAGGACGATTCCGATGAACGTCAGCGGGCCGTAGACGAACAGCGAGACGAGGACGATCACCGCCCGATCCTATCCCAGTCTGCGGACGGGTGCCGCTCGTGCTAACTTGCGCGCCATGAAGCCCAAGACGAAGCCCAAGCTGCGCGAGCTCTTCCCCGAGATCGAGCCCTACAACACCGGCGACCTGCGCGTCTCGAAGCTGCACACGATCCACTACGAGGAGTGCGGCAATCCCAAGGGCAGGCCGATCTGCTTCTTGCACGGCGGACCCGGCGGGGGCATCGATCCCGTGTACCGGCGCTACTTCGACCCGAAGATCTGGCGCATCGTGCTGCACGACCAGCGCGGCTGCGGCCAGAGCAAGCCCTTCTCGGAGCTGCGCGAGAACACGACCTGGAATCTCGTCTCGGACATCGAGCAGCTGCGCAAGCACCTGGGCATCGAACGCTGGGTCGTGTTCGGCGGGAGCTGGGGCAGCACGCTCTCGCTGGCCTATGCCGAGACGCATCCGAAGCGCTGCAAGGCGATCGTGCTGCGCGGGATCTTCCTCCTGCGACGCAGCGAGCTCGAATGGTTCTACCAGGAGGGCGCGTCGCAGATCTTCCCCGATGCCTGGGAGGACTACCTCGCGCCGATCCCGCCGCGCGAGCGCGGAGACATGATGAAGGCCTACTACAAGCGCCTGACGGGCACGAACCGTCGCGTGCGCATGCACGCGGCGCGCGCCTGGTCGGTCTGGGAGGGCAGCACGAGCAAGCTCTTCGTCGACCAGAAGCTGGTCAAGAAGTTCGGCGGCGGCAAGTTCGCCGACGCCTTCGCGCGCATCGAGGCGCACTACTTCGTCAACAAGGGCTTCCTGCGGCGCGACGACCAGCTGCTGCGCGACGTGAAGCGGATCCGCCACATCCCGGCCGTGATCGTGCAGGGCCGCTACGACATGCCCTGCCCGATGCGCTCGGCCTGGGACCTGCACCGCGCCTGGCCCGAGGCGAAGTTCATCGTGCTGCCGGATGCGGGCCACTCGATGAGCGAGCCGGGGATCCGCAGCGCGCTGATCGAGGAGACCGGGCGCTTCGCGCGGCTCTAGGCCGAAACGCGCGGGCCCGCGCGTCACGGCGACGCGCGGGCCCGCGGAAGAGGGACTCGTTCGACTAGTGGGCCACGATCTTGTCGGTCACGATCGTGCGCACGGGCAGGTTGCCGAGCTGCTCGGGGATCTTGGCGTTCGGGGGCACGCGGCCGTTCGGCGACTCGACGTACACCACGATCACGGCCACCAGCGGGTTGTCCTCGGCGGCGCCGATGCCGACACCGACGACTCCGTCGTGCTTGAAGAGTTCATTCTCGTTCTCGATCTTGACCTGCAGCGCATCCGCCATCTCCTCGGACGAGGGCGTCAGGCCCGGGCCCGCCTCGGGGAGGAGGCTGCTGCAGTTGCTGCCGACGAAGCTGAAGGTGTGTCCGCCCGCCGTGAAGGCACTGACGACGTCCTGGATCGGGTTGTAGATCGTCGTCGAACCGCTGCCCGCGTAGAGCAGGCCGACCGGGTTCGGTGTCGCGTCGTTGTTCGAGTAGAGGACCGAGCCGGAATCGCCGCCTGCGCTCATGGCGCCGGTCACGATCTGGTTCGTGAACAGGACGGTGAACTTCTTCCCCTGGTTGCAGCCCTTCTGGTACTGGATCTGCACGCTCGTGTTGACCGAGGTGATCGTGCCGGTCGTGAAGCCCGTCGTGCGGCCGCTCTTGCGCACCGCCAGGCCGACCGTCGGCGTCTGGGTGTTCGAGCACGGAATCCCGATGTCGAGGATCGCGCCGGTGGCGTCGACGTTCCCGCGCGCGATCGAGAGCCCGACGTCGACGTTCGCCGTGCCGAGCGGGACGAGGTTGCCGATGAAGTCGCCGACGATGTTGCTGTTCGTGCCCGAGCAGTTCGTGTCGATCAAGCCCGGTTGCAGCGTGTCCTCGCCGGCGCTCGCGCTGCCGGAGCGCGCGAGGACGTGGTTGTTGCTCAGGATGCACGTCACCCCATCGCGCACGACGAGCGCGCCGAGCGTGCCCGCGCAGCAGTAGAGACGGCTGTGGTCATCGACGCTGCCGCCCGACGTGCCCATCTTCACCGGCGCAGTCTGCTTGACTCGGTGCTGAGGTCCGCCATCGGCGAACAGGGTGCCGGTCGCGACCAAGGACACGGTTGCGGGAATCCAGAATGCAGAGAGTTTCATCGCTTCTCCTGGGTTGAGTAGGGGGGCCTGCGAAAGAACGCTCCGAAGAGCGGTCGAATCCTATCCGGATTTGGGCAGCGGGACAGGGCATGGCGCGGTCGAATCTTGCTCGGGAAGCGGGTGCTCGGGGGTGGGGAAGGGGGGGGCGCAACTCGGGCCGCCGCCGGTCCCATCCGCGGGGTACAATCCCCCAGGGTCATCCGCTCGCATCTCCCAGACCGCCCCGGCCCCCGATAAGGGGAGGGGTCCTCACCGCCGGAAACCCGCACCTCCGAAGAGCCTCATGACCGTAGCCGCCCCTTCCGTGAGGCCGAGAGTCTGCCCCAAGCGCATCGCGCTGGTCAGCGTCGGCGCGTACATCGCGGCCTACGGCGTGCGCAAGATGGCGCCCGCGACCCGGGCCCTGGTGCCCGACACGAAGCTCTTCTTCGTCTTGACCGGGACGCAGCTGCACTCGGTCAAGAACGTCCTGCTCACCAGCAAGAAGGGCGTGATCGTCCTCCCGGATTCCGACATCGAGTTGATCGCGGAGGAGCTCTCGAAGTTCGACCTGATCGGCTTCTCGTCGATGACGGTCGATTCGGACTGGACCAAGAAGATCATCCGCGCGGTGCGCGCGAAGAACCCGAACACCTACATGGTCTGGGGCGGCATGCACCCGATCGTGCGCCCCGACGAGTGCCTCGAGGACGCCGACGCGGTCTGCACCGGCGAGGGCGACTTCGCCTTCGACGAGCTGATCGAACGCATGCTCAAGGGCGAGGACTGGCACGACGTGCGGAACTTCTGGTTCAAGCGCGACGGCGAAGTGATCCGCAACGGCTTCCGCCCGCTGCTCTCGCCGGACGAGATGGCCAGCCGGCCGCACCCGCAGTACGCCGACGGCAAGGAGTTCATCCACGAGCCGGGGCAGGGCTTCCGTCCGCTCCTCCTGAAGCACTACATCGCCCTCAACGGCCTCTCGTACCACACGATCTGGACGCAGGGCTGCCCGTACCGCTGCAGCTACTGCGGCAACACGGCCTTCCTGGCGATCGACAAGAAGTACGCAACGATCCGCCAGACGCCCGTCGACTACATCATCGGCGAGGTCAAGGCGGCGATCCGTGCGCACCCGCACATCAACACGGTCGTCTTCGACGACGACTGCATGGCGGCGCTGCCGATCCCGGTGCTCAAGGAGTTCTCCGAGAAGTGGCGCAAGGAGGTCGGCATCGCCTTCTTCGTCGCGGGCGTGATCCCCTCCTTCGTCAACCGCGAGAAGACGGAGATCCTGCTCGAGGCGGGCATGAATCGCATGCGCATGGGCATCCAGAGCGGCAGCGACAAGATGCTCAAGTTCTTCAAGCGCCCGAACAAGCCGGGCCTGATCCGCAGCGTGACCGCGATCCTGGCGGACTACAAGCGCTACATGATCCTGCCGGCCTACGACATCATCGTCGACATCCCGGTCGAGACGCGCGAGGACGTCGTCGACACGATCCAGCTCGTGTACGACATGCCGCGGCCCTTCACCCTCAGCGTCTTCGGCCTGCGGCTCATCCCGGGCACCGACCTCGAGAAGACGATCAACGCCCAGATCGCGGCCGGCGAGCTCGACATCGAGGGCATCGACAAGAACTACCGCTCCGTCGCGCCGACGATGGCGAACGCGCTGATCTACCTGACGGCCACGGTGCGCCCGCCGCGCTGGCTCTTCGACTACCTGCTGAAGTACGCCAAGCCGGCGCACGAGAAGCAGACCGAGGTGCCGATCTTCATGAGCATCTGCCGCGGGGTGATGTACACCAAGCGCGGGCTCAGCCACGTCCGCTTCATGGACTTCTCGGTGCTGCCGGGCAAGGTGGGCTACTGGCTCTGGAGGATCGGCCTGGTGCGCTTCTGGCAGAAGTACTTCGTCAAGAAGTTCCGCATCGACCGCGACACGATGCGCGCGCGCCCGAACGAGATCGCCATGCCGGCGCCGCGCACGTTCTCGGCCAGCGAAGAATCATCGTCGGGCACCTGACCCGGCCGCTCGCACGAGCAGCCCGACGGCCAGCGCCTCGAAGACGAGCAGGCACAGCAGCGAGCGCACGATCGAGCGCTCGCCCAGCTCTGCGCGGAACCAGTCGTTTCCCGCTCCGACGAGCGTCGGTCCGAGGCCCAGCCCGATCAGCGTGACGAGCAGCAGCAGCACCGACGCCGCCAGCGCGCGCCGCTGCGGCCGCACGATGTCCTGCGCCGTCGCGAAGACCGGGCCGAACCAGCTCGCGGCGAAGACCTGCGCCCCGAAGCGGCACGCGAGCGCGCCTTCCACTCCCGGCCAGAGCGCGTAGCCCGCGTAGAACACGATCGAGATCCCGAGTGCGATCGCCGGCACGCCGAGCAGCCAGTAGGGCGAGCTGCGCGCGAGCCGTTGGGCCAGCGCACCGAAGCCCAGCGTCCCGATCGCGCCGCCGATGCCGCCGATCAGGCCGAGCCAGAGCCCGATGTCCTGGTTCGGCATCTGGTACATGCGCGTGAGGAAGGCGGCACTCCAATGCGTGTAGCCGTAGCCGACGACCGAGGTGCACGTCGCCGCGCCGGCGACGAGCAGGAAGCGGCGGTTCGCGAGGACTTCGACGAGCCCTTCCCGCAGACTGGAGCCTGCGACCGAGAGCGGAGCATCAGTACGAGGGGGCTCGCTCAGCGTGAAGCGCAAGACGAGCGCGAGCGCGATCCCCGGAACTCCGGCCGCGACGAAGGCCGTGCGCCAGCCGTAATGCGCGGCGAACCAGCCGCCGAGCGCGAAGGCGAGCAGCGTGCCGACGTGGATGCCCGAGCTGAACACCGCCATGGCTCCCGTGCGGCGCTCGCGCGGGTAGAGATCCGAGATCATCGAGTGCGCGGCCGGCATGCAGGTCGCTTCGCCGATGCCGACGCCGACGCGCGCGAGCGCGAGTTGCGTGAAGCTCTTCGCGAGGCCGCAGCAGACCGTCATCCCGCTCCAGACCGCGAGGCCGAGCGCGAGGATGTTGCGCCGGTTTCCTCGATCGGCGAGCTGCGCGATCGGGATCCCCGCCAGCGTGAAGAGCAGCGCGAAGTAGAGACCCGCGAGCAGGCCCATCTGCGTGTCGGAGGCGCCGAACTCCTGCTGGATCGGCACGAGCAGGATGCCCAGGATCTGCCGGTCGACGAAGTTGAGCGTGTAGGCGAGCGTCAGCAGGCCGAGCGCAAAGCCGGCGCGCGCGGGCGCTTTCGGGACGCTCTCGGGTGCCTGCACTCCGGCAGAGTCGAGCGGAGGCCACGCGCGCTGTCAACCGCCGCTCACGCGATCGAGCGCCACCGTCTGCGCTTGCGCCTCATTGTCCTTCACCTCGAACTCGATTGTGCAGGGCCGGTAGCCCTCCACTGTGACCTTCAGCATCACCCAACCGGGCTCGCATGCCAGGCGGATGCGCGCGGTCGTTCCGACTTGGGAGACGGCTCTGCCGTTGTGATGCTCGATTCGCATCAGAGCCGTTTCGGGCAACGGCAGTCCGCTCGCGCGATCGACGAAGTGCAGTAGTAGGGTCGAGTTCGTCCAGGTCCCGGCCCCAATTCCGAACTGGAGTTGGGTCGGCTCCCGCTGCTTGTGCTGGATGGTCTCGCGAGCAAGTTGGACTTCGGCGCGCGGATGCGGATCGCTGCCACTGACGGCGACTACCGCCTCACCGCGGTAGACTACGCCTTCCTCGTCGTCTGCGCGTGGCTTGCACCAGGCCACGATTCGCGTCGCACGCCCCGACGCGCAGAGGATGCGCGACTGATCCCCGGTGCTGCGCAGCTTGCCGTCCTCGTCCTCGCGCAGGAGCAACAAGTCCTCTGACCTTGCCTGCGTGCCGTCGGGATAGAGCGCGCGGACTTCGACGCCGACCTCGAGCCGGAGGCGCAACTCGAGCGAGGGCAGGTAAGGATCCCTACCGTGCAGCAGCGTGCGTGAAGCCCCGTGCCACTTGAGGACCCCGACCGAGTGACGCCCCGTCACAAGCCAAGCTCGGTCGAAGGCCGGGATCCTCGGGAAGAGGAAGATCCCCGATTCATCGCTCTTCGTATTCCACTCGCCTTCGAATTCGCACTGCTCACCCTGGGCCGAGCCGTGCAGCGGCCGTAGGGCGAGCTCGAGTCCGCCGACGGGCACACCGGCAGCATCGACGACGATTCCGCCCACAGTGACTCCGCGGACGAGAAGCAGCGTGGGATCCGCCCAGTGGCCATCGGTGTCGAGTGCGGGAAGCACGCACTCAGCGCGAACGAAATCGGGATGGGTTGCGGTGAGCCGAGTCATGCGGCCAGCCCACGACTGTCTGGACTTGAACGTGATCCCGCGCAGCGTGAACCGGCCGTCCGGTCCACTCGTGGCACGGAAAGCCTTTTCGTCGCTATTCACAATGGTCACCTCGGCACCTGCGATTGGCGTCAGGTCTCCGCGCTGAAGCACCAGGCCACGAAGACTGGTGCCGCCGCCGACGAAAAGATCGAGCTCGAACTCGCCGTGAAGGACGCGCAACTGCAGGTCTCTCGTAGTGGAAACGAAAGCATCGACGTAGACGCGAGAGAGCAGTTCCGAACTCGCCGTCGGCTCGCGTTCCATCACACGCGCTTCGCAGAGCAACACTCCATCGGAGAACTGCGCCGAGTAGCTGCCATCGGAGTCTGTGTCCACGAGCAGCGTTTTCTGCTGGGCTTCACGCTCGGCCGCGGTCAGTTCCTGCGCAGGTTTCGAGAGTAGGGTCGGTTCGATGTAGCGGAAGACGATGCGGGCGCCTGCGATGGGGCGCCGCGTGTCCTCGAACAGCAGATGGCCATGAACTCGGGCACTCCCGGTGGGGGCAGTGACAACCGCCGTCTCGCCGGGTTGCAGCTCGAGCGAAGCTGCCGGGGCGCTCGCATTCTCGAGGGTGCTCGCTGCGGCCTGGGAAACGACCGGAGCATCCGCGAGTGCGGGGGGCGTCTCGCGCGAGCGGAGGAAGAAGAGTGCGAGTAGCGCGAGCACCACTAGGCCCACGAGCATGGCGAGCGGACGGAGCATCGCGCTCCAGTCTAGCCTCAGCGGCTCTTGCGCTGCTGCCAGCGATCGACCAGCCCGAGTGCGCGCTGCTGCGGACCGGCCAGGTTCGACGAGCGCTTCACGAACTGCTCCAGTTCGTGCGCGTAGCGCTCGCCGGCCGGCTCGCTGCGCACTGGGAAGAAGAGCGGCCGACGCGCGGCGATCTCGAGCCACTTGCGCGCGTCGTCGACCGAACCGGCCTGCATCGTCTTGCCCGAGGTCTCCTTGAGCATCTCGGAGACGCGCTTCTGCGTCGCGCCCGGCAGCCCGCTGCCGAGCAGCGATTCGATCTCCACCAGCTCGTAGAACTGCGTCTTGCCGACCGCGTCCTGCGCCGCCACGCCGAAATCGCGCTCGAGCTCGTCGACGGCCGCGCAGAGGCGCTTCGCATCGGCGACGAGCTTCTCCGAGCCGCCCTTCTTGGCGAGTTTGTCGGCCGCGCTGCGCGCCTTGGCCCAGGCGCCCTTCCAGTAGTCGTTCAGCGCCGGATTGAGCTCCGGTGCGAGCGGAGCGGCGATGGGCTTGCCCCGCGGCCGCGCGAGCGCCTCTTCGACGGCCGCGACGAAGGCCTTCTCATCCTTGGTCGGGCCCGTCCAGACAAGCTCGCCGCTCGGGCCGATCACGCACAGCTCCGGGAGCGGTGGGCTGCCGACTTTCGGAACGCCGAGCCAGACGCCTTCGCCCAGCGCTCGCATTCCCTCGCGCGCCTTGGCCTCGTCGTCCGCGCTCGTCCAGCCGACGATGGAGAGCGCGCGATCGGAAGCCGCATCGGCGAGTGCGACGAGCGGCGGCAGGCTCGCAGCGAGCGATGCGTGAAAGACGATCTTCGCCTCGTGGAAGTTCGACCAGCGCTGCGTGGGCCCGATGACGATCGGCTCGCCCTTCGGACCCGTGCGGCTGCTCGAGGTCGAGCCCGTCGACTTCTTGGGCTCGGTGACCCAGCGCTCGAACTGCAGGTCAGGGGCGGGCTGGCCGACGACGAACGGCGCAGGGGCGACGGGTTGCGCGACGGGTTCCTGGACGGGAAGGAAGAGCGAGAGGAAGAGCAGGGGGAGCATGCGTTCGTCCGGGGGGTGAGGCTTCGATACAAGTCTGGCGGCGCGCGGTTACGGAAACAGTCCCATTCTGCTGGCTCGTGGCGCGCGCTCAGCCGTGATGGTTCGCCGTCTGCAGATACTCCGGGTTCTTCCGATCGAGCTCGAGCAGGAGATCCATGTACGTCACGTCGTTCAGCTCGCCCTTGTCGCGCAACCTCAACAACTCCGCCGCGTGCGCCTTCGCCACCGCACGGTGCACCTCCTTCGAGACCTCGTGCCGGCCGCGCGCCTTGTCGCGCTCCTCCTTGTCCGAGGCCTGGAGCGAGAGCAGCTCGTCCATCATCTGCGTGCGCCAGTGGTGCACCGACAGCGGGCAGCTAACTTCGGAGCAGAATTCGTCCAGCTTCGCGATGCCGGCCTTGAGCACGGCCTCGCGCGCCTTGCGCACTTCGCCCTCGGTCGTGTCCTCGTCGCGCAGTCCGAGCCAGCCGATCAGGAGGTGCAGCGTCGGCGCCTGCACGAAGAGCGTGATCAGGATCACGGCCAGCGTGCAGGAGATGATCGTGTCGCGGCCGGGGAAGGGCTCGCTGCCGAGCATGACCGGCACGCTCAGCGCCGCCGCGAGCGAGATCACGCCGCGGATGCCGCACCAGGAGACGACGGTGACGCCTTGCCATTTCGGGTAGCCGCCCTCGCGCTTGCGCAGCCCAGGCGCGAAGAGGAGCGGCAGGTAGGCGCCCGGAAAGGTCCACAGGATGCGCACGACGATCACGGTCGCGGCGACCGCTCCGCCGGCGAGCAGCAGGCCCTGCGTGCCGCACGCCGCGCGCGTCTCGATCAAGAGGCCCGGCGTCTCGATGCCGATCAGCACGAAGCAGAAGCCGTTGAGCACGCTCGTCAGCAGCTCCCAGGTCGTGTACAGCGCGACGCGCGAGTTGGGCGGGATGTCCTGGATGCGCCACGAGACGATGAAACCCGCGACGACCACCGCGACGACACCCGAAGCGTGCGCCGCGTGCGCGGTGAGGAAGGCGAGATAGGGCGCGAGCAGCGAGAGCACGAAGAGCAGCTCCGTCTGCCGCGCGCGCCGGTTGGCGAGCACCCCGAGCCCGCCGACGATCACGCCCGCCAGCACGCCGCCGCCGCCGATCCAGAGGAAGTCGAGCGCGAAACTCTTCGCGCCGAACGTGCCGCCGGCGATCGCGGCGATGCCGAGCTGCACGCCGAAGAGGCCGGTCGCGTCGTTGACCAGGCTCTCGCCGCCGAGGATGGCCGTCATGCGGCGCGGGATGCGCAGGCGCTCGATCACGGCCTGCACGGCGACCGTGTCGGTGGGGGAGACGATCGCGCCGAGCAGGAAGCAGGCCGCCAGCGGCACCTCGGGCAGGAGCGCGTGCAGCACGAAGCCCACGGCGAGCGTGGTCGCCGCGACGAGCCCGACCGCGAGCATCAGGATCGGCCGCAGCCAGCGCCGGAAGTCCGTCCAGGAGGCGCGGAAGGAATCGGAGTAGAGCAGCGGCGGGAGGAAGCCGAGCAGGATCAGGTCGGGATCGAGCTGGAGCCGCGGGATGCCCGGCACGAGCCCGAGCAGGACGCCGCCGAGCGCGAGCAGGACGGGCGCGGGGATGCGCGTTCGCGGCGCGACGAGCGCGACCAGCGCGACGACGCCGAGGAGGCCGATCAGGACCGGGAGCAGAGGCTGCATGCGGTGGGCGAGATGATCGCTCGCGATCGAGCGTCTGCAAGCACCGCCTCAGGGGGATTTCGGCTCGAGCACGACCTTGAAGGCCGGGATGGCCGACTGGCCAGGTTCCCACGCGACGAGTCGCTGCGCGTGGCGGAGGTCCGGTGCCATCACGTGGATTGAGAGGCAGCCGCGCTCGGGGACGAGCTCAGCCGGGTCGATTCCGAGGATCTCGAAGCGGCCGTGCTCATCCGTGGTCGTCCCGACCGGGCTTTCGCGAAGACTCGTCAGTGTCACGTGCGCGTCCGCGATCGGCTCCCCGGCTTGCGCATCCACGACCAGCCCACGCACCTGCAGTCCGGGATCGGCGGCGAACGAAAGTTCGAGAGCTCCGCGCTCGAGGGGCGCCTCGATCGAGACGTGAGTGCGGATCAGCGACTGCCTCGGGGCCGGTTCCTTGTGGAACGCACCCCTCACGACGAACGCGGACAGCGGCCTGCCTTGCTCGTCAACGGGAACCTCGTTGGGCAAAGTGCCTCGACCCACCTTCGGCGGCATGTACTCCGCGTCGAGGATCCAGCACTTCCCAGGCAGATCGGCGTACCAGCCGCCGTCCTCTTGGACCTTGATGTCGCGGTAGCTACCTGTCGGGTTCCGAGAGCGAGCCAGCGCATCCGCGTGCTCCTCGGCCGCACTGCCCGGGGCCGTGACGAAGTTCTGGAACCGCAGTCGGATCGTCCCGCCGCTCACGGGCCGGCCGTCGTCTGCGCGCGTGAGCCAGCCGTAGACCTGCGTCGCCCCGGGCTGCTCGGTGCGATGCGGCGAGGCCGCGAGTTCGACGTACGAGAGCTTGACCGCGATGCGCTCCGGCTCGGGAAGCGCGGGCAGATCCTTCGGTGGCTCGACCGCGAGCGTCGGTGTCTCGTGCCGCACGATCAGCAGCATCCCGAGCGCGAGCGCGGCGGCGAGAAGCAGAGCACAGAGGAGCACGCGCTTCATG
>Ga0315912_10001632_pt1 | contig 26515 bp, 17 predicted proteins | sample VfabasoilMG_FD_204469 | JGI IMG/M metagenome (GOLD analysis project Ga0315912, IMG submission 204469) | Garden soil microbial communities collected in Santa Monica, California, United States - V. faba soil | ecosystem: Environmental > Terrestrial > Soil > Garden | place: USA: California... | reverse complement strand
CCACCCGCACGCCCCACCCCGTCGCCTGCCCGCGTCGCCTGCTCGCGCCGCCTGCTCGCGCCGCCTGCTCGCGCCGCCTGCCCGCGTCGCCTGCTCGCGCCGCACGCCGGCGTCGCCCGCCGCGCCGCCTGCCCTCAGCGCTCGCCCGTCACCTCGACGTCCCAGGGCGAGGCCACGTCGAACACGAAGGGCGCGGTGAGCACGGCGCCCGCGTGCTGGCACTGCGCCCAGGCCTTGTAGCGCCCGGCCGCCGGGAACAGCGCTCGGAACACGATCTCCGGTCCGGCCGCGGCGCGCGGCGCACCGACCGCCGAGGCGCCCGGATCCGCCGGGCCCGCAGGCGTCGCGCCAGCAACCGCCGCGCCCGCGCCGGCCGCGCGCGGCAGCTCGAGCGGGTGGCTGTGCACGAAGCGCTGGCGGTCCTCGCTGATCACGATGAGGTGCCCGAGCGCGCCGAGGAAGGGCTGCAGGTCCGTCACGGGCTGGCCGTCGCGGCTGATGCGCACGCGCAGCGGCACGTTGTCGAGCGCCGTGAGGCGCGGCGGCAGCGCGAGCGCGACCGTGTAGCCGTCCACCAGCACCTCGCCCGGCGCGCTCGGCACCAGCGGCACGGGGAAGGGCACCTCGCCGGCCACGTCCAGCTCCACCGGCACCACCTGCATGCCGATGCGCGGCGGCGTGAAGTCGTGATAGAGCACGTGGCCGCCGCCGTGCGGGAAGACCAGGTCGAGCACGAAGCTCCCGTCGGCCAGGCGCTCGGGGTGCTCGTGCGCGAACCACGAGAGGTCGTCCGAGACGATGAGCAGGTGCATGAGCTTCTCGTGCACGCGCTCGAAGTCGCGCAGCCGGCTGCCGTCGGGCGCCTGCACCACGAACTCGAGGCGACAGGGCACGCCGGCCTGCGGGCGCGTCGGCTCGCCCGTGGCCGGGTCGAGCGTCGTGATCTCCACGCGGTGCTCGCGCGCGCTCACGAGCTTCAGGTCCATCCCGCACACGGCGCAGCTCCCGGGCGCCTCGGCGAAGCGCCCCAGCTCGCAGTTCATCGGGCAGGCGTAGAGCGCGGTCGCATCGTCGGCCGTGAAGCGCGGCGTGAAGACGGCGCTCGCGGCGTGCCGCCCCGCGCGATCGCGCAGCTGCAGGCGCAGGCCATACACGGCGCCGGGCCGGCTGCCGCGCAGGTTCCAGACCGGGTGCATGTCGAAGGGCGGGTTCCCCAGGTGCCAGGTGCCGCCCGTCCCGAGCGGCGCACGCCCGTGGTCGTCGTACACGCCGAGGCCCTCGTCCGCGCCCAGCAGCACGAACTCCAGGTCCGAGCGCGGGTCGGGCGGCAGGCGCTCGCCGGAGGGCGCGGCCTCGGTGCGCGAGAGGAAGCCCGGCATGCCGTCGGCGTGACCGTCCACTCCCGGGAAGCGGCTGGCCGGGAGAGCGAAGGGCGCGCTGTCGTCGAAGTCGACGCACAGCCGGCCCTCGGCGTCGCAGGCGATGACGAGTTCGGGATGCGCCTGCGCCGCGAGCGACGCGCAGCCGGCCAGCACGAGCGCCAGGGCGAGGAGGCGGCGCGCGCCGTGCGCTGCCCCGATCGGGGCCGGGAAGCGGTGGTTCAGACGGTGGGACATGCGGCGAGACTCCCGGGTCGGCGCGTTCTGCCGCGCGGCGCGAGGGCTCGCGCCGAGGCTGGCCCATCATGCCGCAGCCCCCCGCGGGACGGCAGGAGCCGCTCGCCGGCGGGCGGCGCGGCGTGCCGGCAACGGCGATCTGCGGCATGATGGGCGCCCTTCCGGAGGGAGAGGTCGACGTGCGCCGCGGGGTGTTGTTCTCGCTCGTGCTGCTGGGGCTGCTCGGCCTGCTGGGCTCCTTCTGGTGGCTGGAGGTCGGTCCCGCACCGGGCGCCGGCACGGCGCTCCCACCGGTCGCCGCCCCCCACTCCGGCGCGCCGCTCGCGGGGGCGAGGGCGCTGCCCGCGGTCGGCGCCGGCCTGCCGGCCGCCGGCGAGGGCCAGCCGCAGCCCCTTGCGGCCGGACCGGACCGCGCGCCGCCCGCGCCCACGGCGCCCCCGCCGTCCACGCCCTTCGCCACCCTGCACCTCGGCGGGCGGCTCGTCGACCCGCACGGCCGGCCCGTGGCCGACGCGCTCGTGATCTGTCACCCGAGCTACACGGAGCGCGAGCGGCGCGGGCTGCCGACGTCCTACTGGGTCGAGCCGCCGCGCTGGGATGCGTTGCCGTCCTCGCGCAGTGCGGCCGACGGGCGCTTCGACTTCAGCGCCGAGGAGTGCGCCGCCGGCGACGGCAGCCGCCCGCCCGGCGGACCGGTGGGGTCGTCGACACTGGCACTCGTGGTGAGCCACCCCGCCTTCCGCCACGCCGCCTTCCCGGTACCCGGCACCACCTGGACGGCGGAGCTGGGCGACCTCGTGCTGGAGCCCGGTGCACAGGTCGTCGGCCGCTGCGTGGACGAGTACGGGCAGCCGATCGCCGGGGTGCAGGTCGGCATCCCACCCATGGGACGCAACGGCTGGTCCGACGACGCCTGGACGCTGTTGCAGAGCCGCATGAGCACCTCGTCGGGCGACGACGGGCGCTTCGTGCTGGGGGCGCTGTGGCCCGGCGAGTACGGCCTCGAGGCCAGCCACCCCGGCCGGCGCACCTGGAGCCGGCGCGTCGAGGTCCCGCGCGACGAGCCGCTCGAGCTGGGCGACCTCGTGCTGGACCCGGGCGGCGTGCTCGCCGGACGTGTGCTGGATGCGCAGGGGCGCGGCCTGGCCGACGCGCTCGTGAAGGTGCGACCCGCTTCGCTGGCGGTCTTCGCGGGCGGGGAGGACACCGCGCTGCGCGACCTGCGCGTCGTGGTCCGCAGCAATGCCGGACGCGAGGAGACCACCCGCACGGACGCGGCGGGCGAGTTCCGCTTCGACCAGCTGGAGATGGGTCCGTACGGGGTCTTCGCGCACCTCCCGGGTTACGAGCCCGCGGCCCTGCGCGGGCTGTCGCCCGGCGCCGCGCCCCTGCAGTTCGTGCTCGGTCCCGAGGCGCGGCTGCTGCTCCGGGTGAGCGATGCCGCCACGGGCGCCGCCCTGCCGCACGCCACGGCGCGCGGCATCCGCCTCAGCCGCCCGTCCGACGCGGGCGGCGACAGCGACGGAAACGACCCGGCGCTCGAGGTGCTCTCCGGTGCCGCGGCAGCCGAGCGGCTGGGCGTGGACAGCGTCGACGAGGGGCTGCTCGTCATCGGGCCGCTGGGCTTCGTCGGCAACCGCATCACTGTCGAGGACGCCGGGCATGCGCCCAGCGTGCTGGAGCTGCCGGGCGCCGGCCCGGGCGAGCAGATCGAACGCAGCGTGAGCCTGGCCGCCGCGGCGACGCTCGCCGGCCGGGTGCACGACGAGCAGGGCCTGCCGCTCGCTGGCGCCACGCTGACCGTCGTCGCCAGCGGCGCGCGCGCGTCGCCGTCTGCAGGCCAGGGTCGGGTGAGATCGGACGCCGACGGGCGCTTCCGCTCCGGTGCACTGGCCGCGGGCTCCTACCGCGTACAGGCCAGCCTGGAGCGCTACCTGCCCTCCGAGGAGCTGGAGGTCGCCCTGGCCGAGGGCGAACAGCGCTCGGACCTCGACCTGCTGCTGCGGCGCGGCGCCACGCTCGTCGGCCAGGTGTTCGACGTGCGCGGCGCGCCGGCGGGCGGGCGCACCGTGGCGCTGGCAGGATTGCGCTCCGACGCCGACCTGGCCGCCGCCCGATCCGGCGTGACCGAGGAACCCGACTGGTCGGACGCCCGACGCACGGTGAGCGACCAGGACGGCAGCTTCCGCTTCGAGGGCCTGCCCGCCGGGAGCCGTGCCGTCTCCACCGAACCGGGTGACCCCGTGGCGGTGGCGCTCGCACTCGGCCGCGAGACCTCTGTCGTGGTCACGGTGCAGGACTGGGCCGTCGTGAGCGGCCGTGTGTTCGAGGCCGACGGCCGGGGCGCTCCCGCGGCGCACGTCGAGCTCTACCTCGGCGACCCACAGGTCGAGCGCTGGGCCTGGAAGGAGACCGAGACGGACAGCCGCGGCGACTTCAGCTTCGGCGAGCTCGAGCCCGGCAGCGTGCGACTGCTGGCACGCAGCGCCGGGGCGACCACGCCGCCCGCGCAGGTCGCGCTGCGCTGGGGCTGTCGCGAGGTCGTCGACCTGCGCTTCGCCGACGGCGTCATCGCCGGTCGCATGCTCGACGAGCAGGGCCAGGCCGTGCCGGACGTACACATCGAGGCACGGCGCAGCGAGGGGCTCGCGGCCGACGAGGTTTCCGCGGCCACGGCGCAGGGCGATGCGACGGGCGCCTATCGCCTGGAGCGCCTGCTGCCCGGGCGCTACGTGCTCTCCATCCGGAGCAACAGCTACTACCTGCCGCCGCAGGATCCGCTCGAACTGACGGCGGACGAGCACCTCGAGCGCACGCTCACCCTGCGACGCGGCGGCGAGATCCGCGGCCGGGTACGCACGAACGGCAAGCCGGAGGACGGCCAGCTCCACCTGCACCTGCAGTCGGCCGAGGGCGGCTTCGAGCGCCACCTCGGCCTGCCCTTCGAGGGCGAGTACCACATCGGCGGCCTGCCCGGCGGCCGCTACCGCTACGAAGTGCGCCGCAACGGGCACTACCCTCCGCTGCCCGACCAGGAACACGTCTTCGCCAGCGCCGAGCTGCAGGTGATCGAGGGGCAGGCGCTGCAGCACGACATCCTGCTCGTCCCGAAGGATGGCTGAGGCGACCCCGATGGCCATCGCACGACTCGCCCGGCGGCTGCTCCTCGCGCTCGTGCTGGGCGGCGCCCCGAGCCTGCAGGCACAGGTCGGCGCCCCCGGCTCGCCGCGGACCGTCCCCGCACCGACGGCGCCCACGACGGGCATCGCCGGCCCCCCGGCGCGCGTGCCGCTGCCGCCCGCCGCCTCCGGTGACATGCCGCGCCTGTCGCTCGAGGGCCACGTCGTGGACGCCGGGCGCAACGCCCCCATCGCCGCGGCGCTCGTCGTGCTCGTGCCGACGCTGCCGACGCTCGAGGCGCTGCACCTCGCCGACGCCTGGCGTGCCGGCGAAGCCTGGGGCGCGCTGCCGAGCACGCGCACCGACCGCCGCGGCGGCTTCGCGCTGGAGGGCGCCGAGCTGCTGCTCGGCCACCTCGACGCGGCCACGGTGAACGGCGAGCGCATCGCACGCCTCGAGGTGCCCCTGCTCGTCGTGCGCGCGCCGGGGCGCGCCATCGGCGTCTTCCCGGTGCAAGTGCGGGCCGGCGGCCGGGTGGAGCTGGGCGACCTCGTCATGCAGCCCGGCGCCGTGCTCGCCGGGCGCGTGACCGACGCCTCCGGCCATCCCATCGCCGGGGCGCGCGTGGCCGTCTCGCCGCAGGTGCGGCCCGCCTGGTGGAATGCCGAGCCGCGCTGGGCCACGGCCACGCTGGCCATGGTCACGCAGACCGATGCCGAGGGCGGCTTCGTGCTCGACGGCGCCTGGCCCGGCGTCGGCGGCGCGGACATCACGGCCGACGGCTACCTGCCGGGCAGCTGGCGCGGCAGCTTCGATGCCGGCCAGGTGGCGCAGGCGGGGGTCGTGCGCCTGCAGGCCTCCCGCACCCTGGCGGGCCTCGCGCGCGACGGCGACGGCCGGCCGCTCGCCGGCGTGCGCGTGCGCCTGCGGCTGCCCGAACATCGCCAGGAGCGCGCCGAGAGCCTCGGCGGGCGCGACACGGCGCTGCAGGAGCACGAGCTGCCGCTGCTGGCGGGCGAGCACCAGACGACGAGCGCGGCCGACGGCAGCTTCCGCTTCGTGGCCCTGCCCGAGGCGCTCTACGACCTCTCGCTCTGGCGGGCCGGGCTCGAGCCGCGCGTGCTGCGCGACGTCAAGGCCGATGGACAGGTGCAGAACGTCGTGCTGTCGGAGCAGGCGCTGCTCGTGCTGCGCGTCGTCGACGAGAGCAGCGGCGCGCCGTTGCCCGGCGCCGTCGCCTCCGTGGACCGCTGCACGCATCCGCCGGGTCGCCCGGGCGAGGACACCCACCCGCTGCCGCTGGAAGTGCTCACCGGGGCGAGCGCGGCGCGCGCGCTCGGCGAGGCGGGCAGCGGCGACGGCCTGGTGGTCGCCGGTCCGGCGGGCAGCGAGGCGCACGAGGTCTCGGTCTGGGCGCCCGGGCACAGCGTGGTGAACCTCTCGCTGCCCGGCGTGCGGCGCGCGGCCCCGGGCGGCGCCGGGCCCGATCGCCTGCCGCGCCTCGAACAGCGCGTCGCGCTGCCGGCCGGCGCGCAGCTCTCGGGCACCGTGACCGATGCCTCGGGCGCTCCGCGCGCGGGGGCCGTGGTGCGCCTGCGCCGCGGCTCGGCCGGCCTGGCGCGACGGGTCGACACGCGCTGCGACGCCGAGGGCCGCTTCCACTTCGACGACCTGAGCGCCGGCCGCTGGCAGCTGAGCGCCTTCCACCCGCAGGCGCCGCCGCAGCCCGAGCTGCGCATCGACCTCGGTCCGGGCGAACGGCGCGACGACCTCGGCGTGCAATTGCTCGCCGGCGGCCTGCTGGGCGGGCTCGTCGTGGATGCCTCCGGCCAGCCCGTCGCGGACCATCCGCTGGTCCTGCGCAGCCGCGGCGAGCGCAGCGAGACGACGACCGACGCCATGGGCCGCTTCCGCTTCCCGGCCATGCCGGCGGGCGAGGCGCAGCTCGAGGCGCCGCGTGCCGGCCAGCGCGCGTTCGTGCTGGGCGAGGGGAGCCGGCTCGAGCTGAGGCTCGTGCTGGACTCGAGCTACCCGCTCTCGGGCCGCGTGCTCGACCAGGACGGCGCGCCGACTGTCGCGCAGCTCGAACTGTGGCTGCCGGACCACGTGCCGCTCAGCACCTCGTCCGGGGCCGACGGCCGCTTCCGCTTCGAGGCGTCCTTCGGGGGCGTGGCGCGGCTCGCCGCGCGTGCGGCCGGTGGAGCCTCGGCACCGCAGGTGGTGCAGCTCGAGTCCGGCGTCACCTCCGACGTGCTCGTCAGCCTGCAGGACGCACGCGTCGTGGGACAGGTGCGCGACGGCGACCAGGCGATCGGCGGCGCACGCGTGGACCTCCTCGCGCTCGATGCCGACTACACGCCGGGCCATGCGCCGCACCTCGAGCTGGTGGCCGGCGACGACGGGCAGTTCCGTTCGCCGCCGCTGCCGCCCGGTCGCTATCGGGTGGAGGCCGCACGCCATGCCGCCGACGGCCCCGGCCCGCCGGTGGAGGTGCAGGTGATGGCTGGCGAGGTGCGCTGCGAGCTGGCCGTGCGCACACGCTAGCCCGCACTCCCACGGCGCTCTCCTGCGGTCGCGCCCATGCGTCACGGGCTGCGGAAAACGCCCTGCGCAGAGGCCTATTCGGGCCCCCGGCGGCAGCGCCAGCCTGCCCCGGATGTGAGGGATAGACTTCCGCGTCCGCTCTGTGGACCGCCGTAACGGTCCGCCGTCCCTGGCCGAGCTGCCGCATGAGTCATCGCCTGAACCCTTCGCGCCGTCGCCGCCCTGGCGCCGCCTGCGTGCGCGCCTGCGTGCGTGCCTGCGTGCGTGTCGGCGCGGGTCCTTGGTGGCACGTCGGCCTGCGCGCCTGCGCGGTCGGCCTGCTCGCGGCGGCCTGCGCCGCGCCGCGGCACGACGAGGGCTCGCATCGACACGACGAACACGTGCACTTCCCCCACCCGCTCGTGGTCGAGACGCCCTCGCCCGACACCAAGCTGCGCTTCGACGCCTCCCACCGGAGCGAGATCGGCGAGGACGGTGAACCGGATGCACACCGCACCACCGTGCGGGTCGAGGGCGAGTACGCCTTCGACGACACGATCAGCCTCGAGATGGACGTGCCCTACGAGCAGCTCGACCCGGAGCACGCAGGGAGCCACGGGCACCTGGGCACGGTCGAGCTGGGCTTGAAGCTCGCGAGCTATCCGGCCGACACCACGAACCTGCTGCTCGGCGGCGGCCTGGAACTGGGCCTGCCCACCGGCAAGGACAGCCGCGACATCGGCTCGAACAACGTGCTGGAGATCGAGCCCTTCCTGGATGCCGGCTACCGCATGGGATCGCTGGACGTCATCGCCTTCCTGACCTTCGGCTTCCCGGTGAACGAGAACGGCGACAACGAGGCCGACCTCGAGTTCGGCCAGCAGCTCGCGCTGATCCAGCACTTCGAGTCGAGCCTGCAGGGCCTGCTCGAGCTGGAGCGCGAGCACGTCTACGGCGGCGAGGAGGACGACCAGACGCGGGTGAGCATCACGCCCGGCATCAAGTTCGAGCCGACGGACGACCCCTCACTCCAGCTGGGCTTCGGCGTGAGCCTGCCGCTGACGCACGAGAAGGACTTCCACTCGGACGTCATCTTCTCGGTGTTCAAGCACTTCTAGCCGCCGCTCGCCGCCGCTGAGGACGCGGCCTCGGGTGCGGGTGCGGGTGCGGCCTCGGATGCGGCGCCCTCCCCGGCAGCGGGCGCGGCGTCGCCGCCGGCAGCGGGGGTCGCGGCCTCGGCCGTGGGCTCGGCGGGCGGCGGCAGCGGCGGCAAGGGCTTGCGCGGCAGCAGCTCGTCGCGGTGGGCGGCGTGGTAGGCGAAGGCGGCCACGATCGTCGCGGCCTGGCGCACGTCGTCCTCGTGCACGCGCTCGTACAGGTCCATGTTCGTGTGGTGGGTGCGCGTGCTGTAGTCCATCGGGTCCTGGATGAACTGGAAGCCCGGCAGGCCCGCCTCCTGGAACGAGAGGTGGTCGGTGCCGCCGGTGCCGCGCAGCGTGAGCGTGCTGGCGCCCAGGTCGGCGAAGGGCAGCAGCCAGGCGGCGAAGATCGGCGCGACGGCGGCGTTCTCCTCCAGGTAGACGCCGCGGATGCGGCCCGAGCCGTTGTCCAGGTTGAAGTAGGCCGCCAGCGTGTCGCGCTCGGGCAGCCAGGCGTGCGTGGCCGGGTCGCCGAAGTGGTTCTTCACGTAGGCCTTGGAGCCGAGCAGCCCCTGCTCCTCGCCGGTCCAGAGCGCCACGCGGATCGTGCGCCTCGGCTTGGCGCCGACCACCGTCAGCAGGCGCATGGCCTCGATCATCACGGCGCAGCTGCTGCCGTTGTCGGTGGCGCCCGTGCCGGGGTGCCAGGAGTCGAAGTGCGCGCCGATCATGACGACCTCCTCGGCGAGGTCGGTGCCCGGGAGCTCGGCCACGACGTTGTGCGCCACCAGGTCCTCGTCGTGGAAGCTCGTGCGCACGTCGATGCGCAGGCTGACGGACTGCCCGTGCTGCACCAGGCGCAGCAGGCGGTTGTACTGCTCGCCCGACACGACCACCTGCGGCAGGGCGCGCGGCTCGGCCGGGTCGTAGGAGCCGCCGCTGCCGAGCATGAGCACGCCGTAGTGGTTGCGCCGCCCGCCGTCGGGCTCGACGACCACGGCCACGCCCTCCTCCACGAAGAGCGCGTTGCGCGCGTCGCGCACGCGGCGCTGCTCACGGAACTCGGCGCGCCGGCTGGCGCGGTCCTCGCCGGGCTCGGCCTCGCCGATGGCCACCAGCTCGGCCAGCCCCTCCTCGTCGTAGCGTTCGGCGAGCGGCTCGAAGGGCGTCACGGGCACGGCCAGGTCGCCGGCCAGCACGATGCGGCCGGCGAGCTGGCCGCGGTAGGCCTCCAGTTCCTCGGGCGTGTCGGCATCCACCCACACGACCTCGCCCTCGACCGGCTGCTCGAGCCCGAGCGTCCAGGCCTTGGGGTAGGCGATGAGCGGCATGCAGGCCGGCGCGGTCATCTCCACCTGGCAGCGTTGAAAGCTCCAGCCCAGGCCGAACTCGCCCCAGGGCTCGAGCTGCGCCTGCTGCAGGCCGTACGACTCGAGCCGGGCGCGCGCCCACTCGGCGGCCTGCCGCTGCTGCGGCGAGTTCGTGAGACGCGGTCCGTACAGGTCGGTGAGGTGCCAGAGCGTGTCCATCACCTGGCTGCGGTGCAGCCCCTCGTCGCGCAGCGCGGTGATCACCTCGAGGTCGACCGGCTCGGTCTGCGCGACGAGGCGCGCGCCGCCGGCCAGCGCGAGCAGGGCGGCGCCGGTCCACGCGGTCCGGGTGGCCCAGGTGGCGCGTGCGGGCGGGGCCGGGAAGGGAGCGACGGGGCGGTCGGCGGTCATGGCGAGCCTCCGGGAGCGCAGCGTCGTCGCGCGGTTCGGCGCACCCCCGACGGCCACGTGGGCGCCGAAGCTAGCCGCGCCGCGGCGAACGGGCAAGCCAGCCGGCAAAAGCACCCGGTGCGGCCTGTGCTGTGCCGGCCGCACCGGGTGTCGAGCTGGCGCTGAGGCTCGGGCTAGTGAGGCTCAGGGACTGAAAGGGGACAAGGTCAGGAACGTGCTCAGCGGCGCGCTGCTGCCCGCCGGACCGGTGGCTTCGAGCGTCGGACCATGGGGGATGTGCAACTGCGGGTGGTCGAAGGGCGGCCGGCTCCAGCGCACCCGGTCGTCGGTGAGCGAGAGCAGGAAGTCGACGAGCGCCGTCTTCTCGCCCTCCGAGAGGCCGAGCGGGTCGAGCTCGTCGTTCGGGAAGTCGCCGCCGCGGTTGTAGAACTCCACCACCTGCCGCAGCGTGGCCAGCCCGCCGTTGTGCATGTACGGGCCGTTCAGTTCCACGTTGCGCAGGGTCGGCGTCTTGATCTCGCCGACGGTGCCGGCCTTGCCGGGGTCTTCGCTGGCCGGACGCACGCCGATGAAGTTGAAGGCGTGGCCGTCGCCGCCGTTGAGCAGCGAGGCGTTCGTGAACTCGGGGTCGCGGTGGCACTGCAGGCAATCGCTGTCCTTGAAGACCTCCATGCCGAGCTGCTGGCTGGCAGTCAGCGTGCCGCGGTCGAAGGGCGAGTCGTTCGAGATGAGCGTCGACTCGTAGAGCAGGATCGACAGACCCCAGAAGAGCGTGAAGTTCTGCTCCATGAGCGTGTTGCCGTCGACGAGCTGGTCGCTGTTCCAGAAGTTGGGGTGGAAGGCCGCGCGGATGAGGTCCGCGTACGTCACCACGAGGCCCTTGCTGGTCGAACCTCCTCCGGTGGTGTCCACGTAGGGCGCCAGCAGGCTGTCGGCGCGCGACACGTCCTGCTGCGCGAGGGGCTGCAGGCCCAGCAGCTTGCGCCCGAGTTCGGGCCAGGTGCGGCCGTCGAACGACATCTCGACGGCGTTGTTCGGCGGGCCCACGGCCTGGCTGGCGAGGCTGGCCGGCTCGAGGCGCACCTTCACCTGCCCGAGCGTGCCGTCCTTGCGCACCATCCAGACGCGCGCATCGGGGTCGCCGAGACCGGCCGGGTTGACGCCGTTGAAGATCCTCGCCGCGCGCCCGTCGTGGAACTGCACGTCGTTGAAGGCCGCGTTCACGACCGACGGCGTGTTGCGTCCGGTGACACGGCGCTCGACGCCGAAGGTGCTATCGGGCGTCAGCTCGCCGAGGTCCACGGCGGCGCCCGAGAGGCCGGAGAAGTGGTGGCTGACGACACCCTGCGAACCGACCACGTCGTCGGAGCTGATGGGGAACTGCGCCGCCGAGAGCGCCTGCCCCGCTCCCGTGGTGCTCTGGAACAGGCCGTTCCCGTGCGGGTTCACCTGGTTGGTGGAGCGCGTGTCGGCGCCGGCCGACCAGTGACAGCTGGCGCAGCCGACCTGACCGTCGCCGCCGGTCTGCTCGTCCCAGAAGAAGGCCTTGCCCAGCGCCTTCGCCACGTCGCGATCGACCACGTACTTGCCGAGGTCCTTCGGCAGGGGCGCCTTGACCCCCTTGAGTGACTCGAGTCCGCCGCCGTCGGCCAGGACGGGGGTCGAGAACAGCAGCATCAGGGCCAATGACCCCAGCGCGCTCATGCGCCTCGACTCCATGGGTTGCTCCTCGGGCGCAGTCCGACCCTGGAGCCCTGCGCTTCCCGCGTGCCCGCGGAATCGCCCTCGGCCCGGTGGGTGCCATGCGCCGCTGCCTGTCGATCGGGTACAGGGACCCGCGGGTCTGCCCGAGCGCGTCGTGCTTCTCTGCCGAAGCGCTCGCCCCGCTGTCCGGCCACGAAGGTCTGCACGAAAACCCGCCGGACGATGGGCCCTGCCAGATCTTGCCCGTGCGGCCAGAGATATAGGGCAGCCCCATTCAAGTCGTCAAGTGACGAACACTCATTTCCTCGTCGCGCCCTTGCACGATGAGAAAGTCACTTTAAAGCTGCCGGCCCGGACCACCGCCGCACTCAGGGCAGCTTGAGCTTCTCGAGCTCGGCCTCGATGGCCGCCAGTTCCTGCTCGAGGCGCGGCAGTTCGGCCGGGTCGTCCGGGAAGCGCTTCACGGTGGAGATCTCGATGCGCAGCTTGCTGCGCTTCTTCTGCAGCACCTCGATGCGCTTCTTGTCGCGGCGGTCCATGGCGAGCACTCCCGGGAGACCTGTGTCGGTGGTCCGCGGCCGGGCCTCGAGGCGCAGCAGCAGCGTCGGGCCGACGCGCCACCACTGACCCGGGCGGTCGGGCACGTCGGGCAGCACCGTGATGCTGCGGCGGTTGATGCGCTGCACGCACCCCGTGATGCGCCGGCCGCGCACCTGGAAGGCGACCCGATCGCCGGGCTCGAAGCGCGTGCTGCAGCGCCGGACGGCGGGCCGGCCGCTGCGCGCACCCCGCGCCTGCCCGCGCCGCAGGCCGCGCTCGGCAGCTGCTCCACGGCCGGCGCCGCGCCGTCCCGCCCCGCGGGAGCCGCTTCCGGCCGCCGCGTGCCGCGGGTCGTCGCCCAGCACCTGCGCGACGACGTCGGCGCGGGCCGTCGTCGGACCGTCGGTGCGCACGCCGAGCCGCGCGCAGATCGGCGCGAGCGCGCCGCGCACGGCGTCCGCCGATCCGTCGCGGTGCAGGGTGTCGAGCACGAGGTAGAAGGCCGCGTTGTGCACCGAGTGCCGGCGGCGCGCGCCCTCGGCCGTCTGCACGAGGTGCGCGAACTCGTGGCAGACCACGTGCGCCAGCACGTCGAGCAGCCCCAGGCGGCCGCCGAAGTAGCCGCGCGCCAGGATCTCGCGTCCCGAGAGCCAGCGGGCCGACTCGTCGGGGCCGGCCGCCTTGGCGGCCACCATGCGCCAGCCGAAGGTGATGATCGCGCGTTCGGCCCTGTCGACGCGGTGGTTCGTCGCATGGCCGGCGCCGACGCGCGTGTGCAGCGTGGTGCGCGGCGCGGCGGCGAGCACGCGCGGTGCATGGCGCGCCCAGAGCACCTGGCGCGTCAGCTCGCCGAGGGCGGCCGCCAGCTGCCGACTGCGGCCCTCGTCGAGGGCTGCCTTCACGGCGCCGCGGGGACCCCGGTCGGTGCAGCGCAGGGCGCCGGCGCGCCGCACGGCTCGTCGGCGAAGGCCCCCACGAAGGCGTTGTTCTGACCCTCGTAGGTCCAGGGCTCGATGCCCGTCGTGCCTTCGAAGCGGCAGCTCAGCGCCTGCCCCACCACGGCCCCGGCCTGCCCGGCCAGCGGCTCGTACCAGACGTCCTCCGGCATCGAGCAGCAGGCCCGGTCGGGCAGCAGGCTGCCCTCGGCGCGCGCGACGCCCGGCACCTCGAGCGCGAAGCGTTCGCCCTCGAGCGTCAGGTCGAGCGGCACACAACGGGCGCCGCCGCTGAGGCCCAGCTCGTCGCCGTGGCGCGCCTGCAGCCAGGCGATGGCGGCGCGTTGCACGCTGGGCGCGAGGTTCTCGTCCACGAAGGCCACGCCCGTGCGCTCGGCGCCGCGCGCCAGGTTGTCGGTCGAGCCCACGGCCACCGCCAGCTCGACGCCCGACAGGTCGACGCCGTCGAACACGCCGCCCTCCAGGTCGAAGGCGAGCAGCGCGCGACGGCCCTGGTGGTCGACCTCGCCGTTGACGTGGCAGGCGCCTGCGAACACGGCCGCATCGCGCAGTTCGAGGTAGCGGCCGTGCACTCCGCCTTCCTGCCTCGGCATCGGGCCATACGCGGCCACGAGGAACACGAGGGCACCGACGCCGAGGGGCAGGAGCAGCTTCATGGTGAGCAGACCAGGATGGGCGGGCCGTGAGTCAGGTGCGAGGTGCGAGGTGCGAGGTGCGCGAGGCCGGTCGACGGGAGGCGGGCGGGACAGGCCGCCCAGGCCCCTGCGGGACTGACGCCGGCGCGCGGTCGATTGTACACTGCGCCGCGCTCGGCCCGCGTCGAGCCGAGCGCTCCGGGAGTGCATCGAGCATGGACCTCAGCACGCGCGACATCGAGGCCGCCGTGCCCGCGGCGGCGCGCCAGCTGGCGCTGGTGCAGGCGAGTCTCGGCCTCGGCCCGCTCTTCTACCTGGGCGTGGTGCTCTACCTGGCCGCCACCAGCCCCGCGCCGGAGGGCGCGCCCGACTTCCGGCAGCTCGACCTGCTCAGCCTGGTGCACGCGCTGCTGGCCCTCACGCTGCTGCCGCTGAGCCTGTTCGTGATGCCGCGCCTCATGACGGCGCCCTCCCGCCTGAAGGCCTGCCGGGAACTCGGCCAGCGCGACCCGGCGGCCGGCGCCCGGGCCCTGCTCGCCGTGATCGCCAACGCGCGCATCGTCCAGCTGGCGCTGGTCGAGGGGGCCTCGCTGCTCGGCACCACGGTCTGCCTGCTGGCGGTGCTGCAGGGCGGCATCACCGAGCGGCCCGGGTACTGGGTGAATGCCGCCACCACGGGCGTGCTGCTCCTGCTGGTGCTGGCCACCTTCCCGACCGCGCCGCGCCTGGCGCGCCAGGCGCGCGATCTCGCGCAGCGTTGAGGCACTGAGCCGCCGCAGCGCGCGGTGGCGCCAGGCCTAGAGCAGCGCGGCGAAGGGCGAGTGGAAGCAGCTCCGGCCGCTGCGGCAGTCCTGCGGGTGCGCGGGCTGCCGGTCGGGGCCGAGGATCTGGGCCGTCCTGCGGCACCAGCACCAGTTGCTGGCGTCGAGCACGTCGCTGTCGACCATCGGCAGGCCCCGCAGGCCGAGCACTTTCTTGCTGGAGAGCGCGCTGCAGTACGGGCTGACGCGCGGGCGGAAGGCGGCGCTCGCGCTCGGCGCCGCGGCCGAGGCGCGCGGCACGGCGGGCGCGGCCGAGGCACCCGCGCCCGGCGCGCGGCGGTCGGTGCTGCTGTCCGTGCTGCTGTCGGTGCGGCTGTCGGCGGGGCGATCGGGCATGGGGTGTTCCCTCCGGCGGCTCAGGCGAGGTGTTCGAAGGCGCGCGTGATGAGGCCTTGGGTGAGCGGCACCTTATAGCCGTTGTCGGCCAGCGGCTCGGCGCGGCGCAGCGCGTCCTGGCCGGCGAGGCGCGCGGACTCGGCGTCGAGGGAGCGGCCGACGAGCAGCGCTTCGGTGCTGGTGCAGCGCCAGGGCTTGGGGGCCACGCCGCCGAGCACGAGGCGCGCGGCACTGACGGCCGGGCCGTCGCGCCAGACGCACAGCGCCACGGCCGAGAGCGCCCAGTCGTAGCTGCCGCGCTCGCGGAACTTGAGGTAGGTGCTGGCCATGCCAGGCGCCGGCGCGGGCACGTGCACCGCGGTGAGCAGCTCGTCCGGTGCGCGCACGGTCTCGCGCGTCACGTCGCCCTCGCCGGGCAGCAGGTAGTACTGCTCGAGCGGCAGGCGGCGCTCGCCGGCCGGGCCGACCAGCGTGACCTCGGCGCCCAGCGCGACGAGCGCGGTGGCCAGGTCGCTCGGGTGCACGATGTAGCTCGGGCCGCCGCCCAGGATGGCGTTGTACTTGTTCTTGCCGAGCTGCGCGTAGCAGTGCGCGCCGCCCTTCTTGAGGCAGTCGGCGTCGCTGTGGCGGTAGTACCAGCAGCGCGGGCGCTGGTTGAGGTTGCCGCCGACGGTGCCGGCAGCGCGGATCTGCGGGCTGCCGACGGAGCCGGCCGCTTCCGAGAGCACGGCCAGCTCGGCGCGCACGCGCGGGTGCTCCGCGAGCGCGGCGATGCTCACCAGCGCGCCCAGCGTCAGGCTGCCGTCGGGGCCGAACTCGAGCGTGTCGAGCGCAGGGATGCGCTTGATGTCCACGAGCTGCTCGGGAGCCAGCAGGCGCTGCTTGAGTTCGGTGAGCAGGTCCTGGCCGCCGGCCAACACCACGGTGCTGCGCGCGTGCGTGCCGTGCGGCAGCAGCGCGGTGGCGGCGGCCACGCTCGTCGGGCGATGCAGGGCGAAGGGCTTCATCTCAGGTGGTCCCCCGCAGGGCGGCGAGCACGCGGTCGGGCGTGAAGGGCGTCCGTCGCAGACGCAGGCCGCAGGCGTTGTAGATCGCGTTGCCGATGGCCGAGTGGCCCGGGATGATCGAGGCCTCGGCCATGCCCATGACGGCCTGCCGCGTGTCGTCATCGTCGATGAGCGCCACGAACTCGGGCATCTCCTCGCAGCCGGCGAGCTTGTAGTTCTCCATGTCGCCGCTGAGCAGCAGGCCGCGCTGCTCGTCGTGCACGCGCTCCTCGAGCAGCGCGTACGAGAGCGCCTGGATCATGCCGCCCTGCATCTGGCTCCTGATCGCGAGCCGGTTGAGCGGCAGGCCCTGGTCCTGGATGGCCACCATCTTGAGCACGCGCACGCGCCCGGTGAGCAGGTCGACCTCGACCGAGGCGGCCTGCGCGCCATGCACGCCCTCGTCGCGCAGGTGCGCCTGGAAGACGCCGTTCACGACGAGCGGGTCCTTGCCGAGGGTGGCCGTGGCCTGCTCCCAGGACAGGCTGCGCGCGGCGTCGCCGTCGGGTGCCTCGGCCGCGCCGTCCGCGGCGGCGGCGCTCGCGACGAACACGCGACCGCCGGCGAAGCGCAGCGCGCCGGGCTCGGCGCCGAGTACCGGGGCGAGGCGCTCGGCCAGCGCGAGCCTGGCCTTCCAGGCCGCGTCCTTGATGCTCGGGCCGATGCTGCCGGTGGTCACGCTGCCTCCGCTGAAGCTGGCCGGCGGCAGACGCGTGCTGCCGATGTGCGCGCGCACGGCCGTCGCGGGCAGGCCCAGCTCCTCGGCCACGATGGCGGCCACGAGCGTGCGCGCGCCCTGGCCGATGTCCTGCACGCCGGTGCTGGCGGTGACGGCCCCGCCCGGCTCGATGCGCACCTCGACCACGGTGCGCGGCATGCTGCGGCTGCCCCAGATGGAGACCCCGAAACCGATGCCGAAGGCGCGCCCGTCGACCGGCACTCCGGGCGCCGTGCGGTGGGCGTGCTCGAACCAGCCGATCTCGTGCGCCACGCGCTCGAGCTGCCGGTGGTGCACCGGGTCGGCGAGGTTCTTGATGCGGAAGACGAGCGGGTCGAGCGAGAGGCCGTAGGCCAGCTCGTCGATCAGGCTCTCCATCGCGAAGCTGGCCTGCGGGTGGCCGGGCGCGCGCATCGCTCGGCTGCTGTCCGTGGCGGTGTGCACCGCGCGCACGACGGCGTGGCTGTGCTGCACCGTGTAGATGTAGGGCGGCGTCGGCAGCGCGCCGAGCCCCATGCCGCCCAGGCGATCGGCGTCGACGGACAGCGCGACGAAGCTGCCGTCCTTGTTCGCGCCGGCGCGCATGCGCTGCACCGAGCCGCTGCGGTTGCCGGCCATCTGGAACTCCTGGCCGCGCCGCAGCATGAGGTGCACCGGGCGCTTCAGCGCCGCGGCCAGCTCGCAGGCGATCTTGCCCTCCAGGCCGGCGCCGAACTTGGCGCCGAAGCCGCCGCCGACGTGCTCGGCGATGACCGTGACCTTCTCCTCCGGCAGGCCGAGGTAGCCCGCGAACTCGGCGTTGCTGCCGGTGACGGCCTGCGAGGAGTGGTAGACCGTCGCCTCGTCGCCGCCGCGGAAGTCCACCACCACGCCATGCGTCTCGAGGCTCACGTGGTGCTGCACGGGCAGGGCGTAGGTGGCCTCGACGACGAGGTCGCAGCCGGCGAGGGCCTCCTCCACGGCCTCCGCATCGCCGCTGCTGTTCTCGCCGCCGGTGTTCTTGCCGCCGCGGCCGAGGCCGGGCGCGCCGGGGGCCAGTGCCTGCTCGGGCGTGACGAGCGGCTCGCGCAGCTCGTAGTCGATCGACACCTCGGCCAGGCCCGCGTCGGCGGCCTCGGGCGTCTCGCCCACCACCACGCCGACCACGCTCTCGTCACCCTGGTAGAGCAGCTCGCTGCCGTCGGGCTTCAGCGGCTCGGCGTGCACCACGCCCGGCACGCGCCGCGCGCGCCGGTAGTTGCTCTCCTGGATGCGTGCCCGCGGCCAGGGGCAGAGCAACAGTCGTGCCGTGAGCATGCCCGGCACGCGCATGTCGTGCGTGTAGCGCGCCACGCCCGTCACCTTGTCGGGGCCGTCCACGCGCGGGATGTCGTGGTTGAGCAGCGCGTGCGCGTCGTTGCTGCCCCACTCGGCGCGCGCGGCGCCGGCCGGCGCGGCGGCCACGACGGGCGCCTCCTGCAAGGCCTTGTCGACCGCTTCCTGCGGGAGCGGGACGGGCGGCATCGGAGGAACGGGCGGCATCAGCGGCGCCCTCCGTGCGGGGGCTCTCCCGTGGGTGCGGGCTGCCGCGCGGCACCCGCGGCACCAGCCGGCATGTGCGCCGCGGCCTCCCGCGCCGCCGCGAAGATCTGCGGGTAGGCGCCGCAGCGGCAGACGTTGCCCGACAGCTCGCGCTTCAGCGTGGCCTCGTCCGGCGTGCCGTGCTTGTTCAGGCAGGCCGTGGTCGCGACGACGAAGCCCGGCGTGCAGAAGCCGCACATGAGCCCGTCGTGCGCGCAGAAGGCGGCCTGCACCGGCGACATCGCGTCCGGCGTGCCGAGCCCCTCCACCGTGGTGATCGCGCGCCCCTCCAGGTCGACCGCGAGCTGCAGGCAGGCGTACACCGGGCGGCCATCGACGAGCACCGTGCACGCGCCGCAGTTGCCCAGGTCGCACACGTCCTTGGTGCCGGTGAGCGGCGGCGCGAGGTGATGCCGCAGGGCCGAGAGCAGCGTGGTCTGCACCGGCACGGAGAGCGCCTGCACGGCGCCGTTCACCTGCAGGTTCAGCGCGACGAGCCCCTGCAGCGCGGGCGCCGCTCCCGCGGCGGCCTCCTGCGCCGCAGCCAGCGCCGGCGCCGCCACCACGGCCGCACCCGCGAGCGCGCCACCGAACCCGGCCGCCACCACCCCACCGCCAGCACCCTTGAGGAACGCGCGCCGCGACACCTCGGTCGGCGGGCTGGCAGCAGACGGCTCGTCCGGCGGCACGGGAGTCATGCGGACACCTCGCTCAGGGTGCGTGCGGGCTGCGGCCGGCGGGCTGCCGGCCGCGCGCGACGCGGCGGGGCGGATTGTAGACACGACCGGGCCGCCCACGGGAGGCGGAAGTCGTGGCGAGCGGCCTGAGGGGCGAAGCCGGCTAGGCTCAGGGGTCCGCAGGCCGCTCGTCGGCGCCCATGTCGGCAGTGGCGGTTCCGCTCCCATCACCATCGGCACGGCGCGCCTCACCGTCGATGTCCAGCCTGATCTCCTGGGACTGCATCTCGATGGCGCTGTTCACCCCACGATCGATGCAACAGGACGTCGCATCGAGGTGATAGTCCCCATCCCAGGGTGCGAAGAATTCAGGGTCGACGGAGATGTTGTAGCCCCGCTCCGGATCGTCCTGGCAGCCGATCGCCACACAAGCAAGGCTCTCCGAGAGCTGCCAATCATTGTGATGGAACGACTGGACGCCGCACGGAGTGAATCCCACCGAACTGCCGAGGTCATTGTCCCAGACGATGCTGTTCTGGATGTACTGCATGTACGCGGCACCGGAACTCAAGGAAAGTTCGATGCCGTATCGGGCATTGCCACTGATCGTGCACCAGAGGAGGCCGGTACCGGCGCTCAGACCCTCTCCCAGCATGTCCACGACGTGCAGTCCGCTGCCGCCGTTGTCGGCGATCAGACTGTTGCGTGCGTACACACGCAGGTAGAGGGCGGCCCCGCTCGATCCACCATCGATCAGGATGCCGTCTCCGACGTTGTCCACGATCGTGTTGTGGTCCACGTTCCAGCACTGCATGTTCGCCTGGGAGTCTGGATACGCGGAATCGATTGCGATTTCGCCAACGAACGCGATAGCAGCCAGATCGCAGCCGCGGATCACGTTGTTCTGGATGGACGTCTCTGCGTGGGGCATCGCCACGCCTCCGTCGTAGCGCACGTCGGCGCCGATGAGGATCCCGTACTTGAAGCGCGTGATCGCACTGGCACCCGCCGAGGAGTCAATCGTATTTCCGCGAATCGAGAAGTCGGCGAAGCCGTTCAGCGGACCACTGACACCTGGATCGAATCCTTCGAGGAAGATGTCAATGGCGGCGTCGGCGCCCTGATCTTCCGCAAGCGCGAACACGTTGTCCTGCACCGTGATGTTCAGCCGGCCCCACTCCGTGTGGCAGTCGGTTCCGAGGTCTGCCACCACACCTCCCCGATCGTTGGCTTCGATCCGACAGCCGACCACCTGCAGTTCCAGCGTGTCGTCCTCATTGTTCGTGGTGAACGGCCTGCCCGCGATGGCCTTGATCGAAGGCCGCTCATCGCCCGCCGAGCCGTTCATCTCGGACCGCAGGACAACGCACGAGTCGACCGTCACGCGCGCCACCTCCCCGTCGCGCGACTGCACGAAGACCGCACTCGGCGCATCCAGGCCAGTGAGATCCTGCCCCGCGAAGGTGAGATTGCGGAACACCACGCCCGTGAGATCGGAGCCGGTCACGGTGGTGTCCACTTCCAGGAATCCGCGCACGTCCTGGTCCGTGATGTCACCGCCGATGAGTGGCGGGTCTTCGCCGTAGGCCTCGAGCACGAGGTCGCTCGAGCGGATCTGGATCGGGAAGCCTCCCGCGCCAGCCTCGTGGTCCTGATCGTAGACGCCGGGCTTGATGCGAGCGATCGTGCTGCCGTTCTCGTCGCCGTATTCGACGGCGCGAGTGATTGTGCGGAACGGCTCAGCCTCAGTTCCGGGGTTGCTGTCATCACCAGTGGTCTGCACGTAGACCACGTCCTGGCTGGCAGCCGTGACTGAGAAGCATACCATGAGCGCGATGTGCCAAACTCTATGACTAGGCACCTTGAACATGACATCCCCCCTTTGATTGTGTGAACTTACTACGGCCCAAAAATACAGACTTCTCCCCCAGGCACGCCATTTGTTATGTCATTTCCGACAGCTAGCTCGTGCCGACCGTCACTGTTTAGATCCGCCAAATCCAGAGACCAGCCGAAGTCATTTGGACACGCATTGGTCGTATCGAACAGCAAGGCATGCGTTGCGAAATATGGTCCAAGTGCAACGAACACGGCACCGACGCCCGAACAAGCCCCAATCGGCCCACTGAACGGATCACTGACAGCCACATCGCTCCATCCGTCGCCATTGACATCTGCAACTCCTGTGCTGTACCCGTAGGACAGGCTGTCTTCACCCTGGGCGAACACGGAAGGCGGGCGGTCAACTACGGTGTATGTCGTGAAACCGGGAGCCCAGAAAATGAATGCGTGGTCCTTCTCGTCGGACGTCACAACATCAATGAAGCCATCACCTTGCAAATCACCGACCGAGAGCGAATTGGCGAAACGCGAATCGGCCCCCGCAGGCAGAGGATTCTCAATGCTCTGCCAGTGCGTCAACGACGGACCTGAGAAAAGGTGGATCCGGCCGACGCTCGCGATGCCCGCGGCGTCCTCGCGATTATTGCCCACGACGAGGTCGGCGGTCCCGTCTCCAGAGACATCGGCAGCCAGGATCCGCGAGCCAAAGAACTCGTCGACCGCGGGTACGGGGTGAGTTAATGTCATCCCCGCGAGAAGCGAAGGCCCCCAGTGGACGTCGATTGCACCTGCGTTGGCATGGCCATTAATCGTCGCTCCGGTTCGACCGACAGCAACGTCGTCAAATCCGTCGTCATTGAAGTCATCGACGGCCAATCGCCGGCCGAACGATGAGTATGCCTGTCCGGTCCCTAGGCTAGGTACTGACCAAGGCGGAGCCATACTGGAGAACCCACGATCACCCCAGTAGACATACAGGTGGGCGCTGGCCGCCGGCTGGATGGGCTCACCCGGAGATTCGCCCAGGATCAAATCGACTATGCCATCGCCATCGATGTCACCAACCCCTAATTCACCCGCGAAGTAGCCCCCATTGATGGGAGTGGGCGGTTGGAGTGCGACCGAGCTCGCGAAGTCAGGACCCCAGAACACATACGCTCGCCCACTGTTCTGCAATCCCCCAACGTCAGCAAACCAGCATCCCACGATGAGGTCCTGCTCCCCGTCGGCGTTCAGGTCTGCAAACGCTACCCGGTCGCCAAAGAACTCCCCCTGCGTCGGCACCGGCGCCGTGATCACCTGCGCCTCTTGCGCCACATAGTACGGCAGGTCCAGTGGCACGCTCGCCGGGTTGCTCAGCCGGTCGAGCACGTAACCCTGCACGACGAGGTGCACGCCGATCGCACTCGGGATCACCGGCCCTACGTTGAACAGCACGTCGAGGCGGCCGTTCGCCGGCACGAAGCCGCCCGGGATCACCCTGAGCAGAGTCCCGATGGCCCAGGGTCCGATGGCCGTCGGGACGAGCGCGTGCAGCGGCACCGGATCCAGCCCGAGCGCTGCCCAGGCGAACTGCCCGCCGGAGGACGGCTCGCTGAGCGTGAAGGCCATGTCGCCGCCGAAATAGGGCGAGCCTTGCAGGCTCAACCTGGGCTTCACCTGACCGAATGCAGCAGTCGTCCACAGGGCCAGCAGACATCCGAGGACGACGGCATTCATGGCCTTCACAGGCTTCTGCATCGCGTGCTCCCTTGACTCAAGTCGAACCGTTGCTGAGACCGCTCCCCGTCGGGCCGACTCGACAACGCTGGGGGGCGAGCATACCCCGGCTTGTTGGAATCGGGGTCGGACTCATGGGGCCAAGTCATCAAAAATTGGCGAACTGGCCGTTCTGGACTGGGTCATGAGGTAGGCGGCGACGGGGCTCGCTGGCCATGAGCCGCTCTCGACCCGCGGGTGCCGGGGGCTGGCCGGCCTCATGCCGGGCCGCCCGATGGCTTGGCTGACGCCCAGCCGTGAGCACCCACGCACGAATCCACTGTGACGCGGGCCACGTCTCCGTCGCGCGACTGCACGAAGACGGCGCTCGGGGCGTCCAGGCCGGTGAGATCCTGGCCAGCGAAGGTGAGGTTGCGGAACACGATCCCGGTGAGGTCTGAGCCGGTGACCGTCGTGTCGACTTCCAGGAACGCGCGCACGTCTGGATCCGTGATGTCCCCGCCGATCAGCGGCGGGTCCTCACCGTAGGCTTCGAGCACGAGATCGGCCGAGCGGACCTGGATCGGGAAGCCGTTGATGGCGGCTTCGCTGGTTTCCTCATGAGCTTGGTCGTAGACGCCGGGCTTGAGGCGCGCGATCGTGCTGCCCTCCGCCGCTTGGGCGAATTCAACAGCGCGGCTGATGGTCTTGAATGGCTCAGCCTCCGTCCCAGGCCCGGAATCGCTCCCTTCGACATCGACGTACACCACCGCCTGCCCAGCCACCAGAGCCTGGAGAGCGGCCAGAAACAGCACATGCTTGCACAGAGCTTCAAACAGCACTTTCATGATCCCCCCTTTTCGAAACAAGTGCGATTGAACTACCGACCAAGAACTATCACTCTCCCGGCGGGCACGCCATTCACGTTCGCTACGTCGTTGCCAACGGCCAACTCATCGATGCCGTCCCCGTCGAGGTCGCTTGTCGCGATCGACCAGCCGAAATCGTTAAGGCAGTTCGTCGACGTATCGAACAGAACGAGGTGTGTGGCGAAGTACGGTCCGAGCGCGATGAACACCGCTCCATCGGCGCAGCTTCCCACCGGGTAGGTGAAGGGATCATTGACCGCCACGTCCTTCCACCCGTCCCCGTTCACGTCGCCGACCGCAGTACGGTAGCCGTAGGAAACGCTGTCCTCACCTTGGGCGAAGACGGCGGGCGGCCGATCGATCACGGTGTACGTCTCGAAGTCCGGAGCCCAGTAGACGTACGCATGGTCGCGTTCGTCGGAGGTGACCAAGTCAACGAGCCCATCTCCCTGCATGTCTCCAACCGAAAGCGAGTTGCCGAAGCGAGAGTTCGAGCCCGCCGGGAGCGGGTTCTCGATGCTCTGAGCATGCTCCAGCAGCGGCCCCAGGTAGATATGGATCCGGCCGATGTTCGAGACACCACCGGCATCTTCGCGCTCGTTGCTCACGATGAGATCGGCGATCCCGTCGCTCGATACATCCGCAGCCAGCACCGTGGACCCGAAGAACTCGTTCGCAGCGGGTTGGGGGTGAGTCAACGTCATCCCCGTGAGGAGCGACGGCCCCCAGTGGACATCGATGGCGCCTGCGTTGGGAATGCCATTGACCACTGCGATCGCGCGACCCACCGCAACATCGCCAAAACCATCGTCATTGAAGTCTTCGACTGTGAGTCGCCGGCCGAACGACGAATAGCCGAGCCCGGTCCCGAAACTCTGCACTGCCCAGGGCGAGGCGCCCGAGAAGTTCCGCCCGCCCCAGTAGACATACAAGTGCGCACTAGCCGTCGGCTGGATGGGTTCACCCGGCGCCTGTCCCAACACCAGATCCACCAGCCCATCGCCATCGATGTCGCCGAGGCCCGCCGCTCCACCGAAGAACCCTCCGTTGATCGGCATCGGCGGATCGATCTTCTCCGTATCCACGAAGTCCGGCCCCCAGAAGACATAGGCCCGGCCTGCCTGCTGGACCCCGCCCACGTCGGCAAACCAGCAGCCCACGATGAGGTCCTGTTCCCCGTCTGCATTCAGGTCCGCGAACGCCACGCGGTCTCCGAAGAACTCCCCCTGCGTCGGCACCGGCGCCGTGATCACCTGCCCCTCCTGCGCCACGTAGTACGGCAGGTCGAGCGGCACGCTCGCCGGGTTGCTCAAGCGTCCGAGCACGTAGCCCTGCACCACGAGGTGCACCCCGATCGCACTCGGGATCACGGGCCCGACGTTGAACAGCACGTCCAGCCGGCCGTTGGCCGGCACGAATCCGCCCGGGATCACCTTGAGCAGCGTCCCGATGGCCCAGGGCCCGCTCGAGGTCGGCACCAGCGCGTGCAGCGGCGCCGGATCCAGACCGAGCGCCGCCCAGGCGAACTGGCCGCCCGAGGCCGGCTCGCTCAGCGTGAAGGCCATGTCGCCCCCGAAGTAGGGCGAGCCCTGCAGGCTCAACTTGGGCTTCACCTGGCCGCTGGCGTCGGCTGCCGTGACGGTCAGCAGGCATCCGAGGACGACGGCGCTCACAAGCTTGCGCATGGCCTGCTCCCTGGTCTCAAGTGGACTCAAGTGGAATCGTTGCTGAGACCGCTCCCGGGGCGCGCCCAGTCAACAACGTAGGGGGCGAGCATAGCCGGGGAACCGGGTTTGGGGTGAGGCGGTTCGCCCCCCGGCGGGCGCCGTTCCCCAGCCCGGTGGAATCCTGCGCCGGCCGGGGGGCACCGGTCGGCACCTCCACGCCCTCCGGGAGCGCTGGTAGCATGTCCGATTCGGTCTCGACCGCAGACAGGGCGCGACCGGATGCAGAGCCCGCCCCCCGAACCTTCCCATCCGAGACGGCCCCGATGCCCAGCTTCCGCCAGGTGAAGATCCCCGCCGGTGACCTCGTACGCAACGAGCGCGGACGCGCCGTGGTCGGCGAGCGGCCCATCATCGGCCTGCTGCAGGGCGACGGCATCGGCCTCGACATCACGCCGGTCATGAAGAGCGTGGTCGAGGCCGCGGTGCACAAGAGCTATGGCAACAAGCGCAAGATCGCCTGGTGCGACCTCTACGCGGGACAGCTCGGCCTCGCGCGCTACGGCCTGCAGGACGGCAACGAGCTGCCGGGCGAGACCCTCGATGCGCTGCGCCACCTGGGCCTGGCCATCAAGGGGCCGTTCACGACGCCCGTGGGCAGCGAGAAGCGCGTCTGCCTGCACTGCGCGCACCAGCAGAACGACCCCGGGCCCTGCGGCAACGAGGAGTGCGGCAAGGCCGACGGCATGACCGGCCGCTTCCGCAGCATCAACGTGCGCCTGCGCCAGGAGCTCGACCTCTACGCCTGCGTGCGCCCCGTGCGCTACTTCCAGGGCGTGCCCGCGCCCAACAAGTTCGCGGACAAGGTCGATTTCGTGATCTTCCGCGAGAACACCGAAGACGTGTACGCGGGCCACGATTTCGAGAAGGGCAGCAAGACGGCGCTGGCCGTGATCGAACTCATCAAGAAAGAAACCGGCCGCACGATCCGCGCCGACAGCGGCATCGGCATCAAGCCCATCTCCGAGTTCGGCAGCAAGCGCCTCGTGCGGCGCGCCATCCAGTGGGCCGTGGACCAGCACCTGCCGAGCGTGACGCTGGTGCACAAGGGCAACATCATGAAGTTCACCGAGGGCGCGTTCGCAGCCTGGGGCTACGAGGTCGCGGCGCAGGAGTTCGGCGCGCAGACGATCTCCGAGAAGGAGGTCTTCGAGAAGCACGGCGGCAAGACGCCGAAGGGGCGCATCCTCATCAAGGACCGCATCGCCGACAGCATCTTCCAGCAGATCCAGACGCGCCCCGGCGAGTACAGCGTGCTCGCGCTGCCCAA